>Ga0310694_10005689_pt1 | contig 11888 bp, 9 predicted proteins | sample 174DNAGHGhighgp2_FD_203884 | JGI IMG/M metagenome (GOLD analysis project Ga0310694, IMG submission 203884) | Sheep rumen microbial communities from Palmerston North, Manawatu-Wanganui, New Zealand - 1742 DNA GHGhigh gp2 (v2) (version 2) | ecosystem: Host-associated > Mammals > Digestive system >...
CTACCTTTTTCTACGCACTGTTATGCGAACTGTGGTTCAACGGACAGACCTTTGGCAAACAGCTGTTTCACATGCGCGTAGTGAAGACTGACGGTTCGACTCCAGGTTTGGGAGCCTACATCATGCGTTGGATGTTTATGCTCATTGACGGCTTCACATTCAGCGGACTGGGACTCGTGGTCATGTTGTTCAATACAAGTAATCGTCGCATTGGTGACCTGGCCGCAGGAACCATGGTCATCAAGACCAACAGCTACAAGAAGATGAAGATTAGCCTTGACGAGTTCGCACCATTCTCACGTAACTATCGCCCAGCCTACCCTGCTGCAGAGAATCTGTCGCTGGAACAAGTGGGTCTCATCGATCAGACTTTGAGACTCAACGAGGGTGACCCTCGCGTGCATGCCCTGGCAGAACAGGTAAAGCACACGCTGGCCATTGAGACTGTACATGAAACAGACGATGCCGCATTCCTCTGGCGTGTCAAGCGCGACTACCAATATTATGCTTTAGAGGAGATTTAGCGCAAGCCGTTCACTGGCGACGGTGCTTCGACGACGATTCTCGTTATCGACTTGAAAAGATTATAGCTCACTTCGTCTGGGTCGATCAGAATGTTGTACTCGAAGTATGCCTTTAATCCTTCTTTTATTTTTTCGTAAGGTGCTATAGACACGCCTTGCATATCCAGGTAATCAACCAGCTGCTGCGACAGTTGTTGCTGTGGTACAAACAATGTTGCCGTACCAGATGCAACCAACAAGAATGCCACAAACGCAGGCTTGCCTTCTGCATCGCGTCCTATCAGATTCAGCGTCCATGCCATGTCGTCAATGTCCGTCATCAGCATGCCGTCGGCATGTTCCTGTCGTAAGGCTTTCCTCAGACGTGACAGTTTTTCTTTTGCATCTTCGTTTGCTATTGTTCTTTCCAGAGCAATTGTCGGCATGGAAGGACGTTCTGGCCAAACACGCTGCAACGGATCAAAATTGGTACGAAGTGTCATGCCACCATGACGACGCAGGTCTGTAATGAGTTCTCGTACACTACGCACCGACCAACAACTGCCGTCGATGGCTACCTCCGTCGATGCAAACGAAGAAGCAGCACATTCTTCGCCAAGCCATGCTGCCATAGTAGAGCCTTCGTCCAGCCTCATCATTTGGAACTCCGTGTCTTTCAACTGCTCTTCGGCCGTGGCCAATAGCTGACTGTTGGTCCATAGTGTTGCCTTTGTCATAGTCACCACCACTAACGCAGTCGGCAAGTCACAGCCTGTCGCCCACTCTACCGCCTTCCAGTGGTCGGCTACGGGTTGCTTACCATGAGGACTTGCTGTCGTAAAGATATATGCCAGCAAGTGCTCACGGTCTATTTCTTTTCGCAACACCCGTAGCCGCTCTGCTATTACATCCTTTTTTGTCATAGGCTTTAAACGATATGATTACCCTGGGTCAAACGATGCTTCCACCTATCTTGCCATGCGGTAGATGGCCTCCATGTCGTCAGCTTTCAGCACTTTCAGACACCCACATGTAGCAGTATAGTTACGACTGCACTTACGTGTCATCTCCTTGATTTCCTCGTCAGTGATATCGCGACCAATGAGTTCGTTGATATTGATAGGCATGCCTATGGCGTGATAGAAACGTTCCATGGCCTCGATACCTTTGAGGGCTGTTCCTTCTGGGTCGGAGAAATCATTGGGTACATCCATCACATTAACGGCAAAACGTACGAAGCGACTCAGGTTCTCGTGCATAACATACCGTGCCCAACTGGGCCAGATGGCAGCCAAGCCTGCTCCATGGGTTACGTCAAACATGCCACTGAGCTCGTGTTCCAACTGATGGGTAGCCCAGTCGTCTGCCACGCCACAGCCTGTCAGTCCGTTATGAGCAATACTTCCGCCCCACATAATTTGTGCACGATTGCGGTAGTCCTCGGGATTCTTCAGCACTGCAAAGACGCACTCTTTCATGGTACGTAACACAGCCTCTGCCACTTCTGTGGTCAGTGTCATGTCATCATCGTGGGTAAAGTAGCGCTCCATTGTGTGCATCATCATGTCTGTCACACCTGCCGCCGTCTGGTATGGTGGCAAGGTAAAAGTGCGACGTGGGTTCATAATGGCAAATTTCGGACGTGACAAATCATTGGAATAGCCAAGTTTGACATCGCCATCCTCGTTGGTAATAACACTCGACTCACTCATCTCACTGCCAGCAGCAGGAATGGTAAGCACTGAAGCAACTGGCAACATCGTCTTTGGTGTGGCCTTACCCAAATAGAAATCCCACACGTCACCATCGTAGCAAACACCATAGGCTATGGCCTTGGCAGAGTCGATAACACTTCCACCACCAACAGCAAGAATGAAATCAATGTTTTTCTCACGACACAGAGCTATGCCTTCATAGACTTTCGACAGACGGGGGTTAGGCACTACCCCACCCAAAGTCTCGTAAGCGATGCCACCGTCGCTGAGCAACTTGCATATCTTGTCAAGCAGACCAGAGCGCTGAGCACTCTTTCCGCCATAATGTACCAACACTTTTGTTCCACCATATTTCTTAGTCAGACAGGCAACTTGCTCTTCTGACTGTTCACCGAAGACAACTTCCGTCGGTGTGTAGTAATTAAAATCTTTCATAAAAACAATTTAGGCTTTATGCTATTAGACGTTATGAAAGCATGAAGGTTTAATATGTCTGAAACAATAAATCGTTTTTTACAGCGTTATTAATTACGATGCAAAGATATTCGACTCTTTTGTTCGTACTACTGCTATGGGCATCGGAAGCCTTGGCGCAGTACGACCCGTCGTTCAGTCACTACTGGGCGATGGAACCGTCGTTTAATCCTGCTGCAACCGGCAAGCAAAAGATTCTTAACGTCACTGGTGCCTATGCCATGACTTTGGTAGGTTTCGAAAATGCTCCACGTACCATGTACGTAGCAGGCGACATGCCTGTTTATGCCCTTAAGTCATACCATGGCGTTGGTGTTCAGATTATGAACGACGAGATAGGTATCTTCTCTCATAAGCGACTGGCGCTGCAATATTCGCTCAAACGTCCTTTATGGGGTGGCGTACTGAGCATTGGTGTGCAGGGAGGACTATTGAGTGAAGGCATGGATGGTTCCAAACTGGACTTAGAAAAGGCCGACGACCCTGCTTTCTCTACCGCCGATCAGACTGGTACAGGTCTTGACTTGGGTGCTGGTCTCTATTACGCACATAAAAATTGGTATGTAGGACTGTCGGCCATGCACCTGACGGCTCCCTTAGTAGAGATAGGCGAGAAAAGCGAATTACAGATAGATCGAACATATTATTTGACAGGCGGATACAATATTCGACTCAGAAATCCGTTCTTTACAATACATCCTTCGATGTTGGCACGTACAGATGGTACAGGATGGCGCGTGGACGTAGGAGCCCGCGTGAAATACCAATATGAGAAGCGAATGTTCTATGGTGGCGCATCCTACAGCCCCACTAATTCAGTAACACTGCTGCTGGGAGGCAACTTCCACGGCATTTGTCTGGGCTACAGTTACGAGTTCTATACCAACGGCATCAGCATAGGCAATGGCAGCCATGAGCTTTTCGTAGGTTACCAGACGGAACTCGACTTCGGAAAACGTGGACGCAACAAGCATCAAAGTGTGCGGTTGCTATGATAAGGACAAGGAAAAAAGAAGAGTAAAAAAAGAGCATATATGAAAGCAATTGTAAATAAGAAAGCGCAAAAGGCGACATGGGCAAAAAGGCTGATACCTTTTTACCTCTTTAGCCTTTTACTTTTTGCACTAACCGGTTGTCTGGGCAGTCGCTCAACAATGGCCAGCGGCGGAGAAGTGACAGGCGTCAGTGGCAAGCCCTTTGCAGAGCCTGCACCTTACGGGATGACACTTATCAAACGTGGACACCTGAAGATGGGTATCGAAGGACAGGACTCGCTGTGGGGACGTGAGACACCACTGCGCGACATTTCTGTAGAAGGTTTCTGGATGGATGAGACCGAGGTGACGAACTCACAGTATCGACAATTTGTATATTATGTACGCGACTCCATTCTGCGTGAGCGCCTGGCTGACCCTGCCTATGGAGGCGACGAGACATACAAGATTGAAGAGGACAAGTATGGTGAGCCCGTCAAGCCACACCTTAACTGGAAAAAGCCCTTGCCTCGTAAACCCAACGAAGACGAGGAACGTGCCTTTGAGAGCCTGTATGTCACACACCCTGTGACAGGCGAGAAGATGCTTGACTGGCGCCAGATGAACTATCGCTACGAGATTTATGACTACGTGGAAGCTGCTAAGCGCAAATATCGCACCGACCCAGAAGAGCGTATCCTTAATACCGACATCATCCCTGACCCCAACGAACAAATCTGGATCTCGAAGGATACTGCCTATATCAACGATGAGGGAAAAATTGTGCGAGAAACCATTACACGCCAATATACTGGCGAGTGGGATTTCCTGAACACATACATTGTTAATATATATCCTGACACAACATGCTGGGTAAACGATTTCCCCAATGCCGAGAACGAGACTTACATGCGTTACTACTTCACTAACGCTGCCTATAACGACTATCCAGTGGTAGGCGTGTCATGGGAACAAGCCAACGCCTTCTGCGCATGGCGCACAGAATATCTGCTGAAGGGACTGGGGCCTCAGGCACGTTTCGTACAGCGTTATCGTCTGCCAACAGAAGCAGAATGGGAGTATGCAGCACGCGGCAAAGACCAAAACGAGTTCCCATGGGAGAACGAAGACCTGGCAACAGGCGAGGGTTGCTTCTTTGCCAACTTCAAGCCAGCGACAGGCGACTACACGCAAGACGGCAACCTCATTACCAGCAGGGTAGGCATTTATCAGGCCAACACCAATGGACTATACGACATGGCTGGTAACGTGGCAGAATGGACAAGCACGGTCTATACCGAGGCTGGTGTAACAGCCATGAACGACATCAACCCTCAGTTGAAGTACAACGCTGCTCGTGAAGACCCTTATCGTCTGAAGAAGAAGAGCGTTCGCGGTGGTTCGTGGAAAGACCCAGCCAGCTATATCCGTTCTGCATGGCGTTCGTATGAATACCAGAACCAGCCACGCTCCTACATCGGTTTCCGTTGCGTGCGGAGTCTGGCCAACACCACCAGCGAGAAAATAAAGGTGAAAAACAAGAAGAAGAAATAACATTATCATTCGTAACTCGTAATTGTCAAAGACATGACCAGATACAGTAAAGTCAATATCGTCTATCGACTGCAAAAGTGGATGGACAGCGTACCAGGACAGACGTTCCTCAACTATGCATATAGCTGGGGTGCAGCAGTGGTTATCCTGGGTACTTTGTTTAAACTGACACACCTGCCTGGTGCCAACCTGATGCTTTATCTGGGTATGGGCACGGAGGTCGTCGTATTCTTCCTCTCTGCATTCGACCGTCCATTCGACAAGACAGCCGACGGCATGGATTTGCCAACGCATCTGAATCAGGAGGTAGAGGGAGCAGCGGTTACTGGTACACCAGTTGAAACACCTGCTGTTGCTGCCGCCGTAACAGCTGGCACGACAGGAGTAACCGGTGGTCCACAAACCATCATTATTGGTGGTGGCGGCGGTTATGAGTCCCATGAGTCTCATAAGCCCTATAAGCCTAATGAGGCCTATGAGCCCAATGAGGTCCAAGAGCCGGCACCAGTTAGTGCATCGGCACCAGTCATTCCACCACTCACTCCAGACATGACTGAAGCAACAAACGCTTATGTCGAAGAACTGAAGAAACTCACTGAGGTACTGGAGCGTGTATCAGAACAGAGCAAGCGCCTGACGACCGACTCTGAGGAGATGGAGAATCTGAACCGTACGCTCACTGGTATCTGTAAGGTTTACGAGATGCAGCTCAAGAGTGCCAGCTCACAGATTGGTACCATCGACGAGATTAATGAACAGACGAAGAAGATGGCTCAGCAGATAGAACAGCTGAACAACATCTATGCCCGCATGATCGAGGCAATGACAATGAAGATGAAAGTAGAATAATGGCTATCAAGAAGCGACCCCTGAACCCACGCCAGAAGATGATCAATCTGATGTACGTCGTCCTCATGGCCATGCTCGCGCTGAATGTCTCTACGGAGGTGCTCAACGGTTTCTCACTCGTTGAGGAGAGCCTGCACCGTACGACAGACAACTCTGCGCTGCAAAACAACGCCATCTATTCGGACTTCGAAGAACAGATGAAAACCAATCCGGCAAAGGTGAAAGAATGGTTTGAGAAAGCTCAATTAGTCAAGCACATGAGCGACTCGCTCTACACCATGGCCGAAGAGTTAAAACTGGCTATAGCACGTGAGGCGGACGGCAACGATGCCGACGTGCACAACCTGCGTAACAAGGAGGACCTGGAGGCTGCCAACCAGATTATGCTGTCACCGACCGAAGGCAAAGGCGAAGCACTGAAACGTGCTATCGACTCCTATCGCGAACGCATACTGGCCATGATTGATGACTCTACGCAGCATAAAATCATTGCAAACAACCTCTCTACCGAGCTGCCTAAGAACGCACTTACCATGGGTAAGAACTGGCAACAGTATATGTTTGAAAACATGCCTGTGGCTGCTGCGGTAACCCTGTTGACCAAACTACAAAGCGACGTCCGCTATGCTGAGGGAGAAGTGCTGCATACGTTGGTTAGCAATGTTGACTTAAAAGATGTACGCGTGAATGCGCTGAATGCTTTTGTCATTCCCAGCTCACAGACCATCGTACGAGGCGACAAGTTCTCTGCACGCATCGTTATGGCAGCAGTCGATACCACACAGACGCCAGCCATCTACATCGGAGGCCGACAGCTGAACCTGCGTGACGGCATCTACGAAACGGTATGCAGCCGAACTGGCGACTTCACACTGGCTGGTTACTTGGAAGTTATGAACAGTAATGGTGACCGTATTCGCCGTGATTTCGAACAGAAATACACCGTGGTTGATCCCAGTGCTACTGTAAGTGCCGACCTGATGAATGTTCTATATGCTGGATACAACAACCCCATCAGCGTCAGTGTCCCAGGTGTTCCACTATCCAAGGTACAGGCAACCATCTCGGGTGGTACACTGACACCTGTCAGTGCTGGACATTACATTGCCCGTCCTGGTGCAATAGGCAAGGATGTTACCATCACCGTGACCTCCACCAATACAGGACGTGCACAACAGATGGGACAGTTTACATTCCACGTTCGTAAGTTACCCGATCCGACAGCCTACATCACCACGACCGATGCTGATGGTAATGGTTCACGTTTCCGTGGAGGTGGCTTGTCAAAAGCACAGCTGATAAATGCTGATGGCATTGGTGCTGCTATCGACGATGGTATTTTGGATATTGCCTTCAAGGTGGTATCGTTCGAGACGGTATTCTTCGACAACATGGGTAACGCCGTTCCCATGCAAAGTGAAGGTTCACGATTCTCTGCCCGTCAGAAAGACACCTTCCGTAAGCTCTCGCGCAACAAGCGTTTCTATATCTCACGCGTGACAGCTGTAGGACCAGACGGTTTGCAGCGTACACTGCCTGCCTCCATGGAGGTCATTATAAAGTAAACAATAAATACTGACATATGAAAAAGGTCATGAATAAAATAGTTGGAAATCGAGTGATGAGGATATTATGTCTGTCATTCATCATTTGTGATTTATCATGTAGCATAGCGCTCGCACAGCCAGCATCAAGACGCCGTCCTGCCAGCACGACCACCACACCAGCGGCTAATACTCCACGTACGCGCCAAGGTCAGCTTACACAGCGTGCCCGACTGATGTTCCCTACTGCCATCGATATGCCAGAAGACGTAGTATGGCGACGTGACATCTATCGTGAGATAGACCTCACAAAGGATGCCAATGGCGGACTATACTACCCCGTAGAGCCTGTAGGCAGGGAGATGAACCTGTTTACATACATCTTCAAACTGGTGCAAAACGGATATATCCCTGCATATGAATATCGTCTTGACGGCAACGAAGTATTCACCGACTCTTCGAAAGTGAAGTTCAAGACCTTGCTGTCTGACCATAGTATCTTCTATGAAGAACGCGACGGCAAGATACATGTCGATAACAGTGACATACCATCGTCGGAGGTTACCATGTACTACCTGAAGGAATGTGCCTATTACGACCAGTCGAACTCTACATTCCACAGGAAGGTATTAGCCCTATGCCCTATTATGATGCGCGATGGTGACTTTGGTGGAGAAGCCACAAAGTATCCTTTGTTCTGGGTAAAATATAGTGACCTCGAGCCATTCCTCAGCCGACAGACCGTAATGACCAGCAGTCTGAACAATGCAGCAACTATGTCCATGAGCGATTTCTTCACACTGACCAAGTACAGTGGAAAAATCTACAAGACAAACAACATGCTGGGACGCACACTGGCACAGTATTGTCCTACTGACTCTGCCATGGCTAAGGAACAGGAGCGCATTGAGCAGGAACTGCTCGACTTCGAAAAAGGACTCTTTGGCAATACTGCCAAGACCGACTCCATAGCCAGCGACTCGTCGGCTGTCAAACCTGCCGACGTTGAAGAACCTGCCAAGGACAAGAAGAAGAAAAAGAAGGCACGCACCCGTCGTCAGCGTGTATCTCGTGGTTCTGGTGATACGCCTACCACATCGTCTGGTGCAGCACCTCGTGTGTCAGTACGCCGTCAACGCCATTAAGTGTTAAACATTAAAATACAGTCGATTATGAAAAAAATTCTTACCGCAATCAGCGTTGTTGCCCTTCTGCTTATTGCCATGCCGTCGAAGGCACAGGTTCAGTTTGGACTGAAGGGAGGTTATAACCTTACGAGCATGTCGCTCTCGAACGATGTACTCAGCAAGTCCAACCGCTCTGGTTTCTATGTTGGTCCTGCTGTGAAGGTGGCACTGCCTATCACGGGTCTGGCTGTCGATGGTGCAGTGGTTTATGATCAGCGTGAGGCAAAGGTGGAGGATACCTCTGTCAAGCAGCAGAGCATCAATGTCCCCATCAATCTCCGATACACCTTAGGACTTAGTCAGATGATGGGGTTGTACCTGGCTGCCGGTCCTCAGTTCGGATTCAATGTTGGCGACACAGAGTTCAGTCTGCAGAATGGCATAAGCCACGACACGAGCAACTACCAACTGAAGAAGTCTAATTTCAGTGCGAACGTTGGCGCAGGCTTTGTTATCATGAGCAAGTTCGAGATTGGCGTGACTTATAACATCGCCTTGGGAAAGACTGCAGACATCTCCTGGCAGGGAGCCAAGGACGCTTATGACTCGAAGAACAATGCATGGCAGATATCTGCTGCATACTTTTTCTAAAATGTCATTTGCAACTGAAGAAAATTGTTGATTTACATTAATAATTAGCGTAAGATGAGTGTCTTACGCTAATTTTTTTGTCAAAAAACAGCGTCATCATGCTGACCGTTGGTTACAAGATTCCGTTCTAAGCATTACTCTGAACAAATCATAAAAATACAGGGCAAGCGTTTGTTTGCTCTGTTTTTTTATGTACTTTTGTCACAGAAATGAATTACGCTGACGTCATATTGCCATTGCCCCTGGATGGAATGTTCACCTACTCCATTCCTGCTCACATGCAGGAAAACATGAAGGTGGGCATGCGCGTACGTGTGCCTTTTGGCAAGTCAAAGACCTATATCGCCATTGTGGCACACCTGCACAATGAACGCCCTTCCGGCTATCAGGTCAAGGACATCCTCGAGCTCATTGACCAACAGCCAGTACTACTTCCTCAGCAACTGAAACAATGGCAATGGATCAGCAACTACTACATGTCACCCATTGGCGAGGTGTATAAGGCTGCACTGCCAGGTGGTATGAAGGCAGAAGACGGCTACAAGGCACGCACAGAGCTCTACATTACCCTTGCCCCGCCGTTTCAGAGCGAGCAAGGACGGCACATTGCCCTTGAGATGCTTCGTAAAGCCCAACGTCAGTTAGAGGTCATGCATGTCTATCTCGAGATGACTGCCAATGGTGAAGAAGTGACACGTGAATCACTACTCAACAGCAGTCATAACACACTGGCTACCATCAATGCGCTGATTAAACGCGGCATACTGGTTACCTACGAACGTGAGGTTGCACGACTCAACCATGGTGGTGAGCCCCACCCAGAGCATATCAAACAGCTAAACGAAGCACAGCAGGATGCCTTCAACCAGATACAGTTTCAGTTTCTCAAGAAACAAGTAGTACTGTTGCATGGTGTCACTTCCAGTGGTAAGACCGAGATATATATCCACCTCATCCAACAGGCGCTCGAGCGCAAGCAGCAAGTGCTTTACCTGGTACCAGAGATAGCACTGACAGTACAGATGATGAACCGTCTTCGCAAGGTCTTTGGCAACCAACTGGGCATCTACCATTCCAAATACTCTGATGCCGAACGTGTGGAAATATGGCAGAAACAATTATCGGACAATCCTTACGACATCATTCTTGGTGCTCGGTCTGCCGTTTTCCTACCTTTCCAACGGTTGGGACTCGTCATTGTTGACGAGGAACACGAAACCAGTTACAAGCAACAAGACCCTATGCCTCGCTACCATGCACGTGATGTGGCCATCATGATGGCAGCCCCCATCAGAGAGGCACGCGTTCTCCTCGGCACTGCTACACCTTCCATGGAAAGTTATTACAACACGCAGACGGGCAAGTATGGACTGGTTGAACTGAAACAACGCTACCAAGGCATCGAACTGCCAGAGATACAGATTGTAGATACCAAGGCCCTGCAGCACCGCAAGCTGATGAATGGTCCCTTTTCACCTATCTTATTATCACGCGTGCGCGAGGCATTGGAGCATGGCGAGCAAGCCATTCTTTTCCAGAACCGCCGTGGCTACTCACCCATGGTGGAGTGTCGTCAGTGCGGATGGGTACCACGCTGCCAACACTGTGACGTATCGCTCACACTTCATCGCAACACCAACGAACTGGTATGTCACTATTGCGGAGCAACCTACAGCATACCCACATCGTGTCCCAGCTGTGAGTCCAAAGAGTTGCAGGCACGAGGTTTTGGCACAGAGAAGATAGAGGATGCCATCCTCGCTATCTTCCCTGAAGCACGCGTGGCACGCATGGATTTGGACACTACACGTTCACGAAATGCCTATGAACGTATCATCGACGACTTTGCTGCAGGACGTACCAACATACTCATTGGCACACAAATGATTTCCAAGGGGCTCGACTTCGACCGTGTCAGCGTGGTTGGCATCCTTAATGCTGACACCATGCTCAATTATCCTGACTTCCGTGCTTACGAGCATGCTTTCATGATGATGGCACAAGTCAGTGGACGGGCCGGACGTAAAGGCAAGCGTGGACTGGTTATCCTGCAGACCAAACAGCCCGACCTGCCACTCATCCATCAAGTTGTACGCAACGACTATGTTTCGTTCTATAACAGCCAAGTGCTGGAACGGCGTGAGTTCCACTATCCCCCATTCTACCGGCTCATCAATATTTATCTGCGTCATAAGGACAACGACCTGGTAGAGACGGCAGCTAATGTCTTGGGCAATCGTCTGCGCCAGTGGTTTGGCATTCGTCTGTTAGGTCCCGACCGTCCCTCCATAGCGAAAGTGAAACAGCAGAACATTCGTAAGTTAGTACTTAAACTGGAGAATGGCATCGACATAAAAAAGGTCCGCGAGTATCTGCTCTTAGCACAGTCGCAGTTACTCGCAGACCGACGATACACGTCTATTCAAATGTATTTCGACGCAGACCCGGTTTAGTGTAAAGTTTAATCTTTACAAATCCACCTGCACTCCCAGACCTA
>Ga0310694_10005691_pt1 | contig 11887 bp, 4 predicted proteins | sample 174DNAGHGhighgp2_FD_203884 | JGI IMG/M metagenome (GOLD analysis project Ga0310694, IMG submission 203884) | Sheep rumen microbial communities from Palmerston North, Manawatu-Wanganui, New Zealand - 1742 DNA GHGhigh gp2 (v2) (version 2) | ecosystem: Host-associated > Mammals > Digestive system >...
CGGATATAACGCGCTGTAGCGTTAACATCGTAGAACTGATAGTTATGGTCATTTTCTCCTCCTATCTCCGGCCAACCTGATTTAGTGGCAGCATCCGTCCAATTGGTTCCATCCGTGGAGACTTGAATAGCGTGCTCTGTCGGACATGCTCCCTCCCACTTAATAATCACTAATGACAAGTCGTATGTTTCTTCCAAATCTACTTGCCACCACCATTTATCACTTATCTTGTTCGGACCAAGTGACCAAAAAGAACCCAAATTATTATCATTGGCGTTGCCAATAGGAGTCTCATTATCACCCGCTGTAGCAGTCTTATTCAATGCAAGGTTGCCACTAACTGTATTAACCACAGCAATCGTTGCGCTCTTGTTTGAACATGTAGCTGTAATTGTAACCTCGCCTACTTGGCTTGCTGTATAGTGACCATTTGCATCAATAGTACCCCTCGCTGCCGGACTTACAGAATAGGAAATCGTCTGTCCATCCATTGGCATTTCATACTGGTCACGAGCTACCGCTGTAATATCAAGACTTTGTCCTACAGCACATACCGTTTTACGTTTCGGAGAAGTAATTACCACGTCGGTCAGTACGGATGTTTCCACTTCCATAATCTCAAACTCATAGAATGAGAAGCCGTATCCATTTCCGTTCTCTGTACCTACAAATTTCACGTAGCGATAATTATAGATTTGATCCAAATCAATCACTTGCTTATACGGGAAAGTAGAAATAGTTTGTCCCGAAATAGTAGCAAGCGTGGTGTAGTTTTCATCATTATTGGAGCCTTGAATGGTGAAAGATTTAGCATACGAGGCTTCCCACGTAATATTTACGCGGTTAAAACTCTGAGCTGTTCCATAATCCATTTTCCACCATTGTTCACCGGTACTTGCTGCTTGCCAACGAGTTTCGGTATTTCCGTCAACAGCCTTGAAAGGAATGAGATCTCCATTAATGGAAGAAGCCGTTGCCGGGCTATATTCAACAAGCGTTAAATCACTGATTGTGATGTTGGTATTTTCTCCCACCCAGCCAAAATCAAATACCGTTATTTTGTTATTGCCGGCTTGTCCGGAAAATACCTTCTCATAATTGTAAGGCGTATTAGCGGTTAAGTCTATGGATTGATTTTCATATACGGCTCCGTTATTATCATCGGTCTTGAATGTAATACCTCCACAATCCTTATTTGCTGTGAGGCTATAAGCTACCTTATATGCTTTCTTGGCATCAAATGAAAGATTATGCTCCAGCTTGAGTTGTGCCTGCCATTGACCTCCGCCATAAGAAGCTATAGCAACATTTATATCATCACCATCTTTTGTGGCACTTACACGGGTATCCGGCCACACAGTATTGATTGTAAATGTAGCAGGTGTAGGCTCCGGTTCCGGAGTGCTACCTCCACCAGAACAAGCATTGTCAATATCAATACTTCCTAATGTAAAGCCGGCTACCGCAGGAGTTCCGGCATTGTGATCCATTAAAATGTAAATTTGGAAATTACCGGTCGTCGGATACGTAGTAAAAACAAAATCCTTGTACCATGCTGTTCCGTCCTGCGTCCAACCTTGTGCAAAATTGGCTACAGCATCGGCTTGATTAGCCCACACGCCATTACCCCACTTTTGGAACGTTCCACCAGCGCGAATGCCGGTGATGTGTTCGTTATCAAGGATAACACGAACTGTTGTGGCATTTTGCTTCTTTACCGTTACTGTAACATTGAGGGATGTATAATCGATTGTGGTCGTAACTACTCGCTCACAATACGGTTCTGCAAACCCCATCATACTTGCGCAACATAGTACGCAAAGAAATGAAAAATATCGCTTCATGGTATTTAGAATTTAATATTAATATTCATCTTTTGTAACAATCATATTTTGTGTTACTCGGCTGTGCCGGTGAGGGTGTAACGTACACCATCGCGGATGATGTACAGCACGCCGTTGAGCATCACTTTGCGGGCAGCGGGTTGCACAGTGCGGTCAGTCAGACCGGTTGTCTCGCTATTGGAGGCACCGACCGTGTAATTGACATCAATACGGGCAGCATTGCCGGTGTAAGCAACATAGAAGAAGAACGGCAGCAATGTTCCATCCTCATACTCATCGGTTGTGGTATAAGTAGCACTCTTGCCTTGCGCCTGCATAGTGCGGAAAGAGCCGTTGTTGATGTTCAGCTGCGGATTAGCACCCTCAAGATCCTTATCCCAACTGATAGCGAAGCTCAGCGTGTGATCCACATTGCGGGTAACACTCCATGTGAACGTTGCCACCTCCAGAACCTCCTTACCTGCAAAAGTGGCAGGAGTGAGATGCTCCTCGTCCTTGAACGTAGCAGTAACCGTCACGTTGGATGCCGGCATAATGAACTTGCCTTTGCTTACATGCACTTCGTTCTCATCGGCATCGGTCACCAGCCACTTGGCAAGCTGCTTGCCTGCGTCGGGCGTAGCGGTGAGAACTACCTCTGTGCCGTAGGTAGCTTTATCCACATTGGCAGCGATCGTACCTCCTGATGCGGGTTGCAACACGGTGATGGTATATTCCGTAACATCAGTGGAGCACAATCCCCACTCTACATCGGTGAGCATACCAAAATTAACCTCACCCGGCATCATCACATACAGCGGAGTATAGAAGTTCGGCGCGGTTGATGATGCAAAGGCTATCGTCATCGACTTCTTGTCGGGCGCTATGGTCAGGAACTCTCGCAGGTCATGTACCTCTGTTCCATTCAGATGCATGAACGAGCCGCCGAGACCGGCAAGTTCGACATCCGCCTCGATAGTCATCTTGTATGTACCGCTTAGCAGTTCACACGTCAGGTAGATGGTGTTGTCTGCCTGTGTGAGAGGTTCTTGACAATACTGCTTCGCCGAAGCAAACATGGTCGCTGCAAAAGCAAGCGTAAGAAGTAAGATTTTTTTCATATCAGTAAGATTTAATTGTTTTTTAGCAAGCACAGGAGGATACCATCCTCCCGTGCCTAAATAGGATCAGCGTACTACAGCACCCTGGATGGTGTAAACTACACCGTCGCGGAGAATGAAGAGCGAGCCGTTTTCGATGAACTTCGTAGCCGGAGCAGCAGCGTTGATTGCGTCAACAGCGGTGCCACCCTCAACCTTGTAGAAGTACACGTTGTCAACGAACAGGCTATTGCCACCAACAGGCTTATCGAACTTGAACTGGAAGATGTTGCTCCAATCGATACCTGCCGATTCGTACTCGCTGAGTGCGATATCCAGTGCATTCCACTGACCGGGAGTAAGCGCCTTGGCAATAACTTTCTCCTTACCCGGGCTGATCGGGGTAACAGAAACAGAGGTCATTTCTTGTGCATAGACATCAACGTGGAGATACTCCATACCCGTTGCATTGACAGCCGGAGCCAGTTCCCAACCGAGGTAGTTGAAGTTGGTGAAGTAGAATACGTGGTCGCCTTCAGCCAGTTCACCGGCAGTTACCTGTGTAGATTGTCCCCAACCACCGATATTGATACCGGGACCACCATCGAGTGCATCGCAGAATACAGGCACAGCCTGTTTGCCTGTGAAGTCAGGCGTAGGAGCCGGAGCCGGTGCAGCAAGCGTCTTTGCACTAACAGCAACAGGATCGGCAGCATTGCCCGCATCGTCCTTGGCAATTACGGAGAAGTTGTATTCTTTGTTCGGGAGCAATCCGGGAACAGTTACATTAACCGTTGCGCCACTTGCGCCACCGGCTGTTGCATAAACGTGATCGTTGGCAACAACTTCAACCATATAAGCGCCGGAGTTATCTTTAGCAGATACAGCAAGAACTACAGAGAAGATATCTTCCGAAACTTTTGCAGCCGTTACGTCGGTCGGTTTCTCGTTGTCAACCAAAGCTGTTGTACGGTAGAAATATACGTTATCGACGCAGATATGCTCGCCTACCAAGCCACCAGCCTGATAGCCCTCGATAGAATATTGGAAGAGTCTTGTCCAGTTATGCTCGCCAAAGTCTGCAAGGTCAAAGTCAAACGAGTTCCACTTCTCTGCCTCAAGAGTAAGTGTTTGTTTTGTATTATTGATAGCATCTGCATCGCCCGCAGTAATCGGACGGAAGGTAATCGTACCGGCAGCCGAAGCATATACATCAATGTGGATTTTCTCCATCGTAGCAACAGATGTCTCAGCAAACTGTACGCCAATCATACCATTGCGGTAGAGGTTGTAATGCAGGAAGTGATCTTCGCCTACAGTCTCTTCGGTCAGCGTAGGATTGTCCCACCAGCCTTCGTTGTAGGAGTTCAGCGAAGCAGGAGCGAATTCGTAAGCGTCGCTGTAGAGGCTCTTGACTTGTGCAGCCGGCCATGCGGGTACGGGTGCAGCGGTTGTAGGAACAATGTTGTGCTCCTCGGTAGTTACAGCCACGGTCTTGCTGTTGGCTGACTCGTTCTGAGCGACATCAATAGCGGTGACAGTGAAGTTGTATGCCGTAGCAGCAGTCAGACCTGCGATGGTGATCTTGCCGTTGTTAGGAGCATACTTGGCATCAATGCCATTGGTAGCATCCACAACGTGGAACTTGGATATACCCTGGTTGTCGGTAGCCTCAACGGCGAGAACAACGCTGTTCCAGGTCTTGCTGTCAAGCGTAGCCGAAACCATGACAGGAGCCTCGGTATCGGAAGCGGGAACCCATGCGTGGCCAAAGACTTGGAACTCAAACATCTTCATTCCCCACTGTGTGCCCGCCTTGGTGCTCCAGAAGCGTACGTAACGTACCTTCTGATAGTTGTCAAGCACAGCAGCACTCAGCATATCCGTACGGCCGTTGATACCCGGGTTGCTTGTGTAATCATAACCCAAAGCCCATGAGGTATTGTCAGCCGAGAAATCTACGTGGTAGTTCTGCGAGCAAGCGCCCTCAAAGTGAATAGTGATGAGGTCGATGTCGTAGAAGTCACCCAGATCAACTACAAACCAAGCGTCAAACGTACGGCTGGCATCATCCTCGGCAGTACCATTCGTAGGCGAGCCTTGATATACACTACCGTCATTGCCGTCAACGGCAAAGAATGCGTTTGTACCATTCGGCGTAAAGTCGGACTGAGCGATAATCTTGTTGTCGGTATCGATATTCGTGCTCAATGCCAGGTTGCTTCCTTCGTAGCCGAAGATCTCGATAGCAGCCGATTTCACCTCACCGGATTTGGCAACGATAGATGCGTTACCGACCTTGGCAGGTACATACTTGCCTTCAACCACAGCACCTGCATCGGCAGGACTGATCTCATACTCAATAGCAACTGTCATAGGAGCGTCATTCTGGTCTTTAGCAACCACATTGAGAGCTACACCTTCGCCCACCTTGGCTATGCCCGGAGCACTAAGTTCAATCTTAGTCAATGTGCTGACACCCGGCAGCAATACCTGGAACTCGTAGAACGACTGTCCCCACTGCGTGGCACGTAGCGTGCCGTGATATTTGATATATTGAGCTGTCACATTCTCACCAAGTTCGATGGTTTGCCAACCTGCTTGCGTCAAGTTGGTTTCCGTATAAAGCGGACTCCAGGACTCGCCATCGTTCGAATATGTCAATGCAAACTCTTTGCAGTATGCACCTTCCCATTTAATCTTAATGGTATTGAAGATACGCTTTTGTCCCATATCGAGCGTCCATGTCTCATCGTCGGTAGCAGAAGACTCCCAACGCGTACCTTCGTCGCCGTCAATAGCCAAAGCGGCATTTCCGCTGGAGGCTGTAGCCGATGAACCATTGCTGGCAAGAGCTAAATTGACATCATAGATCTCAGTCGGTTCGGCATCACCGCCGCCACCACCTTGTGTACCATCAGCATAATAAACGGTAAACGTGTAGGTAACGTCGCTGCATACAAACGTAAACTCATTCTCCAATGCGGGGAATGCATCCAGATGGAAGAACAGACCTGCACCTTCCGACTCAAACTGCGAAGCTTGAAGCGAAGTTGCGCCGAAGGCAGCCGAAGGCATAACTACGTGAATAGACGGTTTGCCGTTTCGCGTTTGCAGATTGTTGATAAATCCCGGAGCGGGCAGTTCGGGTGAGACTACGGCTTTATACTTTTCCGTATAGCCCTCACCTACGCCATTACCGAGCCATGCTACGCCACTCCAATCAATGGCGAAGCTCATCATGCTTGCGCACAAAAGTGCACATAAGAATGAAAGTTTTTTCATAATGGTTAATTTTTAAGGGTTGATTATTAGGGTAATTGTTTGTTGTTATATTTCGACATTTCGATATTTCGACATTTCGATATTTCGACATCGGCTGCGGGAGTTAATCGGGCAGCGTTACTTCGATGGTCTCTACGCAGTTGGCGGGCAGATGGATGGTAGCAAAGTAGTTACCCAACTGCAGGTTGAAAGAGCAAGGCTCTTGCGCGCGGTTGAGCATGTTGATTGCGTAGGATGTTTGATGTTTGATGTTTGATGTTTGACTGCTGACTGCTTTCTTCACCGCGCAGACATGCAGGTCGGGGTTATCGGCAATGGTGGTTACGCCAAGCGCGATGTCACCCGGGCGCATGGAGCGCGAGAAGTGACGGAAGGCGTAATGGTACGGGGTGAAATAGATGATATCGTTGTTGTAGTCAATCATCACTTGTGCACCGCAGTAGTTCTGTACGTGAGTCGGTCCGCCGATAGAGTCAAGCACGCTGTTCCAATCAATATACCCGGTCATCCAGTGGTTGACGCCATCAATGATATACTGTGCGTAACGGTGTACGGGCGAATATTTCGGGTGCCACTCAGGCCACCAGGGTGTCGAGTAAGCCCAATCGGTAGCGTTTTCGCCCCACCAGAATGCGTCGTTGTTGAACCATCCGGACTCCTGATAGCCGGCAAAATCGCTCACTCCGGGCCAACCGGGACGACCGAGATTATCCACACAACCTTCGGTGTGCATCAGGATCTTGTCGGGATAGAGTGCATGCAGCGAGTCAAGGATCTCGGGGAAGCAGGAAACGGTTGATCCGTACCAGTGCAAGGCGGTTCCGGCGGTATAGCGGTTGGCGTCGGCATTGCGGTCATAGACGGCAGCGGTATAACGATCCGCCTCGAAGGTATTCTGGTCGAAGCAGAAGATCTGCACGTCAGGAAAATCCTGCGCCAATGTGGGGCCGAGATACTTGCCGATGAACTCCGCTTCAGCGTCAGGCGTAAGATCCATGCTCTCCCACGAGCCGTCGTTGCCCATCGGTTCGTTCTCGGGCGTTACAGCCCAGAACTCGATACCTGCGTCGCGGTACGCCTGGAGGTACTTGGCAAAGTAGCGAGCGAATGCATCATAATACTTAGGCAGCAATGCTCCGCCACGGCGGTTGTCGTGGTCGTAGAAGAGGTTGTTGTCCTTCATCCATGCAGGTGCAGTCCACGGCGAACCGAGAAGACGCCAAGTGGGATCGGATTGCGAGGCTTTGATGTCCGCCACCTCGCGGATGAACTGATACATATCGAAACTCTCGTCTTTGATGTGCGGATAAACGGCTTTGTCCCAACCGTCCTGATGTACGGCGAGCGAGAAATACTTCAGCGAATCGTCGCCGGGTATGTCATCGTAGGAATAATGCCCTTTCAGGGTAAAATCGCTTGAACCGATAACCGTACGGGTAGCGGAGAAGTTCGCGCCTTCCTCGCCGAACAGTTCGTGAAGCACCATCTTACGCTGCTCGGGAGTAAGGCAAGCCAACACGAAAGCCGAACTCTCGGTGATGGATGCACCGAAGCCGTCAATCGTCTGGCGCTCGTCGGCAGGATTGACAGTTACCAGAGCCATAGGTGCTTTGCCCTTGCGGAAAGTGATATCGTCCTGCAGGGCATACTTGTCGCCCGCCTCGCTGGTGAGGCGTACCTCGGTAGTGGTAACGCGATTGCAAGCTGCAAGCGTAACCAGTAATGCGGAGATAAGATAAATGTTTTTCATTGCTTATAGTTCTTTTGAGGCGGGATTTCGAGATTACGAGATATCGAGATGTCGAGATGTCGAGATAACGAGATTCTGAAATCAACGCCTGATATATACGTCAATGTTCTTTATTTGTCCGTCACGAGCGAAGATGTGTTTCGCTGTGGATTGCGGGATAGTTGTGTTCTCTTCGCTGTCGGACAGGTGGTACGTAAATCGTGTGCCGCAATAGGTGAAGCTGAGTTTGCCGTCGCGGAAATCCGACTCGCGGAGCATGAGCGGGTTGATGCGGATAGCACCGTCGTGCACCTCAATGCCCAACTCGAACCAGCGGGAGAGTATATCCTCCTTAACCTGACCGGTCATTCCCGGCTGCTGCACACCTGCCATAGCCGGCGTGTGGCTGTACGCATCGAACGGGAACGAGCCGTACTGCTCGGGAGACTTGTGCAAGCCGAGACCTTCCTTGATTGCACGATATTGAGAAATGAGGCGATCACGCGCTGGATTCGGCGTCAGCCAATCTTGGCTGACAGACCGGATGTTCTCACCTACGGCGAGAAGGAGTTTGCTAACCATGTGCCAGTAGATAGAGCCGAGACCTTCGTACTTGTAGAACGTGCCGCTACGTCCGGTGAAGGCGTGGTGGTGGAACACCTGTTCGTACAAAGACCCTACTCCGGCTCTCCCCTCGTTGGGGAGAGAGTGACTTGCCTCTCCTTGCCCAATGCTTGTGGCGCACCCAACAGAATTGAGTTTTGCGGATAAATCAGGATGTTTGTCAATAGCCGCATACAGCATATCAGCATTGCGTAAGGCGGAATTGAAGTGTACCAACCCATCGCAGTCCTCTATGAGAATACCCGCGGCGAGGAGATCGGGATACGTATCCCAGTTCTTCACCTCAGGATTGACATTGTTCATCTCGAGGAACGACGGACGGCGGCGTGCCGGATAGAGCATGTAACTCTGCTGATCTTCGCGGTAGAGTGCCGATTGGCGCATAGCGTCGAGCAGATCGGCAGCCTCAGCACCGGAGAGGATTCGTGCGGAGAGAACAGCCACCTGTCCCTCAAGCATTTCGTAAAGCGGCGTTATTGTGATAAAAGCGTTGACCGTCGGTTGACCGTCGGTTGACCGTCGGGGTTGGCCCGAAATTGAATCGAACTTGACGAGGTTATATGCCTCATATAATCCGTCGCTGCGTTTGCTCAAGCGGATGGAATAGGCAGTGAGGGTGAGCATCTTGTCGAGGAAGGCGACAATGGTCTGTGCCTCGAGTTCGACTTGCTTGCCGCAGAAGCCGCTGTACGCCTGATTGCGATATGCTTCGCCTGCCAGACCGATAGCGTCGGTATAGGTGCGCAAGGTCTGCGGAGTGAAGGTGAACGTCTGTTTGTCGTCCGACTGACAGGGTAACATGGCAGCCAGCAGGTCGCGCATGAGTTGTACCAGTTCGGAGTGGACAGCATAAGTCGTGTCGCCGGCTTCGGTAAAGAGTTCGCGCAGCACCTGCATGAAGCGGTGAATATAGCAAACGGTAACCATCGATGCGCCGTTGCCTACGAGGGCGTTGTTGGCGTCGTTCCATTCGGGGCGAAGGGTGTTCATCCATATACCTGCACCGGGGATATGGTTCGAGAGTTTGGCGAGCAGCGGCACAAGCAGTTTCTCTGCACCTGTGACGAGCATAGGCTGGCCGTCATGACCAAGCAGCAGACGTGCGTCCTGACCATACTCGGGAATAAGGGCGAGGATGCGCCGGTGTGCTTCGTCGTCGAAACGGATGGTATCCTTAGGATTGGCAACAATCTCGCTATACGACTTGATGCGGTAAGGCACAGCGGCAAACGCGAACTCGCGCATGCCAAGCATGTCGATGAGTGCCTGCGGAGCGTGGTCGCGGCTAAGCTCGATGAGTTTGGAGAGATAGATAATCTGATGGTCGCCCCAATAGCCGATGTTCGACCACGGGTCATCAGGATTGATAACCTCCCAATCGATACCTTCGGAGGTGATGCGGTACGGGTTGTAGCCATCTGCCGTGGTTGCGTTGAGGAACTTAGCAATGATAGCGTTGATGTAATCGGGATAAGAGGCAGACAGAGCCTCCCAGTTCTGGAAGATGTCACGCCAGTTGCCCTGATAAGCGATGAGCGGTTTGCCTTCTTTGTCCTTGACACGGATATCGAAGCTGTTCCACGGCCGCGAGGGATCGCCATGTCGGCGCGAGAATGTCAGCGGCAGATACTCCATGAAGAGGCGGTGCAACTGATGGTCCATGCAATCGATGATACGCTCCTCAAGTTCGCTGCGGCGCATCTGTTCGGGCAGCGAGCCGAAGAACGGTTTGTACTGCTCATACAGCGCATGGTTGAACACCTGTATATGATGCGCAAAATCGGCAGCGTGGATAGTATAATCGTCGGCATAATATCCGCCGCGCATGGTGTTGAAGAGCACGTTGGCAAAGTGGCGTGCGTCCTGCGCCTGATCGCCAGTGGACTGCAAGCCGTCGTTGTGCGCCACAATGCAGCGCAGGTTGGCGGTGGTAGCCTGCAGGGCTTCAAGCACGATCTGCTTGTGGTCGGGTTTGTCGATCTCGCGAAGCATCTGATGTACGTCGGCAGAATCTTTCTCCACATCCATTACGAACATCCACTCCCTACTCTCGCCGGCAGCCATGTTCATAGGTTTGTACAGCAGGTACGCGCCCTGCACGCCCTTGGATTCGGGTTCGGGAGTGATGGTACCGCCGTGGCGGAAAGCGTCGAGTTGCTGCGAAGAGGTGAGCAATGAAAAGCCTTCGGAATCCAAACTATATACAGTATTGCAGGTGAGACTCTCACTGGGTTCAGCTTTATCCACCATTATTGCCTCCATCCTGTAGAGAACCAACGACTTGCTGTCAACTTGCTCCGTTTTCTTATAGGCATCCACGAGGGTTGAATAGACGTTCTGCGTCTGGCGGTTGACACCGGAGGGGAGGATATTCTGCAAGCCGTCAATCAGTTCGAACTCCAGCGATTTGCCGGCGATATTCTCAATATATGCTGTTCGCACCCAGCCGAAGCGGTCGGCAGGCTGCCAGCGGTAGCGGAACAAGAGACCAATGGTGTTGTTCTTCTCCTCGAAGATGATAGCGTTACCTGTCACGGATTTGCATATACGGCGCTCAATGTCGAAGACAGCATCGTTGTTGACACTGAAGGGTTCCCAGATTAGAGACCGCTCGCTTCGCTCGCTGAGAGATGACAGACCGCTACGCTGACAGGCCGCTGCACTGACAGAGTTCAGGCGGATGAGTGTACGCGGGCCGGTGAAGGAGTAGTTCTGGGTGATCTTGTCGTCGGTGTAGTACGGAAAGAGTGCGAAGTCCGGACTGCGGCGTCCGCAGCTCAGGCCACCGGTGGACGAAAGGTACATCCACAGATCGGTGTCCGACGCAAGGGAGATAAAGAACGGTTGCATCCGGTCGTAGTTGCGGATCTCGTAGAACTGCTCACCATTGAGGGTAATGTACTGTCCTGAAGGAGTATTTGCTTTAGTATTGTTCATCATTGCTGTACGGATTTGTCGGATTGAACGGATTGTTTGTGCTGTACGGATTGAACGGATTATACGGATTATTTGTGCTGTACGGATTTAACGGATTAAACGGATTGTATTGTTGCTGTACGGATTTGACGGATTGAACGGATTGTTTGTGCTGTACGGATTTGACGGATTATACGGATTGTTTGTGCTGTACGGATTTGACGGATTGAACGGATTATTTGTGCTGTACGGATTGAACGGATTATACGGATTGTTTATGCTGTACGGATTGAACGGATTATACGGATTATTTGTGCTGTACGGATTTGACGGATTGAACGGATATAAATTTCTCAGCGTTTTCCGTTAGATCCGTACTGATCATATTTAGTTTAATCGTCTCTCTATTA
>Ga0310694_10005692_pt1 | contig 11887 bp, 6 predicted proteins | sample 174DNAGHGhighgp2_FD_203884 | JGI IMG/M metagenome (GOLD analysis project Ga0310694, IMG submission 203884) | Sheep rumen microbial communities from Palmerston North, Manawatu-Wanganui, New Zealand - 1742 DNA GHGhigh gp2 (v2) (version 2) | ecosystem: Host-associated > Mammals > Digestive system >...
GGCCGCATCCTGACTCAACGAGAGATTGGCGGTAATAGCTGCAGCAGGTGTAGCGTCATACACATCCTGGGAGAAGTTGTAGCCGCTTCCTTCGGCATGAGCATCAGTATTGCCCCAAGAGAAATAATGGCCATAGCCCTCTGGCGCATTGGCACCGATGTTACACTTGGCCCACAATAGACCGCTGGGCAGACCCATATCTACCAATTCGCCAACAGCACGACCGTAAGACTCACGGCTTACGATATTCCAGTTCGTACCATCGTACTGCAACATGGCTACGGTCTTACTGTTGATGTCACCTGCTTTGACGGCGGCACCATGCAGGAAGATAGGCTTTGCGCCTGTGCTACTGACATTCAGCGTACATGCGCCTACAGTGAAGCCGTTGTTGAACAATACACTCACCATGGCGTTTTTGAGCAGCACGAAGTCGCTAATGCTGACAGTCTTTGCGGCGGTACCTGCTGCTGTTGAGCAGACAGCATAGCCTGTTCCAAGTCTGGCGGCATCACCAATGGCTCCAGTGATAGCCTGAACGCTCATACGTCGGATGCTTCCACCAACTTCAACCAAAATCTTGTCATTACTGGTAAGGGAGCCGCTGGCGGCAGGAGCCTCACCCAAATTCTTCATTTCTGGCATAATTCTAATGTATTAAATAAATAATGATTATTCAAAGAGGCAACTGTGCCCTGCGTTTCTACGCAGGGACTCACAGCTACTCAGTCCAAGCAACATCGGCAGTCACCTCGACATCATACATCTCACCGTTACGGTCGGTATGTGTCGTGCTTACAGTGATTGTGTCGGTACTGCTGCTGGCAAGAGCAGTCCAGTTCTGCACGTTCATCACTTTCAGACTCCACGTAGGATTCTTGCCGGTCAGCGAATACTCGCTGTTGTCACTCATCTTCACCACGTAGGCCTGAACGGTAACAGGATTGCCGTCGCTGACCTCGGTGTTGGCACTGGTGATACGCAACTGAACGTCAAACTGGTCGCCTGCGTCGGTCAGCTTCACAGAGGCTTTGGCCACTGGCTGGGCATTGGCATTAACGCCGGGGTCTTCCAGATAGAAGTAGGCGGTCAGCATGGCCATGCCGCTGATGTCGGCACGAGTGATACTCTTCGTGGCCTGATAGAACGGCGAGTGACTGGTGGCCTTCACGGCATTACCAATGAAGCCGCTCTCGTTGTTCAGCACCTTGATCCAGAAATTCTGAACGTCGGCGGCACCCAAATGCAACTCACCGCGAACGGTGGTGCTCGGCGAATCAAGAGTCAACAGCTGACTGTCGGCAACCAGCGTAGCGTAGTAGCTCGAAGAGCCCCCCTTCACAATCTCAATCGTCAGCACTTGGCTCATGTCATAGCCTACATTGTCTACGACGGCCTTACACTCAAAGCGCAACTCGTCATTCCAAGTGTTCGTGGCCGAAGCAAGGTTCTTGATGATACGGATTTCACCAGTAGTTGGAATCCAGGCAAAAGCACCATTATGATTGCTGCTCACATAATAGGTCTTGCTGTCGGCCTCGTAGGTCGTACTGCCCCAAGCGATAAGCGAGTCATTGTAGTACCACTTCGCATCATCCATCACAACGGTCTTACCCTTGGCACTACGCATCACAGGGGTACGGGTGGGCTGGTTGGAGGCGGTGTTCCAGTTGGGACTCACGCTACCAAGACCTGTTGGGTTGTAGCCCTGCCACAAGGCAATGCCGTTGGTGTTCATCGACAGGTTGATAACATCACCTGTTCGCAGGCGTCGCACGGTTATGCTTCCCTGCGCAGAAAAATTCATTGCTCCCATATAATCTCATTGTTAGAGGTTTTCAACCTGATACTATCCAGCGACTCGGGATAACCGCCAAGATACGTGCAGCGGTCTTCCATACTGCCATTCAAAAGCTGGTTCTGCATCACTTCTTTCTCATTCAGCAGCACCTTATTGTCTGCTGTCACCTTATGGCCGTCAAGTTTGAACTCAGCGGCCACGGCGCGCGTCTTGTCTATCAACGTATATCTCATAGCCCTGTTCTCCTTAGTTAAAGATGAATGGCACATTGTTCTCGTCACAATAGACCTTACCACCATCGGAAGCACTCTCCTTGGCGATAAGATGCTTACCTTTTACCTCACTCTCTATCCACTGGTCAATCTCAGCGGTAGTGTAGTCCAGACCAAGGCCTGCCTGACCAAGATTGTACTCGGTGGTCTCGCCCTCGTTCTGCGTATTGACGGTGTTACTGCCTACGGCCTGCGTCTTCCACAGAATCTTGATGGCACAAGCGGGATGGTCGAGGACATTACCCTCATAACGGCCTTGCAGAACGTCAATACGGTTCACGTCAGAAGGAGCGACACCTGCAGCATTGACAGGGGTGAGCTGATAGTCACCGTTATGACGCTTCATGCCAAACGACTGTCTTGCCACCTCGGTAGTGCCGTGCTTGGCGATAAGCACATACTCTTCCTTCTCTATCAGGCGAAGGTCGATATTCAGTTGTGTCAGCGACATAGAGATAACCTCGTTCAGGTCCGACGTACTGATCTGCGTCAGAGCGCCAGTGCTGGCGTTCACGCGATACAACTCCAAGGTGTAGCCGCTGTTCTGCAACGTAGTGCCTCGGCGCACCTCAATGGGGATAGCCTGTCTGTAGCTGGTATCATCGTCGGCAGCTTCTTCGGCAGCATCGGTATGGACTATCTGACCGTGGGCTACCATGTAGTGATACAGGTGCAGTTGGTCTCTGATGGGGTCGTACTCCAAGGCTGGGTCAACACAGATGCTTAGGCTCCACTGGTCTTTGCTTTTGTCAGTAGTTCTAAGAACGATAGGGCCTGCGGTAACAGGAATGTTCAGGTTGGTACGCGGGTCGTTGATGACACCCTCGAAGGTCAGCTCACAACGCTCACCGACAGGGATGTTCTTATACACCGTCAACGTACCTTTCAGCGAGTCATTGGTGTTCCTGATGGCGTAGCAGTCAGTCCATGCCTGAATGGTGGTGATGTCAACGCCGTTCACATACCACTTCATGTTGGCAAGGAACTGGTTGCCTCTGGCATTGACCATACTACCGTCATCGGCATTCAGCTCAATGATGGGGCGAACCATACAGGGGCTACCAACACCGCTCGACGTGCCGCCACGGTCTGGCTCGTAGCTCTGAGTCTCTGCGTCATAGACCTGCGTGAACGGGCTGCTGCTGCCAGTATGGCAAATCATGGAAGTCGCCACAGTCAGCGGCGAAAAGGTTCTTCTCAGTCTTCTTTTTTCTGTCTTCATATCTCGTAACTATTAATAGTTTTTCGTTCTCTCTCAGCCACAGTTCCCGTAGCGTAAGCTGCGGGCCTATACCTATACCTCCACCTGCGCCTGCGCAATGACGGTGTTGTTCTTCTTCGCCTTGATGATGAAGATGGTAGGCACATCGTCGCCAAGGTCATTAGTAGAGGCATTGTTAGTGTAGCGAAGGGTAAAGGTGCCATCGAAAGCCTGGGCGCGCTGGGTGGCGTTCCAAACAGCATCTTCGGCAGCATCACCGCTGTCACGCTCTATAGTCCAGTCATCAACCTTGTCGGTCACGTCTTCCTCACCGTAGTACACGGTGCAAGTCAGCTCGTTCTCTTCGCCAATATCCATGAAGTCGCCAAGGCTCAACTGCAAGTCCATCTTCACGACATTGCCGCTGATGGGAGTCCAGTCGTCGCAGTCGAAGGCTGGCTCTTCATCGGTCTCGTCTTCAAGACACTCCCACAGGATGCCGTAGTTATACACCCTACTGGTTTCGAGGTCGTCCTTCCACTCCTTCAACATCTTCTTCCACAGGTCCAAGTCGCTCAACGAAGCATTGGCAGGTGAAAGGCGCTCCGTCAGCCACATGGCCTTGCTGAAACTCTCGAAGTGATAGGGGTCGCTGATGGTGTCACCCTGAACATACGTCCCTTCCCAAGTGCGCACATGCTTCAACTCATTGGCCTGCTTCTCGGTCATCCTGCCAGCAGTAACCTCGATAGTGAGGCTTGCGTCACTCAGCGTTCCGTCATGCTCGTACTCACCGCCTACACCGTTATAGGTGGCAGTAGGAGAGCTGTTCCAGATACCTCGGTCAACCTTCACCACGGCACAGGGATAGTAGATGTGGTGCTGGTGCTCGTAGAAGATGGTGTTCACATACAGACTCGGCATCTTCTTGTCTCGGGTGCTGGGAAGAATACCGGCATCGTCAAGAATCGTCGGCAAGATACCAAGGCACAGGGCGTAGTTGTCGGTTCTTAACTTGGGCTGGTCAACATTCCAGTAGTAGGTGATGCGCTTGTCGGAGGTGCTCAGCTCCCACAGGCCCTGTCTGTCGGGGTCGGTGGTATTACCACGCTTGGCAACGGTCATCATCGGCTGTGGGGCGAAATTCTGATTACCAGGAACCATGTTGTCCTCCCATAGCTGCACCGTCACCTCGTCTGGCTCCATGCCGTCATTCAGCGTCACACCGCCTTCAACGACGCGCATCCATGAGGTATAGTACATATAACTGCCACCGCTCTCCTGCAGGTCATCAACCTTGCCGTAGAGGATGTCATATTCACCGAAGCTGGTGTGTCTGCCCTCTTTCTCCTTGTGAATCTTTAACGTGTATGTACCGTCGCCATTATCCACAACATCCTCGATATCGCCACCACCACTGAAGAGGTAGTCTTGCTCCATCACTTGGATCATGTTGTAGATAAGTTTGGCAACACGCATCCAACCGCGCACGTCCAAGCCGTCGGTGGCGATAACGCCTGTCTCGGCATCCATGTAGATACCTGTGCCGTTCATGTCTGGAGAACCGCCAAGACTCTTCAAGATGCTGGTGAAGATGATGTCGGTGGCGGTCATGCGCTGTTCAATAGTCAAGTTACCAAGAACCTTTTGAATGACCCTCAAGTTCATGAAGTCACCAAGGCCGTTAGTCAGGATGGCAGCACCGTTATCATCGACACCTGCCACGTTTCGAGCGTAGGTACCGAACTCAGCAATGGCCTGCGACAACAGACCTTTCGCGAAGGTAATCTTACCTTGCGCCACATCATCGACAACCTTACTCAGCTTGTCTTTCAACTGACGGGCGATACTCTCGAAACTGGCTGTGAAGTCGGCATTGGCTTCGTGAATCTTCACCTCAACCTTCTCCATCAGCGTAGCCTCAACATCATCATTGAGCTGTATCTCGTACTGAGGGATGCAATAGTCATTATCGCCTCCTTCGCCCTCCTTGATGACCAACTGACTGATGGTGACTGCTGCTTCCTGTATGCCAAGTTCGGTATCAGAGAACATCAGCTTCATGCCCTCGGTCAGACTGTCGCTCAAATCGGGATGCTCAGCCATGAAGATATTGTCTATCTCTGGTTGGTAGGTGTACTTCTCGTGGTCGTTCTCACTCAACCATTGCTGGGCAGCGGCCAGAAGCCGTTGCTCTGCGGCTTCTACATACACGTCGGGCATCGAGATACCACTCAGAATAAAGTAGTCGCCAGCCTGCACTTGGAAGGTGCGGTTCGGGTAGTACATATTGATAGCGCTGTCATAGACACGCTGTAACGTCAGCTCATAGCCTGCGCTGACCCACTGAGGGTCTTTCTGCTTCACACTCAGTATCTCGAACTTGCCGTGGTCGCTCATACACATACCACTGGTCATTTCGATATACGGTGTCTCGCCATTGATGCGCTGGTCCCAGATATTGAAGCCTACATTGGGAATAGTGATTTTGAACGAGGTGGTTATGGCCACGCCGTCGGTATCATGAGAACCGTCTTCGTAAGTGCCGTCATCGCTGACACCGTTATCCTGAATGGTGGAACCTTCCACGACTCTATCCAAGGCACCGCTGTTGTCGTAGCTCACCGTGCCATAGAAGCCGTCAAGACCCTGCAGCTGTGAGGCATTCATGCCTACCAGCGAAGGATAAATCTCTTCCCACTCTTCATCGCTGCCGTCAAAGAACTTCTCACCGTCCTTCTCGCCGTAGGTGGAGCTGTTTTCACTGGTGATATAAGCATCCCAAGGATGGGTGCTCCAGACAGAGTAAGGAAGCATCAGCTTGGGCATGTACTTGCTCTCCAGTATGCTCCTGCCTTGCTTGAACATTTCAGGATGCAGTTCTGGGTCAAACAACTCAGGATGCTTGCGCTTATAGTACTCATTATAGAAGCGATAGGGGATATTACGCTCAGAACCGTAGGCGCGCAACTTCGTCACAATCTTCTGCTCAGTGTTCACCGTCTGCGTCAGCATCTTCAAGCCGTGACCCTTGCCATAGATGAAGGTATGGTCGGCGGTTGTCTGACGAGCGCCAAGGGTGATAATCCTGTTACGGATGGTGAAGTTGACCTTGAAGATATTGTTGAACTGAGCCATCGCGTTCCATACGCTCGTTCCGGCACTGACAGAGAAGTTCTGGTCTTTCTTGATGCTGGCATCCTGACCATACTGAACCTTCCATACGTTCTTGCCGTACTTGTTATCCAAGCAGGCCTGAACACGATTACCGAAGTCCTGAACCTTCGACACGTAGAAGTCGAAGACGCTCAGACCTGTGTAGTGAATGAGGTTGTCATCCTGCACGTAGTCGGTAAACTGACAGTCTTCCAACTCGCCGTTGGTGCTCTTGAACTTAATGCTGTCATAGACAATGGCTGTGCCAGTGGCACCACTCCTTGCCTGACGCTTCACGGCAGGGATATAGTTCAAGACAAAGGTATCACCGCGATAGACGATAATATCACCTATCTCGAAGTTCACAGGGTATGGCGACTGAACAGTGACAGAGAGGTAACGGTCTGCCATATACTGACCGTTATACTCCAACTTACGAACAACGGCCTTGACCGTCGTACCAGTCTTATCGTATATATTCCACTCTCTTGCCATCGTTTACTGTTGCTCTATTTCTGAACCGTTCTCACTCTCTCCTGCTACCTGTATGGGGGCGCGCGACTCAGCAGAGAGTTTATTATGAACCCAATCTGGGAATACGCGCGTTCGTGGGTCGGTAACCTTCAACTTCACTTTGCACACCAACACCTCGCCTTGCTGGGTCTTGATATACTCTGGCTCATTCGAGATACTTACCAGTCTCACCTTCTGACGGCCTATGCCATTCCATTCGGAATAGAACATCAGCCATACGCCTGTGCCGTCACGACCTGTCAGATACTCACGGAAGGTATCTAAGGCGGCTTGCGCCTCGCCCATACGGTTATTGATACCATAAGGGCCATTGGAACCGCGCCAACGGAAGCCAAACTGCAACTCAATGTCGTAGGCACTCAATGGCAGACCGTCGATCGGGCAATACTCTTCCACACCGTCATCGCCTGGCCATTCGTTGGTAGGCAGCTTCTTCACCTCACCACCTGCGGCGAAAGGAAGACTCATGCACCACCACCTGAAAGCGCTGACAGTCTCTTTCAAGTCGTATTCCACACTCTGACCGCCTGCGGTCGTCGTCGGCATCTTCTGTATGTAAAACTTCTCGTATCTCATCCTGAAAACACTCTTTTTGTTCCGTATGTTGCGATATTATCGCAACAATCCCTTGCAAATTTAGCGAATAATGACTGCATAAATATGCACTCCACCGAAAAATTAAGCTTTTTAACTTTTTGCCACCGTTCCCAAGGCATCAGCCTTGTGCCTGCTCTCGCTCACGATAGGCCACTCTTCCCGACATTCTCACCTTACCGCCATGATGATAAATGAATATTCTTGCATCATCAATGGCCTCGGCATCTATCTCTACATCGTCGTAAGTGGTCACACGGACAATGGATTTTCCAGCAGCTACAATGCGCAACTTTCCTTGGTGCCTCACATAGATGTCCTTCGAGTCAAAACCGCCAAATTCAAGCGTCCCTTCGTTCTTGCCAAGGAACACCAAAACGCTCGGTTCTGTTTGTTGCGATGTTATCGCAACCTCTTCATCAATAAACACGCCCCACCGTCTGCGAAACTCTGGCTCAAAATTCTTCTTGATAAACTCAGGACTCGGCCAGTTATGCTTCGTCGCAAAGTCAATACCGCGAATGAACTTCTCAGCCAGTTCGTCACGAGTGGAGTTGTCTCGCCATTCTCCTTGCCACTGCTGACAAAGCCCAAGGGAGATTGCCTCTCCCTTAAGCCTGTCACTCAGCGTCTTCTTCTTGAATAATTCCTTAAACATAATCATCCTTTCTTTTAGCCACCGTGCCCTGCGGAGAACCGCAGGGTTAGGCGTAAATCTTAACACTCAGTTTCTTCACACCTGTCATCAGCTGGTCTAACTTCTGATTCATCTTGTCAACACCGTCGGCACCACGGGCAACCTCCTTGCGAATCTCTTCCAACTTAGCCAACTGGGCGCCAAAACTCTTCGACATATCGGGAAGAACTTGATCCATCAGCCTGCGAAGGTCCTGAACATGGATGCTCAAATCGGCGCGCATGGCATTGATGTAACTCAGCAGGAGGTTAGTCTGGTCTTCGGTGATGCTCTTGATGGCGCTCTGACCGCTACTCTCTTCGGTGTTTTTAAGAGTCTCGCCGTGCTGGTTGGCAATCTTCTCCAAACCGTCCAGATAAGCATTGGTCATTTCAGCGGCCTTGTCGGCATCGTCGTACATACGTGCCAGTATCTCCATACCCCTCTCGTCGAGAACACCGTTGTTATCCTCGAAGTACTTCATGAACTCTTCCATGTTCTTCTCCAATAGTGGTTCGAGATACTTCTGCATGATGACCTTCGTACCAACCTCCTTCAAGATAGAGGTGATCTTCTTCTTGTAGGCATCGGCAGCATTGCCACCTGCCTCCCAGGCACTCACCAGAGCCTCAGCCAAACCGCCAGCCCAACTCTTATAGTCAATACTATACAGGTCTTTGGCCATTTCCTCGGCAAGATACCTAATCTGGTCGTTCAGCTCCTTAATCTGCTGCTCGTAGTCGGCAATCTTACCATCATCAGAGTCTTTCTTATCCTTCTCAGACTCCATCTGATGGGCGGCTTCGTCACGCTGGGCCATCAGATTAGCCTTGTAGGCATCATAATAGCTACGGCTCTGCTGTGCCTCCTGAATCTGGTCGGCAGTCTCTTTGCTGACATAGTTCCTGCGAGAAAGTATCCAGTCATATAGCTCATTCTTGCTGGTGCCATTATCCAAACGGCCCTGTGCAGCAGTAGCTCGATCGTATTTGTCTTTGTACTCAGCAAGTTTGTTCATGGTAGCATCGTCAGCCTTGGCGGTATAGAGACCACCCATCGTATGCTCCAACATCGTTTCCATGTTCTTGACAAGATTCTCCAAGAGTTTCTGACGCTCCTTACTGGCTTGAATCTCCTTCTCAATGGCGGCATCGTGCATGGCGAACAGACTGCCCATAATACTCAGACCGGCAGCGGCAGCGGCTCCGTAAGGACCAAGGCTGCTCAATCCCAAGGCGTTCAGCCCGTTGGCGGCTCCTGCAGCAGCACCAAGGGCATTGTTACCCATCTGGAACAGATTCGACAGGTCTTCATTACCCAAGGCAGCGAAGAGGTCAACCACTGGCTGCATCACATCTTGCAGAGCCTTGAACTTATCACCAATCTTCGATATCGAATCAGCGAAACCGCTTCGGTTACTGCGGATGTCATCCTGTAGGTCATCGGCACTGATGGTCTGACCTTTCTTATAGCCGTAGCGCTTGGCGCTGGCTTCGGTCTGGAATGTATAGTTGCCTTGCCACTGGCCGTTGGCATCCTTACTGAACACGCCTGAATGGAGTAACTGGTTACGATGAGTGCCAAGGCGCACATTCTCGGCCATAGCGGTAAAGGGGTCGCGGTTGGCCTGCTCGTTTCTCAGTTTCTCCAAGGCATCACGAAGTGCTTTCACCTCTTCGACGCTCAGACCGACAGTAAGGGAGAAATTCTCTACCTTCTCTATCATCGACTCAATGGTGCGCATACTCACACGGTCGAGGTCATCGAAAATCTTTACCCAGTTAGAGCCTTCCTTGAACTGCTCAAACTGCAACTTCGACGACTTCTTCTCATGCTCCTTCGTCAAGCCTTTCTCGGCTTCGGCGCGCATCTGTGGGTCACGAATCTCCTTCAACAGAGAGAGTTGATACTGGTAGTTCCTGTTCTCGTCTTCTATCTGCTGTTCGATGGTTCTGTTCTTCTCGATCGTAGAGAGAAGAAGGTCAAGACTCTCCTTCTGCAACTTCACAAGATGCTCCTGGTAGGCAGTGTAGATGACGCTCATCTTCTCGCTGTTCTGGCCGTAGGTGTCATTGAAGGTCTTCTTATCCATAGAGAGGGCAGACTTGGCCTTGCCTGCATCACCGCCCATGGCACTGGTCATCTGCTGAACGAGATAGTCCTTATAGGTCGCACTCTGCATCATCCTGCCGCCAAAGGCAACACTGGCGGCTCCGCGCTGGTCACCTGTCAGTTTATACAACTTCTTATAGGTCTCGTACTGCTCGTTCAAGATACCGAGTTGAGTCTTCAAAGCGTCGTTGACGGAAGTGATGGCAGCAGCCTCTTCCTTCCTGCGCTGGGCCTGAACGTCGGCATTCATGGAGTCGAAGAAATTCCTGCGGTCGCCACTCTTGCCGACACCACCCTTCAAGCGTCTCTGAATCTCTTCCACGCTCTTGGCATAGTCACTCAGGTCACTGAGGTTCCAGCCGAACACAGTCTTGAACTCTGCGTCGTTCTGCAACTTACGCATGGCACCTTCCTTGCCGTACATCTGAGAATACTTCTCGTACTCGCCCCAGAACTTCTTATACAGTTCATACTCCTTCTTCAATGTCTGCAGAGCCTTGTCGGTCTTGTCACCATCTTTATGGCTTCCGTCCTTCTTCATGTCAGAGAAGTCCAAGCCGTTAGCCTTGGCAAAGTCATCCATCTGCCCCTGACTGGCAAGAGCATCCTGCAAGGCTTTCAGCGTGTTATACAACTGCGGGTTGGTGAACTGATACTTGCTTATATCCATGTTCTGAATACCGTCCATCTTGATACCTGCATGGATGGCGATAGGCCCAAGTTTATTGATGGTGGTCTCAGCAGTACCGTAAGCCTTGCGAATCTCTTCCACAATCTGCTCCATGTTCATGCCCATCTTAATCTGAACAGGAGTCTTATCCAACTTAGCCTGCAAGTCCTTGCGCCAGCCAATGAGTACGTCCTGTGCTTCACCAAGGGAAGATTTGACGGAGAACGGAATTTCAACACCATCGCCCAAAGTGCGGTTCATAAGGGAAGTCATTTCACCGCTACCGTCTTCCCACTTGGCAAGTAGTTCTGTTTTGGCTGTCTCATACAGCTTGTCGGCCTTCTTCTTGGTCTCTTCATCCATTTCGGTACCACTGGCAATAGTCTTTGCCAAGGCAGGATCAAGAGTCTTCATTTGGTCGGCAAGTATCTTGGGAAGAGTAGAGCTGGCCGCACCGTTATCCTTGGTCAAAAGATTATCCCAGAACAGATTGGCGAAGTTCCTCATTTCTGCTGAAAACTCGTTGTCACCCATCCACTGAGAGGCAAGCATGTGGAACAGCTGACGTCCTTCCTCTGTAGCAAGGCTTTCGTTCTGCTGCTCTATATACTCTTTGATGTTATCATACATCTCTGTAATCTGATTCTCAAAGGTGCCTCGCGAAGTTTTAATATCGCCAAAATCATCAAAGTCTTCTGACCATTGAATCTTGTATCGAGCCAATCCTGCGCCTCCAAGTTCCCTACCGATGTAACGGGCAACAGCCTCTAAGCTGTTACCGTCCTTAATCATCTGCTTAATGACCCTGCCAACCTCTTGATTATGGTCGTACCACTTCTGAGTGTCAGCGTCTAACTGGTCGTAGGTTTTA
>Ga0310694_10005693_pt1 | contig 11884 bp, 5 predicted proteins | sample 174DNAGHGhighgp2_FD_203884 | JGI IMG/M metagenome (GOLD analysis project Ga0310694, IMG submission 203884) | Sheep rumen microbial communities from Palmerston North, Manawatu-Wanganui, New Zealand - 1742 DNA GHGhigh gp2 (v2) (version 2) | ecosystem: Host-associated > Mammals > Digestive system >...
TTGAAACGCTACCATTGAAGGGGTTTCGCTCCGCTTCACCCCTCCCTGTGTTCTTTTGTCCCTTCGGGACTTATGCCAACTGCTATATTATTGCCAAAATATAAGAAGCAAGACTATTGTCTGAACTCCTGAACTTCTATTACAAAGTTGAATCATTTTACCAATATTTTTTTTACAATCCAAAATTTTGATTATCTTTGCATCATCAACCTGATAACATACGTGAAGGATGAAAAAGAAAGAACTACTGACATTTATCATCACCACACTGTTTTCTCTTGTCATACGGGCAGGCGAACCGATTTGCCACCTCACCCACTATGACGAGTTTTCAGGCTTGTCACAATGGAACGTTACCCAAATCGTGCAAGACAAGCAAGGAATGATGTGGTTTGCCACATGGAATGGGCTCAACCGCTTCGATGGCTATGAGTTTGAATGCTTCAAGTCGGAAGTGGGCAATGGGATAGACATTCCTTCCGACCGCATTCGCGACATCATCTTAGACAAAGACGGTAACATATTGTGCCAATACGATGACCATGTGCTGCGTTTTGACTTGAAAACCTGCAAATACCAATCGCTCCCGCCACAGGAAGAACAAAAACTATTAAACATGTTCCAAAAGCGGTCAGACCGCATACGCAACATAGGTGACCATTCCATCAGACATACCGATGCTTGGGGCGTGACATGGGAAATACACAAGGACGGTACCATTCGTTACCAAGAGAAGGGAAGCAACACCTGGACAGACTATCACCCAAACATCGAACCCACAACAACACTCTACTATAGCCTGACCGACAAACAAGGTAACGTTTGGATGCGAAGTGAATATGGTGCATATAAACTGACATTCAGTCAAAAGCCACACGCACGAGTAGCGCTTGAAAAGCCGACCCAAGTACGCAATTTCTTAATAGACCGAAAACAACGCACTTGGCTCACCACACGTGATGACGCAATCATCAAATTATATGACCAATCCAACCACCTATTGGGTTACTTGGGACAAAGAGGAGGTTTACACCACGCATACACTACGTTTGGCTCACCTATATACCATCTTTTGCAAGCCCAAACAGGAACTATCTGGCTATGCAGCAAACCCAATGGATTGTTTAGATTGCGCGAAACGGGAAACGGAACATTCTCCGTAGAACAATTCAGGCATAATGATGCCGATCCCCACTCTATTCCTAACGATGAGCTATACTATTCAGCCATCGACCCAGCAGGAAGATTGTGGGTGGCAACGTTTAACAAGGGCATTGCCTGCATCGAACATCCGGAAGCAAAAGACATCCGATTCGTACACGGAGGAAACGGTTTGAAATACCCCAAAGTACTTGGCAATAGGGTAAGACAAATATATATCACGAAAAAAGGCATCTTACTGGCAGCCACGACAACAGGGTTGATTGTTGCAGACGTGACGAAAAAAGACGTGCGACAAATACAATTCAAGTTGCACACACGGGATGCCCATCGCAGTTCGAGCCTCAGCAACAATGCCACTATGTTTGTCATGGAAGACAGCAAGCATCGCATATTCGTTTGTACGGAAAGTGGCGGCGTGAACCAAATCTTATCGAAAGACTTACTTCAAGACCAATTGGAATTTAAGCACTTCGACACTACGACGGGATTGCCTTCTGACATTACGCTCTCTGCCATCGAGGAAGGCGACCACTTGCTGATAGTGAGCAGCAACCAACTAATTACGTTGCGCCCAGATGATAACCAAATGGAGAATTTCGATTCCCATTTCTTCCAAGAAAGAGTCCGATTCTCTGATGCCGTTCCTACACTGTTGCCAGACGGCAGGCGCATCTTCGGATTACAAAACGGAGCATTCACCATCATGCCCCAATCACTACGCAAGAGTGGATATGTACCTTCGATAGCACTCACGTCTATCTCGGTGGAGAAACAAGCACCAAACCTTGCCGTCAATGTTCTTGACACATTGATATTATCTTCTCACGAACGCAATTTCACCATTACGTTTTCCGCACTCGACTATACGGGGGAAGCAGAAATCCATTACGCTTTCCAAATGGGCGACAACGGCAACAATTCGTGGAACTACGTGGAAAAAACTCATACCGCAACATTCTTAGACTTACGACCAGGAACGCATCTGCTCAAGATACGCTCCACCAATGGCGACGGTGTGTGGGTTGACAACACACGCATACTGACAATCATCGTAAAGCCTACCTTTTGGGAAACCACCTGGGCAAAATTACTATACATATTATTAATAGCAGCCATTGTCTATGCCATTCTGAGAACGCATAGACACATCACCGAACTGAGCAGAAAGCAAAAGGAAACACATGAAGCGTATCTCGCCTTGCTCAATGCTACAAACACGGAAAGACAAGATGGCAAGCCTCAAGTGGAGGAAACGATTCCGCAACCGCAAATCAAACCCGAAGACGACATGTTCATGAAAAGAGCCATGAAGTTTATCGAGGAACACATAGACGATCCAAACATCAACATCGGCGATATGGCAGAAGCTACGGCAACCAGTCGCTCTGGCTTAAACCGAAAGATGAAGTCGCTGCTCGGCGTTACCCCACTCGACTTCATCCGTGAGGCAAGAATCAGGAAAGCCTGCAAGATGCTGGCAATGGGAATGGCTGTCAACGACGTAGCATACGGCTGTGGATTCTCTGATCCCAAATACTTTGGAAAATGTTTCAAAGCTGACATGGGAATGACTCCTACGGAATATAAAATGGAAAAAAAAGGCAAATTATAAACAAAATCATCCAAAATCCACACATTTAACACAAATAAAAATTGTTATTAAATATTTTTACTTAATTTTGCAAGCAGACAAACTATAAGTATTATTAATTTTTAAACCATGAACCTAAGAATCAAACGATTTTCTTTAGCCTTGGCATTTTGTATGCTGGGGTTGGTGAGTTTCGCCCAGAAAACTGTTACAGGTAATGTAAAGGATGCTTCTGGCGAACCTTTGATTGGTGTTAGCGTGATGATTAAGGGAACCTCCACTGGAGCAGTAACTGACTTGGACGGAAATTACTCCATCCCTTCAGTACCTTCATCCGCTCAATTGACGTTCTCTTACGTTGGCTATCAGACAAAGACTGTCAAGGTGGGAGATTCTTCTTCTCTGAATGTCGTGCTTTCCGAAGACAACACTACGTTGGAAGACGTGGTAGTAATTGGTTACGGTACGATGAAACGTAAAGACTTGACTGGTGCCGTTGCATCAGTTAGCGGTGACAAGTTGGCCGCCAATCCTGTTTCTAACGTAGCACAAGCATTGCAAGGACAATTACCAGGTGTTAGCGTCGTATCACAAGACGGTCGTCCTGGTGCAACAATGTCTATCCGTGTACGTGGTGGTGGTTCTATCACCCAATCCAACGAACCTCTTTACATCGTAGACGGTGTGCAGGTTAGCGACATCAGCGACATTCCTGCCGACAACATCGAGAGCATCGACGTTTTGAAAGACGGTGCTTCTACCGCTATCTATGGTGCACGTGGTGCAAACGGTGTAATCCTCGTAACCACCAAAGGTTCGAAAGGTGACGGAAAAGCCAAGGTTAAGTATAATGTTTATTACCAAATCAAGAAGTCTCCCAAAGCTCTTGACGTAATGGATGCTTACCACTATGTACTTCACAACTGGAGTTATGCTACAGCTTACGGCATGAACGAGGAAGACGGTATTGCTGAATATTTCGGATTAGGCTCACAATTTGGTAACCATCTCAATGATTACAAGAACGTAGGTGTACACAACTATGTAGATGACGTAATGCGTACTGCTGGTTCTTGGAACCATGACTTATCACTCTCTGGTGGTAACCAAAACACCAAGTATTATGCTACCGTAAACTACTTGACCGATGATGGTGTACGCATCAAATCTGGTTTCAAGCGTTGGAACGGAAATGCAAAGATTTCACAGAAGATTACGAAGAACTTGACATTCGATGCTGACATCCGCTATAGCGAGATGACATTCGAGGGAACCAACTTCGACTATGCATCAGGTAACTCTGTTTATGGCTATCGTCCAATCGACAAACCTTTAGGAAAGGACAATTCATCATTGCTTTCTATGGGTAGCTCAAGTGTGGAAGAAAACTTCAATCCACTTAATATCATTGATAACTACACCAATATCACCAAGCGTCAACGTCTGCGTGGTATGGGTGTGCTGACTTGGAAAGTTATCGACGGTTTGACCGCAAAGACTGAACTTTCATTAGGTCGCAACTGGAGTGAGACAAGATATTGGGATGGCGGTAAGTCTACCAATCCATACAACCAAGCACAACTCACGAAGGGCAATGGCTATAGCGTACGTTGGGCAACCACATTGAACTATGAAGTTCAAGGACTTGGCGAAGACCATAGTCTGTCATTCCTCGCTGGTAATGAAGTGTTGGCAAGCAAGTCTAACTCAAGCAGAATCACAGGTGCAGGTTTCCCATCAGAATTTGACATGGATCGTGCATTCGGTTTGATTCAGATGTACAACATGAAGGATGACTTCTATGACCAAACCAAGCGTACTTCTGACTTCTATAATACTATTGGCGAACCCAAGCACACGTTGTCGTGGTTCGGTCGTGTTAACTACGATTTCTTAGGACGCTATCTCTTCACCGCTACGTTCCGTGCCGATGGTAGTTCTAACTTCGCTCCCAACAAGCATTGGGGATATTTCCCATCAGCAGCATTCGGTTGGCGTATCTCTGACGAGCCTTTCATGGCTAATACACGCAGTTGGCTCGACAACTTGAAGCTCCGTCTTTCTTACGGTACTTCTGGTAACGATGCCATTGATGCCAGTCTCTGGAAAGAATATTGGGAACCAGAAATCACTTGGAATGGTGACAAGCGTACCGTAACGTTCAAGCCAGGTGCAATCCTTGCCAATCCTGACTTGAAATGGGAGACTACCATTTCCCGTAACCTCGGTATCGACTATAGTTTCTGGAATGGTAAGTTGCGTGGTAGTATCGAAGCATATTGGAATACCACCAAGGACATCTTGATGAAAGTGCCTGTAGCCGAGACTACTGGTCATAGCTATCAATACCAGAATGTTGGCGAGACATCCAACAAGGGTCTTGAACTTTCCGTATTCTATGAAATCGTTCGTTCAAAAGACTTTAACCTCAGCGTAAACGCCACCTATAATTATAATAAGAATAAGGTGGAAAAAGTACGTGAAGGCGTAAATGCAGATACTCACACCAACTGGGGTTCTTCTATGAAACGTCCTTACAACGACTATATCATCCGTACTGGCGAACCTGTTGGAACTATCTTCGGATATAAGTCCGCTGGTTTCTATAAAGTAGAAGATTTCGACGTCGTGAATGGCGTATGGACATTGAAGGCTGGCGTTCCCGACATCAAAGGTGTAGTAAACTACTCTGGTTACAAGCCCTACAATTTGCCTGAAGGACAAATCGCATTCCCAGGTGTTATGAAGTTTGAAGATACCGACGGAAACGGTACTGTTACTGAAGACGATGCTTGCGTAATCGGTCACACCATGCCAAAACACACTGGTGGTTTCAACTTCAATGCCAGCTATAAGGGCTTTGACGCTTCTGTTGGTTTCACCTATCAAATCGGTGGCGATGTTTACAACGCAAACGCCATGCACTCTATGATGGGTAACAAGAATACCAGTTATGGTTGGAACCGTCTGGCATTTGTCAACGATTGTTGGAAGATGTACGACGTAGACGCTAACGGTAATCTCTATGCCGTTACCGACCCAGCCGCTCTTGCTTCACTCAACGCAGGTGCAAAACATGCTTTGCCTTATTGCGAATACGGTATGGTATCTTCTGAATTCATCGAAGACGCTTCTTACCTTCGCTTGAACACACTTACCATTGGTTATACGTTACCAAAGGAACTGACCAAGAAAGTTGGTATCAGCAACCTTCGCGTTTACTTCACTGGTGGTAATCTCTTCTGCATTACAGGATACAATGGCATAGACCCAGACGTGAACACGCGTCCTGGCGGTCAGGATGGATTCCCCGTTCCTAACTACGACTGGAACTCTTATCCACGTGCTCGCACCTATACATTTGGTCTTAATGTTGCATTCTAATTTATGGGAGGAAAGAAAAATATGAAAAAGATATTATATTCTACATTATGCGCAGCAGGAGTTTTAGCATTGACAACTTCTTGTAGCGATTATCTGGAGACCGACTCTCCATCAAAGACTGATGCCGCTTTTGTATTCTCAACAAGCGAAACCGCACGTGCTGCCCTTGAAGGTGCATACGCTGACTGGATTAACGCAGCCCAAAACAAGGTGTTCGGTGATGGTTTGTTCTATGCAGCCGATGTTGCCGGTTCTGATATCGAGCGTCACCCTGAAGGCTTTACCGCTCAACCTGGTCGTCACTATCCTGAATGCTTCTATCAGAATGGTAAGTATGCAGGCGAATATGCTTTGTTGAGTTACCAAAAGGAAGATGATACATACGCAGCTCTCTATGCTATCATTAACAAAGCCAATATCGTGGTACAAGCCACTCAACAATCAGATGGTTTTGAAGAGATGGTGAAGGCAGGCGTAGAGAGTACGATGGGACAACTCTATGGTGAAGCTGTTGCATTGAAAGCTACCGCTTATCGTGAGTTGCTGAAATACTTCGGCGACGTTCCTTACCTCAGTGGTAAGGCTACAGACTCTGGATTGCTTTGCGGTCGTGACTCTATTTATGACGTTATCTTGAAAGAACTCGTACAAGCAGCTCCTTTGATGTTCCGTGTTGGTTCCATTCCTGGAATTACTGGTAAGAATTACTTCTCTCGTACATATGTTGAAGGTTTGATTGGACGTATCGCCTTGGAAGCTGGTGGTTATCAAATCCGTCGTAACGACATCACCCGTACGGATGGTGAAGGCAACCCATTGACCTTCGAGAAGATGGGTAAGGACAACAACAATGCTTCTTACGGTCGTCGTACCGACTATATCAAGTATTATCAGTTGGCACAACAGTATTTCAAGGCTGTTATCGACAACCCTGGAACTGCCATTTTCCACACCACTGACCCACGTAAAGCAGACAACGGTCGTGTATATAACAATCCTTATCAATACTTCTTCCAGCAGATGCACATGGACGATGATGGTTTCGCTGATGAATCTATCTATGAGGTATCTATAGCACAAGGTGGTGGAAATGATGCACGTCCCTACTCTTTCGGTCGTCCGACTACTGGTGGTAGCAAGAACAACTATCCTTGCAAGAACTATGGTCAAGGTCGTATCAATCCTGCATTCTATTATGGAATGTTTGATCCTAACGACATGCGTCGTGACGTTTCTTGTACGGTAACTGCCAGCAATGGTGGTGATGGTACTGAAATATTGCTTCCATTCAACCCAGGTTCACAAGGCAAAGGTGGTGGTATTTCATTCAACAAGTGGGATGAGAACCGCCAAACAAAGGTATGGACAGCCAACCAACGTAAGTCTGGTATCAATGGACCTTACATGCGTCTATCTGAGATTTATCTCGGATATGCTGAGGCATGTGCCATGTTAGGTAATGAGGCTGAAGCAAAGAAGTATCTCTCCATCATTCGTGAACGTGCTTTCCCCGCTGGCAAAGCCAATGTTGAGGGATTCATCGCAAAGGAAGGTTCTTTGTTAGAGGCTATCATCGACGAACGTGGATTTGAGTTCGCTGGTGAAGGTGACCGTCGTGAAGTGCTCATCCGTACAGGTCTTATCGGAAAGAAGATCAAGGCTATAAAAGATTTGACAAAGAAGATGCTTGACGGATTAGCTGCCAATGGTTACTATCAATTCGACAATGGTAACATCATCTCTAACCAAATCTACACAAAGATGGTTGACGCAAAGGCTATCAAGGGGCACCGTCTCACCGCTCAATGTCCTGCTGGCAGCGAAAATGATCCTATCCTCTATCCAGGTTGGCGTGGTGTTAACGACGACTGGGCATCTTACGGATTGGATTACAAAGGCAACACCCTGACCAACTTGGCTATCCAAGGATTGTTTACCCGTTTGTCTGACGCAGAGGTATCTGCACTCTTAGCTGATGGTTATAAGGCTGTGGATTGGGGTCAGACTCTCCTTAACAATGCCGACGAATACTATAAGTATTTGTTCTATGACTATGACTATGAAACTGCACCTATCCATTATTGGCCATTCACTCCTAACGTGATGAGCAACGGTGGATTCACTAACGGTTATGGTTTCAAGCAAGAATAAAACCAAAGAGAGGGATGCAACTAAAGCATCCCTTTCTTTTTCCATATCCAACACGACAAACGCATACTTTTCCCTTAAGACATGGTATTTTGTATCAAAAATACTATCGAAACATAATTATCCACCTTATTTGATTTATATTTACCCATCTGTCATGTCCAAATCAAGTAATTTTGCATCTTGTAAGCTTGACCAAAAAATTGGGAATATCATTAATAAACCAATAATAATAGTCTACCTTACTACCAGATTTACATGTTAATAGTTTAGATGTTTTGAGAGGGAGTGTATGAGCACTCCCTCCATTCAAAAAAACAAGAGAATGATGAAAGAAAACCTGAAAACTGTATTGTCGTTATTGGCAATTATCGTGATTTCTTTTGCCAGCAACAAGGCAATGGCAGAAAACTACCCTTACAGAAGTGACCAGTTGTGGATAACCGTTCCCGACCATGCCGACTGGCTGTACAAGACGGGCGAAAAGGCAAAGGTTGATGTGGGCTTTTATCTCTACGGCATTCCGCAAGACGTGGAAATAAGCTATGAGATTGGTCCCGACATGATGCCCTCTTACCAAAAGGGCAAAGCTAAGTTGAAGAACGGTCGAACCACCATCGACATGGGTACGATGAAAAAACCTGGATTCCTTGACCTCCGGCTGTCGGCTACTGTCAACAACAAGAAATTCGAGCATCACGTCAAGGTGGGATTCTCACCCGAACTGCTGAAACCATATACCAAGAATCCCCAGGATTTTGATGATTTTTGGAAACACAACTTAGAAGAAGCGAGAAAAGTTCCTCTGTCTGTCACCTGCGAGAAGGTGGATAAATACACCACGGATGAGTTTGATTGCTTTCTCTTGAAAATCAAGACCGACAAACGGCATAGTGTATATGGCTACCTGACAAAACCCAAGAAAGAAGGGAAGTATCCCGTGGTGCTCTGCCCTCCTGGTGCAGGCATCAAGACCATCAAGGAACCCATGCGCAACACGTACTATGCCAAGAACGGTTTTATCCGACTGGAAATAGAGATTCACGGATTGCATCCTGAACTGAGTACCGAGACATTCAAGGAAATCAGCACCGCTTTCGCTGATGCCAACGAATACCTTAACAACGGTCTTGACAACCGCGACAACTATTACATGAAACATGTATATGTGGCTTGTGTGCGTTGCATTGACTATCTCATCACCCTTCCCGAATGGGATGGCAAAAACGTCATCGTACAGGGCGGTAGCCAAGGGGGAGCTCTGTCGATTGTCACTGCAGGACTGGACCCTCGCATCACGGCGTGCGTAGCCAACCATCCCGCATTAAGCGACATGGCTGGTTACTTAGACCATCGCGCAGGTGGTTATCCACACTTCAATCGCACCAACCACATGCTGACTCCCGAAAAGGTGAATACCATGCAATACTATGATGTGGTGAATTTTGCCCGTCGCCTCTCCTGCCCCACCTATCTCACTTGGGGATTCAACGACAATGTATGCCCTCCCACCACATCCTACATCGTATGGAATCTCATCACCGCTCCCAAGGAATCGCTCATCACCCCCATCAACGAGCATTGGACAAGCGATAATACCAACTACGGACAGATGGAGTGGATAAAAAGGCATTTGAAATAAGAGAAGACGCTCAATTTGTCAATAAAAAGTAACAAAAACAGCCCTCTCGTTTGCGATATTTTTCACCAACTCCTAAGTCGGTCGAAAAAACAGCAGTTTTTTGGTATTTTCATAACAACCTGATATTTAATATATTACAAAAACGAGTGCATAAATATGCACTCGTTTTTATGTATTTATGCACAATAAACATCATTTTTGAGCCTTCATAACATATCATTTTAAGCGTGCTAACTATATGAATTACGCTCGTAACTCATATAGTTACTGCCGTAACATATTATGTTACGATGAAAAACATGGTTTTTCACCCATCTCAACCCATTTTACCGTGTTTCCATTTCTGGAATGCAAGAAAAAGCAAACAAGATTTTGTCATACATTATGATAATTCTGCCAATTCAGCATAAGCGATGCTGGAACAATAACCAAAGACAATATAGCTATAGATAAGGTTACTTGCAAATCACCTTCCTCACTGTCCCTTCATCGTACTTCACCACATGGATGCCTTTACTGTTGGGAGATACCCGTGTGCCAGAGAGGGAATAGTGAATACCATCATCGGGCTCTCTCATCGTAGTTGGACTAATGCCAGTCTCCTCGTCAGTCAACGGTACGATTTCCTTGAACTTTCCCCAATAACTATGGTTGCGGTACAACTCCACGGATTGGACAGGGACATGTAGCGTCTTCTCGGATGGCTCGCTGAATGGGGAACAATCGAGGGGAGTTACAACATAGCAATAGATATCCTTCAAGTCATCAACCATAGATGGCGGAGAATAGTTGTAACGCCATCCATGGGAAAAGGCAGCTGTGCCTATCTCCTCTACGCCAGCAGGTATCACTACGGATTTCAGGATGCGGTGAGTATCATTGTAAATGGAAAATGCCCTATATCCAATTGTCTTCAACGAATTGGGAAGGATGACGCAGGTCAACCTACGGTTATCGGCGAAGCCATATTTCCCGACATGCTTCAACGAAGGAGGCAAAATTAGGCAGGAGTCACCACCTTCCTCTGCCATGGTTGGAGGGACAATCTTGATAATCGACGGACAATTATAAAATGTACTGTCCTCGATGGATTCCAGGTCGTCAGGCAACTTGACCGTACTTAATTTATTCTTGTGATAGTGGAAATTTAAGCAAATAAATGTGTTCCTCCGACTTGAACAATAACAAAAATCAAAAAAGTTCGGAGAAAATAGCAAAAAGTTCGGAGAAACGGCATTAAGTTCGGAGAAAAGTTGTAATTTTGCAAACAAAAAATGTTGTCTATGCGAAAATATGTTTTAGTCCTCATATTGTTGCTTGTTGTGGTACCCATGTGGTCAGCCACCAAACGGGCATTGCTGATAGGCATCTCGGATTATCCCGTCTATAAGAATATGGATGGTGCATTTTGGGGCAACATTCATGGAGCCAATGATGTTTTGATGATAGGAAACACGTTGAAATTAAAAGGTTTTAGTGTTACTTCTTTGGTCAATTCAAATGCGACTGCTACCAACATTCGTAAGGCATTTCGGAAACTCCTTTTAGAAGTAAAGGCTGGCGATGTTGTCTATTTGCACTTCTCGTGTCATGGACAGCCCTTTGAGGATATGAATGGTGACGAAGAAGATGGATGGGATGAGGCCATCGTGCCGTATGATGCTATGATGACATATAAACGAGGTGTGTACGATGGATCCAACCACATTATTGACGATGAACTACACACCTATTTTGATAATCTTAGGAAGACTGTCGGCAAGAGTGGATTTGTCTGCGTGGTAATTGATGCCTGTCACGCTGGAAATTCGTACATGGGCAATGAGGAGGAAGAGGATGAAAACTTCTGTCGTGGAACAAAAAAGGGATTTAGCCCCAATGCGAAAGATTTCCATCCTAGAATAAATGCCAAGGGGCATTTCGTAATACCCAAGAAACAAGGCTTTGCTGATATT
>Ga0310694_10005696_pt1 | contig 11880 bp, 8 predicted proteins | sample 174DNAGHGhighgp2_FD_203884 | JGI IMG/M metagenome (GOLD analysis project Ga0310694, IMG submission 203884) | Sheep rumen microbial communities from Palmerston North, Manawatu-Wanganui, New Zealand - 1742 DNA GHGhigh gp2 (v2) (version 2) | ecosystem: Host-associated > Mammals > Digestive system >...
TCGACCCGACATATTGCCCGTCGTAGAAGAAATCGGTCGTTACAAACACCCCTTCATCATAGGCGGTCGTTGGCTTCACGCCGTTTAGCAGTTCAATAGAAATCTCTACCTTCGCTTTGTCTTCATGAATTTCCGGCGTGCGGATGACTATTCCGAAGGTGGGGAGGTGGATGGAGTCGGTTTCGACGAGGTGTACGTTGCGGTAGAGTCCTGCTCCGGGATACCAGCGGCTCTGCTGGGGCTTATTCTCCAGGAAGACATCGATATCCACGCTGTCTCCTGTGATGAGCTCAGGGCGGATGGCACAATCGAAGGTGTTGTAGCCGTAAGGCCAATATCCGATTTCTTTGCCGTTCGCCAGCACTCTGGCGTGGCTCATGGCTCCGTCAAAAACGAGGGTGTAGAACTTGTCATGTTTTACAGCCACACGTGTCTTGTAGTGCCCTTTACCCATCCAAGGAAGGCCGCCGCTCCGTCCTGTCTTCCATGTAGGCTCTTTCTCGCCGTTTTGCACTACAACCACTTCCTGCAGGTCATAGGACCTGTCAAACGGCTTGCTGATTGACCAATCGTGCGGAATGCGCACTTCCTGCCATGTGGTATCCACGTCAGGCATTTGTTCCGACGGCTCTTGACGGAACATCCAACTTGTCAGTAATGTACTGACGGCTAAAAGAAATGAAAACATCCGTTAATTCTTTAATTCGTTCATTCGTTACACGAATCTGTATTCTGTAATCTCGTCCAATTTCTCGTTCGGGCGAAGGATAATATCCGGGAAGCCGGCATGGTTGATGCCGTCCGGCCAGTTTTGCGCCTCGAGACATACGGCGTGTTGCTCATCATACATCGTGCCGCTCTTTCCTTCGTGGCGCTCGATATAATTGCCGGTATAGACCTGCAATCCCTTCATGGTTGTCCAGCACTCCATTGTCAGGCCGTCAGCCTGGAGCGTTGCCGCGTGGCGCAGTTCTTTGGGTGCGTCGGCAGCACAGAGACACCAGTTGTTGTCGATGCCTCGTCCGGGCGCAAAGAAAGGATCGTTGATGCGGTCGCCGATACGAACGGGTTGGCGGAAGTCCATGGGCGTGCCTTCTACCGGCCGTATTTCGCCAGTCGGACATGCCGTTTCATCGAAAGGCGTGTAGTGATCCGCGTTGACTTGCAGCACATGTCCGTCCACGCGTCCGCTGCCTTCGCCCGCCAAGTTGAAATAGCTATGGTTTGTCATGGCGACGATGGTCGGGGCGTCGGTCTTGGCTTCATAATGGATACGGAGGCGGTTGTCCTTGGTGGCGGTGTAGGTGACCCAGATGTCCGTATTGCCCGGATATCCTTCTTCACCGTCCTTGGCGCGGTAATGGAGAGTGATCTCATAGGCACTCTGCGCCGTGACATCCCATATCTTGGCGTTGAAGCCCTCCACGCCGCCGTGCAGGCTGTTCGTGCCGTTATTGACCGGCAGTTGGTAGGTCACGCCGTCCAAGGTGAAGCGTCCGTCTTTGATACGGTTCGCCACGCGTCCGCAGATGGCATTGAAATAGGTCTCTTGAGCGAGCCATTCGTCGGCTGTTTTGAAGCCCAATACGACATCGCGTCCGGCAATCAGCAGTTTCGTCACCTTGGCGCCCAAGTTGCTTATCTCCACTTTGAGTCCGCCCGAATTCTTGATGGTATAGAATTGTATCTTTTTCATTGGAAAACTCTGATTAATCGGATTAGCACAAGCGTGAAACGCCGTCTCCAATCTCCGCTACGTAGAAGTCGGCTTTGAGTCCGGTTTTCTTCTCGTATTCGGCGCCTACGAAGGCTTTGAAAGTCTCTATCGCTTCGTCTTTGACGAGGCTGACGGTGCAACCGCCGAAGCCGCCTCCTGTCATTCGGCTACCGAGCACGCCTTCCACCTGCCATGCAGCTTCTGCGAGTGCATCCAGTTCCGGTCCGGTTACCTCATAATCATCGCGCAAAGACACATGACTTGCGGTCATCAGTTCGCCGAAATAAGCTATCTCGCCCCGTTTGAGTGCCTCTACGGCGGCGGCTGTCCGTGCCACTTCGCCCACCACGTGGCGCGCACGTTTCTTTGCAATCGGGTCGGTGATAGCACTCTCCACCTCGCGCCAGTCGTCTTCGCTCAGCTCCGCCAGATGCTTGATCGGGTGCACTTTGCTGATCTGCTCCACCGCCGTGTGGCACTGATGCACGCGGTCGTTATAGGCGCCGCTATCCAAGTGGTGAGGGCTATGCGTATTGCTGATGACTACCTTGATGCCCTCCAGTTTCACGGGCACATGCTCGAACTCGAGCGTGTCGCAGTTGAGGTAGATAGCATGGTCTTTCTTACCTTGTGCACTGGCAAACTGGTCCATCACGCCGCACATCACGCCCGCATATTCGTGCTCGCACGCTTGGCCGATTAAGGCCAACTCCGTGCGGTATGCCTTGTCTTCTCCGATTTGCATCCCCATCTCTTCCGTGAACGCACGGGCTGTAACCACCTCCATTGCCGCACTGCTGCTTAGACCTGCTCCGGCCGGCACATTGCCGTAATAAAGCAGGTCGTAGCCGCTCTCCAACTTCGCCTCCGGATGGCGGCGAGCGATGATGTCTATACAGCCGAGCGCATAGTTACACCAGGCACGGTCCGGCTGAGGACGGATGGCGGAAACAGGGATTGCGTATTCCTGCGGCATATTCAGCGAACGGAAACGCAGTACTTGGTCTCCATTCTTGGCAATCAGCAACCATGCTCCGAAACTCAACGCGCAGGGGAAGACACATCCGCCGTTATAGTCGGTGTGTTCGCCGATCAGGTTCACCCGCCCCGGGGCAAAATACATTTTCTCTGCCTTACGGCCGTAGGCTTGCTCAAAAGCAGCTTGCAATTCTTGTGTGGTCATAGCTATGAATTTTATAATTTAACGGATATTTACTACATTTTAGGGTGCAAATTTACGGAAAAATCCGCATATATGCAAGAAAAAATCATTTTTATGCTAAAAAACATACGAAATCTGTTGCGTATATCCAAAAAAAGTTGTAACTTTGCAGCAGAAATTGAAATTTGTCTATTTGTGGACATTAAAATGCTACTACTATGACGAAACTTGAATTCTCTTTGTATGCCATTCTTTTCATCCTGATCGGATGGACATTGGTTTCTCTGTTCCTGGTTTGGAACTGGTTCGATGCACGTGAGCGCCTGAAGGTGGTTCGTGAGGTTACGCGTGAGCAGACCATTCATGCTATCCAGCATAGTTTGAAGAAATGTCGCCGTTTGGTGGCAGGCGGTTTGGTAATCGCCATCGTCTTCATTCTCTTCCCCTTCCTGCTGCAGGAGTACTATGGTACCTTGGCTTATTCGGGCGTGGTGATTATTGCCGATGTGCTGATTCTGGTGGGTCTCAGTTCCCGCGCGAAAGCCTATCTGGCCAGCATTGACGACTATGTGAACGAGAATGAGGAACACGTGCGCGAGGCTATCGCCGAACGTAACAGGGTGCGCGACGAGTGGAGACGCCAGGCGCCGGTATTGAATCCTCAGGCCGAGGCCATGATCAAGGAATATATGGGGGATAATAACGAAGTATGGTATCAGCACGATATTCTGGTCGGTCGTAATGTGCTGGCGAATACGGAGAATCAGTTGCTGTACGCACAGGGCGTGATCGTTCCGTTCTCGGAGATCATGGAGGTGCGCAAGGGACGTAAAGACCTCAAACTCGTTACTTCCAACAGTATGCACCCCTTCATCACGATTGATTTCGGCGCGCTGCCAATCAATCCGGAGACCGGAAACAAATACATGGACGAGATTGCCGATCGTCTCGAGAAAATAATTTCGTAATGTCTGCCGAGGAAAAAGCGAATACTTGGACCCATGCAGTTCCTTTAGCGGCTACGCTTGTTATAGCGTGGCCGCTTTTGCATTGGGCTGCGCAGTCACAAGGCATCAGGCCTCAGTGGCAGATTGTGGGAACGGCTTTGTTTATCCTGGGCATGGTTCTGATGTTCCTTTCCTCGACGCTTTACCATGCCGTTTCGGAGCCGGCGCTCAAGCGTCGTCTGCGTGTATTCGACCATATCTCGATTTACGTGATGATAGCCGGTTCCTATTCGCTTATCTGCCTCTCCGTTGTCGGCGGTTGGGTGGGGTGGACACTCTTCGGTTTTCTATGGGGATGTGTGATAGCCGGCATGATCGGCAAACTGGTGGCCTTGGGAAAACATCCGAATCTGTCTCTGGCTCTCTATCTGGCGATGGGATGGGTGGCGCTGCTGATTTTAGTGCCTATGTGGCGTAATATGTCCCATGCCGCTTTCTGGTGGGTTGTAGCAGAGGGGGTGTTCTATACTATCGGGGCTTATTTCTTCCGGTTGGACGAGGAGCACGCTTTTTACCATGCTATATGGCATGTGTTCATCACGTTCGGAGCGGCCAGTCACACGGTGGCTACCGGTCTGATTTTAACAAATTCCTAAAAAATATGCATTTAATTTGCATGTTTCAAAAAATTGTTGTAACTTTGCAGTCGCAAAATCATAAATCATATATATCATGAGTACATTTAATTCACAAGACTTAGAGCAATTGCAAGCTCACGGTATCTCGGTAGAAAAAGCGGAAGCGCAGTTGGAATGTTTCCGTAACGGTTTTCCGGAGTTAGACATCGTAGCCCCCGCGTCCACGAAGAAGGGTATCCTTGCTCCGAAGCGTGCCGAGCAGGAGGAGTATATCGCTGCATGGCAGCAATATCTGAAGGAGGGTCATAAGATCCTTAAGTTCGTGCCCGCTTCCGGTGCGGCCAGCCGTATGTTCAAGAACCTGTTCCAGTATCTGGAAGACGGTATCGAGACGCCGTTTATTCAGGATTTTCTGGCGCATAAGGACTATTTCGCTTTCGGTCCCCAACTGGCAGGTAAGGAAGGACAGGAGGCAGTGCGTTACCTGCTGAACGACATGCACTACGGGGAACTGCCGAAAGGTCTGCTCCTATTCCATAAATATCGCGACGGCGCGCGTACGCCCGCGTTGGAGCATTTGGTAGAGGGTGCGCAATACTGCGTGGCACCGGCCAAGGACGGCCAGAAACCGACTGTGTATCTGCATTTTACCGTCAGTCATGACCATCTGCCGCTCTTCCGTCAGCATATAGCAGAGAACATCAAGAAATTCGAGGATAAGTACGGCGTGAAATATGACGTCACTTTCTCCGAGCAGCTGCCTTCCACGGATACTTTGGCGGCTAATCCGGACGGTACGCCTTTCCGCACGAAGGACGGCAAGCTTCTTTTCCGTCCCGGAGGCCACGGAGCACTCATCGAGAACCTCAACCAGCAGGACGCCGACATCGTTTTCATCAAGAATATCGACAACGTTGTGCCCGACCGTCTGAAGAAAGACACGATCCGCTACAAGCAGATTCTTGCCGGCGTACTCGTTACGGAGCAGAAACGTATCTTCGAGGCGCTCAAGGATCCCAACCTGAGCGATGAAGAACGCGCCAAACTGAACCGTCCTATCCGTGTATGCGGCGTGGTGAAGAACACCGGTGAACCCGGCGGTGGTCCGTTCCTCGTTCGTGAGGCTGACGGCAGTATCAGTTGCCAGATTCTGGAGAGCACCCAGATCAGCGACCCGGAACTGATGGCGAAGAGTACGCATTTCAATCCGGTGGATCTGGTTTGCGCCATCCGTGACTACGAAGGCAAGCCGTTTGACCTGCCGAAATACGTGGATCCGCAGACAGGCTTTATCTCCAATAAGAGTAAGGACGGAAAGGAACTGTTAGCACTTGAGCTGCCTGGACTGTGGAACGGTGCTATGAGCCGGTGGAACACGATCTTCGTTGAAGTGCCGGTGAGCACGTTCAATCCGGTGAAGACGGTGAATGATTTGCTGAGAGAACAGCATCAGTAGAACTCTAGAAATCTAGAATTCCAGATCTCTAGTCAAAAAAAAAGCAGCGTGGGCTGCTTTTTTTTGTAGAATGTCTTTTTTAATCAAAGGTCCATTTGATGCCGAGGCAGGGGTTGACCATGAAGCCTTTGCCGGTGAAATTATAGCTGAACTCGATCTCCGTGCCGATATTCAAGTTCGGGCATTTGAACCAGCGGCCGACATTATACCATAACTGCGGTTCGCTGATGAGTACGACGGATTGTTGACCGTCCAGCTTCTCGCCCCATATATCCAGGAAACCGGAGAAACGAAGTCCCGGAGCGGTGCAGAAATCATCGCAGCCCCAGACAAACGTGAACTGCAACGGAACATTGTTATGGATGCCGTTGCCCGGACTCAGAATATATTTGTAGAGCAGCTCGAGATTGAAGATATTCTTGTAATCCGCGGTGTGGAGGCAGTAGTTGAGACCCACCAGCGCGGCATGATTGATGGCATAGCCGCGGATATCTTTCGGTCCGGCGGAATAGAGTCCCAAGCCGCCGTTGTACTCCACCTGTACGCTCAGGTCTTTCACCTTCGTCTCCTGCCAGAAATTGAGGCATCTCGCGATCTCCGTGTACGCCATGAAGGGGGTGTTGAGCGGGTCGTTGGGGTGGAGCGAATAGTCGAAGTCCACAAAGGCGAAGGTGCTTCCCCATTTGTCAGGGTAGAAGAGTTCCAGGGTCGTGGTCATCCGGTCGCTCCGTTGGTTCTTGCAGGCCGTGTTCAGACTACCGAAATCGTAATATACCTGCAGGTTGGTTCCTGCCCATGCCCCCACTGCACCCAGGGCAATCCATATGGTTAAAAACGTCTTCTTCATAAACTCTTCATTATTTAAATATTCCATTCAGCAGTTTTGCCAGGCGGATACCGGCGATGTACAGCTGTTCCTCCATGGGTTGGCGCCAGCGGTAGATATAATGGTAGGTGTTGCCGTCCCATGCAGCCTGATACGCATAGATGGCTTCCGTCTTATGATAACTCATGAGCAGCAGTTCGGCATCGCTCATCTGCTCGATTTCTTTTTTACGGTACGCATACTCATGCTCCAATTTCTCTGCGTATTCGGAGAAGCTATATCCCTGTGATTCAATCAGATGCGTGTCCCATACGGTGTGGAGGCGTGTGTCTTCGCGGAACCATTTCATCCGCACGTCATTGCCTCCGCGGTCATCCATATGCGCCATGTGCATGGGGCAGTAGCGGTCGCCCGAGAGGTGAACTATGAAACGCAGGGTATGCACTTTTTCCTTTGTACTTTGTACCTTGTTCCTTTGTACATTAACAAGGCTGTCCAAAGCCTTGAAGAGGTTTCCTCCTTCCTTCGGATAATGGATGAGCGCGTCCGCCACCAGCGAGTCACTCATTCCGCCGTTGAAGTCCTGAAAATGCCAGTCGTAACTTGTCGGATAGATCGTGTCACTTTTGATCTCGTCCGGCCAGTTGGACCAATAGATCATGCCCTTGATACCCAAGGTCTTATCCACCGCCTTGCGAGCCTTGCATGTCAGATGGTCATACGCGATCTGCGCAATAATACGGTGACCCTTCTGCCCCCAACCGAAAGCCGGAACGGATATGGCGCACAGCATAAAAGCAGCTAAAAAGAGGGAAATTGTCCGTTTCATGGTATTCACGTGTTATTCCGGCTGCAAAATTACTACAAAAATCCCACATACGCAAATTTTTCGGCAAATTATTTGCATATATCATTTTTTCTTTGTAATTTTGCACCGCAAAATCGATTTGCCGTCAGATCTTAGACGTTAAATGGGGTGACATAATATAAGGCGTTTATTAACGTTGTTTGCGACTAACTGAAATCTTCGCAACATTTCGTACACAGTCCAGACAACAACAATGAATGTCCTCGTGGATATGTATATTCTATCCACGCTCGCTTAATGGGCGGGCGGGTTGTACATATCGAGCGTGGATTTCGGTTGTTTTTCTACTGTGTACAGGGATTGCGAAGCCCTCAGTTAGCGTGAAGAATAAACGGACTTCACGCTTTTAATTGTGTACTCGATTTTGAAAAAACGGTCGTGGCACGAGAGTACGTAATCAAGTGATAACGAAAAACTATAACAAAAACAATAATTACCATTTAAAGTTGCTCCCGACACAAATTTAGGGTCATCGTATGAGAAAAAAACTTTTAATATTATTTGCATTGTTGGCAGCATGCGCAGGAACCATGTTCGGTGATCCTGTAAAGATTGGCGACTTATATTACAATTTAGATGACGAGAACCAAACTGCCGAAGTAACGTATGAGACTCGTTGGAGCGGCAACAATTACGCCGCCTTAACGGCACTATCCATACCTTCCGCAGTGGAATATAACGACGTCTCGTATAGCGTTACACGCATCGGAGAAGACGCCTTTGCTTCTTGTACTACTCTGACCGCTGTCACGATTCCGGATGGTATTACCACTATAGGCTCCTGGGCATTCTCCAATTGTACAAGTTTGGCTTCAATAGACATTCCAAATAGTGTTAGTTCTATCAATAGTTATGCGTTTCAATCGTGTGAAGCATTGACCTCTATCGTTATTCCCGAAAGCATCTCGGAAATCAGCTATTGTATGTTTGCCTATTGCACAAACTTAAGCTCTGTAATATTGCCAAAGAGTCTCACTAAGATCGGGAATAGCGCTTTTAATATGTGCCAGGCATTAACATCAATGGAGATTCCAATGGGTGTTTCAGACATAGATGCGTACGCTTTTGATAGGTGTTCCGGCTTGGTTTCCGTGACATTGCCGGCTAGTCTCACAAGTATTGGAAATTATGCTTTCCGGGATTGTTCCTCTCTTGCCGGTATTACGATTCCTGACGGCGTGCAAACCATTGGTGAGAATGCATTTTATGATTGTAGAGCATTGACGTCGGTGGATATACCTCAAAGTGTGACATCTATCGGATGTGGAGCTTTTACTGCTTGCGAAAAACTGTCTGCTATTAATGTAGATACAAATAACGCTTCCTACTGTTCGGAAGATGGCGTCTTGTTCAAAAAGGATAAAACAAGCCTCATCCAATGCCCTGCCGGCAAAAAGGGAACTTTTGTTATCCCGGAAGGAGTCTCTGCAATATGGGCGTATGCCTTTTGGGGTTGTACAGGGATCAGTTCTATAACTGTTCCGGAAAGTGTCGCATCTATCGGAGCAATGGCTTTTGCCAATTGTAAATTCGAGAATGTGTATATTAATAATCTTACGGCATGGCTTGGTATAGATTTTTATGCAAGGGAAGCCAACCCGCTTCATTGTGCCGAGCATTGGTACTTAAATGAACAAGAATCGTCACATGTAATCATACCGGATGGTATCACCACCATCAAACAATACGCATTCTGTGGATTTAATGGACTGCGGGCAATTACTATTCCAATTTCCCTAACACACATCTCCTATTATGCTTTTCAGTGGTGCGATTCCTTACAGAATGTGTATATAACAGATATAGATGCTTGGTGCAAGATAGAATTTGACAGTAGTGATAGTAATCCTTTGCGATACGCGCACAATCTCTATATTAATAATCAAAAAACGACAGAACTCATTATTCCCGGAACTGTGGAAATGGTTGGAAATTATACTTTCCAAGAATTTAAGGGAATAACATCTTTAACTCTTTCTGAAGGTGTAAGGACGGTTGGTGAGTCGTCCTTCAGTAGGTGTATAAACTTATCTTCTATTACATTACCGCAAAGCCTCTCGTCCATCGGAGCGCAAGCCTTCTATGATTGCACGGGAGTAACGACTCTGACCGTGCCCGATAATGTCACAGAGATAGAGTATGAGGCCTTTTACAATATTTTTAATGTAGCATATAACGGAAATGCTACAGGTTCTCCTTGGGGAGCAAAAAACATCAACGGAGTTATTGACGGATATTTGCTCTTCAATGCCGACAAAACAGCGATTCTTGATTGTCGTGAGGAGGCTGAAGGTGTAATATCTATTCCCGCAACCGTCACTTCTATCGGAGACGAGGCTTTCGATGACTGTCTCGGTATAACAGCATTCCGTGCAGATGAGCAGAGCGCTACTTACAGTTCACTTGATGGAGTGCTGTATAATAAAAATTTGACGAAACTAATCTTTTATCCAAGCGGTAAAACGGACAAAGAGTTTTACATGCCTGACTTCGTGACATCCATCGGACGGAAGGCATTCTACTCACCTAAGCATCTGGAGAAAGTAGTTTTATCGCACAACCTCACAGCAGTTGGTGAATATATGACTTTCTATTCATGCCCTGCACTCAAAACAGTCATTATTCCCAATGGCATCACATCTTTGGGAGTCGGTGCCTTCTATGTCTGTCCGGAATTGAATGATCTTGTCCTCCCAAGTTCGATTACTTCTATTGGCATGTACGGGCTCTGCTATTACGGCTTCAAACAAACTTCTACATTGGTTTGCGAGGCTGTCAATCCACCAACTTGCAACGACTATGCATTCGCGGGTGCTTACCCTGACAGCCTGACCATCTATGTACCGAAAGGTAGCGTGGAAGCATACAAAAATGCCAAAGTATGGAAAGATTTTACAATCCTTCCAATAGTAGCACCCGGCGTTCAGACTGATGAAAACGTTTTAGTAGAGGCAGATGTTGCATCCGTGACTATCACATGGCCCAAAATGGATGAGGCAGCGGCATACATCCTTGCTTTATTGGAGGCGAATGATGACACTGTTGGTGTTTATAACTTTAATAAGGAGGGCGAACTGGAACGCGTGATTTATCGTGCTCCTTCACGCGACAAGAACGTAGCACAAAAGCATCTCCAGACCGAAGGTTTTACATTCACGATTTTAGGTCTGAATAGCGGAACAACCTACAACTATTCTCTGACTGCCGAAGATGATTTAGGAGCACCACTTAAGGTGGAAAGCGGCTCGTTTACCACCAATGCTCCGCAAGCCATCGAGGATTTGCAACTTTTAGAAGCACCCCGTAAGATTCTCAATAACGGCCAAATCCTCATCCTCCGTGGCGACAAGACCTACACCATAACCGGCCAAGAGGTAAAATAAGCTAACTGCTAATAACTAACAATTAAAAAAGCGATCTCCGGGTCGCTTTTTTTGTGCCTGCTCCTTTTTTGGATACTTGTTCCTTTTCGGACTAAGTCCCTACTTTTACTTTGTCCTTTAAGGACTAAGTAGGTTAGCCAGCTCCTTTTTTTGTAAAAAATATATGTTTTTTATACTTTTCGCAACCCGAAAATTTGCATATTCCAATTATTTTTTGTACCTTTGCACACAAAATTAGGACCCGAGTTAGGGTAATCGTTAGGGCGGAAGATATGCGGCATAAGGTAATCCTAGACCATGCTCATTTTTATCACGCTGTAACTGACACATATACAGACACTTATAACCAATGGCACGACACTTAAAATCTATCGTAAAAAACCGTTTGGAATGCGCAGTTGCATACTACGCTCCTCATTCGGAAATCTCCGCTTCCCACCGGCGCGGAGTGCGGTACTTCGTGCCTGTAGTCGGCGTTGATATGTTCTGGGGCGCCATGAGTACTCATAAGGAAGGTCGCCACTACCGCAAACACGTCATCGTCCGCCGTGTTCCGCGTAGCGGAGGACAGGTCCTGCAACTCTACACCTGCCGTTTCCCCAAGACATGGTCTGCCGCCTGCGTGGCGAACCGCGAACTGATCAAAGAGGCGCAGCGCCAGGCCCATGCCCTTGAACATGCCCATACCCGCGAAGCCCTCGAATGGCGCACGCGTTTCTTGCACCATTATTATACGGTCTTCAAAGGCGGTGCCAAACCCGAACCGGGCATGAAGCCGTACTCCCGCTTCTACCAATATACCTACGTGGCCATCTACCGCCAACTTAAGGAAGAAGCCCGCAAAGCCAAAGAGGAAGCCGAGGAAATCAGCTTCGAGCCTATT
>Ga0310694_10005697_pt1 | contig 11880 bp, 12 predicted proteins | sample 174DNAGHGhighgp2_FD_203884 | JGI IMG/M metagenome (GOLD analysis project Ga0310694, IMG submission 203884) | Sheep rumen microbial communities from Palmerston North, Manawatu-Wanganui, New Zealand - 1742 DNA GHGhigh gp2 (v2) (version 2) | ecosystem: Host-associated > Mammals > Digestive system...
TGCTGAGCGAATCCGCGGTGCCAAAATCATTAAATTGCGGCGAATCGCCAAATATATGCTGATGGATTTGGATAACGGGCTTACGATTATCTGGCATTTCGGAATGAGCGGCAAAATCCGTATCGAATCGACATTGTTACCGGAAAGCATAAAACACGACCATATTATTATAGAAACCGATAAAGGCGTAATTTATTATAACGATACACGGCGTTTCGGTCTGGTATTGCTCGGCGAATCCGCCAAGCTGAAGCAGCATCATTGTTTTCAAAACGTCGGCCTTGACCCGTGGGATGCGAATCTGACGCCGCAGTATTTGCTTTCCAAATTGGCGAATCGCAAATGCGCCATCAAATTGTCACTCTTAAATCAGGAAATTATCAGCGGAATCGGCAATATCTACGCTTCGGAGATTTTATATCGGGCGCGAATCCGTCCGGAAAGGCAAAGTTGTGCCGTATCCGAATCGGAAGCAAAAGAAATCATTAAATATACACGCATTATTTTGGAAGAAGCCATTAAAGCCGGCGGTTCGACTATTCACGATTATCGCCGTCCCGACGGGGATATCGGCTATTTTCAACAGCATCATTGTGTGTATGATAAAGCCGGCAAGCGCTGTCCCGATTGCAAATGCGATATTACAAAAACCGGCGGAATCCGTAAAATAGTACAAGGCGGCCGCTCAACTTTTTATTGCCCTACCTTGCAAAAATAGGAGAAAAAATTATGAAATATTTGCGGTTATTTACGATGTTTTGTTTTTTCGGCTTTGCCGGCGAATCCTTTGCCGAACAATTTATTGAGGGTATGGATGATGTGCCGATGCTTGAGGGAATGCACCAAATTACCCAAGACGATGTTTATTTCGGAAACGAAGAAACCAGACTGCTGGAGGCTTATTTCAATGCGCCGAAACTCAAATTTTCCGCCATTGCCGACTTTTATAACGAATCGCTGCCGCAACTGGGCTGGATATATCAGGGAAATCGGGGCAACAATCTGCTGTTTTATCGTGACGGCGAAACTCTGGAAGTGGTCAGAGAATCCGTTTCGCCGCTGATTGTAAGGATAACCGTTAAAACAAAACCGTAAAAAAACAAAAAAATATAAAATTTTGGTTGACTTTATGCCGTTGTCGTGGTTATAACGTTTACCAGAGTAAATTTTATATTAACATTTTTAATAGGAAGAAAAAATATGGCCAATCATAAATCGGCAAAAACGAGAATTGTACATAATAATAAACGCGCCCAGATTAACGGCGCACGCAGAAGTCGCGTAAGAACCTTCGTAAAAAAAGTTTTGGCTCTGATTGCGGCTAATGATAAAGAAGGCGCCACGGTTGCTTTCAAAACCGCCGAGAGCGAAATGGCTCGTGCGGCTCAGAAAGGTGTGTTCAAAAAGAATACGGCTTCGCGCACTATTTCTCGTTTGGCACAAAAAATCAAAGCTCTGTAATTTTCAGAGAATCGAAAGTTTGAACGCAAATTGATTCGATGGCGAATCGATTTGCGTTTTTTTGTGCCGAATCAATCGATTATACCGCATATGTTTAAAAAAACGTTGTCAAGAAATTTAATTGCAATGTTCTCAAAATGTTCTATTGAATTTATATTTTTTCTCTGTTAACAATTTATTTACATTTTCTCTCGGGATACAAAAATTTTGTTCCCGATTAGGCGAAACAGATAACTTTGTTTCCGCAAAAGAATCTGGGGTTAGATTTGGTATACCGCTAAAGTTACCAATCGCGGGGTGATGCGGATATGAAGTGCGATGAATACATATATATAATGTGCTTTCGGGCATTGTGTTTACCGCAAATTTGTTTCAGTTGTGTAATTGATTTTTATGGACGGGAAAAAATGGCTGAAGAAGCAATAAAAAAAGAAGACTTATCTATTAATGATCAATGGGAAGAAGTTTGCGGTCAGTTACAAATGGAATTCGGACATACCGCATTTGACAGTTGGTTAAAACCGTTGAGCGTTATTTCGTTTGAAGACGGCGTGATGCGTATCGGTGCGCCTACCGCGTTTATGAAAAACTGGGTTATTACGCATTATTCGGAGCGAATCCAACGTATTTGGGAACGTAAAAATCCGGAAGTTAAATCGGTACAAATAGTCGTGCAAAATATGTCGTCCGACGACTCGCTGATTAAGCATATTAAACAAACGCCGACTCCGCAAAAAATATATGGAGTTGCCAACAGTTTCGGTAATACCGATTCTCTGGCCTCAAAGCTTAATCCGGCTTATACGTTTGAAAATTTTGTGGTCGGCAAAACAAACGAGTTTGCTTATGCTGCTGCGCACAAGGTGGCCGAATCCAAAAACATTTCGTTTAATCCGCTGTTTTTATATTCGGGAGTCGGCTTAGGTAAAACCCACCTGATGCATGCCGTGGCACAATATATTAAAGCCGCTGATCCGGAGCGTACCGTGGTTTATATTTCTGCCGAGCAATTCTTATATAAATTTGTAAATGCTTTGCGCTATAAAGATACCGATGCCTTCAAGGAACAGTTCCGTTCGGTTGATGTGCTGATGATTGACGATGTTCAGTTTTTAGCCAACAAAACCAAAACTCAGGATGAATTTTTCTACACCTTTAATTCGCTGATTGAAAGCGGTAAACAGATTATTCTTTCCGCCGATAAATCGCCGAACGATTTAGACGGTATTGAAGGTCGCCTAAAATCGCGTTTAAACAGCGGGTTGGTGGCGGATATTATGCCGGCGGATTATGAATTGCGTTTGGGAATCTTGCGTAAAAAATCAGAACAGTTGGGCATTACCCTACCGGATAATGTGGCTGATTTTCTGGCGCAAAAAATATCTTCAAGCATTCGCGAATTAGAAGGTTCGCTCAAACGAATCGCCGCACATTCGCTGTTGTTGCCGGGGCATGAAATTTCTCTTGATATGACGCAAGATGTTTTGAAAGATATGTTGCGCTCCATCGACCGTAAAACCACGATTGATGAAATTCAGAAAAAAGTTGCGGAATACTTCAATATTTCAGTCAAGGAAATGCAATCTTCACGCCGTGCCCGTAATGTGGCTCGTCCGCGGCAGATTGCCATGTATCTGGCCAAACAGCTGACTTCGCGCTCGTTGCCGGAAATCGGTCGCAAGTTTGACCGCGACCATACCACGGTAATGCATGCGGTGCGCAAAGTTGAAGAATTGGTGCTTGAAGATACATCTATGGCAGAAAACGTTGATACTCTGCGTCGTGCGTTGGAATGTTAAAAAGCTGTTGAAGACTCTTTTTTAAACTTCTTATTTTGCGCTAACTTTGCTAACGTAGACGCATAGTTAATTAACAAGGGTTAAAATGATGAAATTTGCAATAGAAAAAGCTATTTTACTCAAAACGTTGGGACACGTTCAGAATATTGTCGAAAGAAGAAACACCGTACCGGTACTTTCCAATGTGCGCATTGAGGCCGATAATAACGGTATCAGCTTCAAGGCTACCGATATGGATACGGAAATCACGGAAGTGGTAGACGCCAAAATTTTGGAAAACGGCGCAATTACCGCTCCGGCACACATGCTGTATGACATTGTACGCAAACTTTCCGACGGTGCCGATGTTGAGTTGACCTATCCGGATGAGAAGGACCAACTGAAAATCACATCAGGTAAATCGGAATTTTCGTTGCCGACAATCGGAGTCGAGGACTTTCCGGCAATTTCCGCCGACGCGTTACCGACTAATTTTGAGATGAAGCGCGATGAGCTCAAAGACGTAATTGACCGCACTCAATTTGCCGCTTCTACCGAAGAAACCAGATATTATCTGAACGGTTTATATATTCATCCGAAAGATGAAGGCGAAACCAAAGTTTTGCGTATTGTTGCCACCGACGGCCATCGTCTGGCTTGTGTGGAGAGCCCGTTGCCGCAAGGTGCGGAAGGTATGCAGGGCGTTATCCTGCCGCGCAAAACCGTCGGAGAAATCCGCAAGTTGCTTGATGATACACAGGCCGAATCGATTAAAATCGCTCTTTCGGACAGCAAGGTACGCTTTACGCTTGAAGATATTACGCTGGCTTCCAAGCTGATTGACGGCACCTATCCGGATTATGAGCGGGTTATTCCGACCGGCAACAACAAGATTCTCGAATTGGGTGTTAAACCTTTGGCTACTGCGGTAGACCGTGTGTCGGTAGTGGCGGAAAGAACGCGCGCGATTAAGATGATTGCCAACAAAAATCACGTTATTCTGACGACTTCAAGTCCGGATTTGGGTAGCGCGATTGAAGAAATTGAGGCTGCTTATGATAACGAATCGCTGGAAATCGGCTATAATTTCCGTTATCTGTTGGATATTCTGGCGGAAATTCGCGGCGATACGGTACGTTTCAGCTTCAAAGACAGTTCTTCGCCGTCGATTATTCACGATACATCGGATTCCAGCGCCATTTATGTTTTAATGCCGATGAGAGTCTAAGTTGAACGATATTCAATCGACCATCAAAGAATTTACTGAATTAAAGTCAGGTGTCAAACGCCTGACTTTAACTGAATTCAGAAATTACCCTACTCTGCGCCTGCAAACCGAAATTTGCCCGATTGTGATCACCGGCGAAAACGGCTCAGGCAAAACCAATATTCTCGAAGCCATTTCATTTTTGACTCCGGGGCGCGGCCTGCGCGGAGCAAAACTTTCCGAGATTAAACGCATTTGTCCGCCGGACGAATCCGCAATTTTGAGTGCGCAATCTTGGAGCGTGGCCGCCGATATTTTGCGCAATGATGAAGAATACACCATCGGCACGGCTTTGCAGAGTTTCAGCAAAGAGGATATTGATGAAGATGATATCCGTACTTATGACCGGCGCATTGTCAAAATCAATCAGCAAAAAATTACCCAACAGGCAGAATTAGGCAAATACATTTCGGCCATATGGGTTACGCCGCAGATGGACCGGCTGTTTTTGGGCGGAACTCAGCCGCGCCGCAGTTTTCTCGACCGATTGGTATATGCGTTTGATTTGGAGCACGCCAAGCGCACTGCAAATTTTGAGCACCTGTATAAACAATGGATGCAGCTCTTGAAGTCAGGACAAACCGACGAATATTGGTTGCAATCGTTAGAAGCGGATATGGCCTCGCTCGGAGTCGCGATTGCCGCCGCCCGTCGTGAACAAATTGCGCGTTTGAACACGTTTGTGGAGCGTGAACCTGACGAGGTTTTTCCGGATGTGCGCTTGGAACTTGACGGCACGATTGAAAAAATGCTTGATACGAGTCCGGCTTTGCAGGTAGAAGATTTTTATACGTCTTTTTTAGCCAAACAGCGGCGCAATGTGCTCTATAACGATTATATCGACGGCGTAAACCGCACCGATTTCAAGGTGTATTATAAAAAGAAAAATATGCCGGCGGAACTATGTTCGACCGGTGAACAAAAAGCACTGTTGGTCAGCATAATTTTGGCGCAAACACAGTGCCAGATTTTAAATAAAGGATTTGCACCGGTATTGTTGCTCGACGAAGTTACCACCCACCTTGACGATATCAAGCGCGACGCACTTTTGAACAAAATCCGCGATTTGCATATTCAGGCGTGGATTACCTCAACCGAACCGCAAAACTTTGATACATTGAAAAATAACGCGCAGTTTTTACACTTGCAAAACGGAAAATTGATTTAATTTGTAACATAAAAAAACCTCCCGCTTGGGGAGGATTTTTTTATTGGCGCGCCCAAATGTTTTTGCTTTTTGCAAAAACGGCGAGACTACTCCGCTTCGCTACGTTCTCCTCTTTCGTTCGCTTTCGCTCACCGGCACACTCCCGTGTGCCTCTCAATCGTCGTCGAACTCACTCTTGTGATTTCTTCGCCCCGTCGGATTGCGCAATAAAAAAAACCTCCCGCTTGGGGAGGATTTTTTTATTGGCGCGCCCGGCGGGACTCGAACTCACAACCTTCTGATCCGTAGTTCTAATCCAAGGGATTTATCTATCGAGCTTTTGAGGTTATATTTCCTTAAAAAGTGTTAAAAGTCAATACATTATTGAAAATATTTTTTGTTGACAAGTTTTACTGAGTTGGATTAAATTTGATGCAAAACGTGTGCCCAGCGTGTGACCGGTCACACAAAAGTCAGAGGGTTTTAAATATGACTCAGAATACTTTTAAGATAACCAAAACATTCATCGCCAGCTTGCCGATTCCCAAGAAAAGAACCTTTTATTACGATTCGGTTGAAAATGGTCTGATTTTGCAGGTAACCCCTACGGGAAAGAAGAGTTATTACCTGTATAAGCGCGTCAACGGACAACCGATGCGTATCTTCTTGGGAGATTTGGAAAAATTACGGACACCGGAAATGGCGCGTGAAGCCGCAGTTAAGCTCAAAATGAATATCAACGAAGGAGAGCAACCGTATTCGCGAAAATATGGCAACAGCATCACACTGAAACAAATCTATGATGAATTTATGAGTGAAAAGGAAGGTGTTCTGCGCCCACAGACATTATATAACTATAAAAGCATCTGGAACAACAAATTGCAAAAAATCGGGCAAAAAGCCATCAAAAATATATCCTCGGACGAACTCAAAGTTTTGCATAAGCATATTACGGCGGAACACGGAAGTTATATCGCCAACCAATCCATCGTTTTGGTACGAACATTGATAAACTATGCCATAAAAGAAGGTAAATACAGAAACTTAAATCCGGCAGTTGCAGTAAAACTTAACAAAAGGGAAGCTCGTGTCAGATACTTAACTCACGAAGAAATAAAAAGATTTTTGGATTTGCTATACCAATATGATAATCTGACAACACGAGATGCAATCCTGATGTTGCTGTATGCCGGTGCTCGCAAGTCAAATGTCTTGGCAATGGCTTGGGAAGATATAGATATGGATGCCAAAATTTGGAAGATTCCGCAGACTAAAACATCGGAAAATGTAACAGTTGCGCTTGTGGAACCGGCTTTGGATATATTAAAAGAGCGCCGAAAATATACCGACAGTCCGTGGGTGTTTCCTTCGGTGACTTCTCAAACCGGACATTTGGTTGAGATAAAAACGGCTTGGAACATCTTGATGAACAAAGCAAATATAAAAAATTTCAGGGTACATGACCTCAGACATACTTTAGCAACCTATTTAATTGCCAACGGTGCCGATGCTTTTATGGTTAAGCGCGCCCTCACCCACAAAAGCCTGCAAAGCACGCAAATTTATGTGAATTTGGGCGTTGAGCATTTACGCGATAAACTCAACGACACCGTGGAAAAAATGATAAAAATCAGCAAAGAATAGGTTTAATTTAATCTCCATAGCTGTGGTCTGACTAATACTTTTATATTTAAAATAAACTAAAAAAACTTGTTAAAAACATTAAGTTTTTCTTTTATAAAGGAAAAACTATTGACTTTTTATTATTTTTATTTATATAATGACGTTATATAATAATAGCAACATAAGGATATATCTGATGAAAAAGAAGAATCGCCCGATATTTTTGCAAAAACTGATAGACTTTAAGGATAAGGAAGCCATTAAGGTCGTTACCGGATTACGACGTTCAGGAAAATCGAGTATTTTGGAAGTATTTCGTGATTACCTGCAAGATAATGGCGTTGCCGCCAAAAATATCATTTATATGAGTTTTGAAACCTTAGAAAATCGCGAAAAGACATATAAAGAAGTTTATGATGAGATTATCAAAAAAGCAAAAGCGGCAAAAGGGAAAGTTTATGTTTTCTTGGATGAGATACAACAGGTAAATAAATGGGAACTGGCGGTTAATTCGCTCAGAGTTGATATTGATTGCGATTTATATATTACCGGTTCTAACGCTTATTTATTGTCATCTCAACTTTCAACATATTTGTCAGGACGTTATATTGAAATTAAAGTATTGCCTTTATCATTTAAGGAGTTTCTGGCATTTAACAGTTTTCCGCCAACGATGCGAGATGATGAAAAATTTGCTCTTTATTTGAAATTCGGCGGTATGCCTGCATTGAGTGAGTATGATTTCAAAAACGAAGAATCCATCAATTCGGTACTTGAAGGAATATTTACAACCGTAATTATGGAAGATGTTATCAAACAGGCTCCGGTAAGAGATGTCGCATTATTGGATAAAATCATCAATTTTCTGGCAGATAACATCGGAAACAGCGTATCCGCCAGCAGAATTAAAAATATCTTGGTGGCAGAACAAAATTCCGACGAGCGTAAAATAACGGCAACAACCGTCGATAACTACATCAAACTGCTTGAAAATGCTTTTGTTTTCTATCCTGCCCTTCGCTATGATATTAAAGGCAAGGAATACTTAAAGACACAAGGAAAGTATTATATGGTTGATTTGGGCTTGAGAAATCAGCGGCTTGGCTACAAAAATATAGATAGAGGATATATTCTGGAAAATGTTGTGTATTTTGAACTGCTTCGCCGCGGATACAAAGTTTCTATCGGCAAAATCGGCGATAAAGAAATTGACTTTATTGCGACGAAATCAGAAACAAAGCTCTACATTCAGGTAACAGAATCATTGGCAAGCGAAGAGACCAGAGAAAGAGAACTTGCTTCATTGCGTATGGTTAAAGACCATTTTGAGAAAATTGTTTTAACAACAGACGTGTTGTTTACCGGAACTTCTGAGGATGGTATAAAAATTATAAATTTAATTGATTGGTTAAAAGAATAGCACAGAGGAGCAGAACCATGGCAAAGACCTATAACAAAGACAAACACTTTGATGCGGACTATTTCAGAACCAAAGGATTGGCGTTTTTTGATACGCTTGATTTCAGCGATATCAGTAGCGAAGAAATGCGTAAAAATTACACTTTGCAAAGCCGTGCCATTGAACGTTTGGAAGAGAAAATACGCCAAAAACAAAGCAGAGAAAGCAATCTGTTGGATGATAAGCCGGAGATTAAACAAAGTTCAAATCTTCTGACAACCGAAGAAGCTGCCGAGTATTTGAAACTCAAGCCGAATACGTTGGAACGGTGGCGGACACAATATCCGGATCGGTTGCCGTTTGTTAAAATCGGTCGAACGGTAAAATATCGTCCGGAAGACTTGCGGGCGTTCATATCCGATAACCGCAAAAGCTAAAACAAAGGGAGCAATAATGCTCCCTTTGCTCGATAAATGAGGATTTACTCTAGTTATGCCCGTCTATGACGTAAACAAGGTCTTCTGGTTTAAAAGGACATTTGTTATCATCGGTATAATAAAATTCGTAATCCGGTAAAACAAATGCTCCCACACTTCCGTACTCATCAATTACTTTCTGGTAAGGCACCACATCGGCAAAATTTTCATTTACGAAGCGGCCGCCAAAAGAGCAATAATCAAAATGGGCAGAAGCTTTGCAATATACTTTACCATCGTATCCAAGACGAAAGCCACAAAGTTCAATGTACATTAAAACCTTATCTTTGAAAGATATGTCATCGTTATCAATTACCTCATTGATTTCATCTTTTTCTGATGTGGCAATGTCTTCAACGCTGTCTGCAATTTTTTCCCATTTACCGCATAAACTCTGGTCATCTCGCGTAGAATCATGAAATGTCAAAGCATTCATCAGGATTTCAACGTCAAAATAATCCTCAACTTTTGCTACAACTAAGTAATGCATATCACACCTCCCAATTACCAGTTGCAATAAGTGTAGCCGTCAAGCACCCAGACTTCGTCATCTTCTTGGTATGGGCATTCGACATCACGATGTTTCGTAAAGCGACATTCAAAGTCCGGTAAAACAAACACATCAACAGGTCCGAATTTTGCAACAACATCTTTGTATTTTGCTTTCTGATCCTTTGTTTCCATGTTGTATTTACCGCCTGCAAGCAGATAATCAAAGTGTCCGGAAACTTTGGCGTAAACATCGTCATTTTCATCATTTACCCAAAAACCATGGTCTTTTACGAATTGTTTCCTTTTTTGGAAAAGTTCTTCTGGGGTGTCTTTATCACCCTTATAAGGTACATCTTTACCATAATCAGCGCATCTTTCATGAAATAAATTCAGTACTAATTTAGGAAACATGATCGAGTTGCTCCAATAATCTTGAAATTCATCAGTTATGTTTTCCCACTTGCCTCCATTTAAATCATTCGGATTGAGGATATCCGTGTGTCTTGTTAATCCAAAGATAAGATCACCAATAACCGGATAATCCTTGACTTTTGCAACTACCAAATAATGCATAGTCTTTTCCTTTCACAAAATTAAAGTGTTTGATATCTCGGCACAAAAACAACGCTTTGCTGAGTTACAACGTTTTCCGACGGCATAGTCGTTCTTTGTTGCATATGATGCTGTTTTTCACGGCGTCTGGCATTGCATTCCTTTTTGCGACGATAGGCCTTTTCTTTTTCTTCGGCGATGAAGTTAATGATATCCTCATCAAAATCGCCTTGTTTCACGCTTTCATAGAAATCCGACAAGAACTCGAGCTTCTGCTGATCGTTCAGATACTCCAAAGAGTAGCGAACTATGCGTTTGCCTCCCAAGCGGAGTGTGAAAACCGAGTTGCTTTCGCCGTCAATAATCAGCTTGTTCATCCGGTTAGAGAGATTCCACGAGTGATTTTTGAAGTTGATGATGTTCTCATCCAAAATCTTCAAAATACGGCGTTTGTAGCCCTCTAAAGAAAGCTGACTCTCGTCTTTGGTTGTTTCCAATTTGGTTGCGTTATATTTGTTCAAAAAATTTTTCATTTTAGTATTCCTTTCGTTAAAAAATCCAAGAGCACCATTGCTCTCTGACTTAACTTTCTCATAGGAAAAGCCTGCTTTCCAGAATATCGAAAATAAAAAATTTTTGAGTTTTACCGAGTTTTATTGAGTTTTATGAAATTGTGTTTTGTTTTACGGTAGTTTGAAACAAACCGTACGAATCGGTATCCGAATCGGCATTTTCGATTCGGATTTGAGTGATTTGAATATGTAAATGATTTACATTTGACTCTTAGTATAGAATTTTCTATATTGAATCAAAATTACATAAAAGGAGTTCTAAAATGAAAAAATTTATTACAGAGTTTGGTAGAGGTCTGATAGATTTATTCGCTGTAATTGTTCTTATTGGAATTGTAATAATGAGCTTAGGAGCATTTGTGGGTAGCCCTAATCCATTAAATGGTATTGTGTTTTTAGTTGTTGGAATGGTGATTTTTATCCTGACATTCTATTTGTTATATCTGCTCATTGATATCAAGGACAATACAAGTTCCATAAATGATCTTTTGAAGGAATACTTAGAAAAAAATACTGATACTGTATATGCTAATGAAGGTAGAGTTTCCACAAAAGAAAATAATATCACAAAGAAAGCGAAAGATTCTCAAGAAAAAGCCGATGATATAGTTGTTAGAAAGGCGCTTGAAAAATTGATTGAATTAAGAGATAAGGGTATGATTTCTTTAGAAGAATTCAACATTAAACAAGATGAACTGTTGAAAGTATCTCATAAGTAATACTAAGAAAATTTTTGCTGATTACAAGATACTTATCTTCGTGCGCATAAGCAAAAATCCCAAGAAAGAGGAAATCATAAAACTTTTAGAAGAATATGGTGCAAAATAATTCAAGTAATACAAACGCCGTAGAAACTAATCTACGGCGTTTAATATCTAATACTCAGCGCCGTAGCGTTTCAAAAGATCTATGTATTTAGGGTGGTAAAGTTTTGCCAGATAAAGGGCTGTTTTGCTGTCGTGACCGATAATGTTAACGTCGGCACCGTTTTTGAGCAAAAGAACGATAATCAGATATTGATTTGGTATCTTTTGTTTGCCTAACGCCTTCATTAAAAGCGAATAACCGTTGCGCTTGTCTATAACGTTAATGTTAGCGCCGTGGCGGATTAGT
>Ga0310694_10005698_pt1 | contig 11879 bp, 7 predicted proteins | sample 174DNAGHGhighgp2_FD_203884 | JGI IMG/M metagenome (GOLD analysis project Ga0310694, IMG submission 203884) | Sheep rumen microbial communities from Palmerston North, Manawatu-Wanganui, New Zealand - 1742 DNA GHGhigh gp2 (v2) (version 2) | ecosystem: Host-associated > Mammals > Digestive system >...
GACGCTCTTTGTATGGACCATTCAATGGTTCTTCGTCACCGCCGTCCTGGCTATCGTACCTTGTTCCGAACAAGCGGCTTCCGTTGCACGGGAGTATTTCTTCATCCGCATCTGGGCGGCACCGGCTACACTCAGTCTCTTCACTTTCAAGGGTTGGTTCATCGGTATGCAGGATACGAAAAGTCCGATGGCGGTGGATATCCTGGTGAACGCGGTGAACATGGGTGCCAGTTATTTCTTAGCCGTCCATACGCCCCTCGGCATCGCCGGCGTGGCATGGGGAACGCTCATCGCGCAATATAGCGGACTGGTGCTGGCAACCCTCATCCTGGCCATCCGGTACGATATCGTGCATATCGGTATCCGGGAGATGAAAGAGGCGATGAAAGAGCCCGGTGTCAAACGCATGCTCTCGCTTAATAGGGACCTCTTTATCCGTTCCCTCTGTTTCATGGTCGTCTATGTGGGGTTCACTTCACTGGCCAGCCGGTATGGCGATACAGAACTGGCGGTAAGCAGTATATTGATGAAGTTCTTCATGTTCTTCTCCTTCTTCGTGGACGGTTTCGCGTATGCCGGCGAAGCCTTAGTCGGCAAAGCTTACGGAGAGAAGAGTGAGAAGAACCAAGTGAATAGTGTTGTCCGCAGCCTCTTTTACTGGGCGATTGGTGTCGGTGCGGTCTTCACCGTCCTGTATGCTATTTGGGGTCATGCGTTCATCGCTATGATGACCGGAGACCATGCCGTGCTGGATGCCTCCCGCCATTATATCGGATGGCTCATCGCCATGCCGCTCGTCAGTGCCCTGGCTTTTATGTGGGACGGGGTCTATGTAGGCGCAACGGCGGGTAAACAGATACGAAACGCGATGATCTGGGCAGCTGTGGCGTTTGTGGTGTCTTATGTCGCTACCTTCTGGAGGGTAGGTATACAGGCACTCTATATCGCGTATTTTGCCCATCTCATCGCGCGGGTGGTGTACCTGACCAAAGAATGGAAATACTGATCTTTGACGATATGACGCAGGCGACCGAAGCGGAGGTGCAACGACTCTTACCGCTCGTCTCTTCCCAACGCCGCGAACAGGCCTTGCGGTACAAGCATGTGTTCGGTCAGTTCTGCTGCCTCAAATCGTGGTTGATGCTCTTCGAACATGTCGAGATGTCGAGCTATCGAGATGTCGAATGGTGCTATAACGAGCACGGCAAACCCTATATAGAAGGCGGACCGTATTTCAGCATCTCGCATTGCAAAGAGGGCATCGCCGTCGCCATCGATGACCAACCCATCGGCATCGATATAGAAACCGTCAGGCATGCCGACGAAGACCTCATAGCCCGCACGATGAATGAGACCGAACGGGTAGGGATGGATGATCGGAAGTTCACCCGTCTCTGGACCCAGAAAGAAGCCGTCGTCAAAGCACAGGGAACAGGCATACAGTCCTTTGAACAACTGCAGCACATTTTGTCGGCGTCTCGAGACATCGAGATATCGACATTTGAAAAAGAAAAATATATTTATAGCATAGCCCATATAGCCAAATAAATGATAAAATGGTAAATGATAAAATGGTAAATGATTATGTAGTATCGGCGCGTAAGTACAGGCCACAGACTTTTGAGTCGGTGGTGGGACAACAAGCACTCACCCAGACGCTGCAGAATGCGATTCGGCAGAATCATCTGGCGCATGCCTACCTCTTCTGCGGTCCGCGAGGGGTGGGGAAAACCACCTGCGCGCGTATCTTCGCCAAAACCATCAACAACAATGAACCCGGTTCGGAATGGAATATCCATGAGTTAGATGCGGCGTCCAACAACTCAGTGGACGATATCCGTTCGCTCATCGACCAAGTGCGTATTCCGCCGCAGGCAGGTAAGTACTCCGTCTATATCATCGACGAGGTACATATGCTCTCGGCCGGGGCGTTCAATGCGCTGCTCAAGACGCTCGAAGAACCACCCTCATACGCCATCTTCATTCTCGCGACCACGGAGAAGCATAAGGTGCTGCCGACGATATTGAGTAGATGCCAGGTCTATGACTTCAACCGCATCACCGTGCCTGACACGATCGCGTATCTCCAGAAAGTGGCGGCGAATGAAGGGATCACCGTCAGTGAAGAAGCACTCAATGTGGTGGCGCAGAAAGCGGACGGCGGTATGCGTGACGCCCTCTCGATCTTCGATCAACTGGTGGCGTTCTGCGGTACCACGATCACCTACGAACAAACGATCGCAGTACTCAATGTGCTCAATGCCGACTATTATTTCCATCTCGTCGAACATGCCCTGCACCATGATGTGGCACAAGCCTTGCTACTCTTCAACGATGTGCTCAACCATGGTTTCGATGCCGGCCATTTTGTGACAGGATTGGCGCAACACCTTCGCGATGTGCTGGTCAGCAAAGATCCGCAGACCGTACCCCTACTGGAAACCAGCGAAGCGATCAAACAGCGCTATGCGGCACAAGCGCAACAGTGTACACCTGTGTGGATCTTCCGGGCACTCGATATCCTCAATACCTGCGATATCAACTATCGTACGGCGCGTAACAAACGCCTGACGGTCGAACTGGCATTGGTCAAACTGACCCAACTCGGTGTGGCGCAAGAGATGCCTGTCTCACAGCCTCAGGCTGCTAAACCGGCACCAAAGCCGGAGGCTCCAATCACCAATCACAAATCACCAATCACAAATCCTGCTCCAAAGGAGCAGTCTGCTCCTAAGATTCCTTCTATCAGCCTCGATATGGGCCCGAAGAAAGAAGAAACTCCGCTAACCGCTAACCCCTCACCGCTAACCGATCAAAAAGAGCAGTCCAACCGCCCTTTTACGGCTGACCAACTCCATGACGCGTGGGTTGGTCTGGCTGCCGTCCATAGTGACGAACCGCGTCTGAAGGAGTTGATTACCAATTATATACCTCGCCTGCTGGATGACCATACGGCGGAGATACAGATGCCTAACCCCTGGCAGTTGACCCAGATGCGGAAGGCCATGCCCGAACTGGCGAAACAACTGCGGGAAGCGTTGCAAAACGACCTGCTGCAGATCCGGCTGACCCAAGCGGAATATACGCAGGAACAGATGGCGTTTACTGCCGAAGAGAAATATAAAGTGATGACCGAACAGAATCCGGCGCTCGCCCAACTCAAAGAGCGTCTGGATCTGCAGATTGACTGATAACTGAATACTGACAGCTGATGGCTGACCTGCTCAAATACCTGCCTACCACGCGCAAAGAAACCGACTTACGCGGATGGGACGAAGTGGACATTGTCTTTTTCACAGGCGATGCCTATATCGACCATCCCTCGTTCGGTGCGGCCGTCTTAGGACGCGTATTGGAAGCAGCCGGCTATCGCGTAGCGATAGTTCCTCAACCCGATTGGCATGGGGATTACCGCGACTTCAAGAAATTCGGTAAACCCCGTCTCTATTTCGCGGTGTCCGCAGGTTCGATGGATTCGATGGTCAATCATTACACGGCTGCCCGTCGGCGTCGGTCCGATGATGCCTACACACCCGAAGGAAAAGCGGGTATGCGACCCGACTACTGCACCATCACCTATTGCCGGATCCTCAAACAGCTCTATCCCGATGTACCCGTCGTCATCGGTGGTATAGAAGCCTCCATGCGACGTCTCACCCATTATGACTACTGGCAGGACAAACTCATGCCTTCCATCCTCGTGGACTCCGGTGCTGACCTGCTCGTCTATGGCATGGGTGAACAAGCCATGACCGAGATAGCGCAGCGCGGGTGTGTACACGATATCCCGCAGACCGCGTATATAACGAAAGATAAGGGTGAGATACCTGCAGACGCTATTTTGCTGGCAAGTCATGAAGAGGCGGTGCGGGACAAACGCAAGCATGCCGAGAACTTCCGTCTCATGGAGATCGAGTCGAATAAGATTCACCAGACGACGCTCGTCCAACCCGTAGGCAACCGCTATGTGGTGGTCAATCCCTCGTATCCGCCTCTCACTACCGAACAGCTGGATGCGATCTTCGACCTTCCTTACCAGTACACACCGCATCCCAAATACAAGGACAAACGCATCCCTGCGTACGAGATGATCAAATGGTCGGTGTGTATGCACCGCGGTTGCTTCGGCGGCTGTTCGTTCTGCACCATTTCTGCCCATCAGGGCAAGCAGATCGTCTCGCGTTCCAAAGCCTCCATCTTGCGCCAGATAGAGCGTCTGAGTCAACTGCCCGACTGGCATGGCGTGCTCTCCGACTTGGGTGGTCCCTCCGCGAACATGTATCAGATGCACGGCAAAGACATGTCCCTTTGCGAGAAATGTGCGCGAGCCAGTTGTCTGCAACCCGCTATCTGCAAGAACCTCAACCAGGATTTTGGGCCCTTATTAGATATTTACCGCACGGTGGATAAACTGCCGTATGTCAAACATGCCTTCGTCGGTTCGGGTATCCGGTACGACCTCATGAACGAGGACTACGCCCGTCAACTGATCACGCGGCATGTGTCGGGTCGACTCAAAGTGGCACCCGAGCATTGCTCCGATACGGTGCTTAAGATCATGCGCAAACCGGGTTGGACGAACTATCTGCGGTTTCGTGACCTCTTCCTGCGGATCAACAAAGAGGCGGGTCTCAACCAACAACTCATCCCATATTTCATCTCCTCCCATCCGGGGTGTACCAAACGCGATATGCAAGCCTTGGCGGATGAGACCAAGCGGATGCATTACCGACCCGAACAAGTGCAGGACTTCACTCCTACACCCATGACCCTGTCCACCACGATGTTCTATACCGGCATCAACCCCTATACCGGTGAACCCATATACGTGGCGCGAACCCCTGAAGAAAAGAAACAACAAAACCAATATTTTTTCTGGTACAAACATGGCAAATAAGAAATATCGTATCAATCCCGAGACGCTGCAGTTGGAGCGTATAGAACATGGTTTCCGGTATTGGCTCAGCCGTTCCGGATGGTATATCATCGGCGGTGTGTGTTTAGGTATTATCTTCTTCTATACTTTCCTGTATTTCTTCCCCTCCCCGCGGGAGGCATCGCTCATGCAGCAGAACCGTAACCTCACGGCGCAACTGAGTGTGATAGAGGCGCAGGTGGACCAGATGCAGATCGTGCTTTCTGACCTCTCCCAGCGTGATGATAACTTATACCGCGCTATCTTGGGTGCCGAACCCATTCCGCTCAGTGCCCGTCGTGGCGCTACGCAGCAGATATCCTATTACGACTCGATCGCCCGTATGACCAATACCCAACTGGCAGCCGATCTGCAGCGTAAGGTGGATATACTTGAGAAAGAACTCTACGTCCAAGCCTGCTCGTACGATGAGATACTTGAATTGGCCAAGAACCAGGAGGCACGAATGGAGAATATACCGGCGATCCAACCGGTCCTCAATAAAGACCTCAAGCGCATGGCATCGGGTTACGGATGGCGTGTGGACCCCGTCTATCATATCCGTCGATTCCATGAAGGGATGGACTTTTCTGCACCTGTCGGAACGGACATCTACGCCACGGGTAACGGTACGGTCACTTTTGCCGGTTGGCGACAAGGATACGGTGAAACGGTTGAAGTCGATCATGGCTTCGGCTACGCTACGCGCTATGCGCACTGCCATAAGATCTTCGTTCGTCCGGGAAAGAAAGTGAAACGGGGCGATGTCATCGCCTTGGTGGGAAACACCGGTAAATCCACCGGCCCGCATGTGCATTACGAGGTGCATTACAACGGCAAACCCGTTGACCCACGTAACTATTATTTCTATGACCTCAGTCCCGAGGAATACGACCTCATGGTCCAACTCTCCTCGAACATGGGTAACATGATGGACTAAAAAATATATCGCGTCTCTTATCCGAGGCGCGATATATGTTCTAATTCCTTTTCGTCCAGGATCTGTATCCGTCTTCCGTTGATCTCCACGAGCCCTTCTTGGGCAAACTGACTCAGCGTCCGGATCGCATTACTGGTGGTCATATTGCTCATGTTCGCCAGGTCTTCTCGCGGAAGCAGCATCGCCAGCGTCTTTCCGTCCTCTTCGTATCCGTAGTTCTTCAGGAGCAACAGCAGACTCTCCGCCAAACGCCCCCGGATATGTTTCTGCGTCAGGTTCACCGTCTGGATCTCAGCGATCGCCAAGTCCTGCGCCATCGTCTGCATGATCTCGTAGCATAGTGCACCGTTTGAACGAACCAGATGCAAGAATGCCTCACGGGGCATGCGGTACGCTACGCAGTCCTCGAACGCACTCGCACTCGAGTTATACGCGTCACCCGCGATGCACGCGCGGTAACCGAAGATATCAAACGGCTTCAACAAACGGATGATCTGTTGCCGCTGACCCACACCCTCCTTATAGATCCGCACTTTGCCTTCTTTTAACATCCATGCGTACAGCGATTCATCGCCGGCATGATGGATGATTTCGTTCTTCGCATAACGCACGATCTCGACATGTTCTTCTGCAAATTGACGCTCTTCTTCCGTCAACGATGCCCATAGTTTTTGTTTCATGCCGCAAAATTACAAAAAAATTTGCATATATCAAAATATTTTCGTAATTTTGCACGCTATTTAATCAGAAAAACGTATAAATACCCTAAAATATGCAAGTAAATTATCTTGAGTCTCGTCATATCGGGCTCACTTCGGAGGATGAAAAAAAGATGTTGGAGGCTGTAGGTGCCGAGTCGATGGAGGCATTGGTTCGTGAGGCCATGCCGGCGGATATCCTCTTGCCCGACGGGATTGAACTGGACCAGGCGCTCACGGAGCAGAAGTACTTGGAGAACGCGGAAGAACTGCTGGCGGAGAATATCCCCGCGCGTTCGTATATCGGTCGCGGTTGGTACGGCACCATCACGCCTGCCGTCATCCGGCGCAACATGCTGGAGAACCCCGTATGGTACACTTCTTACACCCCTTACCAGGCTGAGGTCAGTCAGGGTCGATTGGAAGCGCTCTTTGTCTTCCAGACCATGATCAGTGACCTCACCGGTCTGCCCCTCGCTAACTGCTCGCTGCTTGATGAAGCGACCGCAGCAGCCGAGGCTGTCACCATGATGCGTAACCTCCGCTCCCGCGAACAGGTCAAAGCGAATGTGCGTAAGGTCTTTGTGGATGAGAAAGTATGGCCTAATACCTTATCTGTTTTGCGCACGCGTGCGCAAGGACAGGATATCGAGATCGTCACCGGCAGTTATGCGGATTTTGAACCGACGGACGAGTTCTTCGGTGCACTCGTTCAATGGCCGAATAGCGACGGTGCGATCGAGGACTACGAGGCTTTCATTGAGGACTGCCGTGCTGCGGGTCTCAAGATCACCGTGGTAGCCGACCTCATGGCTTTGGCCCTTCTTAAACCCCTCGATGCCGATATTGTCTGCGGTACTGCCCAGCGCTTCGGCCTTCCTATGGGCTTCGGTGGACCTACCGCCGGATACATGGCTACCCGAGATGAATACAAACGCGAGATGCCGGGACGCATCATCGGACTGAGTAAAGATAAATATGAGCGTCCTGCTTACCGCCTCGCCCTCCAGACGCGTGAGCAACATATCAAGCGCGAACGCGCCACTTCGAATATATGTACCGCTGAAGCCCTCTCAGCCATGATGGCTGGGATGTACGGTGTCTATCATGGTGCCCAAGGCATCCGCGAGATAGCCGAAGGTATCCATGCCAAAGCCGCTTACCTGAGCGAGATGCTGCAGGCCTATGGGTACGAGCAGGAGAACACGGAGTTCTTCGATACGCTCAAAATTAGCCTTCAGCATTCAGAAATCAGTATTCAGACATTAAAGCAGAAAGCCGAAGAACTCGCTATCAACCTCTATTACGCACCCGAAGGGTGGGTCGGTCTCTCTATCGATGAGACGGTCGATATCGATGATATGAATGACCTGATCGAACTCTTTGCCGAAGCGTCCGGAAACATGCCGCAGTACGAGGAATCGGAAGATGCATTCGACGGGCTCTGGGCGATCGACGAGAGTAGGGTACGTGACATCGATTATATGCGGGCGGAAGTATTCCAAAGATACCATACCGAAACCGAACTCATGCGCTATCTCAAGCGGCTCGACCGCAAGGATATATCGCTTGCTACGTCCATGATCCCGCTCGGCAGTTGTACGATGAAACTCAACCCTGCCGCTGCGATGATCCCCATCACGATGAGCGGGGCAACGAATGTGCATCCTTTGGCGCCGGCGGATCAGACCGAAGGCTATCGGCTCATCATGGACCAACTCAAAGCGCAACTCTGCGCCATCACCGGTTTCGAGGCTTGTACGCTCCAACCTACCTCCGGTGCTGCCGGCGAATACACCGGTCTGGTGGTCATCCGCGAGTTCTTACACCGTCAAGGACAGGACGCTCGAAAAGTGCTCCTCATCCCCGCTTCCGCGCATGGTACCAACCCCGCCTCCTGTGTGCAGGCCGGTTTCACGCCTTGCGTCGTCCAATGCGATGAACAGGGAAATACCGACCTCGCGGACTGGCAAGCCAAAGCGGAACAGAACAAAGAGGTTCTCGCCGGTTGTATGATCACTTATCCTTCTACGCATGGTATCTTCGAGCAAGCCATCCGCGCGATGATAGCCGCCGTGCATGAGAACGGTGGTCTCGTCTATATGGATGGTGCGAACATGAATGCGCAGATCGGTTGGACCAATCCCGCCTATATAGGTGCCGATGTGTGCCATCTCAACCTGCATAAGTCCTTTGCCTCACCCCACGGTGGTGGCGGACCCGGTGCCGGTGCGGTATGTTGCACAGCTGCCTTGGCCGACTGCCTGCCTACCGATGATCACAACCGTGTCTCGGCTGCCCTCTACGGCAATGCCGACATGGCGTTGATCTCATGGGGTTATATAGCGATGATGGGTGCCGACGGACTAAGGCATGCTACGGCTGCGGCGATCCTTTCTGCCAACTACATGGCTACCCGCCTCAAGGATGCCTACGGCATCGTCTATACGGGTGCTACGGGACGCGTGGGGCATGAACTCATCCTCGATTGCCGCCAGTTCCATTCCATCGGCATCACCGAAGCGGATATCGCCAAACGACTCATGGACTATGGTTACCATGCGCCGACGCTCTCTTTCCCGGTACACGGTACCCTCATGGTCGAACCCACCGAATCGGAGTCGCTCGAGGAACTCGATCGTTTCTGCGATGTGCTGCTGCAGATTCGTCAGGAGATAGCGGATATCGAGTGCGGTAAGGCGGACAAGACCGATAATGTGCTCGTCAATGCACCGCATCCTGAATACGAAGTGGTGGCGGACGAATGGACCCATCCCTATACCCGTCAGCAAGCGGCGTATCCCACATCGTGGGTGGCGCAAACCAAGTTCTGGTGCCCCGTCGCCCGTGTCGATAATGGTTTCGGCGATCGTAACTTAGTAGCTAAATGGTAAGATACAGTCAATTTGTGAATCCGCATACGGCTCCGCAGAAGTCGCGTGCACGAACGGTTTTTGAATACCTGGTGATCATCATCGGTATCGCCCCGATGGCGCTCATGGTGAACTGGGTGCTGCTGCCCCATGCCTTCGTCGGCGGCGGACTGACCGGTATCTGTTCCGCCATCTATTACCTCTCCGGCGGACTCTTTCCCGACCTCTTTGCGGAGTACGGAGGTGCCATCCCCGTATGGCTCACTACCTTCGTCTTCAATGCCGTCCTGCTCCTCATCGCCGGACTCACCGTCGGGTGGAAATTCTGCATCCGTACGATGGTGGGGGTTCTCGCCATCACCTTCTGGTATCGCGTCATCCCGATTCTTAAAGAACCCATCATCGCCGATCCCTGGCTGGGCGCTATCATCGGCGGTTTTGTGTTCGGTCTGAGTCTGGGATGCGTGCTGGCGGCGAATGGTTCGTCCGGTGGTACGGATATAGTCGCCATGATCGTCAATCATTACCGCGATATATCCCTTGGCAATATCATGCTGCTATGCGATGTGCTCATCATCGCCTCGGCGTTCTTCCTGCCCTTACCGGAATCGATGCGTGTCGAAGGTACCAACCCTACCTACCTGCAGATCAAGCGTGTCCTCTACGGTGTGGCGATGACGATCTCTTATACGGCGGCCGTGGACTGGATTCTGACGCGACTCCACCGCTCCGTGCATTTCCTCATCTATTCCGCCAAGTACGATGAGATAGCCACCGCCATCAATACGACCGTCAACAGAGGTGTCACGGTGCTCGACGGAACAGGCTGGTACTCCAAGCAACCCGTCAAGGTCATCTCTGTCCTTGTACGCAAACCCGAGAGTTCACTCGTCCTCAGTATCGTCAATGAGATTGACCCCAACGCCCTCGTCAGCATCGCCGATGTACGCGGCGTCTTTGGCCTCGGTTTTGACAAAATAAAAGGGAAATAGCGTTTTTTTTCGAATTTATTTGCACAATTCAAAAAAAAGCAGTACCTTTGCACCCGCTTTTGATAAAAGTGTTAGGAGAGTTGACTGAGTGGTCGAAAGTGCCGCACTCGAAATGCGGTGTACGCATTACGTCGTACCGGGGGTTCGAATCCCTCACTCTCCGCAAAGAAAAAAGGCGATTTGTCTGTCTGAGTTTACTCAAGCAAGCAAATCGTTCTTTTTTCTTTGGCATACAATTTGTTGTAACGAAGGTGTAGAAAATTCATCGTATTATGAAGCATATTCTTTCTTTTTTGCTGATCGCGCTCATGAGCATTGCTTCGGCGCAGGCATGTGTCAAAAAAGCACCGGCTGTGGCTTCGCCCCTCACGGTCATCGTCATGGATACCACGCAGGCCCTTCTGGCGGATGCACAGATCCAAGTAGGCAAAGCAGTCTATCGTACCTCTTGGGACGGTAGAGTAGTGCTCACCCCGGAACAACTCAAGGGCATCACCAGGATGCTCGTCTCCTGCGACGGACATGAGGCGCAGAAGATCACGCTCTCCGATGCCCTGACACCCGTTCTCAGCGTGCAACTCATCCCCAAGAAAACGAGTAAACCCCGCCGTACTATCTTAACCGGCATACGCAGACGCGGCGGTGAAGAAACAGCCGTCCTCTACGCTACCTCTGAGGCGGTCGCCAAACGTGCCGATTATATGGTTACCGGTGCGGCCGTGAGCAATGCCGTTCCTGCAGAAGCAGGACGCATCACCGCAGGCGAAGTGAATGATTTTGCGAAATGGAAACTATGGCCTAACTATCTGCAGTCCACGGAGAAGTACCAAAAAACCTGGGGCATCGTGCCACGTGAGCGTTATACGATCCAGGTCATGAATAAAGCCGGATATCCCGTGGTCAACTATCCCGTGCAGATAAAGGATGACAAAGGAAACACCCTCTTCCAGACCCTCACCGATAATACCGGTAAGGCGGAACTGTGGGGTAAAGAAGGTCACGAGACCCTTATCGTCGATGAACCCTGTGAAGCACCCGATGGAGTGGATGTGGTCTTTATCTTCGATGCCACGGGTTCGATGGGCGATGAACTGCGATACCTGCAGGCGGAGATGAAAGATGTCATCGCCCGTGCCAAAGAAGCTACGGGTGGTCTCGCTATCCGCACCGGTGCGGTCGTCTATCGCGATCATGGCGATGAGTATGTCACGCGCCTCTCCCGTCTCACAGACGATATAGCCGTTACCCAGGCTTTCATTGATAAACAGTATGCGTCCGGCGGTGGGGACTATCCCGAGGCTGTACCCGAAGCACTCATGGCAGCGCTTAACAGCACCGGTTGGTCCGAATCCGCCCGCGCGCGCGTCGCGTTCCTTATCTTAGATGCTCCCTGTCATGAGGACTCCGCGACACTCGCGCTCCTCCGTGAACAGGTCCTCAATGCGGCCGCACTCGGTGTGC
>Ga0310694_10005699_pt1 | contig 11876 bp, 15 predicted proteins | sample 174DNAGHGhighgp2_FD_203884 | JGI IMG/M metagenome (GOLD analysis project Ga0310694, IMG submission 203884) | Sheep rumen microbial communities from Palmerston North, Manawatu-Wanganui, New Zealand - 1742 DNA GHGhigh gp2 (v2) (version 2) | ecosystem: Host-associated > Mammals > Digestive system...
GCTGCCACTGCGCTTCGCGGTGTAAAGATTTCTTTCTTCATCATAGCAGGCTTTCCAGTCGCATCCCTGTTTGAACTCCATACGATCCTCCCTTCAGAATAAACTGCAGTTTCCGGCGATCCGCCCGTTACCGAAGCGGTGGCAGGTCATGGATATTGTAGTTTTCATAATAGATGTCAAATGCCGTATCAATGTCACCCGACAGCTCTATGAGCGCTCCTGCCTGAAACATCGTCGACAGAGTACCGGAGGGAGCTTTCCATGCGGCATTCGAAATGACATCGAGTTTCTCATTTCCGGGAGTGCCTGCCCGCAGGATCGACTCCGCGCGGAATAAAAGTTCACCCGTCGCGATGTGATAATCGCTCGATACGATCACCAGGCTCTTTACCGACGGATATAAGCAGGTCAGGATATCATATGTAAAGATCGCATTCTGCGCCGTTGTGATCGAATTGTCCTCAACGATGACACGTTCTTTTGCGATCCCCTGCGCTTCCAGCCATTTTGCCATTTCGCCCGCTTCCGTCGCATCTTCGTTTTCCGCTGCGGTCCCGCCGCCCGTGCAGACAATGTAAGCATTCGGATATTTCAGGGCGCTGTTGAGAGCAACCGTCAGACGTTCGATCAATTCGTCCTTCATCGTCCCGTCCGGATTCAGCTGAAAGCCCAGTACGACGATGCAAAGTTCATCCGTATCCGGCAGTCCGTCCGGCAGAATGTCATAGTTGAGGGAAGCGCCAAGCTCCGGCGATCTCCAGATCTCCATGATCTTTGTCCACCGCTGTCCGATCCCCGGATCCGCCACGGAAATCTCTTTCAGCAGAGCATCCACCGTATTATCCGCCTCCGCGCCGTAAGATCCGTAATCTACCACCATCTCCTCGATCTTGTCCTGTGCAGCGGCCGGATCGGTCGGTACCGCATCGGCTGCTTTCCCGCAGCCGCCCAGCAGAATCATACAAAGCGCAAGTGCACACACACTATGGATCGATCTTCTTTTCATTCTCACCCTCCGTTTTTGCAGGCACGTATTTCACGTTATTATATAACAATACAGAACATTTGGAAAGGTTGTGACGAGGCCTCTATTTGACAATCCTAGGAATCTGTTATCATCGCAGTCACTAAAGCGTGAACATCTTGCACTGTGAGATCCCGAGGCAGTGCATCCTGAGTGACGGATCCGTCACGATTCACCGATCTGTTAACAATTTACACAGTGATCCGATCGATCTCTATGTCTTGTATTACCTTTTTAATCCCTCTCAGTCCCGGAATAATCCGGCGGTCTCCTGCCGATCAGGCGTATCACCGAATCGTCGTCGGCTTCCTCGTACAGTTCCCTCACATGATCATATAATCTCTGCCAGGACTGCGCGGGGGACTCCTTATACGCAGACGTCACCATCTCATATCCCCAGATCTTCTCGGGCGGAAACATGACGGATACCGCCATACCGTACTCTTTGCCTTTCTTGTTCACGCGTCTTCGGAAGTCCGCTGTCACAAGGTAAAACTGCATCTGCAGACCGGTGATGATCCCCGGATAGTTCTTGTCCCCTTCTTTCCCAAAACCCGCTTTCTTCTTCAGCTCCGTGGAAAGGATCTCTTCCTCAGAATATACCGTATCCCCGGCCTCATCCGTACGGACGTAGTAATCCATGATCTTTTTCTCACGGCGGTTCGCAAGTCCGTCTTCCCAGCGTGCATCGAAATCATATCCGTCACGACGATAATTCACAAAGTACGGTAACCACTTCAACGAAACAAATCCGGCTTTCTTATCGAAGAACTTTCCATATGCGATCCTGTGCTTCCGGGAGATCTGCTCTCTCCAAATCCATGGATCCCTGACCGCATGCTCCGTCCACCAGTATTTCGGATCCGTCCATTCCTCAACTGAAAAACCCTCCACCCCGTTTGCAAACAGAGGCAGAAAGCCGACGCTCTCAATATATTCTTCCAGCTCCTCTACTGTATGGATGCATTCCGGATGTCTCGAACTGACACCCTTCATCACCCATTCACCGTTTTCTACAGACATTGATCCATCTCCATTGTGTTCGTCACAAACTCCTCCCGACACCTTTATCGCTTCCCGTTACTCCCCTTTCAACACTCCGACGACAAACTCCATCGAGCTCAGCTGCGTTTTCCTGCAGACTTCCAAATCCTTCAGTTCCTCGACGATTCCGTATCTTCCGGAGCAGCTTCCGGAGTCCCATTCATTCAGCCACGCCAGGGACATGGAGTCACAGCAGCCCGGCATACGCGTGGGATCCTGATCCTGTACATCCGGCGGAAGCTTTGTGACAACATTTCCGTTCTGCAGCAGGATAAAGCAGAGACTGATCTCCTTCGGTTCTTCGAGAAACTCCGCAACAATCCCGTAGTCTGCTCCCAGATGTTCCTTTACAAAGGCATCCGCCGTCTCCGTCGCCACCTTGGCCGCAGCCGCGATCAGAGGATTCAGTTCCTCCCTCGTGTAATACCGCTCTTCATTTTCCGTCTCGTCCCGGAAAGACAGATTATTGGCAACAACAGCTTTATAAAGTGAGGTCATATCTCCCTCCGCCGGCCCGATCTCTTCGCCGCTCCGGGTGGTAAAAAAGAGCCCCTCATCCAACAATAAAATACTTCCGACCTCAGCGAACGGAATCGTCCGCGAACCGATCAGCTTCTTAATCTTTATCCCATTTCCCGTGATCTGAAACTGTGATCTCATTCCCATATCAATCCCTCCTGAAAGCGGCTTCCGCTTGAAGTTTTTTATGATCCCCTTATACAGCTATTTCATATTTTTCTTTCAAATTATTCAGCATGTTATACTTAATCATTTTTTCCAACTGCATTCTCCCAACTACTATCCCAGGTGCAATTCCTTGCGACTTTGCAAATTGGAGCACACTCCTCTCCGAATAATCCCTATCTCTTCTGAAAGACTCAAATTCTTCAGGTATTATCAGAGTATCACCGGACCATTTGTCAGCCGCCTTCTCATCTTCTTCTGATGTACCATTAGTCTGCCCTACGTGACCAAGAGCAATGTGTGCGAGTTCATGGAATAAACTGAACCAAAACTTGTCAGCGTCTATTCCTCTTGCCGTAAGTCCAACAACAATCTTATTCCCATCCATAAAGGAAGCTCCCTGAAGGAAAGATCCTTTAAGAAGCGGCAGAAACACTAAAGCTATTCCACAATCTGCAAGACAATTTTTTATCTTAGGACAGAACGCCTTGGGCTTAAGTACAGTCATTTTTCGCAACTCCGGCATGGCAGAAAACAAGCCCTTAATATTGATCGGTGAAGTTTGAATGCCACGAGCCTTAATCTTCGCTTCCTGTGCCCAGGCCATCAAAGCCAGATCACTCTTTTCTGTGATTGCCAGACGTCTACATGCAATTCTTGTAATCTGCTCGCTCCCAAGAAGAGAGAGCCCGACTACCTCAAAAAACTTCCTAAGATTGATAACCTTTTCTTTCACTTCTCCGGCCTCGGGAACCCATCCAAGTTTTGCCATCTCACCATACGGAAATTGCTTTGCCATCTCAGCATCAGCATCCATCGCATTTTCTGCTTCTGCCTTAATAATTTTCTCTCTGTAAATCGCTTCAAGGTTATTCCAAAACTTAGTCGGAACGCCTAAAACCATCTCTAATCTAACAGCGGTCTCCGGCGTAAGCTGTACGTCACCGTTAATGAGCTTGCTGATATGCTTCTCAGACATATCCATCCTGGCCGCAAACTCCTTCTGACTCATACCTCTGTCATTCAACTGCTCTTTAATTGTCGCCCCAGGTGGCGTTGCAATATAACAGCGACTTCTCACCATAGTGCTACCTCCTTGACATGTCATCTTGACCATTAATGATAATCGACTATCTCTAAAATATTTGCTATTTGGATTTCGTCGCCCGTCTTTTCAAATACCAATCTGTACGGATGTACTAAATCCACCGCGTATTGTCCTTTCCTATTCTGTGCAAGAGGATGACATCGTCCAATATGAAACTGAATCATCATTTCAACAGTGTCTGCAGCACTGATTTCATCTATACGCTGATGTATTTTATTGGCCATTTCTCGACCGTAGGTTCGCTCTGCTGCTTTGGCATCCGTACAAACCTTCTTAATTTTGTTACTCTTGTACGTGATATTCAAACCATCACCCCTTCTCAGGATTTACCTTCGAGGTAAATCTATAATATCATAGGCATCCTGTTTCGTCAATATTTTGATTTACCTTGAAGGTAAACTCCTCTTTCACAGCAGTCTCGACAGCAGGAAGCCCAGGTACCCTGCGTCATTCCCCTTAAAAGATGCCGTTATTATCTCAGCTATGCTGAAAAGAGGTTTGCTCTTAATCTTTTTCACTTTGATCTTCTTCATATGATCTCACCTCCATCTGACTCCTTTAACTATTTTTATTCTGCCAAAAAAGTATGTCCAAAAATACGGACCGGATAAAAGAAAAGAGACACCCTTTTCCGGATGCCCCTTCCCGTGGGCAGAAATGTTCACTTTTTTGTGTAATGACGCATTTTTCAGGAATGCACTGCGGCGCATTGAAACCTGTCAAACCGACGCAAAAGCAATATCACCCGAATATCTGGCCCGGAAGCTTCAGCTTCTCCTTGGGCGGGAACTCTTTATCAAACGCATCCACATCCTCATCCTTCACATAGTACCCCTGCGGAGTCTGATATACCCCGGTCACATCATCCAGATATCCCGGGATCAGCTCCTTGCAGAGAAAGAAGGACGAGTCCGCATCCTCCGGCAGATCATGATACCGGATCCCGAACTTACTTGCATAGTCAAAACCGCTCTTGCCATAGAAATCAATATTTCCCTCAAAAAGAACGGCACCGAAGCCCATTCCTGCCGCTTTCTCCAAAGAGTGATCCAGCAAAGCCTTTCCGTAGCCTTTACGCTTCCGCTCCGGAGTGATACCGATCGGTCCCATCGTTAGGACGGGAATCGTTCTACCGTCATCCGCCTCGATGATCGTCTTCATAAACATATTCTGCCCGATCAGCTTCCCATCCTCTTCCATCACAAAATCCAGCTCTTTTACAAATGCCGGATCATCCCTGAGCACATGGATCACATAATGCTCACTGCATCCCGGACGGTAAACATTCCAGAACGCTTCCCTTACAAGGTTCTCAACAGCCCTGTGCTCCTCTTCCTTTTCCAGTCGTATCGTATAATTGTTTGTATTCATCTCTTTTCCTCCATAAACTTTGTACCCGGGCCCTTCCCCTGCGATTTCTCCGCACGGCCGAACCCGCACTTTATAAACTCTTCCCTTTCCCGATCATCAGCCCCTTCACAACCAGAATCGCCAGACAGATAATGCCTGCATACGGCTGCCTCGTCAGGATAAATACTGCCGCACATGCTATCGAGAGCACCATCCCCGTCACGATCCTGTGACGGTTCCAAAGCGGCTTATCAAAACGGAAGATCACAACACCGCAAATGCCGTTCAGGATCGTCAGGCTGATCAGAACCGCAAACACTGTTTTGATCCATGCGCTTAGGCCCGTGATCGCAAAAAGCGATACCGAGGCCGGAGTATCCGTTCCGTTCCCGAATACCGGGAAAAACAACAGCAATACCAAAAAGATATCCAGCACATTGCAGATCAGAGATACATACTTATCCATGCAGTCTTTCTTCTCATCTGCCGCCGCGGAAATGATCTCTTCCGAGCAGATCAGATCATCGATCGACACGGAAAAGAATTTCGATATCTCCTTTAGTGAATCGAGGTTCGGATACCCGCGGCCCTGTTCCCATTTTGAGATCGCTGTCCTGGAAACAAACAGAGCCTCCGCCAGTTCCTCCTGCGTCATTGATCTGGATTTCCTTAATTCCTGCAGTTTTTCATTGAACTCCATCTTTGCTCCTTCCGGCATTCTTCGCCCTGTCCGTATATGCTACGGCAGACTCATACAGCATAAACATCCCCGCACTCGCCAATACGGAACCGATGATATCCGTTGCCCAGTGTACCCCCGCGATCAGTCTCCCGGCTACCATAAACGCAGAAAAGGCGATCACAAACACCGTAGTCCACCTTCTGATCATGATATTGTCCGTTCGCCTGTTTGCCTGGAACCGGAGTGTCGGCATCACGGACAGTACCAGTAATGTCGTTGATGACGGGTAGGATGCTTCCAGCCTCCCCTCGATCAGAACCGGTCTGTAATTGATTGGGATCATCTCAAAGATCAGGTAGCAGGCTATGACCAGCACATAATATCCGCCCAGCAGAAGAATGTCCGGATCAACCTTTCGCAGGCTCCGCCTCTTTATCAGCTGCACCAGCCCCAGCATACCGAAGCACAGACAGATAAAAATGGGAACCAGCCCCAGCCAGTCTGTGATCGTATAGATCGTCATGTGCACACCGGTCAGCTGATGGAACCATACATTAAATCTGGCAAACCCGATCTTCGTTCCGTTCTGCCCCACAGCCTGCACGTCGACACAGCAGACCAAAACAGTCCACAGGACAAAAACGCCGATCAACCCTCCCCCTGTCAACAACTTTCTTTTTTCCTTCATGTTCTCTTCGTCCTTTCGTAAGATATTGCCTATCGGCAATTTGAACGTATCAAAGAACCATGAAGAAAACAAGAAACGAATCGTCACATCCGTGATACGATTCGTGTCATGCCCGGATATGCGATCATATCCGACTCGCCTTCCGAAATCTTTACTTATTTTGTCAAAAACTGCCCGGAAAGTAAAGATTTCGAAGCGGAGTATAAGAAAATGTAAAGTCATCATCCCTGTTTCTTCTCATCATCTGATAAAGTCAAATTGTTCTTAATATCCATATCCTGCGTCAGCCTCCCTCTCAACCCGCTCATAAAACTCCTCCACACTGATAAAACACCCGCTTGCCGCCGCAGCAGCTGCGCAGGTCACGTTTCCCATCATGCTGTACGTTTTGTCATATGCCTTCACTATAATGGGGAGGAAACTGTCGGTGATTTCCTGCTCACCTCTGTTCTCATCCTCTGCAAGCCGGTAGCCCTTTCCCTTGAGGAACTCGATCAGCTCTTTTCTCCTGGCACTATCCTTTTCTTTTATAATGCATCCGCCCTTCATCGATTTACCCTCCTAAATCATGCTTCAGCCGCATCCATATCCAATAGCCAGCGCTATATCTGCAACCGGCTCCTGTTTTTCATATGCTTCTTCCACAAAGTTCTCATACATTTCCACAATTTCCGCAGCCATTTCAGCCGAATACTTCCAGCTGCAAAGCATCAGAAATCTGCGAATATCGCTCTTGTACTGTTCGTAGGTCTTACTTTTATCAAAGATCCTGCTTTCCGATTCAAGAAACCTTTCGTCTTCCAATGATTTCCGCATTCTATACACCTCCTCAAAAATCCACCAGGCAGATCCCGATCCGGATGAGGTGAAATCCCTCCTTCTTCTCAACATCCGTCACTTTCGCCTTCAGGAGCTTTCCGGCGTCCATGAGACGGGCGAAGACCACGTTATCTTTCTCCGGCACATAGCCCAGTTTCCGGCCCGCCCCGTCTGCGACGAGGATCGCCATATCATCGAACTTGTTCTCCTCCCGCTTCAGGTTCAGCATATCCCCGGCCTTGACCGTATCCAATACTTCCGACTCTTTCAGGGTGCTCGTACCGGCGATATAGGAGTCGAAGAGGTGGATCTCCCTGACCAGCGGCTTCAGTACATCGCCGAGCTCATGACTGTCTACCAGTGCCACCACACCGCTCTGCGCCTGTGTTAATTCATTTGCCATACGATCACACCTCCGTTCCCCATGACTTCCGCAAGCATCTCTTCCAGCTGCTCATCATAGTCCTCGTAGGACTTAAGCTCCTCATTAAGGCTCTCCCACTTCTTAGCCACGGCCGCCTCATCTGCCAGCAGGTACTTGTACTGATACGGATCCGTCTCCCTGATCTTCAGGATCTCTGCCTCCAGTGCCGTGATCTTCTCCTCGATATCGGGGATGTCGATCGGCTCCGCATCGATCCCCAGCTCCTCCAGCGCCCGCTTAACCAGCAGCTCACACTGCATCAGCGTCTCGAGGTCGTTGCAGGCATAGGCGGCACTCGTCCGGTTCCACAGCTCCGTAAGCAGCGGCTCCTCCTGCGTATGCGGGAAGATATCCGGATGGATGCGCTTTGCGATCCGGTGGTAAATCCTCTTGATCCTCATCAGCTCCGCCTGCGTCACTCTCCCGCCGTTCTGTGCCTCTTCATTCTCCTTTGCCATCTCGTCCAACTGCCTGCAGTATTTCTTCATCGCCTTAGCCAGGTAGGCCTGCATCGCGATCCGGTCAATGGCTTCACCGCGGTTGATCGCCGCCTGACAGTAGGCGATCATCTTTTTCTTCCGGATACACTCGACCTTTTTCTCAAAGACTTTCAGGATCTGCTCCCCGAAGATGCGGATGTATTCCTGCCGGCACAGAAAGGCCTCCTTGCGCAGGCGGTCGCGCTCCTTTACCAGCTCCACATATCTGTCCTCTCTTACGTTTGCCGTCCAAAGCATCTCGTTCATCCCGATACCTCCTCCTTTTTCCTGCGTCGCCTCATGCGCCCGTATCACTGCTTATTTCACCCTGCACTCCCAGCCGTAAAGTTCGTCATAAACCTCCGTCGCTCTATGCTCCCCGAGCACCGCTTTTGCAAAGAACTCGTCCCGGTCCCTGTACCACTTCCCGTCGAAATGCACCGCGCACGTCCCGTCCTCCTCCTCCGCCTCGATCAGGTACTGCTGATCCCCGTAGTCGAACTTGATCTCGCACGGGCTTTTCAACAGATAGTAGAGGTCAAAGAAGCCAAACTCCTCATAGTCAAACTCTATCATCTCATACAGATCGTCGATCAGCCACTTCATGATGTTCAGATTCCCGAAGAAGGGGCTGCAGCTAATGCGGCGCGCCAGGAAGTCCTTTGCGATCAGAAGCAGATTGACTGCCTCTTCGATATTTCCCTGTGCCCTGCGGATGCCCGCGAGTCTCGTGGAGATCTCCGGGAAGGGATCGCCGAGGCTCCGGAAGGTCGTTACCCTGTGATCATACAGATCCTCGATGATCTCCACGTACTTCCGGTAGTTCTTCTCCACGTAGTAGCCGTTTTTGTACATATCCGCTACCTTGTAGGCCGCTACGGGATCGCCCTTTTCCATCATGCGCGAGAAACACTCATAGGCTTTCTTATAGTCCTTCTCGCCGGTGCGCCCGTAGTACCAGATATAGCCGAGGCACTCATACGCCTCATCATAGTCACAGGACTTCGCCATCTCGTAATACTTAAGCGCCAGGTCGAAGTGCCGCTGCTCGTAATAGTGTCCGCCCAGCCACATCATGTCCCGCGGATCCTTCTCCTCCTCGATCAGAAAGCGCATCGCCTCGGTAAAGAGGAACTCCTCTTCCTCCGTATGCACCTGCTTCTGCTCGTACTCCTCTGCTGTCCTTCTTGCCTCTTTTACGGTCATTGCGGCCTCCTTTCTGCCCGGTGTTTCCGGTCTTTGCTCCCCATCTGACTGCCCCATCTGACTGCATTGTAGCAAAAACCATGTCCAATAAACCGCGCAGAACGTGTGTTCTGCAGGTTTCTTAAGGCGGGGTTTTACATTTTTTCCGCTTTTCCCATAAATCCGCTATACTGATCCGTATATTAGATAGTTACGTGATGCGTTTGCATCGGTCAGGATAGATTTGTTTCGGAGGTGGATATGAAAAGATCGGCGATTGCGTGTTTATTTCTGGCGGCCACCGTACTGGGCGCGGGCTGCGGGGCAGAGAAGGCAGAGGACAGGACCGAGATCTCGCGGGAGGGTACTTCGGATGCTTCCGATACGGATGCTTCCGGTGTAGATACTTCCGGTGCGGATACTTCCGGTGCGGATGCTTCCGGTGTAGATACTTCCGGTGCAGATGCTTCCGGTGTAGATACTTCCGGTGCGGATGCTTCCGGTGCGGATACTTCCGGTGCGGATACTTCCGGTGCGGATGCTTCCGGTAAGGGCACGGATAATGAAGACGCCGGTGCCGGACGGATAGGATCCCGCGTTGAAAACGATGCGAATATCAACCACGGCCATTCCATAAGCGAGCGCGTTGAGCCGGATCCCAAGGAAATGCTGCGTTCGGAGGAAGTCTTACATGATGAGAAAGAGGCTGAGGCTTTCCTTTTAGACAATATCCTTTATCCGGAAAGGGAGCCTTACAGCTTTAAACTGACCGATTCTTCCGTCAACGATACGGGAGCCTATCTGTGGTATGATTTCACGGTATGTTATAACGGGATACCCGTAGAGCGTTCAGAGTTTACGGTGATCACCTTTAATGACGGGACGATCTTAGAGGGGGATGAAGGCTTCTTCCGTGTGAGGCCGGAAGATCTGTCCGGCATAAAGACCCCGGATGAGATCCTGGATCTTTACGCGAAACAGTCTTCGGATACCAGCGCTTATCAGTATCAGGACGCACACTATCTGTACCGGAGCAGGAACGGCGAATGCCCGTATGTGTACGTGTACCGTTATGACTGCGGAAACGTGCTCGAAAACACCACGCTGACGCTGAATGCCAAAACAGGCGAGCTTTTGGGCTTAGCGCCGGATGCAATCGATTAGGACCGGATCAGAGAAGGCAGACGGGCAATCTGTCAGTCCTGCTCCACGGGAAGTGATTCCATGATATCAGCAGCTCTTCCGTCGATCGTCATCTTCAGGCCGAGATGTGGTCCGGTAGAATGTCCGGTATTCCCAAGTGTACAGATCACATCCCCGGACTTTATGGCATCCCCCGCTTTGACATCCATGCTGTCAAGGTGACTGTAGGTGATCTGTACAGAAGGGTTCGTTCCGGGGGTAATGATCATATAATTTCCGGCCGCCTCATCGAATCCTGCTTCGACGACACTTCCGTCACATACAGCGTAGATCGGAGTTCCGGTCTGCCCCGCAAAATCGGTCTCCGGATGCTCACTTAAGTCAAAGGATCTCGTGATCACCATAGTGTCAACGGGAACCGCGGTTAAGAGGAAGGGAGCAGATGACCCGGATTCTGCAGCCGGAGTCGTGTCCGCCGGAATCGTATCCTCCGTTTCGGAATCCGCAGTCTGATTCGTGTCATTCTGAATCATGTCAGCCTGTATCGTATCATTCTGATTATTCTCAACCTGCTCAGGATCATTTCCGGCAGTCTCTCCATTTTCTTCATCGGCCGCCAGCGCCTTGTCGGAACCGGCATCTTTGAGGGGATCGGTAATAAAACATACAGCAATGATAATGCATACAGCCACCGATAAAATGATCACCCAGAACGCCGGTTTCTTATAATTCAAAACGCCCCTGACTCTTGACTTCACATCCGTCTCTCCAAATGCAAGAGGGCATGCCGTAATGACCCGTCTCTGAACGCTGTGATCCAGAAGTGCCTGTGAATAAGCGGCCATAAAATCCCTATCCTTATCACGGATCACCTTTTCATCGCATGCACTTTCAATATCTCTGCACAAAAGCGCATATGCCACCCAGCACAAAGGATTGAACCAGTATACGGATAAAAGGAGGAATCCCAGCGGCTTCCATACGTGATCAAGCCTGGACAGATGCGCTCTTTCGTGCGCAGTGACATATGCAAGAGTGCCCTGATCCATTCCGGACGGAACATAGATGGAAGGCCTGAAAACTCCGAGAATAAAAGGTGACTTTACCTCATCGCATTCATATACTCCTTCCGATACAGGAGAAGATATCCTGACTCTTCTTTTCAAAAGAAGACTGCTGATAAGTGCATATCCGCACATGACTATCATTCCTGCCATCCATATCATTCCGGCAAAGTGTGCAGCGA
>Ga0310694_10005706_pt1 | contig 11869 bp, 9 predicted proteins | sample 174DNAGHGhighgp2_FD_203884 | JGI IMG/M metagenome (GOLD analysis project Ga0310694, IMG submission 203884) | Sheep rumen microbial communities from Palmerston North, Manawatu-Wanganui, New Zealand - 1742 DNA GHGhigh gp2 (v2) (version 2) | ecosystem: Host-associated > Mammals > Digestive system >...
GCTGCTGTATGCGGCGCCACTTTTTGCTCAGTTCGATTTCCCGTCGATGGGAGGTCGCAGCGCTGCTATGGGTGGTGTGTCGGTGTCGCTCGACGATGAAATGTCGGCCATGCACGTGGCGGCGGTGTTGTCGCGAAAAGACAAGGTATCGCTGGCCATCGGTGCACGACAGGATTTCTTGGCGCAAGGGATGGGCTATGCAATGCTGGGCGGAATAGTGCCTGTAGGCTTCGGGGCGACATCGGTTTCGGTGGTCCACTACGGCAACAAAGACTATAACGAACAGCAGTTCACGGCGGCGTATGGAATGCCGTTGGGCGAGGTGGTGTCGCTTGGTGCATCGTTGCATTATCTGCATTCCGGCACCTCCGACCCATATTATGCCCCAATACACCGTTTGACGTTTTCATTGTCGCTTAGTGCATGTCCGTCGGATGATATCAGGATTGGATTCAGGGCGTTCAATCCTGTTGCTGCACTTTCGGACGGAAGGGGCGTAGATGGTCTGCCGGTGGTGTTCGATATCGGTATGTCGTACAAATTGCTTGAGGATCTGATTATTGTCACCGAAGTGGAGAAAAGCCTCTATTATCAGGCTTCGGTTCGTGTGGGCCTGGAATATGCTCTGCAGCAGATGTATTTCTTTCGGATTGGTGTCAACAGTTTCCCCACGGTCTATACGTTCGGTTTCGGTATGAAGCCCGGCAGTTTTGGCATCGATATGGCTGCTCAGATCCACAGCGTGCTTGGAATGACGCCGCAATTGTCGTTGTACTATTGTTTTTGAGTATGATGCGCCGTATTGTTTTGGTACTGACTGCTATGATGGCCTGTGTCGGATATGTGGCGGCACAGGTCGATGACGATGCCGTATGGAACGATATGATGGAACTTTGGGCCGACCAGAACGATGTCGAGACCATCCCTGACGATCTGGCGGAACGTCTGCAGGAATTGTATGACAATCCGGTAAACCTGAACGATACAAGCACCGACAACCTGCTGAAAATCCCGTTTCTCAACGATTTCCAGCTTATGGCACTGCGTGCCCATATTCAGCAGAATGGCCAGATGGTGTCGCTGAACGAGCTTTATTCTATAAATGGGTTCGATACAAATACTATACGTGCTCTGTGGCGCTGTTCGACGACAGAACCGTTGAGGGATTCGGGACGCTCCTTGGGCGAGTTACTGAAACAAGGACATCACAATTTGGTGGTTGGCACAAAAAGGGCATTCCCTTTGGGTCGTGGATATCAGGAGGATGTGTATCTAGGGTCGCCATTCAGGCTCTATTTCCGCTATAACTACAAGAGTGGCGACAGGATCAGTTTTCAAGTCAGTGGCGACAAGGACCCTGGCGAAGCTTTTGGCTTTGACGCTATTGCCGATAAGCGCCAATACGGATTCGACTACTATGGTTATCATTTGATGCTGAATGATTTCGGCCGACTGAAAAAAGTAATCGTGGGCAAATATCAGCTCCAGTTCGGACAGGGTGCCACATTGTGGAGTGGCTATGCTCCGTGGATGACAGACGCTATGCCGCTCAGACGTTATGGCATGGGCATTCGTCCGGCCAGTGCTTTTTGTGAATATGGCTATCTTCGCGGTGTTGCAACCACATTGTCGTTATTGCCAAAGGGCAGAAAAGAGGAGCTGGAAATGACTTTGTTTTACTCAAATGTGGACCGCGATGCTACGGCGGCTGTTGCAGACAGCAGCGATGATGCCGAGCAGCCGTTCAGAAGTATTTATCAGTCTGGCTATCACCGTACTGAAACAGAGTTTTCGAAAAAAGGAAACCTCAACGAGCAGCTGTATGGTGGCAATCTGCAATACAGAGACAGGCATTTTAATGTCGGAGCCACAGCTTATGCAACCTCTTTCGGCACTGCAATTGTCCCTGTCGAAAATGTTTACAACTACTATGCGTTCCGAGGGAAAAAGAATTTTAATGCCGGAGTCGATGCTACATACAGCTATCGCAACTTCCTGGTTTTTGGCGAGGCTTCAATGTCTTCAAACGAAGTAAGTTATGACGAATCTGCGACGCAGTGGTTGCCGATGTCTGCTGTGGTTGGAACTCAGATGCATTTTTCGTCAGACAATATGATTTCGCTTGCTTATCGCTATGGTTCACCTACTTATCATAATTTTCACGCTGATGTGATTGGGCAAGGGTCGTCGGTGGCTAACGAGGAGAGTTTTGTGATTTCCATGAAGGCACGGTTGCCGCAACGTATCCATCTCGTGTCGTCGGTCTTCTTTTCTCGCTATCCTGCATTGCGTTACAACGTCTATGCCCCTTCGTCGGGTGTCGACTACCGCCTGAATCTTTCAAGGGAGATAGCCCGTCATACGCTGTTGGACGTGAAGTATCGCTACCGTCGGTCGCAAAGGAACAGTGCTGGCCAGATGTATGCCTTGGAAACTGTTGGCCGTCAGCAATTTCAGGTATCGCTCAACTATAGTCCGCTTGAGCATTGGCATTTCTTGTCGCGCATAGTCTTCTCGCGTTCTAGCGGTGATGAGTCCGACGTGGAGCGTGGTTCCCTTGTCTTTCAGGAGTTGTCGTGGAATGGTGATCTTTTTGGCCGTCAGGCCGTTTTTGGTGCTCGTCTGTCTTTGTTCGATGTGTCGGACTATGATGCTCGCATCTATTCTTATGAGAGCGACCTTCAGTATGAGTATGGTGTGCCCATGCTGATGGGACGCGGGCTTAGGGGCTTTGTGGTTTGTCGCTATTCGGTGTCGCCACGGGTCAGGATTTCGCTCAAGTACACGATGTCGTACTACCCCGATCAGGAGACAGTAAGCACTGGTTATGAGAAAATTGAAGGAAACAAGAAGCACGAGATTAGGGCTCAGCTTCGTTGGTTTTTTTGATGCTTTGTTTGTCGCAGGGCTGTATGGTGCCGTTTTCGACCAGTTTTTTGTAGGTTTTTTCTGCTGCCAGCTGTTCTGCTGCCTTGATTGAGAATTCTATGGCTTTTTCGGCAGGTTCGCCGTCGAGCAGCACCTGTACTTCGTATTCTTTTCGGCTTGCGTTTTTCTTGCCTTGGTACATGGTGCGGACCACCTCGAACGAGACCTTCCTTTTTTCTTTCTGCCCCCAATCTATCAGTTTGCTCTTGTAGTTCCAGTCCTGTTGCGACAGTGCGTCGATGTCCAGGTGGAGCCGTATGACTCTGTCGACGATTATTTTTTGGGTGAATTTGTATCCTTTTTCGAGGTAAATGGCACCAACCAGCGCCTCGAAGGCGTCGCCTTCAATTGATTTGAATATGCCTTGCTGTTCCTTGTTGTATTGTATCAGCTTTGTAAGGCCTATCTTGTGCGCCAGCTTGTTGAGGTTGGCACGACTGACGATTTTTGAGCGCATGACAGTCAGGAAGCCTTCGCCCTCGTAAGGGTATTTTTTGTAGAGGAAATCAGCCACGATGGCGCTCAGTACTGCATCACCCAGATATTCAAGCCGTTCGTTGTTGATTCTGCGACCTTTGAGAGTCTCGAGCGATTTAGACTTGTGGATAAAGGCTACCTGGTAGATTTCGGTCCGTCGCGGGGTGAAACCTAAGATGTTTTTAAAGAAACTGTAGAATTCCTCGTTGCCTTTATGCCTGTGAAACAAAAACATATCATTCGAATTTACGGAATGCCAAACTGACGTTGTGTCCGCCGAAACCGAATGCGTTGCTCAGTGCGAAATGTATGTTGCGTTTCACAGCCTTGTTGAAGGTGAAATTAAGAGGCTCTATGTTGGGATCGTCAGTGAAATGGTTGATTGTAGGAGGAATGACACCCTCTTTTATTGCCAATATGGTTGCTATGGCTTCTACGGTACCGGCGGCTCCGAGCAGGTGTCCGGTCATCGATTTCGTCGAGTTGAGGTTGATGTCTTTTGCGTGGCTGCCAAACAGACGGGCTATGGCTTTTGGCTCCGATATGTCGCCGATGGGTGTTGAAGTGCCGTGTGTGTTGATGTGGTCGACATCGGTCAGTTCCATTCCCGATTCCTCAACAGCTTGTTTCATTGCTTCGTAGGCACCTTGTCCCTCGGGATGCGATGCGGTGATGTGGTAGGCATCTGCCGAAAGTCCGCATCCGGTCAGTTCGGCATAGATTTTGGCTCCTCGACGTTGTGCGTGTTCCAGTTCTTCCAGCACTAGTGCGCCAGCGCCTTCGGCAAGCACAAAGCCGTCGCGGTCCTTGTCGAAGGGTCGCGATGCAGTGGCGGGGTCGTCGTTGCGGCACGAGAGGGCCTGCATGGAGCCGAATCCGCCGATGCTGCATTCGGCCACAGCGGCTTCCGATCCGCCGGCAATGATGACATCGGCTTTGCCGAGTCGCAGCAGGTTGAAAGCATCACTTATGGCTGCTGCCGACGATGCGCATGCTGCCACCGTACAGTAGTTTGGGCCTTGGTATCCATGTTTTATTGAAATAAGTCCTGCACAGATATTTGATATCATCCTGGTGCAGAAAAACGGGCTGAAACGCGGTTTGCCTCCTTGGCGTTCGTATTCGCGTACCTCTTCCTGAAAGCTTAGCACGCCTCCGTTGCCGCTGCCCCATATCACTCCGACTCTTCTGCGGTCGATGGTTTCGTCGATGAGTCCGGAGTCTTTTATTGCCTCTTCCGATGCCACGAGGCCATACTGCGAGAAGAGGTCTAATTTTCTGATTTCCTTGCGGTCAAAGAAATTTGTCGGGTCAAAACCCTTGACTTCGCAGGCTATTTTGCATTTGAAGTCGGTCGAATCAAAGCGAGTAATCGGTCCGGCACCACTTACTCCGTCAAGCATGGCCTGCCACATTGTGGCGGTATCGTTACCTATCGGGGTAAGTGATCCCAGACCTGTAACAACTACTCTCTTTAGATTCATAAAGAATCTTTATTTTCCAGCATTTTCGATGAAGGAGATAGCGTCACCAACGGTGGCGATTTTCTCTGCTTCGGCTTCGGGGATCTGGATGTCGAACTCTTTCTCGAGTTCCATAATTAACTCAACGGTATCGAGCGAATCGGCTCCGAGGTCATTGGTGAAACTAGCTTCCGGAGTAACATCTTTTTCATCGACACCAAGCTTATCAACGATGATAGCTTTTACTTTAGTTGCAATTTCAGACATTTTTCTTCTATTTTGGATTAAACATTTGAATTTGCAAAGAAACGAAAAAAAAATCATATAGCAACTATTTTTCTTTGACTTTAACAATGTTAAATATATTAACAATTTGGATTACAATGCTATAAGAACTGTAATTTTTTTGTCGATTTTTCCAAATAAAAGCAAAAAAACAACATTGAAAATCAGAATGATAAATGCCAAATGAAATTATATCCTGTTGGTATACAGATATTAATGAAATATTTTATTTTTTTTGGACAAAATCCGATTTTTATTCTTAAATTTGCAAAATATTTGACCGAAAAAAGCATCTGTTTTAATCCTGTAAAGAACTCTGATATGAATAAGGTGATACAACTGGCAATACTGGCCTCGGGCAATGGCACTAATGCCCAACAGATAGCAGAACATTTCGCCAACTCGCAAAGTGTCAATGTTAATGTTATCATATATAATAAAAGAGATGCATACGTAGCCAAGCGTGCAGAAACATTGGGTATCGAGGCCCATTATTTCAATCGTCATGCATTCCTCGAGACTGAAGACGTGCTGCATTTCCTGCAGCAGCGCAACATCGACTATGTCATCCTGGCCGGATTCCTGTTGCTGGTACCGCAAAATCTGCTCGATGCTTTCCCCAACCGCATCGTGAACATTCATCCTGCCTTGTTGCCCAAATACGGCGGCAAGGGTATGTATGGCCACAATGTCCACGAGGCTGTGGTGGCCCACCACGAAAAGGAAACCGGAATAACGATACACATCGTCGACAACCACTACGACCGTGGAACGACCTTGTTTCAAGCACGTTGCGCTGTCGACCCTGTCGATTCGCCCGACGATGTGGCTGCCAAAATACACATCCTCGAGAAGACCTGGTTCCCCAAGGTTATAGAGGCTTTCGTTTTGGGCAAACCTATGCCTGTACAGGAGTCATAATATGCGCATTGCTGTCAACACACGCCTTTTGTTGCCCCACCGTCTCGATGGCATAGGGTGGTTCACCGCCGAGTCGTTGAAGCGCATTGTCGTCGCTCACCCTGAGGTCGAATTCTTCTTTTTCTTCGACCGCAAACCCGATGCACAGTTCATTTTTGGACCCAATGTGACGCCGGTGACGCTGTGCCCTCAGGCCCGCCACCCGATACTGTGGCGCATTTTCTTCGATGTCAGCGTCACTCGTGCGCTGCGACGCTACAATATCGACCTCTTCCTTTCGCCCGACGGATGGATATCGCTCCGCACTAGCGTGCCTACATTGGCCGTTATCCACGATCTCAATTTCGAACATGCGGCCGATTTTCTGCGTCCTTCGCATCAGCGATATATGACTCGTTTTTTTCCGCGTTTTGCGCAGAAAGCCACTCGTATTGCCACCGTGTCTGAATTTTCCAAACGGGATATTGCTGAGACTTACGGCATTGATTCCAAGAAGATTGATGTTGTGTACGATGGTGCGCACAATTTCTACCGTCCATGCAGCGATGCTGAGCGGCAACAGACTCGTCAGCAGTACGCCGGCGGCAATCCTTACTTCATTTACGTCGGTACCATTTCGCGCCGCAAGAATCTGACCAATATCCTGCTCGCCTTCGATCAGTTCAAGACGAGTCATCCCTCGTCGTCGATGCGACTGGTCGTCGTCGGAAGCCGCTACTGGTGGAAAGACGAGCTTGCTGAGGCTTACGACAATATGCACCATCAGGCCGATGTGGTGTTCATAGGTCACGCCGAATCAGACGTACTGGCCCGACTGATGAGTGCCTCGACGGCATTAGTCTACACCTCGCTTTTCGAGGGGTTCGGGATACCTATAATCGAAGCATTCTGTGCCGAAACGGCTGTCATCACTTCCGAAGTCACGTCGATGCCCGAAGTGGCCGGCGACGCCGCATTGCTCGTCGATCCGCTGTCGGTCGAAGCCATCGCCGATGCTATGGGGCGCATTTCCGACGACGCGTCTCTGCGTGACGCTCTTATTGCCAAAGGGCGACAGCGCAAGGACCTCTTCTCATGGGACAGGACAGCGACGTTGCTCTGGTCCAGCGTGACGAAAACTATGCAAAGCCTATGAAAAAACGATGGATAACCCTTGCTGCAGCCTTGCTTATTCTGACAGCTGTTAAGGCTCAAGACCGGCCCAGGCTGACGCCCAATATGGTCTTCAATCCGTCGTTTGAAGAATACCGCGAATGTCCTCGCAAAATCGACGCTCTGGGCACATTGACCATTGTCGACGCGTGGTATCAGCCTACAGCCGGCTCGGCCGACTACTACAATGTCTGCGGCTCGCGCGACTGCGGCGTGCCCAAAAACAAACTGGGCATCCAGGACGCGCATCTTGGCAATGGCTATTGCGGCATTTACTGCTCAAAGACCGACTATCGCGAATATCTGCAGACCGAACTACGCGAGCCATTACGCTCCGGCGAGATGTATCGCGTCTCGTTATATGTCAGTCTCTCTGAATATTCATCGGGTGCAGTGGCCACGATAGGGGCTCTCTTTACCGAAAACAGGGTAGGGGATACCGTTCGCAGCGTGCTGATGGATAAGAGCGTCCGTCAGTTGGCGCCAGGCGTTTCGCAGACCATCGCTTCTTATTTCGAGCCTCAGGTGGTCAACGACTACGACCGTGTATTGGCCGACACCAAGGAATGGATGCAAGTCAGCGGTGTCTTCACCGCCAAGGGTGGCGAACGCTTCATGACGATAGGCAATTTCTACCCGGCATCGCATTCCAATGCTGTCGACCTCGACTCGCTCACCTACCTTCTTCCAGGTGCGTACTATTATATCGACGACGTTTCCGTTGTGTGTCTTGGATGTGCAGCCGACAGTGCGGTATTGTCAAAGGAGCCCGACAGCACTGTTGTTGCTATGGTTGCCGACACGTTCCAGGTAGGTGCCACTTTTGTGCTCCACAATATTTTTTTCGACTACGACAAGGCAACCATCCTTCAACAGTCGTACAGCGAGTTGCAAAGCCTTCTTGGCATTTTGCGCAGCCATCCTAATATGAAGATAGAAATAGACGGCCACACCGACGGACACGGCTCTGTGGACTACAACCAGCGGCTGTCCGAAAACCGCGCCAAAGCGGTTGTCGACTTTCTTATATCTAAGGGCATTGACCCGAAAAGACTGCAGTATAAAGGATTTGGAAAAACCAAGCCGATCGACACCAATACCACCGAAGAGGGCCGCGCCCGCAACCGCCGCGTCGAGTTCAAGGTGATATCATTATAACCTCTTTCTAAATTCACAAAAGAAATCTCTAGTTAAACTAGTACTACTAGTATTACTAGTTTGACTAGTAGTACTAGTGTTACACTAGTTCGACTAGAAATAAAAAAAGTCCGCAATTGCTTGCGGACTTTTTTGTATCAGGGATTGTTAAATCTCTTATTTGTTTACGCGATAGAAGGAGACGCGACGGTTGATGGCATTCTTGATGTCGCCGAAGCTCATAGATTTGCCCTTGCCGTTGGTGGTGAGGCGATCCTCAGCAACACCGCGTTTCACAAGGAGGTTCTTCACGTATTCGGCACGCTTCTCAGAGAGTTTCTGGTTGTAAGCGTCGCTGCCGCTATAGTCGCAGTAGCCAATGATTTCGAAGTCAACATCCTCGTTGTCTTTCATAACCTTAGCGATGGCGTTGACCTTGCCCATCTGGTCCTCAGACACAGTGTACTGGTCTACATCGTAAAGGATCGAGAACGGCAGAGCGTAGAAATTGTGCTTGTTGCTCTCATAGCCTTCGATGACCTTGCGCAGGCTGTCGGCGGTACCGTCGTCGGCCTTGACGATCTTGTTGCTGTTGGTGTTGTTGTTCTGGTTGGCTTCGAGCTCGTTGATGCGGTTGATGAGCTTAGCCTCGCGGGTCTTAGCGTCGCGGAGGTCGTTACGCAGACCGTCGATTTCGTTGCTCATCTTGTCGAAGTTCTCCTGGGTCAGCAGAGCGCGCTGAGCAATCAGGTCGAGGTCGGTCTGGGTAGGACCAAAGTTGTACATCCAACCGAGTCTTACCATACCGGTGTTGTCGTGCCACTGGTGGATGGGGTTGGCGATGTCGGCGGCGATGTCGTCAACGATTTCGACGAAGATGCTCGAATGTTTCAGCTTGTAGCTCCAGCCGAGACCAGCCTGCATGTACATGCCGATGAAACCAAGTTCAACGTCGTCGCGGCTGAACGAAGCGCCAACGCCAGCGAGCAGGTAGAGGTTACCTCTGCGGTCGGGGTCGTAGCCCTTGCACAGGCCCTGGAAGCTCATCTTGAAGTCGATACCGGCTTTGCCATAGCGGTCGTAACCCTGGATACCGTCGCGGTTGTAGGCTCCAATGGGAAGGGGATTAGCCCATTTGTGATAGAGACCGGGGGTCTCACCAATGAGGCGCATCGACCAAACGGGGCTCAGTTCTTTCTCGAAGAACAGGTTAGCACCGATGTTGCTACCATCACGCCAATCGAGAATTCCACCGTGCTCATACTGCCAGCTATAGATAACGGAACCACCGATCGACCAGTTGCTCCAGAAGCCGAAGTGAGGATACTCGAGCTCGTAGTTCTTCTCTTGGGCGTTAGCATTGCAAGCAAAAACCATCATGCTTGCAAGCATTCCAATTTTAAATAATTTTTTCAACATAGTTTATTTAATTTTTGAGATTATTACACATAAATAACTTTGCAAAAGTACAAACATTTTTATTAATGCAAAAGTTTTTTCTTTCGATTTTTTGAATTTTTAAGCAATTTTTTTCTGTCGACGCGTTCCGAAGTGTTGGTTTTTGATTTTAAATCGTTGTCTTTTAGTGATGTAATGCTAGTGGTTTGAAAACTTATCAACAGGTTTTTCTTCAAATTTTTTTTGGTTCTTTTCGGTCATATATACGTTGTTGTGATGCGTTTTGTTTCATTTTTTTCAAAAAAAATGCATTTTTCTTGCTTTTTTCTGTTGAAAAAATGTCCGTGTCATACAGGATGCAAGGGTCGCGCGGGCTGTTGTTGGATATTTTTTTGCACATAAATGGTTGTGCATTCAAAATTGTTTCGTATATTTGCACTTTCGTTTGCGGGGCTAAAATGCCTGCGTCCTGCTCTGTGCGGCGCTGCTGGCATGTGGCATCCCGAGCGCGAAGAACCGAAAAAAATAATGCAATTATAATATTAAATGTCAATCAACAATGAACGAATTACGTATTGATACAGAACATTTGCGTCAGTATGTCGCTGACGACGAGATCCGCCAGATGGGTGCCGAAGTTCTGGCAGCCAAAACCACGCTTTTGTCGGGCACGGGCAAGGGCAACGACTTCCTGGGCTGGGTTGACCTGCCCGAGGCTCTCGACCCTCAGATCGTGTCGTCCATCAAAAACGATGTGGCCCGCTTGGCGCCCAAAATCAAGCTCTTTGTCGTCATCGGCATCGGCGGCTCCTATCTCGGCGCGCGTGCTGTCATCGAGGCTTTGCAGTCCGAGTTTGCCGCCGTCCTTCCGTCGCAGCATCCCTATGTGGTCTATGCCGGACACACGCTGAGCGAGGACTACTACCATCAGCTGCTGACCCTGCTCGACGCCAACGACTATGCCGTTGCCGTCATCTCCAAGTCGGGCACCACCACCGAGCCTGCGGTGGCATTCCGCATCGTCAAGGCCCACCTCGAGGCCAAGTACGGTCGCGACGAGGCTGCGCAACGCATCATCGCCGTCACCGACGCCCGCCGCGGAGCGCTCCACGACATTGCCGTGCAGGAACACTATCCGATGTACGTCATCCCCGACAATGTGGGCGGCCGCTTCTCGGTGCTGACGCCTGTGGGACTGCTGCCTATCGCTATGGCGGGCTACGACATCGACGCCCTGCTGCAAGGTGCCCGCGACATGCGCCGACTCTGCGTCGACAGCGACGACCTGGCCGAAAATCCCGCCCTGCTCTATGCAGCCATCCGCAACCTGCTTTATCGCAAAGGCCGCAAGGTGGAAATGCTGGTCAACTTCCTGCCCAACCTCAAGTACCTCAGCGAGTGGTGGAAACAGCTCTATGGCGAGAGCGAAGGCAAGGAAGGCAAAGGCATCCTGCCCCACAGCCTGAGCTTCACCACCGACCTGCACTCGATGGGACAGTATGTGCAGCAGGGCGAACGCCTGATGTTCGAGACCTTCATCAGCGTCGACAAGCCCGCTTCGAAGGTGGACATCCCCGCCGACGAGCAGAACCTCGACGGCATCAACTACCTGCTGGGCAAGTCGCTCAACGAAATCAACCACAATGCCGAGCTGGGCACGATGATAGCCCATCGCGGCGGCGGCGTGCCGGTGCTGAAAATCCAGGTGCCGCGTGTCGACGAATACGTGTTGGGACAGCTTATCTACTTCTTCGAGTTTGCCTGTGGCGTCAGCGGCTACACCCTGGGCGTCAACCCGTTCGACCAGCCTGGCGTCGAGGCCTACAAGAAGAACATGTTCATCCTGCTCGGCAAGCCCGGCTACGAAGGCCAGCAGCTTGTATAGCCATCCTGCCGGCAACACGGTTGCCGACACCCCATACACAAAGAGCTGTCCGCGTCCGGACAGCTCTTTTTTTTGTTCAATTTTAATTGATTTTCCTGACTGCGCCGTTCAGAACGGCAGGTCGCCCATGGGCTCAGTGTCTTCGGTCAGAATGTTGGCGAAGGGGTCCGCTGCCGGAGCCTGCTGCTCGTCGTTGCGGTTGCGCGCGCCGAGGACGGTGAAG
>Ga0310694_10005711_pt1 | contig 11864 bp, 8 predicted proteins | sample 174DNAGHGhighgp2_FD_203884 | JGI IMG/M metagenome (GOLD analysis project Ga0310694, IMG submission 203884) | Sheep rumen microbial communities from Palmerston North, Manawatu-Wanganui, New Zealand - 1742 DNA GHGhigh gp2 (v2) (version 2) | ecosystem: Host-associated > Mammals > Digestive system >...
TCTCAGGTGCTGCGCTTTGTCCTCGTAATACTCCGAAGGGTCCTGTCTGAAGGATGCCATTATCTGGTCGGTTATGGAGCGGCCTGCCGAGATGACCTCGGATATGCCGGTACCGTCGTCCACTCTGACATCCATCCCTTTAAAACGGGCACTTCTGACTGCAGAAAGGAGATTCGCAAAATCCAGTTCATTTCCGGTATTAACAACTGAACCGATAGCTGCGCCGTCCTTCTTTCCGATCTTGTCCAGCATCCTGTAGATGCCTATATAGGTTTCTCTTTCTTCTGCGGTGATCTCCTTATTCTTATCAAGAGCGTAAAGGAATTCCGCATAGTTTTCGGATGCCTTCTCAAATCCTTCCGTCGAAGTGATCCTCTCGTCAAGAAACTTTGCTATCTCATCAAAGCTCTTTTCCAGGGGATTGATGCCGTTTCTGATCATATCCAGAACAGCTGCGGGCTTCATCCTGTCTATAACGGAAGTGACCGTTTCATCCGCAAGAGCGATCCTGTCCATATTCTCAATGCTTATCTCCATACGGTTATAAGCAAGGATCCGTACATGTCTTCTGTTTAAGTCATTCAGATCAAGCCCGAGTCCCTCCACAAGGCCGTCTACGCTTGCAAATGCCTTGGAAATGCTGTCACCCAGATCTTTTCTGACTTCCGTGAAAAGGGCTTCGTAGCTTTCTCCGGCTCTTCTGATCCTGTCTTTTTCACCGAGGGCGATCTCCTCGAATTCTCCGAAGGCAACCTCTGCGGGAACTCTTGGGACAAATACTCCGAGAGATGATGCGGGGGCATCTTTCAGCTCGGTAACAGCGGTGTTCACCGCATTCATCAGTCTGTATGCCGCAACTGCATCCTCGGGACTTCCGATGCTCATGCCGGGTGCGCTGTCATCGTGATCGGGTGCTCCGGCGGTCTCGGGGAAGTACCTGAGGGCGACTTCCTGTTCAATTGCCTTAAGTCTGTCTATAAGGTCCTCGATGGGAGCGGTGTCGATGGCGAATCCGCTCCTGATCAGCTCGATATTGACCTCCGCCGTCATACTGAGCCTGATCTCCTGGATCCTTCTGGTATGTGCGATATCTTCCTTATCAAGCACCGCATCCGAAAAATACTTGGCCTCAGCAAGGACCGCCTGCTCATATATGCTGCCCTTATCCGTAAGATCCGCAGCATCCGAGCTCTTTCCGGATGCCATGGCACGGGCGGCGCTGCGGGCTGCCCTTTCCGGGGATACGGGGAATTCTATTTCAGATATGCTCTTTGCCTTGAGTATATTCTCTTCCGTGACGGGAAGCTCTCTTTCAAACAGCCATTCCGCAATGGCAAAGCCTTCCTCCGGATCTTCAAGAACCCTTCCCGCTTCGATCATGCTTTCCCTGATATTCTTCATCTCGGGAGCATCAAGCGCCGAAGCATCCGAAACCTGTGAGGGTCTTGCGGGCGCCGCACTCTGGGCAACGTAAAAATCCCTTACGGTGGAAGAAAGATCGTTTTCTATGATATATGCTTTTTCGGGATCCGAAGGTGCTCCGAGCGCACCGGCAAGATCAACAACGCTCCTGACATCACGGATATTACCCTCCGTAAGCGGAAGGTCCTGCTCCGTAAGAGCTTTCTTTACTACGCCGTCAAGTCCGCTGTTGCCTGCGATCTCAAGGATCTCCTCATCGAGATCGTCGTTGAAGCCCCTGATAACGGTGCCTCCCTTTGCAGTCTCAGCCTTGACCTTATCCAGAATGGTAACACTCTCCTCGGGAGACATATTACCGAGGTCAAATCCTTCCTCCTCTGCTCTGCGGACATCCTCACCGCTCATGGTATGAGCCATGACCACACGGTAATCCTTCAGGACTCCTGCTTCCTGCACGGATGCATCCCTTGCTGCACCGGCAAGAAGGCTGTGCTTTCCCTCTTCTCCGGGGATCTGCAGATTATTGCCGCCACCGATATCCACAAGTGCGGACATGGTTTCGGGAGAAAGCATATCCTCCTTCGAGATCTGCTTTCCCTGCTTATTGTTATTCTGTATGTACTTAAGGGCCTGGGAATTATCCTGTCCTTCGAATGTGATCTTCAATTTCAAATCTCCCGTTTTATGGATAAAATGGGGGATCCATCCCGATCGCTTTTTCGAGAATAAGTCGAAAAAAGGTGAGTGCGTCCGTGCACTCACCTATAATTTCGGTCAAAAAGGCTGATTTCTTTAGCCTCAGAAGGTATACACAAGACCGCTGTAAGGGTTCATATCCAGTTTTATGATGTTTTCCTGAAGCACGCAGTGTTCTCTGACGGATTTCAGCTTTTCCGGTGCACTGCTTCCGAAGCCTCCGAATCTTTCCTCATCGGAATTGAGCACCAGCCTGTACTCTCCGGCCTTAGGCACGGGAACCACGTAATTCTCCCACTTCATGGGGGTCATATTGAGGATGAAGAGCAGATTCTTTTTACCTGTTTCATCTCTTCTGACAAAAGAGAAAATGCTCCTGTCCGCATCGTCGGCATTCATCCACTCGAATCCTGCCCAGCTGTCATCGATGCTGTAAAGGCAGGGATACTTGTGATAAAGATCCAGAAGCTCTCCCACATAGGTCTTAAGTCCGGAGTTGAGCTTTTCCCCGAGAAGGAACCAGTCGAGCTCCCTGGCTTCGCTCCATTCCCTTTCCTGTCCGAAGTCCTGACCCATGAAAAGAAGCTTTTTGCCGGAATGTCCGAACATATATGTATATCCCAGTCTGAGATTCGCATACTTGTCGATCTTGTAACCGGGCATCTTCTCGACCATGGAACACTTAAGATGCACCACTTCGTCATGGGAAAGGGGAAGGATGTAGTGCTCGGACTCGTTATAGGACATGGCGAAGGTCATGGAATGATGATCGCCGCCCCTCATGACGGGATCCAGCTTCATATATTCGCAGAAGTCGTGCATCCAGCCCATGTTCCACTTGAATGTGAAGCCAAGACTCTCCGTTCCGATGGGGCCTGTGACATTAGGCCATGCAGTGGATTCTTCCGCAACCGTGATGAATCCCGGATAAGTTCCCCTCACCACCGAATTCATATGACGGAAAAAGACGATGGCATCAAGATTCTTGTTATCGCCGTACTTATTGGGAAGCCACTGCCCGTCCTTCTTGCCGTAATCAAGATAGAGCATGGATGCCACCGCATCCACGCGTATTCCGTCAACGTGGAATTCTCTGAGCCAGTAGAGCACATTGGCGATAAGGAAATTCTTTACTTCGGGCTTGGCCAGATTAAATATCTTGGTTCCCCAGTCGGGATGCTCTCCCCTTCTGGGATCGGGATCTTCATAAATACACTTTCCGTCGAATCTTCCCAGTCCGTGTGCATCGGTGGCAAAGTGTGCGGGAACCCAGTCGAGAATGACTCCGACTCCCGCTTTATGAAGTTCATTTACCAGATACATGAAGTCCTGAGGAGTTCCGTATCTGGAGGTAGGTGCATAATAACCCGTCACCTGGTATCCCCAGGAGCCGTCGAAGGGATGCTCCGCAATACCCATCAGCTCTATATGGGTATACTTCATTTCCTTCAGATATTCCACGATCCTTGCGGCGAACTCACGGTAATTGTAGAATCCGTCCTCTGTCCCGTTGGGGTGCTTCATAAAGGAACCGATGTGGCATTCGTACACCGCCATGGGCTCTTTGTACCAGTCCTTGCCGTCCCTTGCGCTCTCCCACTTGGAGTCCGTCCACTTGAAACCGGACAGGTCCGCGGTTATTGAAGCGGTACCGGGTCTGAATTCTGCCTGGTTAGCGTACGGATCTGCTTTATACAGCTTGGATCCGTCCTCCGCATAGATCAGGAACTTATACATCTGACCGGGAGTGACGCCCTCTATGAACACGGACCAGATACCCACCGGTCCGAGCTTTTTCATCTCACCTTCCGCTTCGTTCCATCCGTTCCAGGAACCGATAACATGGACGGAAAGGGCATTTGGTGCCCATACCGCAAAGAAATATCCGCTTTTGCCGTCCTTTACGGAAGGATGTGCTCCCAGCTTTTTGTAGATATCGTAATGCGTACCCTGTCCGAAGAGGTACATATCATCTTCGGAAATAAAAACTTCTGCAGCGGGATTCACTGCAGGAGTCTTATTGGTTTTCTTCGAAGCCGCAGTTTTAGCGGGCTTCGAAGCAGTCGCTGTTTTCTTTTTAACGGTAGTCTTTTCGGATGCCATTCACCAGACCTCCTTAGCTCATCTCAGGCAAAATCCTTTTCACCGAGGATTATCATATCCTCCATATCATACCGCTTTCCAAGCAGGATATCAAAGAAATGTGTGGCAGTCTTCTTTTCGACATGCTTTATGGCATCGTCAACGATACGCTTTACTTCCATTACGGTAACGGCATGATCGTTGGACTGCCTCATTGAGATCTGGGTGTGGAGGGCAAGCTCGCCCATCTCACCTATCACATATTCCCTCTCACGGGCATACTTCTTGGCAAAGGCAACCAGCTTCTTCTCGCTCAGTGCCTTGACCTCCATATATGCGGTGAACATCTCGCAGAGAGTGGGATACATATCCATGAACTTCTCGATATTTCTCTTTCTGTCCGCAAGGATCACTATCATTCCCTGATCTTCCTTGAGAAGTGCATTCCTCAGCTTTTCGGCAGTCTCTTCCGTAACTGCGGTGACATCGCTGAGTATGAGTCCTCCTCCTGCAAGGAGCTTCATGGTCGCTTCCATGCTCTTGCCGTTTAAGTTGTCTCCCTTGATCCTTGCAACCTTGCCGGAAAGATTGTGATCGCTGTTCCTGACTTCCTTCAGGATCCTGATCGCGAGATTCTCCACATCTATTCCGTCATCGCCCGCAAGTATCGCATTGCCGGTATAGGATGCCATGCTGAGGGAATCGAGAAGAACCGCAAGCTGACGCTTTGCAGCCCTGCTCTGTATATAGGGACCGAAGAGCTCCTTCTCTTCCTTGGTGAGGTCTCTTACCGAATCATCCTCACCCACAAGGCGGATCCTCTCCTGATTATCGCGGATACGCTGCTTTGCAGCCTCTTCGTCGGAATCCTTCTCGGTCATTTCCGCAATGGTGGTAACGGGGATCAGGCCTGTTTCAAGCTTGGCTTCATCGGGAAGATCGTCCATCTCGGAAACTCTTCCCTCATAGATGGTCTGGCTGGCCTGTGCTTCCTCATCGGATTCTCTTTCGAGAACCTCAAGAAGGGAGTTGAGTATCTCGGTCTCAAAGTGATCGAAGAGTTCTCCGGTCTGTACCTTGACCTGCTCGTGGAATTCATCCTGAAGGCTCTTTTCAAGCTCTGCCTGTCTCTTTTCCCACTCTTCAAGAACTTCGGCAATGTTCATCTGTCCGGTGATCTGTCTTGTGATCTCCTGATCATCGGGAAGTACCAGACTGATCTGGCCGTCCGCTTCCTGGGAAAGAGCCGATGCTATCTCCTCGGGAGGCTGGTCGGTAAGTGCATCCTGAAGACGCAGTGCCTGTGTTTCGGTAATGTTGTTGTACCTGGACATATCCTTGGGATAATATGCCTTCATACCGCCTTCGTCCCTGACGATGCGGTCTTCTTCGGGTTCGGAACTTTCCGCATTCTCCACGGAATCAAGCAAGGGATAATCCTTCTCCTCGGGAATTTCCTCGGATGCCTCAGCCGCAGCCACTTCCGATGTTTCGCTGAAGATCGTCTCGGGAGCTTCGTCGGGAGGTATCTCGGATGTATCGTAATCGAATTCTTTTTCGCTTGCTTCGGAATACTCGGGATTGTCAAGACTTCCGGTGTCAGGATCTATCATGGGTGCCATGAGAGTCCTTGTAACATCGGATGAGGGAGTGGGCTCGCCCACAACCTCCCTGACTGCGGAAGCAAGGGCCTTCTGCAGATCGATTGTATTGTACTTGCCCACATCAACGGTCTTGACCCTGATCTCGGGTTCTGCGGGAATATTGATCCCCTTGAACACTCTTGTCTCATCGCTGAGATTGGTCTGCTCGAGAGCAGCCTGGACCTGAGCGGGATCGTAGACAATGGTGTCTCCGGCAGCCTTGCCGATCTGGGCGATCTCCTCTGCGGTGATCTCTCTGGTAGCGCCTTCTTCGGGAACGCTTATACGGCGGGTATCCTCATTCTTTTCGCTTTCAGCGGTGATCTGAGCGGTATTCCGGTCTGCCTGTGATTTCTCGTTCTTCTCATCCTTCCAGTTATCGAAGATCCTCTGCTGTTCGGGAGTGAGTTCGGTGTACTTTTTCTTGAGGAGCATTGCGGCATAAACATACTTTCCGTCACCGAATGCGGCTATGAGCTGATCGCACTCGTGTACGCAATCGCTCTCGCGGCCGGCAAGATAGTACTGGTAAGCAAGGGTGTATGCCCATTTCTCCGTATATTCGATGTTCCTCAGGGTCTCGAGGGTTTCGATCTTCTGCTCGATCTCAACATGGAGCATCTGATCACGCATATACTTGAGCTTGTAAACTCTGGGATCGTTGTCACGTGCGATCCTCTCGAACTCGTTGTAGGCATAGACTGCCTGAACGATGTATTCCTTTTTGATATAGAGCTTGCAGAGATAGTAGCAGATGTTCTTGTTTTCGGGACTCTTGCGATAAGCGATCCTGTAGAGCTCGATGGCATCGTCATATCTCATGACCTTTCTGTAAAGGTCCCCTATACGCACCAGTGTTTCCACCGGCTTCTTTTCCCAGTCGATAGTATCGGCTATGGCAACCGCATCGAAGTATTCCTTCTCGTCAATAAGATCGTAGATCTCCTGCAGTTTTACCTTATATTCGTACTTATCCACAGTTTCACCCCTAAATAAGAGAAAAAAACCACAATATATACTGATCCAATCTTTGAAATTGTACCATAACTTGTATCGAAGTGTCTATAATACGGGACTATATTTTGTGTTTTTTTGCGAAAAATGCACCAAATATTGTCAGGTGCCTTGTGGATAAAAAAAACACAGCCCCAAGATATTGGAGCTGTGATGATCATGTTGATCCGCTATATCCGGTCATCCGATAAGATCCGTGAATTCGGCGAACTGCTCAAGGGTGAGGGCCTCGCCTCTGATCCTTGTGTCCAGGCCCATCTTTATCAGGACTTCTTCCGTCTTTTCCCTGGGAATGCGGGTGTCCGGATTGTTCTGGAGTGCGTTGGAAAGAGTTTTTCTCCGCTGCATGAATGAAGCCTTTATTATACCGAACATTCCGGCAGGATCCCTGACCTCCACGGGAGGTTTATCGTAGATATCCAGTCTTATGACGCTGCTTCCCACACCCGGCACGGGAAAAAAGCACTCGGGAGGGACATCAAGAACTATCTCCGGCTTTGAATAATACTGTACCGCCAGGGAAAGCGCGCCGTAATCCTTGGATCCGGGGCCGGTCTGCATCCTCTCTGCCACCTCGGTCTGGACCATTACGGTAATGCTCTCAAAATGTATCCCGCTCTCCAGAAGTCCCGTGACAATGGGAGTTGTGATGTAATAGGGCAGATTGGCCACCACCTTGACCTTCTCTTCCGGATAGGAATCCGCAATGGCTTTCAGGTCGGTCTTCAGCACATCCGCACAGATGAGACGTATGTTGCAAAACTCAGCCAGTTCTTCCTGAAGCACCGGGATCATCTGCGTATCTATCTCGATGGCGGTGACATGGGAAGCGGCTGCGGCAAGCTTTTTGGTAAGGCTTCCGAGCCCGGGGCCTATCTCGATGACATGGTCCTCTCCGCATACTCCCGCTGCTTCGACAATCCCGTCCAGGACGCCTTCGTCAGTGAGGAAATTCTGTCCGTACTTTTTCTGCGCTCTGATATTATGCTTGCGCACGATGTCCATCGTGCCGTTTTTCTGATGGGAATTAGGCATTCTTACGCTTTCTTTTCGCTGCGGAGCTTCTCGGTGAAGTGTGCCAGTCTCTTCATTGCCTCTTCAAGTCTTTCCAGCGAATATGCATAGGAGATCCTGAGATATCCCTCACCGCTGTCGCCGAATGCGGTTCCCGGAACTGCGGCTACCTTCTCCTCCCTCAGGAATCTTTCGGCGAATTCCTCGCTGGTCATTCCGAACTCCTTGATGCAGGGGAATACATAGAATGCTCCGAAGGGTTCAAAGCATTCAAGTCCCATCTCCTTAAAGGAATTGAGAAGGAATCTTCTGCGCCTGTTGTAGCTTTCACGCATCATATCCACATCCGCATCGCCGTTCTTAAGAGCTTCGATAGCGGCATACTGGCTGGTGGTGGGTGCACACATGATGGCAAACTGATGGATCTTGGTCATCTGGGCAATTATATTCTCGGGACCGCATGCGTATCCCAGTCTCCATCCGGTCATCGCATATGCCTTGGAAAAACCGTTGATGAGGATGGTGCGCTCCTTAAGTCCCGGGAGCGTAACGATGGAAACATGCTTGCCCTTATATGTAAGCTCGCTGTAGATCTCATCGGATATAACATAAAGATCATGCTTTACGATGACCTCGGCGATAGCTTCGAGATCGCTCTTTTCCATTATGGAACCGGTGGGATTGTTGGGGAAAGGAAGGATAAGGATCTTGGTCTTATCCGTTATCTTCTCCTCGATCTCCTCCGGAGTAAGGCGGAATTCATTTTCTGCCTTAAGATCTATGATGACGGGAACAGCACCTGTAAGAACGGCGCAGGGCTCGTATGAAACATAGCTGGGCTGCGGGATCAGCACCTCGTCTCCGGGATCGCACATGGCCCTGAGTGCCATGTCGATGCCCTCGGATCCTCCGACGGTGATGAGAACCTGCTTCATGGGATCGTATGTCACGCCCTGGGAACGGTTCAGGTAATTGCAGATCTCCTGCCTGAGTTCCTTCAGTCCCGCGTTCGAGGTATAGAAGGTGCGTCCCTTCTCAAGAGCATAGATTCCCTCATCCCTGATATGCCAGGGAGTATCGAAATCGGGCTCTCCAACGCCCAGTGAGATAGCATCCTTCATCTCGCTTACGATGTCGAAGAATTTCCTGATGCCCGACGGCTTTATATCAACTACTTTTTTTGCTAAAGGGTCTCTCATGGTGTGACTATCTCCCTTGTATCCTCTTTTTTCTTGCCGAGTATGGTCCCGTGATCCTTGTACTTCTTAAGGATGAAGTGGGTCGCGGTTCCGGTAACGGTCTCAAGCGCGGAAAGCTTCTCAGATACGAATCCGGACACTTCCCTGATGGTCTTACCCTCAAGGATGACCATAAGGTCATATCCGCCGGCCATGAGATATACGCTCTCAACCTCGGGATAATTGTAGATACGCTCTGCGATATTGTCGAAACCCTGTCCTCTCTGGGGGGTTACCTTGACCTCGATAAGGGCTGTAACCTTTTCGGTGGAAATGTTATCCCAGTTGATCATTGTGTGGTAACCGCAGATGGTTCCTTCATTTTCGAGGGCGGAAAGTTCCGCCGTGACCGCTTCCTCGGTAACACCCAGTATCACCGCCAGCTCTTTGGTGTTCATGCGGCTGTTTTTTTCGATAATGCGGAGCAGTTCTTCACGGAATTCCATATTTCCCTCCTGTAATGATGACGTTTATTTATTCACCCGGTCTGTTCAGATATGAGCTGACCGAGCCGTTGAATACTATCTTGTCCCTGCCTTCGCAGGTATGTCCTATGAGCGTCATGTCTCCCGGATAAGGAAATGTAAACAGTCCCATTTCCAGATCTTCGGACTCAAGCTCATATATATCAAGCCCGAGAGCTTCTGCTATCTCCACAGCTTCCTGCTCAAGAGGTATATCTCTCAGGATCACATTAAAACCCGTCTCTTCTCCCAGGTTCCAGAGAAGTGTATGCATACCGGGCTTTACTTTCGTATGGTCCGTCTTATCAAGCATCTCGCAGGCCCATTTCCTGAGCCTTGTCCAGGTATGCTCTCTTACGGCTGCGGGTATTTCTTCCGTATCCATACAAGCCTTCGCCGCACCGTAGGATCCTGCGTATCCCCTTACCATGATAGAAAAAGAGGCGCCGGTTGATCCCGCGCCACTACCGTTATTCATTCTTAAAGTCTCCTCGGCGCACGGTCCGCATTGAATCAGCCAAATGCAGATGCTATAATCGGAATGATCATCGCAAGCGCAACCAGTATCACTATTACTGCGGCAATCGTCTTCTTTGTTTTGCGACTGTGGATGTTGAACATTTCTAGTAACCTTCTTTATCGGGATATCGGGAAGTATTATAGTATGAAATACCCTTGGTTTGCAAGTTTCATAATATTCATACTGGTCGTCAGACATGCCATCAGACGAAACCGCCGGGCAGGTGAAGAGGCCGAAAGTTCATTCTGGAAAAGAGAGCGCGATGCCAACGATGTCAGAAGAAAGCCTCTCGATGACCTGATCTACGTGAAGCCCGATACATCCTCATTTCCCATGGACATCCTTGCCGATGACCCCGAAATAACCGAATGCAGAAATCTTATCGAGGAACTTGGGGGCGAGAAGATAGTCAATCTTACCGGGCTTACCAATACAGATCTGAAGCTGCGCTATGGCGTGGCCAATCTTCCGGAACTTACCGAATATGACGAAAGATATACCGTTCTTGTAAGGACTTTACAGAAATGGGCCGATAAGCTCTGGGAGAGCGGTTACACCGATGAAGCCGTCCCGATCCTCGAGGAACAGGTCCGTATCCATGCGGATATCTCCTCGGTTTACAGAAAGCTTGCCGCATATTACAGGGAAAAGGGCATGCCCGATAAGATCGAGGAGCTTAAGAAAACTGCCGAAACCCTGAATTCAGCCAGCAAAGCTTCCATTCTCAGATATCTTGACGAGTTCTGATCACTGGATCTCCCTGGGACCGTCTCCTATATCCACCACGTAAAAGTCTGCGGCGTATCCGATCTTTTCAAGATACTCTTCGCCGACTTTTTCTATGAAAGGATCCACGCAATCATCCTTTACGATATTTACGGTGCAGCCTCCGAATCCGGCTCCGGTCATCCTGGATCCGATGACTCCGGGCTGTTTTCTTGCGGCATCCACCAGAGCATCCAGCTCGGGACCCGTAACCTCGTAATCATTCCTGAGAGATTCGTGGGATGCGTTCATAAGCTGGCCGAACAATGCCAGATTTTCTCTCTTGAGTGCCTGGACCGCGGTTATGGTCCTTCTGTTCTCATACACGGCATGGCGGGCACGCTTTACCCTGGCATCGTCCTTGATAAGGATCTCAACCTTGCCGAATGTGGCTTCATCCAGCTCACCCAGACTCTTAACATCAATAAATGTCCGGATCTCGGAAAGTGCAGTCTCGCACTCGGCCCTTCTCTCATTGTACTTGGAATCTCCGAGTCCCCTCTTTTTGTTGGAGCATGCGATGACCAGCTTACATCCCGTAAGCTTAATGGGAGCATACTCGTACTGCAGGGTTGCGGTATCCAGGAATATGGCATGGTCCTTCCTGCCCATTGCTATGGCAAACTGGTCCATTATTCCGCAGTTTACACCGTTGAATTTATTTTCCGAGAATTGTCCGATCTTAGCCAGATCGATATTCGTAACATCGAATCCAAAAAGGCTTTTAAGGATAAATCCCGTAAGTACTTCGATGGAAGCGGAGGAACTCAGGCCGGATCCGTTGGGGATGTTCCCGTAGACAGCCATATCAAATCCGGAGGGTACGTTCATTCCCTTTTCCGCAAAGGCCCATATGATGCCAAGGGGGTAATTGGCCCACTTGTATTCATCGGACGGCTTCAGATCCCTGCCCAGATCCGCTTCGATGATACCGTCTTCTTCGAAGTTCATGGAATACAGACGGACTTTCATATCATCGCGGAGCCTTACCGCCGCATATGTTCCG
>Ga0310694_10005712_pt1 | contig 11863 bp, 7 predicted proteins | sample 174DNAGHGhighgp2_FD_203884 | JGI IMG/M metagenome (GOLD analysis project Ga0310694, IMG submission 203884) | Sheep rumen microbial communities from Palmerston North, Manawatu-Wanganui, New Zealand - 1742 DNA GHGhigh gp2 (v2) (version 2) | ecosystem: Host-associated > Mammals > Digestive system >...
GCGCTCCCGGCGGTTACATTGAGAGCGTGCTCCAATACAACCCCTTGCTGCCGGTCTATACGACCAACGGCGATCTGGCGCAGGCTCCTTCGTCCAGCGGCTTCCCGCAACGTGAGAATCCTCTCTCTATTCTGGAGCGCAACAAAGACAACCGATACACCTATTGGCGTTTGTTTGGAAACGCGTTCATCAATATCAACCCGATCAAAGGTCTGAATATCCGTACCACGGCAGGTATTGACTATGCGCAGAAAAAGCAACGTTTCTTCACGTATCCTATCACCGAAGGCGTAGTAGCCAACGATAAGAATGCCGTTGAGGCAAAGCAGGAGCACTGGACGAAGTGGATGTGGAACGCTATTATTACCTATAATCTGGAGGTTGGCAAGCACCGTGCAGACTTCTTGTTGGGAACGGAGCTCAATAGACAGATAGATGAGTGGTTCTCTGCTTACAAAGAGGACTTCATTGTGCTCAATCCTACCTATATGTGGCCGTCAGCAGGAACGGGTATAGCCCAGGCTTACGGAGGCGGCGGCAGTTTCTCGCTGATCTCTTTCTTTGGAAAGGCGAACTATAGTTACGACAACCGCTACCTCGTATCTCTGACGATGCGCTATGATGGTTCAAGCCGTTTCGGTAAAAACAACCGCTTTGCTTTCTTCCCCTCTGTTTCCGCCGGTTGGCGTATCAGCCAGGAGAAGTTCATGGCAGGAGCCAATTCGTGGATGGACGATCTGAAACTACGTGTCTCGTGGGGTCAGACGGGTAACCAGGATATCAATGCTACCGCACGCTATACTATCTATGACTCCAACTATGGTGTGAACGAGAACGGTGGTCAGTCTTACGGTACGTCGTACGACATCGCCGGCACCAACGGTGGCGGTATTCTTCCTTCGGGTTTCCGCCGCACGCAGATCGGTAATGACGATATCAAATGGGAGACTACGACCCAGACTAACGTCGGTCTCGATTTCTCTTTCTTCAAACAGACATTCTACGGTTCGTTCGACTGGTTCTACAAACAGACGAATGACATCCTTGTGCTCATGACCGGTATCGGAGTAATGGGTGAAGGCGCATCGCAGTGGGTGAACGCCGGCGCGGTGGATAATATGGGTGTTGAGTTCCAGTTAGGTTACCGTAACCAAACCAAAGGCGGCTTCAAATACGATATCTCCGCCAATATCTCTCATTATGACAATAAGGTAATCGATATGCCTGCAACAGTAGCAGCCAGTGGTGCCTTTGGCGGAAACGGCGTACAGTCCGTAGTTGGTCACGCTATCGGATCGCAGGTGGGATATATAGCCGACGGTATTTTCAAGAGCCAGGAGGAGATTGACAATCATGCTTATCAGGAGGGTGCCGGCTTAGGACGTATCCGCTACCGTGATATCAACGGCGACGGCATGGTCAGCGAGGCAGACCAGACATGGATCTATTCGCCGATACCCGCGGTCGCTTTCGGCGCTAACTTCTACTTTGAGTACAAAGGATTTGACTTGACGCTCTTCTTCCAAGGCGTAGGCGGTCAGCAGGTTATCACGAAGGACTTCAAGCAGCAGACGGATCTCTGGTCCGGTGTGAACGTTGCGAACCTTAATAAAGGAACGCGCGTGTTAGACGCGTGGAGTCCCTCCAACCCCGATAGTGACATACCTGCTCTGTCCACTAACAATAATAACAATGAAACCCGTGTCAGCACCTATTTCGTAGAGGATGGTTCGTTCCTTAAACTGCGTAACCTGCAGTTGGGTTATAACCTGCCCAAGAGTGCGTGCGACAAGATGAAAATGCAAAACTGGCGTTGGTTCGTTTCGGCGCAAAACGTATTCACTATCCACTCGGCGAAGTTCACCGGTGTCGATCCGGAGGTGCCTACGTTCGGATATCCGATCCCGTTAACCGTAACCTTGGGTACCAAAGTAACGTTCTAAGTTGAAAGTTTAAAGTTGAAAGTTTAATGAAGTTTAAAAGTTTAAAGTAGAAAGTTATGAAAACATTCAATAAAATAGCCTTTGTACTTTGTACATTGTTCCTTTGTACTTCCTGCGACAGTTTTCTGAATCAGGATGTGCCGCAGGCAACACTGAGCGAGGAGCAGGTCAATGACCCTCAGTATATCGACAATATCTGTATCTCCGCGTATGCAATCTTCATCTCTGCGGAGGATATCAACTCGTCATTCTCGATGTGGAACTTCGATGTCCGCTCCGACGATGCTTACAAAGGCGGTATCTCGGAGAACGACGGTGATGTCTTTCACCAGTTAGAGGTGAGCCAGGGTATATTGACGACCAACTGGAATATCAACGACATGTGGGTGCGTCTGTATAACTGTCTGAGCCGTGTCAACGCCGCCATCGCTGCATTGGACGCCATGGATGACAGCTATGAACTCAAAGAGCAACGTCTGGGCGAAATGAAGTTCTTGCGTGCGTATGGTCATTTCCTGCTCAAACGGTTGTACAAGAATATCCCCTTTGTCATGGATCCGCTGATGAAACAGGCGGACTATAACGAGTTGAGCAACACCAAATATACCAATGACGAAGGATGGCAACTTATTGCCGATGATCTTGAATATGCGTACCGCGTATTACCTGCTACCCAGGCGGACAAAGGCCGTCCGACGCAGGCGTCAGCAGCTGCATTGCTGGCGAAGGTGTATCTGTATAAGGCTTACCGTCAGGACGATCCCGCTTCGCATCAGGTGACCGAGATCAACCGTGACGATTTGGAAAAAGTGCTTCAATATACCGAGGAGGGTATCTATACCGCCGGCGGTTATGGCTTGGAGGATGATTTCCATAATAACTTCCGTCCGGAGCCACAATATGAGAACGGCAAGGAGAGTCTTTGGGCGATGCAATACTCGACCAACGACGGTACGAACTTAGGTAACTGTAACTGGTCTTACGGCTTGATGGTACCGGGTATCGAAGGCGTGACGGATGGCGGTTGTGATTTCTATAAGCCGAGCCAGAACCTCGTAAACGCTTTCCGTACCAACGCCGAAGGGCTGCCCTTCATCGACACGTTCAACGACAAGGATTTCGATGCTTCTACCGACAATGCCGATCCCCGTCTCTGGCTGACGGTAGGTATAGCCGGTTTCCCGTATGAGTTCAACCCGAACCTCATCATGAGCCGTACGCATAACTGGAGTCGTTCCAATGGTCTGTATGGTTATCACGTGACTCTGAAACAAAACGTGGACCCGGAGAGCGGTTACCTCATCCGCTCCGCCCTGTGGTTCGGTACGCCGATGAACCGTATCGTCGTCCGCTACGCAGATGTACTGCTGATGCGCGCTGAGGCTATGGCTCAACTGGGACGTGACGCTGAGGCTATCGAACTGGTTAACCAGTTACGCAACCGCGCATCGCGCAGTATTGGCATGCTCGCCGGGTATGACACCAACTACGGAGCCAAGATCCGCGTCAAACCCTATACCGACTATTCGAACGCACTTGCCAAAGTCAAAATGGAGCGTCGTCTGGAACTGGCGATGGAGAGCGAGCGTTTCTTCGACCTCGTACGTTGGGGCGAAGCGGCGCAGGTGATCAACAAGTATTACGTAGAGGAGGCAAACGACTGCCGTATCTATACCTCTGCTTCTTTCACCGCCAATAAAAACGAGTATCTGCCTATCCCTCATGAGCAGGTATCCGCTTCCAACGGTCATTATAAACAAAACATAGGAGGATGGTAATATGAAGAAAACATTCTATATAATTGTACTTTGTACATTGTCCCTTTTTACCTTATTGGTTTCTTGCCAAAAGCAGGACAACCCGTTTAATGTCGATGGAGACTGCCTTATTGACTCACTGGTACTGGATGAGATCTATCCGGGCGTAGTGGACCACGCATCGGCTACGGTCACAGTAGCTGTGCCCGAGGTGCATGACGACCATCTGATGACCCTCACTACGCTCCGTCTCTCTGCGGGAGCAAAGGCTACGCCCGCTCAAGGCGCTCAGGTGAATATGACATCTCCGATTGTGATTCATGTGGAGAACGGCAATGTCTATCGCGACTACAAAGTGCGTGTTAAACACGATGAGGCACGTATCCTCGCCTTCACGCTCAATGAACTCTACGTGGGTATCATCGACCAGGTGGCTCATACCATCACCGTCTCTGTACCTATCGGAACGGATATCAAGACCCTAATTCCGAATATCAAGACCACCGACGGCGCTACCGTATCGCCACAATCCGGTCTGCCATGTGATTTCACTAACCCGGTGGACTTCACCGTGACTTACAATACCGCTTCTACTACCTATAAGGTAACCGTCAAGGAAAAAGGCAACCCCGTGGTGCTGTATTTAGGTTTGGCTCAAACGGCCGCGCAACTCAACCCCGAGGAGCAAGAGGCAGTCAATTGGATGCTTGCCAATGTGGAGAACTCCGACTATGCTTCCTTCGCTGATCTGGCAGCAGGAAGGGTGGTGATGACGGATTGTAAGGTAATCTGGTGGCATTTCCATAAGGACGGAGGTCTGGAAGGTAAGGGTGCCTTTGAGGCAAACGCTCCCGAAGCAGTCGATTATACCGTGCTGGACAAACTCAAAGAGTTCTACCATGCCGGTGGATCGTTCCTGCTGACCCGTTATGCGGTGAACCTGCCGTACTACTTAGGCGAAGCAGAATGCTTCCCGAATAATGCCTGGGGCGGTAAGGAGTCCGATGCAGAGCGCGTAGGCGGTCCATGGGAGTTCGCTATCACCGGTCATACAGACCATGCCCTCTGGCAGAACCTGACCATGAACCCTTCAGCGCTGGATCACGTCTATACTTGTGACGAGGGTTATAAGATCACGAACTCCACCGCGCAGTACCATATCGGTTCCGACTGGGGCGGATATGCAGACCGCGATGTGTTCCACGAGAAGACCGGTGCTTATGACATCGCCGGTGGCGCGGACGCAGTTGTGGCATGGGAGTTCCGCAAGACTGCTGAACACGGTGCTATCATCTGTATCGGATCCGGCTGCTACGACTGGTACACTGTTGCAGATCCCAGCGAGTACACCTCGTACTATCACGAGAATATCGCTAAGATAACCGAAAATGCGTTTAATTACCTAAAGCAATAATACGTTATGAAAACCAAGAAAATCATATCCTTTGTACTTTGTACAATGTTCCTTTGTACCTTGCTGGCTTCTTGCCAGGAGAATATTCCGCAGGAGCAAAAGGACTGGGAGAATATCACTACCTATTTCAATGCGTCGGATGAGTCGGGGACGACTACCTATTATATTCCTTCCGCAGGTTCTGTAGGTGACCCGTTGCCTTTCTTCGATCCGGTAGAGAAGGATTACAAGATCCTTTATCTCCATAATTTCGAGCAAAATATGGAGGAGACTTTCCACCCCTTGTGGGGCATCCGTACTACCGATTGTGCTACCTATACCTCTATGGGCGAGGTGTTGTCCACAGGACGTGCAGGAGAGCAGGATGCAGCCCTCGGTACCGGTTGTGTAGTCTATGACGAGGCGCAGAAACTGTACTATATCTACTATACGGGTGAGCGTTACAAACCCGCTGCTGACGAAGACCGCCAAGTCGTTATGCGTGCCACTTCTCCGGACTTCAAGACATGGACTAAGGATCAGCTCTTCCGTCTGCGCGGAGGGGACTACGGCTATAGCACGCTCAATTTCCGCGATCCGTATATCTGGAAGATGGAGGACGGCTATCATATGATTGTCGCTACCAAACCAATGCCTGCGGGTTCGCGTGCTGAAGACAAAGACGGTTGCTTCGCAGAGTTCTTCTCTACCGACCTGCAGACCTGGGAACACAAAGGTGTCTTCTCCAAAATGGTGTGGGATCGTTTCTTGGAGTGTCCCAATGTGTTCAAGATGGGTGACTGGTGGTATCTGACCTATAGCGATATGAGTGCCTTCGAGCGCCGTGTCCACTATCTCAAAGGACGTACCATCGACGAACTCAAATCCGCTACTGCTCCCCATTGGCCGGACAGCAAAGAGGGCGCATTGGACGGTCGTGCTTTCTATGCCGGCAATACTGCCTCCGACGGTACCGACCGCTATATATGGGGATGGTGTCCCGAGCGCCGCGGTAAGGACAACACGGATATCAGTCCGGATGCTGAGCCTAAGTGGGGCGGTACCCTGGTGGTGCATCGCCTGATGCAGCGCGAGGATGGTACGCTCTATACCGCTGAGGTGCCTGCTATCCGTACCAAATACAACCAAACGGCTACTCTCAAACCCGTGAAGAAATGGGGTGAAGAAGAGGGTAATCTCACCATTGCGGACGATGTTTACTCCATGAAGGCTTATAGCTCCGTCATGTTCAACACCCTCGGCTACCACAACCATATCTCCATGACCGTCACCACCGCTGACAAAGCCGACCGATTCGGCATCTCCTTCGTCCGCGGCGACCGTAAAGACGGCGACAAGACCTACGAGAAATACTACAGCATCATGGTCTGCCCGGACGGCAATAATAACTATATCCGTTTCGAAGAGGAGCAGGGCAAATGGGAACTCAAAGGTGGTGGTAGCTATCCTTTCCCGATTCCTGCGGATAGAACGTATAATATCAACATCTATACCGACAACTCCGTGCTTGTAATGTATATCAACGACGTGCTCACTTATACCCAGCGTATCTATGGTATCCAGCGCAACTGCTGGTCTGTCAACTGCTACGAGGGCGCCCTGACTGTCAAAGATATCCAAGTTAAACAATATTAATTATTAACCTAATTTATGAAGTTTCGTGCTAGCCGAGTGTAAGCTGGCTTACGCAACTCGGTGAAGCCGAAACTCCAGAATTTTAAAACTTTTTAAAATTATGAAGAAAATTTCTCTTGTTGCGCTCTTCGCAGCGCTCGTATTGAATGTCCAAGCAGACGATCTTTGGACAGGATCGAAGCACGTATCCTGGGCGGATGGCGGTATTCAAATTCCTGCAGCGTCCTTTGCAGAAGCACAGCCCGGACAGAAGATCATTGTCTATTTCAATGACGCTTCCGACGGTATTGAGTTCAAAGTAATGAACGAGCATTTTGACCACCTGGCAGGCAGCCGTGAGGCAGCTTGGATCAATGGTAACGGCTCTTTCGAGCAGTTCCTTACTTCCTCCGCTGTAGACAGCCTCAAACTCTATGGCCTCGAAATCATCGGCGCTAACTTCAACTGCACACAAGTGGCATTGGAGAGCGGCAAGGACGCGCTCAAAGAAGGTTTTACTGTTTGGACCGGTTTCTTCTGGGCAGACAGCTGGACCACACTCGAACTCTACAACAACGGCTATGCAGGTGTAGATTTCAGCAATGCTACCGCACTCCGCATCTATTCGGAGGCTAACCGCTCGGATTTTGTGATCAACATCAAAGAGAACTGGGACGAAGGAGGCCAGATTGCAGACCAAACAGCTATGACCGCAGGAGAAGGCTACATGGAACTCCCGCTGACGGATGAACTCCGTAACCGTCTGGCGAACGCCGGTCACTGGATGATCCAGTTCAACAAAGAGGCTGGTGAAGCCTTCAACGTAACCGACATCGTGCTTGTTGGCGATTTCCCTTCTGATATCTCCAACACTGCTGCAGAGAGCAAGGCTGTTAAGTCCATCGAGAACGGACAACTCGTGATCATCAAAAATGGTGTGAAATACAACGCCCTCGGTGCACAACTCTAATCCCTATTTCCCTCCCCTTGTGGGGAGGGTTAGGGTGGGGTTTTACCATCCGGTATAGGCGGCTGAAACCCGCCTATACTGACTAACAAACTAATAAAAATACATCCTATGACAAAACACATTCTTTTTGGATTGCTGTCGGCGACGGTGCTGTTGGCGGGTTGTGCCGGGAAGCCGGCAACCCATCCCACGGACGAGCCTTTCCGTTCTGTCTATCACCATACGCCTGAGGCGAACTGGATGAATGACCCCAATGGTATGTTCTATGACGAGTCTGCCGGCATCTGGCACCTCTACTACCAGCACAACCCCTTCGGTACCACCTGGGGACCCATGCACTGGGGACATGCTACTTCGACCGACCTCCTCACATGGGAGGAACACCCCATTGTGCTCTATCCGGACTCCATCGGAACGATCTTCTCCGGTTCGGCAGTCATTGACAAAGAGAACACTGCCGGCTTTGGTGAGAACGCGATCGTAGCTATCTTCACTCAGTCCGAGCGTATCGGGCAACACCAGTCTATCGCGTATAGCACCGATGGCGGTTATACCTTCACCAAGTACGAAGGCAACCCTGTGCTCATGGGCGACATCGCAGACTTCCGTGATCCGAAAGTGACTTGGGATGGCGATCATTGGCTCATGACGCTTGCTTGCCAGCAGGAGATCCGTTTCTATGCTTCGCCGAACCTCAAGGAGTGGACTTATCTCTCGTCTTTTGGAAAAGATCTCGGTGCACACGGTGGTGTCTGGGAATGTCCGGAGCTGTTGAAATTAAAAATTAAAAATGAAAAATTAAAAATTGAAGAGAACAAATACGTCCTCCTCGTTTCTATCAATCCCGGTGGACCATTCGGCGGCTCGGCTACCCAATATTTCATAGGCGATTGGGACGGCAAGGAGTTTAAATGTGAAAATGGTAAATATGAAAATGAACAAACGGTTCCGTGGCTCGACTATGGCAAGGATAATTACTCCACTTTCACTTTCCATAACTCCCCTGATGGCCGTTTGGTAGCCATGGGATGGATGTCTAACTGGCAGTACGCAGAAGTCGTTCCTACCGTCGCTTTCCGCTCGCAGAATACGATCGCCCGCGATCTCTTCCTCTTTACGGATGACGAAGGCGAGTTTCGTCTGGGTTCTATACCGTCTCCGGAGTCTTTGGCGCTCCGTGGTGAGGAGACCAAATACCTGCCGGATGCCGGTATCGTGGAACTGACCCTCGACGGCAAGCAGGATGCGCTCATCACGCTCTCCAACGACAAGGGAGAGAAAGTGGTCATGAACCTGGATGTGCACCGCCGCACCTTCTCCATGGATCGTACTGCTTCGGGTGATTGCTCTTTCTCCCATGATTTCGCAGCCCGCACGGTGGCGCCGCTCTTCATCAAACGTGATACATACAAAGTCCTCCTCTTTATCGATCATTGCTCCATCGAGGCGTTTGATGCCGAAGGCGCTTGGTCGATGACCAACCTCATCTTCCCTTCCGAACCCTACAACCATCTCGATGTACAAGGCGGAGAAGCGAAAATGTATGATATTCGTTAAACATTCATTCGTTAATCGTAAATTCGTTATAGTATGTCTAATACACCAAAAACTTCTAAATTTGCCCTTCTGTCGGTGATGCTCTGTTTCTTCACCATGGGCTTTGTGGACCTTGTGGGTATCGCTTCCAACTACGTGCAGAAGGACCTCGGTCTGACGCATGCGCAAGCGAACATCATGCCTTCGCTCGTCTTCTTCTGGTTCCTCATCTTCTCTGTGCCGACGGGAATGTTGATGAATAAGATCGGTCGTAAGAAAACGGTGCTGCTGTCCATCATCGTGACGGTGCTGTCGCTCGTCCTGCCCCTTTGCGGAGGGAGTTATGCGCTGATGCTATGCGCTTTCTCGCTCCTCGGTATCGGTAACGCGCTCATGCAGACTTCGCTTAATCCGCTGGTATCGAATATCGTGACGGGCAACCTCTCCTCGACGCTGACCTTTGGTCAGTTCGTCAAGGCGATCGCCTCTTTCCTCGCGCCGTATATAGCGATGTGGGGTGCCACGGCGGCGATCCCGAATATGGGATTGGGTTGGAAAGTGCTCTTCCCGATCTATGCAATCATCGGTATTGTGGCTATCCTTGCGCTGGCGTTCACGTCCATCCATGAGGAACCGGTAGCGAAAGGATCGTCTTTCGTGCAGTGTTTTAAACTGCTTGGCAACCCGTTTATCCTCCTCTGTTTCTTAGGCATCATGTGCCATGTGGGCATCGATGTCGGTACCAACACCACCGCGCCGAAGATCCTCATGGAGCGGCTCGGAATGGACTTGGAGGCTGCCGGATTTGCCACCTCGCTCTACTTCATCTTCCGTACCATCGGTTGCCTCTCCGGCTCGGCTATCCTGCGTCTTATCCCCGAGAAAACCTTCTTCGCTATCTCCGTATGCATGATTATCGCAGCGATGATCCTTCTCGCCGTGAGTCATTCGCAGGCTGCCCTCTATACCGGTATCGCCCTCGTCGGATTCGGTAACTCGAATATCTTTTCTATCTGTTTCGCGCAAGCGCTTAACCACGACCCCGAGCACAAAAACGAGATCTCCGGTCTGATGATCATGGGACTGTTCGGAGGAACCATCTTCCCGCTTTGTATGGGCTATATGTCCGATCTCATGGGTTCCCTCGGCGCCGTCCTCGTTATGGCTGTCGGTGCGCTCTACCTGACATTCTATACGCTGAAAATCAAGAAATAAGAGATATTCATTATTCATTTTTCATTTTTCATTTTTCATTTTTCATTACTATGAAAAAATACGTTATCGGAATAGGCGAGGCGCTTTTTGACTGCCTCCCGGAAGGACGCAAACTCGGTGGCGCGCCCGCAAACTTCGCTTATCATGTCTCGCAGTTCGGACTCAACGGATGTGCTATCTCCGCTATCGGCGCTGACGAACTTGGTGATGAGATCGTGGATACGTTCGAGAAAGTGCACCTCAATCATATCTTACCCGTTGTAGAACAACCTACCGGCACGGTCAAGGTCACCCTCGACGACAAAGGTGTACCACAATACGAGATCTGTCTCGGCGTAGCCTGGGATAACATCCCCCTCACCAACAACATGTTAGAGGTCGCGCATCAGGCGCAGGCGGCTTGTTTTGGTTCGCTCGCGCAGCGTTCCCAAACCAGCCGGGAGACCATCCAAGCGATTCTCGACTCTATGCCGGAGGATGCACTCAAGGTCTTTGATATCAACCTTCGTCAGTCTTGGTACACGGCGGAAGTGATTGCGGAATCCCTTCAGCGGGCGAATATCTTCAAGATCAACGATGAGGAACTCGATGTCGTAGCGACCATGCTTCTTGGCGAACCTACCGTTCCCGGCAAACTCATCGCCGAGGACCCAGAGAAGACCCGCCGTATCTGCCGCGAACTCATCGCGCGTTACAAGCTGGATATGCTCATCCTCACCTGTGGTGCCATCGGCTCTTATGTCTTCACGGCTTCCAAAGAGAGCTATGTCGCTACGCCCAAAGTGCAGGTGGCTGACACCGTCGGTGCCGGTGATTCTTTCACCGCTACGTTCGTAGCCCAGCTCCTCCTCGGCAAGACCATCCGCGAGGCGCATGAGAAAGCCGTAGCAGTCTCTGCCTACGTCTGCACCCAGCGCGGCGCCATGCCTCTCCTCCCTGCGGAACTCAAGGCATAACCCCCCATACCCAAAAAGAAGCGGCTCTCTCGAGTCGCTTCTTTTTTTCTCTTTAGCCAATAACCATTAGCCATTAGCCTTTCGCCATTAGCCGTTATTCGGATGCTCCGCATCATACGCTGCGCCGCAGACGGACCAGAGGTACGATTTCATGGTCTTTTTGCCGTTCGCAGAGTCCTTCTGCGCGAGGAACGCTGCCTGGTCGGACGACGCGTACTCGAGGCTGTCCTTACGAGCAGCGACTGCTGCTGCAACAGCGGCGAAGCGTACGCGGATACGCATCTCTTTGGTCGATACCGGAGTGGAGCGTTTCACTTTCTTGCGCAGGTAAACGCGGTTACAGTCGCTGCTGGTGGTCTCTGCGATGCGATGGGTCGCGAGCAGCATCTTGGTGCAAGAGTGCTGGCCGCTCTTGCTCGGCTTACTCAATGCTCCGGATACACTATCAATACCGGTGC
>Ga0310694_10005715_pt1 | contig 11860 bp, 9 predicted proteins | sample 174DNAGHGhighgp2_FD_203884 | JGI IMG/M metagenome (GOLD analysis project Ga0310694, IMG submission 203884) | Sheep rumen microbial communities from Palmerston North, Manawatu-Wanganui, New Zealand - 1742 DNA GHGhigh gp2 (v2) (version 2) | ecosystem: Host-associated > Mammals > Digestive system >...
AGAAGGTTACTCGCAACTACGATAACGTCACATTGTCGGAGGTGTTGCGCGATCTCAACGAGCAGTCAAGTGATTATTCTATCAGCTTCATGTACAATGAGTTGGAAGACTTCCGCGTGACCACCAACATAAGGCAGCAGCCGGTGCCCGATGCCATTTCGCAAGTCATTGGTTTCTATCCTGTCCGTGTCGTGAGGCGTGGAGCGCACGAGCTATACGTTGAGTGCACCCACAAGGCCGGCAACCACCTTACTGGCACCATCATCGACGAGAACCGCCAGCCCGTGGCTTACGCCAATGTTTACCTGCTTCATCCATCAGACTCAACAGTCATCGGTGGAGGCGTGAGCAACGAGGCTGGTCTTTTTGTCATCCCCTACGAGCAGCCTACGGTCTTGGTACGTATCTCGTATGTCGGCTACAAGACCGAATACAGGCTCTGCAACAATGAGCAAATGGGCACCATTCAGATACAGCCCGGGACGATGACCATCAAAGGTGTTGTCGTTACTGGCGAGCGCCCCAAGGTGCAGCTGCAGGGCAACTCGCTCATCATGAACATAGAGGGCACCGTGATGGAGCGTCTTGGTACGGCCGAGGATGTGCTCTCCCGCGTGCCTACCATCTCAAAGAAGGGCGAGGGCTACGAGATACTGGGGAAAGGTGCGCCGCTGGTCTACCTGAACAACCGCAAGCTGACCGACCTTGCCGAGCTACGCAACATACAGTCGGACATGATTCGCTCGGTGGAGGTGATCCAAAACCCCGGTGCCAGCTATGATGCTACGGTGCAGGCCGTCATCGTCATCCGCACGAAGCGTGCCGCAGGCGAGGGGCTGGGCGTGGAACTGACGTCGTGGAGCAGGAAGGGGCGCGGCTATGTGAACAACGAGCGTGTGAACCTGACCTACCGCACTGGCCGTCTGGAACTGTTCGCCAACCTCTTCGGAGCCTACAACAAGCTATGTAGCAGAAGCCGTTTTGAGCAGACTGTCTACTCCGACACGCTGTGGGCCGTAGCCAACGGCCATCAATCCACTGCGCGTAATCCCTATCTTGAAGGCCGTGCGGGCTTCAGCTACCAGATAGATGACAAAAACTCATTTGGCGGATTCTACCAGAGCAACTACGACTATGTGAAGACCGCAGACGACAATGCCGACGTTCTGCTGGCCGACGGAGCCCCCTACGACCAGCTGCACAACAGCGGCACACGTCGTGATCGCAATGTGCCCAAACACCAGGCCAACCTTTACTTTATGGGGCAGGTGGGGCGGTTCGCTATCGACTTCAACGCGGACTACACGTCGTACAAGCGGCTGAGCCGCAACCGGCAGCAAGAGCTGAGCCTCAACTACGAGAACCGCGACGTGAACACCGAGACCATGACGCGAGGCAGCATGGCGGCAGAGAAACTCATCGTGAGCCACCCGCTGTGGAAAGGACAAGTGGAGGTGGGCGAGGAATATACCAACACACGTTGGCGCAGCACGTTTGAAAACGCCGAAGGCTATATAGCCAGTGGCAACAACGAGCAGCACGAAAGCAACATAGCCCCATTTGTGGAACTGCGGCAACAGCTGGGCCGCTTCCAGCTGCAGGCAGGTCTGCGCTATGAGCATGTGGTGTCCGACTACTTCGTAGGCTCTCAGCGAAGCAATGACCAGAGCCGCACCTACGACAATCTGTTCCCATCAGTCGCTCTGTCCACCGTCATTCAGAAGGCGCAGCTCTCCCTCAGCTATTCCAAGCGCACCAACCGGCCTGCATACTGGCTGCTGAACAACGATGTGATCTACGAAAACCGTCTGAACATGCAGGTGGGAAATCCATATCTGAAACCAGTGAAGTATCACAACCTCAACGCGATGGCGATGTGGAGAGGGTTCTATCTGACGACAAATTACGTTCATTGCGTCGACCCTTTCCTGCACGTGGTGGAGAGCATGGAGCAAGACAGCAAGGTGAACATAGCCACCATCAGAAACTACGCCAACTGCGACTGGCTCATAGTCACGCTGGGGGCGCAGCGCGACGTGAAACTGGCCGACGGCGTGACATGGACTCCGCAATACAACGCAACGTTCATGAAACAATGGCTAACAACTACATTCCGGGGCAGGGACATGAACCATAACCACCCTATGCTGTCGCTGCAGATGGGCAACATCGTCGCACTGCCCCACGACTGGCTGGTGCAGGCCGACTTCAACATGCACACCCACGGTTATACTGGCTCAAACTTCAGAGTCGAAACCACCAATGCCATGCTCTCGCTCAGCCTTAGCAAAGACTTCTTCCGCCGTCGTTTCAACGTCAAGCTTACGGGCAACGACCTCTTCAATCAAGGGCAGAGCCGTGGCACTTTTTACTTCAGCCGTATGAAGATGACGAAGACCGAGGACAACGACTCGCGCAGCGTGCAGCTGTCACTGCGCTACCGTTTCAACGTCACCCCGTCGAAGTATCGTGGCACCGGTGCTGGCAATGCCGAGAAGAACCGACTGTAGGGCAGGTCTATAGTTAAAACAAAAGCAGTGTTTGTTAAAACAAAGGCAATGGACGGTCATTTCTTTGGCCATTTGCAGGAAAATGACTATTTTTGCACTGCGAATGAAGAGTATGAGCTACGACGAATTGTGGAGACCACTGTCCTCCTGCTATGGGGTGGGCGAGGCTAAGGCCATCGTGCGGTTGGTGCTGGAGCGCAGGTTCGGTCTGTCGTTCACCGACATAGTGTGTGGGAAGGTGGAGAGCATGCCGGCCGACGCCGCGCAGCAGCTGAAGGCACTGATGACCCGTCTGCATGGCGGCGAGCCTGTGCAGTATGTGCTGGGCGAGGCAGAGTTCTGTGGACGCGTGTTCTGCGTAGGGCCGGGAGTGCTCATACCGCGTCCCGAGACCGCGGAGCTGTGCCGCTGGGTGGTGGAGAGCGTGGCGCGTACCGGCAGCTGTTCGGTGCTCGACATTGGCACCGGCTCGGGATGCATAGCCTGCACGCTGGCAGCTGAGATGCCATGGGCGGAGGTGACGGCATGGGACATCTCTGACGATGCCCTCAGTATAGCCGCTGAAAACGCCAGACGCATCGATGTCAACGTGTCGTTCAGTAGGGTAGACGTTCTTCAGCCTTCCGTTTCCTGTCTTCAGCCTTCCGCGTTCAACATCATAGTGAGCAACCCACCATACATCTGTGATAAGGAACGCGCTGCTATGGAGCCTCATGTGCTTGAACACGAGCCGTCGACGGCCCTCTTCGTGCCCGACGCCGACCCCTTGCTGTTCTACCGTGCCATAGGACGCCTGGCTGTCCAAGCGCTGAAGCCCGGCGGACTGCTGTTCTTCGAGCTTAATGCCCTCTATGCCCATGAGACAGCGGCGCTGCTACAGTCGATTGGATTCACCAGTATAACCATAAAGAGAGACCAATTCAACAGAGAGAGGTTTATAAAAGCATGCAGAGTATGAAAGAGATGAGCGGCCACGAGGCTTTTCTCAAGCTGTCGGCCCTTTGCGCCCGCAGCGAGCACTGCCAGCACGACATGCTGGCGAAGATGCGGCAGTGGGGGGTGGGCGATGAGGAGCAGGCCCAGGTCATGGCCCGCCTTGTCGAAGGCCGCTATGTTGACGACGAGCGCTTTGCCCGTGCTTTCGTGCAGGACAAGGTGCGCTACAACAAGTGGGGGCGCCGTAAGGTGGAGCAGGCCTTGTGGCTGAAGCGTATAGACAAGGACATTGCTGCCCGTGTGCTCGACGAGATAGATGACAGCGAGTATGTCAGTGTGCTAAAGCCGCTGCTGAGGCAGAAACGGCGCACCACGAAGGCTGGCAGCGAGTATGAGCTGACGACGAAGCTCATAAAGTTTGCCATGGCGCGGGGCTTCACCATGGACATCATAAGACAGTGTGTAGGAACAGACTATGAGGGCGAGTTTCCTGACGAGGGTCTTTGACCTCATAGCACCACGTGTCTGCGTGGTATGTGGCAAGAGACTCTCGCCCACAGAGTCGGTCATCTGCCATTGCTGCCATCTGCACTTGCCTCTTACCCACTACGAGCAGTCGCCTCTCGACAATCCCATGGCACGCCTCTTCTGGGGGCTGTTCCCCGTTGAGCGTGCTGCCGCCCTGTTTTTCTACGAGCCGCAGGCACAGCTCAGCCGCCTTATCTTCGACATGAAATACCACTCCATGCCCGACGTGGCCGAAGACATGGGGACCATCGTGGCGAGACAGTTCTACGAGGCGGGATTTTTCGACACCATCGACGCCATGGTGCCTATGCCCATCACGCGCCGCCGCTATTGGCAGCGCGGTTACAACCAGAGCACGAAGATTGCACTTGGAGTGAAAGAGGTGGTGGGACTGCCTGTGTACACGGATGTGGTTAAGCGCACCCGCTTTCACCAGAGTCAGACCCACCTCCATTCCTGGCAGCGGCAGGAGAACGTGGATGGTGTCTTCCGACTGGTGCACCCTGAGAAGATTGTCGGCCGCCACATCCTGCTCATCGACGACATTGTGACCACGGGGGCCACCATCACAGCCTGCGCCAAGGAGTTGGCCAAGGCTCCCGGGGTGCGCATCAGCATCCTCTCGCTCGGGCTCACCAAGCTTTGACTCCAGCCCTCTCTGAGCGCGTGGGGAGGCCCTCGCGGGTTGGGACAACACACTCATCCCAGATGTTGGATTGGCGCGAGTAAGTGCCGTCAGTTTCGGTATACCGTCAGCTTTCATTTTTCTGGCATTGTCGCGATTGGCTTTTGCCTCACCTTCCTCCATGCCCTCTGTAAGTATTGTCTCAAGCCGAAGGTAATCGGAAAACACTTAATAAAGTGTTAAAAAGATGATGAAATCCCAAAATGTGAAATAAAATCAGTACTTTTGCAAACGACAAAAACAGATAATATGGAAACAACAAAGAAACTATTTGCCCAGAAACTGCTTGAGGTGAAAGCCGTGAAGCTTCAGCCCGACGAGCCGTTCACTTGGGCCAGTGGGTGGAAATCGCCCATCTACACCGATAACCGTAAGACACTCAGCTTCCCGCGCCTCCGTTCGTTTGTGAAGCTTGAGCTGTGCCATCTCATTCAGGAGCATTTCCCCGAGGCCGACGCTGTGGCTGGCGTGGCTACCGGCGCTATAGCCCAGGGGACACTGGTGGCCGAGGAGCTGGGACTGCCCTTCGCCTATGTGCGTCCGAAGCCTAAGGACCATGGCATGGGCAACCAGATAGAGGGCGAGCTGCCAGCAGGAGCCAAGGTGGTCGTGGTCGAAGACCTTATCTCTACCGGCGGCTCGAGCTTGAAAGCCGTTGAGGCCCTGCGCCAGGCTGGCCTTGAGGTGGTTGGCATGGTGGCGTCGTTCACCTATGGCTTCCCCGTGGCCGAAGAGGCGTTCAGCCAGGCTGGCGTGCGTCTGTTCACGCTCTCCGACTATGAGCATGTGGTAGCTGCGGCTGCTGCCACAGGCTATATAAAGGACGAGGAGAAGCCCGTACTGGCCGAGTGGCGGCAGAACCCAAGTGAGTGGAAACAGTGATAATATGGTAAAAGGGAACAGTAAAAATGACAAAGTTTGAAAGTAGCGTAAAACATATACCGTATCCTCAAGAGAATGTATACCGCAACATCAGTGACCTGAACAACTTGGAGCGCGTTCGCGACCGTGTGCCTCAGGACAAGGTAAACAGCTTCTCGTTCGACCGTGACACCGTTACCGTTGACGTGTCCCCGGTGGGTGTCATCACGCTCCGCATAGTGGAGCGCGATGAGCCCAAGTGCGTGAAGTTTGAGACCGAGCAGTCGCCAATGCCGTTCACCCTATGGATTCAGGTGCTGCCCGTTGACGAGCAGAACTCGAAGATGAAGGTGACGGTGAAGGCCGACATACCGTTTATGCTGAAAGGCATGGTGGCCGGTCCCCTGCAGGACGGGGTGGAGAAGGTGGCAGACGCATTGTCGATGGTGCCCTACGAATAAGTGGCGTAGCCTGTCAGCTATCTTCTTTCACCTTAATACAAGTTCCACCGGGCAGTGGTCACTGCCCATGATGTCGGTGTGGATCTTAGCATCGGCGATATCCTTTTGAAGCCGGTTGGAGACTACGAAATAGTCTATTCTCCAGCCGGCATTTTTCTGTCTGGCCTGAAAACGGTATGACCACCACGAGTAGGTGACCTGCTCGGGATATTTCCAGCGGAAGGTGTCTGTGAAGCCGCTGTCGAGTAGCGCTGAGAACTTCTCGCGCTCTTCGTCGGTGAAGCCCGCATTGCGCCTGTTGGTCTTCGGGTTCTTTATGTCTATATCCTGGTGTGCCACATTCATGTCGCCACACACTATGACCGGCTTCTTCTGGTCGAGGCTGTGCAGGTAGGCCTGGAAGTCGTCTTCCCACCTCATGCGGTAGTCCAGTCGCTTCAGCTCGTCCTGCGAGTTGGGCGTATAAACGGTCACCAGGTAGAACTGTTCTGTCTCCATGGTTATGACGCGTCCCTCGTGGTCGTGCTCGTCGATGCCTATGCCGTATGTCACCTCCAGCGGCTTGTGGCGCGTGAAGATGGCGGTGCCGGAGTAGCCTTTCTTTTCTGCAGAGTTCCAGTACGACTCGTAGCCGTCAAACTGAAGGTCCAGCTGACCCGGTTGCATCTTCGTCTCCTGAAGACAGAAGAAGTCGGCGTCCAGCAGGCGGAAAGCGTCGCTGAAGCCTTTGCCTTCACATGCACGAAGGCCGTTGACATTCCAACTTACAAATTTCATCGTTATTGTTATTATGGTGTGTGTGATTTTTGTTTATAGTTTGTCGAAGTCGCCGCCATCGCCTGTCTGCAGGTCATAAATCTCGCGGTAGAGCTTGTTCGTTTGCAACAGTTTGTCGTGGGTGTCGAAGCCGGTTATCATGCCGTTGTCCATGACGATGATGCGGTCGCAGTGCTTGACACTGCTTATGCGCTGTGCGATGATGATTTTTGTCATCTTTGGCAGATGTTCTCGGAACGCCTGTTGTATGAGCGCGTCTGTGCGTGTGTCGCAGGCCGAGGTGGAGTCGTCGAGCACCAGTATCTGTGGCTGTTTCAGCAGTGCGCGTGCTATGCAGAGCCGCTGCTTCTGGCCACCGCTCACGTTCGTGCCCCCCTGCTCTATGTGTGTGTCGTACTGCTGTGGCATCTCCATGACAAACTGGTCGGCCTGTGCCAGCCGGCAGGCTTGCCGGCACTCTTCCAGTGTTGCGTCGGAACGTCCCCACCTCAGGTTGTCGATGACCGAGCCGCTGAAGAGCGTGTTCTGCTGAAGCACCACTGCTACGGCATTGCGCAGCGCAGTGAGCGAGTAGTCTTTCACGTTGCGCCCACCTACCAGCACATCGCCCTTCGACGTGTCGTAGAGGCGGCTGATGAGGTTGACGAGTGTGGACTTTCCCGAACCGGTGCCGCCGATGACGCCAATGGTCTCGCCGCTCTCTATACGGAAGCTGACGTTGAAGAGGGCGGAGCGTTTGTGGGAAGACGAGGCGGTGCCATAGTCAAACCTCACGTCGCGGAACTCCACGCTTCCGTCGGCCACCTCGTAGACAGGGTCGGCAGGGCTCACGACAGAGGCTTGGTGCTCTATGACCTCGCTCACACGACGGGCGGAGGCGGCGCTCTGCGTCAGCATGACGAATATCATGGACAGCATCATGAGTGCCTGCAGGATCGACATCACGTAGGTGAAGAGCGATGTCAGCTCGCCAGTGGTGAGCGTGCCCTCGACAATGAAGTGGGCACCCCACCACGAGAGGGCTATGATACAGCCGTACACCACCATGTTCATCACCGGGTGGTTGAGCGCCATTAGGCTCTCGGCTTTCGTGTAGAGCTTGTACAGTCCTTCGGCGGCATGGGCAAACTTAGTGTTCTCGTAGTCTTCGCGCACAAAAGCTTTCACCACGCGTATGGCCTGAACGTTCTCCTGCACGCTCTGGTTCAGCTGGTCATATTTCTCGTAGACTTGCTGGAAGAGCTTGCTCACTCGCGATATTATAAAGTATAGCGAAACGCCCAACAGCAGCATCGCTATGATGAAGATGAGGCTGAGGCGCGGGTCAATGACCAGGCACATCACCACGGAGAGCAGCAGCCGGAACGGCGCCCTGACCGTGACACGCAGTATCTGCTGGTAGGCGTTCTGCAGCGAGTTCACGTCGGTGGTCATGCGCGTCACCAGGCCGCTGGTGCTGAAGCGGTCGATGTCCTGAAACGAAAACGTCTGGATGTTTCGGTACATGGCGTAGCGCAGGTTTGAGGCAAACCCTGTGGAGGCATAGGCCGACACGCGGCCTGCCATGATGCCGAACAAGAGTGACAGGCAGGCCATGGCCACCATGTAGAAACCGTATTTGTAGACAGCATCCATGTTGCCGGCGTTAAGACCATAGTCTATCAGCCTTGCGGTGACGTATGGTATCAGAACGTCCATGACCACCTCGAGGGCAGTGAGCAGGGGGGTGAGCACAGAGGCCAGACGGTACTGCCGTATCTCGTTGTAAAGAGTCTTGTACATATCGTTAGCAAAGTTAAGCATTTTTCTACAATCGCCAAAATAATTCTACGTGAAAGTTCGTTAATTGTTTGGATATGTCCGCAAATTCGATTACCTTTGCACTTATACATGTAATTTATTGATACAAAAACAGAAATGAAAATGAAAAAGACACTTCTTGCCATCATCAGCGGACTGCTGCTGTCGCTGACTGCAAATGCTCAGGGTGAGTATTTGCCCCCGTTTGCTAAAAACAAGATCTACGTGGCCTCCAGTCTCTCGGGCTTGGGCCTGTCTTATAATGCCAATGAGAAATGGAACCTTGGCGTCGATGCCAAGGGCGGTTGGCTGTTTGAGGACAACTGGATGGTGACCGGCACGCTGGGTTACGATTATCGCCACTGTGGCAGCAACTCGCTGCTGCTCGGGGCCGGTGCACGCTACTACATAGAGCAGAACGGGCTGTACCTGGGAGCAGGTGCCAACTATGTGCATGAGCACAACTTCGACGATCTAAGGCCTACCGTGCAGTTGGGATATGCTTTCTTTCTGAACCGCTACGTCACTGTTGAGCCTGAGCTGTATTACAACCAGAGCCTGAAGAGCCATTCCGACTACAGCGGCTTCGGTCTGCGCATAGGTGTCGGCATATACCTGTACTAAGATAATCGCAAATCGAAAATAGCAAATCGCAAATCGAGAATAGTAAATCGTAAATCGAAAATAGTAAATCGTAAATCGAGAATAGTAAATCGAAAATCGAAAATAGTAAATCGAAAATCGAAAATAGTAAATCGAAAATAGTAAATCGAAAATCGAAAATAGTAAATCGTAAATAGTATTATGCTTTCAGTAGAGGAACTTGTTGACAGGCTGATAGACCTGTCGTTTGCCGAAGATATAGGCGATGGCGACCACACCACCCTTTGCTGCATCCCCGAGGATGCCATGGGCCAGTCGCATCTGTTGATAAAGGAAGACGGCATACTTGCCGGTGTCGAGGTGGCCAAGGAAGTTTTCAGGCGCTTCGACCCCGACATGAAGGTCGAGGTGCTCATGGGCGACGGCTCTCGGGTGAAGAAAGGCGACATCGCCATGGTGGTCACTGGGCGCGTGCGCTCGCTGCTGCAGACCGAGCGTCTGATGCTCAACATCATGCAGCGCATGAGTGGCATCGCTACCATGACGGCACGCTACGTGGAACGTCTGAAAGGCACGGGCACACGTGTGCTCGACACACGCAAGACCACACCGGGCATGCGTATGCTGGAGAAGCAGGCGGTGAAGATAGGCGGAGGATGCAACCACCGCATAGGACTCTTCGACATGATACTGCTCAAGGACAACCATGTAGACTTTGCCGGCGGCATAGTAAACGCTATAGACCGTTGTCATAAGTACTTGGAAGAGAAAGGATTGAAGCTTAAGATTGAAATAGAGGTTCGTTCGTTCGACGAACTTCAGCAGGTGCTAGACCACGGTGGCGTGGACCGCATCATGCTCGACAATTTCTCTGTTCCCGACACCAAGAAGGCTGTCGATATGATTGATCACCGCTTTGAGACAGAGTCGAGCGGTGGTATCACCTTCGACACCATACGCGACTACGCCGAGCAGGGCGTTGACTTCATCTCTGTGGGAGCGCTGACGCACAGCGTGAAAGGCCTTGACATGAGCTTCAAGGCGTGTTAGTCGCTGAGGAATATTGTCCCGTCGTCGTTGATGACCACCTCCTCGTAGACGAGTGCCGACAGTGCTTCTTCCAGTGCGGGGTAGGGTAGGTTGATGGTGTGTAGCACCGCGATGGGCTTGCGCTGTCCGCCTTCGAGCATTTTGAGAATCATGGCTTTTGCTTCGGCCACCTGGTCTTTTTCGGCCCGGTGGCCGTTGTGTTCCAGGCACACGTCGCAGTGGTCGCAGTCCTTCGTCTTGGTCTCACCGAAATAGGCCAGCAGTTGGCGGCTGCGGCATACCGCGTCGTTGGTGGCATAGTCGTTCATCCTGTTTATGCGCTCGGCGAACCGCCTTTTCAGGTCGTCGTAGATGTTGGGCGGAAACAGCAGGTGCTCGGAGTCTTCGCGCCGCTGCAGGTATCGCACGTAGGGTGTGCGCTTTTGTGGAATGAACGACAGTATGTGTCTCATGCTCAGTTGTTTAAGCGACAGGTATACCTGCACCTGTGTCATGCTCGTTTGCTGTGCGAGAAATGCTTCGTCGATGTATTTGTAGTCGTTGAAGAGGCCGCTGTAGTTGCGCAGCAGTGCCACGATGACGGCGTCCTCCTCCTTGCTGTTGCCTTTCAGGCGGTACAGGTCGTCGCGCTCTACGGTGAACATCACCCTGGCCATGCTCTCCTCTTCCTCTCGGTACTCTATGTAGCCAGCCCGCTGCAAGATGTGGAGGGCGGCCTCCACACGTATGGGGAAGTGTCCGAAGTTTCGGCAGAACTTGTCTATGGGGAACTCGAACATAGCACCGTAGCCCGAGCCGGTGCCCACCTGGTAGAAATAAGCCAGATGGTCGTACACCTTCCTTATATAGTCTTTCTCTGGGAATGTGTCGTCAATGCGTTTCTGCAGCTTCCCGTTGTCGGCCCCGTTGTATAGCAGCACGGCGTAAGCCCTCTTGCCGTCGCGCCCGGCACGTCCGGCCTCCTGGAAATAGGCCTCTATGCTGTCTGGGCAGTCCATGTGTATCACCACCCTCACGTCGGGTTTGTCGATGCCCATGCCGAAAGCGTTTGTAGCCACCATCACCCTTGTCTCGTCGTTCTGCCATTGTTTCTGGCGAGTGTCCTTGGTGGCATTGTCGAGCCCGGCATGATAGTAGGTGGCGCTGATGCCTGCCTGTGTGATGATGTCGGCCAGGTCCTTGGTGTGCTGGCGGCTGCGGGCGTAGACGATGGCCGAGCCTTCCACGTATCTCAGTATGTGGACCATCTGCTCCACTTTGTCGGTGACCGTGCGCACCACGTAGCAGAGGTTCTTGCGCTCGAAGCTCATTCGGAAGACGCGTTTCTCGCTGAAGAGCAGCTTCTCCTGTATGTCGTCGACCACCTCTGGTGTGGCCGTGGCTGTAAGTGCCAGGACGGGTGTTCCCGGCGGCAGGTTGCGGCGTATGTCAGCAATGACGAGGTATGAGGGGCGGAAGTCGTAGCCCCACTGGCTTATGCAGTGTGCTTCGTCCACACAGACAAAGCTCACCTTCATGTGCATGAGTTTCTTGAGAAACAGTTCCGACTGCAAGCGCTCTGGCGAGACGTAGAGCAGCTTCACGGCGCCGAAAATGGCGTTTTCGAGAGTCTGCAGTATCTCGTCGTAAGCCATGCCGCTATATATGGC
>Ga0310694_10005717_pt1 | contig 11857 bp, 9 predicted proteins | sample 174DNAGHGhighgp2_FD_203884 | JGI IMG/M metagenome (GOLD analysis project Ga0310694, IMG submission 203884) | Sheep rumen microbial communities from Palmerston North, Manawatu-Wanganui, New Zealand - 1742 DNA GHGhigh gp2 (v2) (version 2) | ecosystem: Host-associated > Mammals > Digestive system >...
AACGGCTCGAATCCGGGGGTGTGCTACAACGGCTCGAATCCGGGGGGCTACAGAAAACGAAAAACGAAGGGGCTCGAAGCCGGAGAGGGTATTACTCTTTGAGGGCGGTGTAGATGGTTGTAATCCCGAAGGTGAGGGGAAGGAAAGTGCCTTGGGTAAAACCGGCGTCATGCAAATGCTGTATGAACTCTTCCCCCCAACAAAAGGACTTGACACTACGGTTAAGATACGTGTAAGCTGTTTTGTCGCGGCTTACTATTCTTCCCACCCACGGGAGGATATGCGTAAAATACAAGTCGTACATCGCACGTACAAGCACATTGGAGGGATACGAAAATTCCAATATAGTCACTTGTCCTCCGGGTTTGAGTACGCGAAACATCTCTTTCAGCCCTTCATCCAGAGACCGGAAATTACGGCAGCCATATGCACACGTGACCGCATCAAACGTGTTATCCTCAAAAGGCATAGCCTGTGCGTCGCCTTTCACAAAGGTCACCTCCACATTGCGTTTCATGCATTTTTGTGCACCTATAGCCATCATTTGTTCAGACAAATCAATGCCCGTCACTTGTTGTGCTTTTCCGGTCCGTAGCATTTCTATCGCCAGATCGGCCGTTCCTACGGCTACATCCAGAACCTGTGAGACAAGAGACATGAGCCGTACCGTCTTCCGCCGCCACCATTTGTCTATATTCAGAGAGAGTCCGTGATTGAGTCCGTCGTAGGTGCCGGCTATCCGGTCAAAGAGTTGACCTATGTGTTGTTTCTCCTCCATGCTCCATCAATCCTGTTGTTTCAACTGAACAGAAAAGCCGCCGCCAGAAGCCATATGTATATGCAGTGTGTCTTTAGCGGAGACTGTTTGCTCCTCTATGACATAGTCATACGGATTGGTCTTCCAGTCAGCCGTTTCGCCGTCACGATAGACAACGGCACGATACTGCCTGCCCTTTTCCAGCATAGACAACGGTACCTCCGCGTCACGTGATACCTCATTGTTTATGCCTCCTATGTACCAATCATCCGAGTTCCGTTGCTGACGGGCGAAGATACAAAATTCCCCTATTTGTCCGTCCACCAAGAGGGAACGTTCCCAATCGCAAGGAACATCTTCTATGAACCGGAAAGCGTCCAAATGTTTCTCATAGTTCTCGGGCAGGTCGCATGCCATTTGTAGCGGTGAATAGAAACAGACAAACAGTCCTAATTGGTTCATGAGCGTAGCGTGTACGCGTGTGGCTGGCATAACGGGATTCTCAAAAGCGAAGACTCCGGGAGTAAAATCCACCGGTCCTGCCAAAATACGTGTGAAGGGCAGGGTAGTGACGTGACTGCATGGATTACCTCCATCCGCACTCCATGCGTTCCATTCCTGACCTCGTACGCCTTCCTGGGTCATTAAGTTCGGATACGTTCTTTGTAGTCCCGTAGGCATGACCGGCTCATGGTTATCTATGGCAATCTGGTATTTGGCGGCCGTCTCGATCACTTGGCGGTAGTGGCGTACACCGGACTGACCTTTATTGAACTGTAATCCGTCTTTTGTACGGATGATCGGGGCTACGTAACCGGTTTTGATGGCATGAATGCCGTGTGCCTGGTGATAGGTATATGTTTCATCCAGAACCGCCTCATAATCAGCCGCATTGCCGCCTGTCTCGTTGTGACCGATGATTTGCACATTCAGGCTGTCCGCCAAGTGGCTTAGGTAATCCATGTCCCAATCGGGATACGGTTCGGTGAACGAGAAATGTTTCCAGTCCTCCCATCCTTTGTTCCATCCCTCGGCGAGAACGGCATTTATATGATGGTCGTGCGCAAAACGGAGGTAACGCTCCATGTTTGTCGTAGTGGCTCCATGTTTGGGTCCCCGTTCCCAAGTCATGGATTTCATATGCATACCCCACCATATGCCAATAAACTTCATCGGTTGGATCCAAGAGGTATCTTCTATTCGGCAAGGTTCATTGAGATTGAGCATGATCCGGCTTGCCACCAGTTCGGGCAGGTCATCCGCCCAAATAACCATTCGCCAAGGTGTGGCAAAAGGAATCGTTTCATAGGCTTTTGTGTCCGTCACTTGTCCGTCCTGGAGCCAAGGTGTGAGGTAGGTCTTTAACGCACCGTCTTGCATGTAGAGATTTTGTGCGGGATAATTGTACAACGCCGCTTCGTGCACGAACGCATAGCCACCATTGGATAGTTTCAGGGTAACGGGCGAACATAGCGTATCCGTTTTTAGGGACAAAGGATCCTTGGTCCAAAGTCCTTCATAATACTCTGTACGCCAGGGGATTGACCAAGCTTGATGATCTGCCATCAACCGGTATTCGGTCTTTTCGTCGGTGATGGTCAGCGGTCGTGAAGGTTGTTCCGGGAAGATGTAACGGACAGCGAAACCGTCGTTATATGCGCGTAGCGCTATATTCATCCGAATCCCTGACTCGTGACGGAGAAAAACTGTCAGTTCGCGGTAGTTGTCCACGATGAAATGCTCCTCACCCCATACCGTTTCCCATTTGGAGTGACTGCGGACAATCTGTTTTCCCTTCTTTTCAAATCCCTGTGAGAGGTCCAAAGAGTCACACACGAGTCCCAGCGCGGACCAATTGATCACCGTATCGAGGTTGTGTAGGGCGCAGTATTCGGGTGTGCCTTTCTCTGATAGCCGGAAAGCGACCGTAATGTCCTTGTCCGGCGAACTGATTTCCAAACGACGGCCGCATGAGGCTGTGATCAGCACAAGAGCCAAAAGAAAATAAATCCGTTTCATAGTAATGGAGTTGTAAAAAACTGCGCAAAGGTAGTGTTTTTTTTTGACATATGCAAATTTTAGAGAGTTTTTTGCGTTTTGCGAGAGAGGATGAATAGAACATTTTGAGCTCCATGAAAAGGTGGTTAAAACCTCGTTAAAAGGTCGTTAAAACCTCGTTGAAGTCTCGTTGGAGATTTAGAACATTATGAAGGCACTTAGCAAACTTTGTAAACAAAGTTTGCATATTATTTTCGCAGTATGAGGAGAAGGGGTAGGCTAAATATTGACGGAAAATGTAGAAAAATTGTGTAAAATGCACCTTTTATGCAACGATTGGTTAAATTAACCAACAAAAATGCTCAAAACCGGTATATATTTGCAGCGAAAAAAACAAGATATTGTGCCAAGGTATCCCAAATGACGGCTTTTTGTAAAAAAATGTTATTTTTTTGCATTTTGTCCGATTTTCGAAAATTTTGTCCGATTATTCATTGTGTTTATGAAAAAAATAATGTACCTTTGCACCGTTTTTTGAATAGAGAGGGTTTTGTAATGATAAATCAAGAGAGAAGCGAAATGAAAAATTCACTACGACATATTTTATGTACAGGTATGCTACTGTTGAGTTTTGGATTGCGTGCTGCACCAATAGACTCGCTGTTGGCTAATTTTGACAATCGTCCGACTCTGGCGAACGCCGATGCTTTTTTCGGGTATTTGTACGAGCAGGAGTTCACCGATGAGCCTCGGATGTACAGCAAGTCAACGGCGGAGCAGATAGCCCGTTTTGAGGCGGAATTCAGGCTGGTTGAGTTCGAGCAGGAGAACTCCTGTCTCAAGCACAAAGACAAGATATATGCCATCATGGCAGTTATAATAATGCTTTTGCTGACGGCAGGAATCATCTTCACAGTCCGAATGATACGAAAACAACGCACAGGTATGGATGCCCAATTGAACAAACTCATGGCGGAGATCAGCCGCTTTAAAGAAAAAGAAATGGAAAAAGAGACAGTAGAACCAAGCAAGCTCCCTCGGGAAAGAGTGCTGACCATCAGCGGAAGTGGTGCGATGGCGGATTACGGCTATGACAATCCTGGTTGGTTTGATTTAGTGTCCCAAATCAAAACTGTTCCGGCCTGACCTCTATCTCCTGTATTGGCGCTCCTGCTGCCTGCGGAGAAGGTGCATTCGGAGGTATCGACCCATCCACCCCGCTCAATGTGCCCGAGAACGCCGTCGAAGCGTATCAAGGTGCCAACCAATGGAAAGAGTTTGACGTGCAGGCGGACGAAAACATGACGCCCACATCCATTGAACCGGCTGATAGCCAACAACCAAAAGCTAACAGCCAAAAGATCCTCCGAGACGGTCAACTCTATTTGCTCCGTAACGGACAAATCTTCGACCTCCGCGGTCAAAAAGTGAACTGAGAACTAATTCTCAAAGGCTCTGCGGGATTTGTTTCCCGCAGAGTCCCAAAATCTCGTCATCCCGAGTGTTCTTTATAACTTCGCCTGAATACTCACTTTTGCCCAAGCCCCGGGTTGTAAGATCCCGCCGTAGTCGTAATAGCGTGTATGGGTCATGTTCGTACACTCGGCGGCAACGCGCAGATAGCGGTTCTGCCAAAAGACCGAGCCATCCAGCAGCCATACCGGCCGGTAGTCCTGCACTGCCCCTTCGGCATCGTTGAACTGCCCCTCGCGTTTCTGAAAACGCACCGTCCATGAGGCGCCTAAACCCTTATAGATACCATGCTCCAGACGGATAGACAGTTTATGACTCAGGTAATCCAGATAGCGCGAACCCGCCTCTTTGAGGTCCAAGTTCAGATACGTATAAGCGTAATCGACCGCCACGCAACGCAGCCATTCGTTGAGCCGGTATGCCACCGAGATCTCTATACCCGTAGCATCCACACGTTGCTGATTCTGTGCGTGATACGGTCGTTTGACATCCGTCGGCACATACACCCAGTCGATGATGTCTCTTCCCCATCGGTAGTAGCAATCGGCGGACAAAGAAAGAACTCCTTTGTCCGATTTGACATTTGAGATTTGAGATTTGAGATTTCCTAATTTCCATTCTCCTTTGTAGCCGAGGGAGAGAAGCCATGCTTTTTCGGGCTTGAGGTCGCGGTTGCCCAGTTGGTTTCCGGCGTTGTAGTATAGATCCGTGAATGTGGGCATGCGCAACGAGCGGTTGGCGTTCAGATAAACAGTGCCGCCTTTTCCGAAAGCATAGCCTATATTGACGCTCCCGCCCGGATGATGTCCGAAACGGGTGTTATACGTACCGTTGATGCCGATGGAGGCGGACAGACCTGCATAATAAAAAGTCTGTTCGGCAAAATAATTGACGTGAAACCGGTTACCGCCGCGTACCAGATCCAATACGCGCACGTTGGACAGCGGAAAATCCGTCACATTGGGCACTTGTCCGTCGGGGTTAATGGTGTCGCCGAGGTTGGTGGAGTGCATGTTCTCATTACGGATACTGATTCCGAAGGATGTGGTTCCCACACGCGAAGCATAGTGGGCAGCCAGCGCGGCAGAAGCGGTCTGCGCGAAGTGAAAATTGCCGTATAACCGCTGCCCGCGATGCCATTCGTAGCGGTCGTAGTTAGCGCGATAAGCCGCCTGTGCGTCCAACCGCCATGCGCCCCATCGATGTGCGTACTTGGCGGACGCAAAAGCCGTACGTGTGGCGTCAAACTGGTCTTGCGACCCAAAACCATAACCCATTCCCAGCCCCGCGTCTTTCCATTGCGCACCTGCCTGAACGTCAAGTCCTCTCCATCGTGTCTGGAAATAGAGGTTCGCCAGTTGAAAATCCGAGTTACGGCATGCAAGGGCTTCTTTCTCCGTGGGTTGTGGTGCCAGATAGCCTTCTGCTCGCGAGTAATCCGTTGCGATATTGAACTGCGCCTCTTTGTGCGCCACGGACGCCGCCACCTGCGGATGAACCAAACCGTTCATGCCCCCATCCAGACGTAAAATAGTTTGAGAGGTTGTACCTCTGTTTGAAGTTGTTTGCGCTTCGTTGTTTGAAACAGTTTGTTTCGTGACGATATTGATTGCTCCGGAGAAGGCTCCGTGCAGATGTGCCGAGGTGCCTTGCAGTACTTCGATGCGCTCAATCATCGCAGGCGTAATAGGCACGTTTAGCGCATAGTGCCCGGTGTGAAAATCGCTCATACTCACACCGTTAAGCAGCACCAGAACTTGGTCGAACGTACCGCCGCGCATACTGATGTCGGCTTGGGAACCGTTGGCACCGCGTGTACGCACATCCAACCCCGGCAGGTATTGCAAAATATCCGCCACGGTCTGTATCGGCAACGCCTCTATCTCGGCGTGCGACACCTGTGTGATAAGACGGAAGGCTTCCGAATGAACTTCAGCTTTCTGAGAAACGACCAACACCTCCTGAAGACTAAGTTGCCGGTCGGTTAAGGGAATGGAATCCGCCGTTCCCGATGAATTTTCCGCCATGGTCGGTATGCAGAACAAGCCGCAGAGGGCAACTGCTACGCTCTTTCCATGCTTGAGCATCTCCAGATCGGTCATGTAACCCGCCACGTGTCCGATGGTCACCTCGCGGTGAAGCGAACGGAAAGCGGCGTACGCCTTATGGCTGAAACGGCGGAAACGGATTCCTGTTTTGAATGAATAATTTTTAAACATTTGTATCGCGCTTTTCAAAAAAGCCTGCAAAGGTACAAAAAATAATTGAAAAATAAAAATTAAAAAATGAAAATTTGCGTAATTCATGTTTTTTTTGTAATTTTGCAGCCGCAAAAAGTTAAGAGCACATCTAAAAATTGCTTTAATACTATGAATCATTATACCCGTCGTTCTTTCACCATTGTGTTAGCGGTATTGTCCGTAGTGACCTTAATGGCGCAAGTGCCGAATTATACCAATCCCGTCTTGCCCTATGATTACTCGGATCCGGATGTCATTCGTGTGGGGCAGACCTATCTGATGACTTCGTCGTCGTTCAATAATGTGCCGGGATTGCAGCTCTTGGCATCCGGCGACCTGGTGCATTGGGAGATAGTGGATGCCGCTATCCGGTATCGGTTGCCCGGATACGAAGAAGGCGATCCGGTGGCTGGTAATTTTGTCTGGGCGCCCTCAATACGTGAGCATGAAGGCAGGCTCTATATCTACTACGGAGACCCCGACAGAGGTATATACTGCATCCGCAGCAAACCTTTTGACTCCCGTCTCCCCGCTATCCGCTTCCCCTTGGAGTGGGAGGAACCGGTGCTCGTCATTGCCGGCAAAGGGCTGATTGACCCATGCCCGTTGTGGGACGACGATGGACACGTGTGGCTGGTGCATGCCCTTGCAGGCAGCAGGGCAGGACTGAAAAGCGTGCTTCTGATGGCAGAACTGACATCAGACGGATTGGATGTCAAGACACCCGGACGTATCATCTTCGACGGACATGAGGAACATCCTACATGCGAGGGACCCAAACTGTACAAACGAAACGGATATTATTATATCATGCATCCCGCCGGTGGCGTGAAAACCGGCTGGCAAGTGGTACAGAGAAGCAGAAATATCTATGGCCCGTACGAGCGGAAAGTGACTTTGCAGCAGGGACGGACAACCGTCAACGGCCCTCACCAGGGCGCATGGGTGGACACGCCCGAAGGAGAAGGGTTCTTCCTGCATTTTCAAGACGTTGGTGCCGCCGGACGCATCGTACATATGCAACCGCTGAAATGGGTTAACGGCTGGCCGGAGATGGGCAAAGACGGCGAACCGATACTCATGTACAAAGGGACGGAGGAAAAGGGCAATACAGAGCCTTCATGGGCAAATTTTGCACGGCGTGACGAGTTCGACAGCACGGTTCTGGCACTCGATTGGCAATGGTCGGGCGGAAGAATAGAACCACAGTGGTTCTTCTGCGATGCGCCGAAGAGCTGCTTGCGTCTCTACAGCGCTCCGCGTGAACAGAACGACTGGATGCCGAATATGCTACTGCAGAAAATACCCGCTACCGCATTCACTGCCATGGCACGCGTGCGATTCGTTCCTCTGAAGGAAAAAAAAATGCTTGGCGCTGAGCATGCCGGTATGATTGTTACGGGACGTAAAGCTTCCTTCAAACTCGAAGTGCCGGTTACCGATGAATGGTGTTGGCTCAGATTAGAGATGGACGAACACCAGAGAGGACAATACTATATAACTCTTGAGCGCAACGGACAGAAAGACCCAGCGGAATGGAATAAAGTAGGCGAACCTTTCCAAGCCGTGGCGGGTTACTGGACAGGCGCGCAGGTAGGTTTTTTCTGTACTCGTGACAAGACGATAAACGACGCTGGATGGCTTGATATAGACTGGTTTGAGATACAGATTACTCCCTCCAGCCATCCGTAAACCCGTTGAAACAGAGCATATAAATCGCAGCCTTAATCATGATTGCAATTTCTCCCATGTGACTCTCGAAGCCGTCAAAAAATAAATGATATATGCAAGTAACTCTGCAAGAAATGCATCTTTTTTGTGCAGATTTGTCAAAAACATGCACTTTTTTAATGCAGATAGGTTATATTCAGTCGTCAATTTTTCTCTATCGTCGCGGAGGTGTCAGGCAAATGACGCGTGAATAACGCGGGAATCACGCGGGAATCACGCGGAGACGACAGCTAAAATCGAGTGCAAAGGTACAACTTTTTTGCGATATATGCAAATTAACAGAGATTTTTCGCATCTTTTGTCCCAAGACTTGCGTATATCAGATTTGTGTCCGGAGAACAAAGCCGGAGGAACAGAAACTCCTCCGGCTTTGAATGTACATAGTAGTATTTTGCCTTTTTTAGTTTACTTCACTTCTTAACCTTACGGCATGATTGTTTCTTGTCCTGTAAGGGTGTAGGTTTTGTCGCCGCGGATGATGAAGATTTGTCCGTTCTTGATAACCTTGGTACTTTGTACTTGGTCACTTGGTACTTGGTCTATGCCTTGCGGGGCTTCACCGGATGTGGTAAACGAGATAGTCTTCGTGTCAAGAGTAGTACCACTGTTATCCTTTGAGGTTATTGTCAAATCATAACTTGTGCCGTTCTCCAGACCCGTAACCGTGAAGGAGAAGCCTGCAGCTTGAGTTTGTTGCGGTGCGCCGTTGCGAGAAGGAGCAAAAGCAATTGAGGTTAACTGACCATTAGCATTGAATATCAATGTGCAAATCACGTTGCCAGACTTATCTTTAATAACCAGTTCGTATGTAGCCGCTCCGCTAACAGCCGGCCATGCTACATCAGCCGTGTTCTCTGCCGGAGTCACATTTACGTCTGTAGTCTCTGTGCTCTTGGCGCCTAACGGACGAACATCATACGATCTCCAATCAGCGTGCATTTTGTATGTCTCTAAATAATCGGCAGGCACATAAACGATAGTGCTGTAGCCCAAACCGTAAAGAGCATATGTATTAACCGTCGGCGGACGCATACTATAGCAAGTGATGGTTTCGATAGCGGAACAATCGCAGAAAGCACATTCTTCCAATACTTTGACTGAGGTTCCTAAAATCACATTCTTCAAACTGGTGCAATTTTTGAAAGCGTAACCTTCAATGCTTGTGACGCTATTGCCAATAGTAATAGAGGTCAAACCGGTGCAATAATTGAAAGCACACCATCCAATGCTTGTGACGCTATTGGGAATGGTCACAGAGGTCAAACTAGTGCAATTTTCGAAAGCACTACTTCCAATGCTTGTGACGCTATTGGGAATCGTTACAGAAGTCAAACTGTAACACCAATTGAAAGTGCTACTTTCAATGCTTTTGACGCTATTGGGAATCGTTATAGAGGTCAAACTGTTACAACCATCGAAAGCACTACTTCCAATGCTTGTGACGCTATTGGGAATCGTCACAGATGTCAAACCGCTGCAACCGTTGAAAGCACCCTGTCCAATGCTTGTAACGCTATTGGGAATCGTTACAGAGGTCAAACCGCTGCAACTATAGAAAGCAGAATTTCCAATGCTGATGACGCTATTAGGAATCTCAATAGAGGTCAAACCGCTGCAATCTTTGAAAGCACCCTGTCCAATGCTTGTAACGCTATTGGGAATCGTCACAGAGGTCAAACCGGTGCAACCAGAGAAAGCACTATTTCCAATGCTTGTAACGCTATATGTTGTACCATAGGTTACAGAAGCAGGGATAACAACAGATCCTTTGTAACTATCCGAATAACCGCCTCCGGAATGTGGAGAAACAACAGAGGCAGTTTGTGTACCGCTATCGAATCTGTACCAAATGCCATCTACATATACTTTGTCGGTGTCGGAAGCAAAAATTGTTCCTACGCTGGCTACCAGCGCGAGGAAGAAAGTAAAAATTTTCTTTTTCTTAGCCGCAAGGGCACGATTAATCAATAGATTTTTCATAATTGTATAATTTTAGTTGATTATCAAAATTTATCATCTTAAATGGTCATGAGTACGAAATACATTTCCTCACCCATTTCAGAAGAATAGTGATTCCATTGAGGTGTATATATCTTCTCCAATGCTATATCCACATAAGGTTGATCTTTTGTTTCACAATCTTTGCCTTGTACTTTCCATTTCAACGTGCCGGAAATAGGCTGTGCATCGAGCATTCTGTAATTATAATATCCCACGCTTTCTTTTTGTGGTTGAATTTTATAGGATTTGTCATTCGTGACAAAAAGAACAATGCCACCTGCAATCTTTTTCTCGTATTTCTTCCTCAATAACTCCAAGCGTTTTACATCTTTCCAGAACCCATAACGGCCTAAATCTTGTGCGCTTTGATTTTTAACAATACTTTTGGCGCACATTGGCTCGCCAAACCGATTAATTTTACTGTCTTCCGGCAATGAACAGGTTTTATACTTTAGTTCTACAGGAACATATTCTCCATTTTTCTCAACCACTAAATCAATGGAGATATTATTTTCTGTCCATGGATAATTATTTAATTCCGATGTAGGGATGTGATATTCTAAATGCACTTTGTAATCTTTGTCTTTTAGATTACTTAAATACAACGCAAGGTTCACTTGCAAATCTCTCTCATTAAAGAAAAACATTTTTTGCTTCGAGAGGAAATCTGTAATGTCATTTTTGACACTTTGCAATAGATTGCTCATAGTTATTAAATTTTTAGTTTTGCCTACTCTTTATTGGATTTTCGGCTTATTCCTTATAATATATAAATAGTGTTATTTAACTTTCCGGCTGCAAAGGTACTGCTTTTTTATGAAATATGTATGGTCCTTTTTGGTCCTTTTTGCTCGGGCGCTTGTGCGTTCTGTAAAATTGTTGTACTTTTGCAGCGTTTTTCATTAGGCACAAACAAAAACGCGGACAACTGGTTGTCATCCGGTCATTGAGGTTGTAGGATACCATAGCAGACGGATAATCAAATCAGTTGCCCGCGCTGTATGTATATAAGCGTACAATAAATATACACGTGTATATACACGCATGGGCATCTGCTTCGACTTGTTTCCTATCTGCTTTTGAAACTTCCTACATTTCAATGACTCAGACAAACAAGCATTAGCAAATGCTTTTAATCAATATGTCGGCGCAACGCTTTGCGCTTTCTCTGTTTAACGTCCAAGAAAGGACGATTATTACTCCTTATTCCCGACCATTTGCTCGGGCAGGTTTATAACGTTTTTATGGAAAGTGTTAACTACTTCATCATAGTAAGGATTGTCCTTGCACATGATAAGACCTGCATAGTAGTTAACAGACTCAAACCTCAATAAAAACAGGTCTATCCATAATTCGCCTAGTTTATTTTTCGCTGCAAAGATACTACATTTTTTGCATTTATGCAAATTAATGGGAAGAAAAATGCAGAATTAGTGCGTTTTGTGTGCGTTTTTGGGGCAGAATAGATAAAAATCATAGGGATTTTGATATATGCAAGAAGAAGGCGCATTTTTATGCGCATTTTTATGTATTTTAGTCCCGAATAGTATTTCGGGAAACAAACGAATACTATAATTAGCCGGCATAAAATTGCCGGAAAAAGACGAAGAATAGTGCTTAGAGAGATATTGGGAGAGGTTTGGAGAGGGATTTGCGT
>Ga0310694_10005719_pt1 | contig 11854 bp, 9 predicted proteins | sample 174DNAGHGhighgp2_FD_203884 | JGI IMG/M metagenome (GOLD analysis project Ga0310694, IMG submission 203884) | Sheep rumen microbial communities from Palmerston North, Manawatu-Wanganui, New Zealand - 1742 DNA GHGhigh gp2 (v2) (version 2) | ecosystem: Host-associated > Mammals > Digestive system >...
GACCTCAATGCGTCGCACACCCAGAACAAGACTCGCAGCATCCAATTCATGTATAGCGGTATGCCAGCCTCTCAGAGCGGTAGCTTCAACATGACGACTATCACAGCGAAGACTGCATTCAAGAGTTCTGGAAACATCAACAACGACTACTATTCCGAGACGTTCCGCAAGTTTGTAGATAACATTTCTCTTGTTCAAGAACGCTTGGAAGCAAAATATGCTGAAACGACCTATCCTGCAGGTTCGGGTCCATTGGAAGGAAAACCTTACAACAAAGAGAATGGTGGTGTGGAACCTTACTCAGCCGATGTGCTGATTCCTGCATTCCTCTCTGCTTACACAGGGTCCGACGTTTCCAAGCAAGCTCTGTCCATCTTCCCTGCATTGTCAAAGATGTTGCCAAACTGGAAGATTACTTATAGTGGATTGTCGAAACTGCCTTGGTTTGCCGACCGCTTCAAGAGCTTCAACATCAACCATGCATACAAGAGCGTTTATTCCGTGGGTTCTTACAACACCTTTAAATCATGGATGGAATACATGGGCGACCTCGGTTTCGTGAAAGATGTCACCACGGGCAACCCTGTGCCAAGCAGCATGTACAACGTATCAACCGTGAGCATCAACGAGCAATTCTCACCACTCATCGGAGTGGATATGACCTTCAACAACGGACTGACCGCGAAGATGGAATTCAAGAAGACACGTGTGCTCAACCTTTCCATGACATCGGTATCGCTCACCGAAAACTTCTCCGACGACATCACTGTAGGATTCGGTTTCAAGATTAAGGATATCAACATCTTTGGTGCCAAGAACATCCAGAATCCAGACAAGGCAAAGAAGAAAAAAAGCAAGAAAGGCAAGAACAGCAAGAATGCCAAGGAGAACGATTCGAAGGCGAGCAACACGAGCAGTTCTACATCAAGCAAAGCTCGCACCGTAAGCCACGACCTCAACTTGCGTGCCGACTTCTCCTATCGTATGCAGAACGCGTTGAACCGCAACATTCAAACGATGATTACTACAGCAACGACAGGAACGACTGCCTACAAGTTGGCAATGGCTGCCGACTACACTTTCTCCCGCCTGCTCACCATGAGTGCCTATATGGACTGGCAAAAGAACGTACCGCTCGTTTCCACGTCTTCTTACCCAACAACCACTGCCGACTTTGGTATCTCCGTCAAGTTCTCTCTGACAAGATAATCAAGAATGGAAAGCCCCCTCCCAACCTCCCCGAGGGGAGGAGAAAAACCATCCGGATGGTAAAGCCTTCGTTATCGTTTTAATTTTTAATTTTTAATTTTTAATTTTTAGTTTTTAATTTTTAGTTTTTAATTTTTAGTTTTTAATTTTTAGTTTTAATTTGAAACTAGAACCTTCAGCTCGACAAAGTCAAACCTTCCCTCCCCCTCGGGGGAGCTGGAGGGGGGCTTTTAGCCAAGCCATTGAGCAAAAGCAATGGGACCGCCTCCCACATTTGCTCAACGCACTGTCGAATTCACAATTCCGACGGTGCGAGAGTTATGTGCGTGAATCGGTGCTTCCACAACTGAAAAACGATGATTTCTGGGAAGCGCTCTACCACCTTATTATATATAAGCCTCAAGCTTTCATTTCAGGCATTCTTGCCATCGAGCATTTGTCAAAAGACGGAACGCTCTCCTACCACAACGAGGGAGCGCAGCAATTAGCGACCGTCGTCAATGAATCCCAAGTTCAGAAAATCATCAGTATGGCTGTGCCAAAACTTGTCAGCGAAGAGCAGGTATTGGGACTGTTTGAGCTTTTCCATTTCGATGACGAGAGAAAACAAGTGGCTGTGCTAATTCAGACGACCACTCCCCTCTCCTATTATCACATCTTTCGCACCCTACAGCACATTCCTGACCATCGGGAACTGGCACTGCGCACGTGTCGATATGTGCTGAAGAAAGGAGACGACATGTCGTTCAACATGGCTGCCATCCTGCGTGCCTATTTCGGACTGAACGAAATCCAAAATCAGTTGTCGCTGAAAATAGAGCCTTACGAACTCTCTTATCTTGAAACATCTTTCGAAACATTCAAATATGCCCTCGAGGGCAAAAAACCAACTATTATATGAAAAAGTTTTTTCTATCCACATTGCTTGTGCTATCAGCGGTTGCATCAACCCATGCACAGGAAGAACAAGAGTTCACTCCTATTTACAAATATCGCATCTGCCTGAAAGACAAGAAAGGAACTGCATTCTCTGTGAAGCATCCCGAAAAGTTTCTTTCTCAGAAATCCATTGAGCGTCGCCGCAAGCAGAAGCTAAAGGTGAACAAAACCGACTTGCCAGTGAGCCAAGTCTATCTGAACGATATTCAAGCTACGGGCGTGACCATTCTTTCGACCAGTAAGTGGAATAACACCGTGTTGGTTCAAACAATCGACACCACGCTAATTGACCAGATTGCAGCATTCAAGTTTGTGACCAACACCAAGCGCGTAGCGATTTACACGAAGCCAGAGATGAAGAGCGGCATCAATCGTTTTTCACGCATTGTCAACGACTCCGTTCCTCGCTACACACCAATGCCTATCTCGACTCGTTATTCTCAGTATGACTCCATCCACAATGTGTATGGTTTGGCAAATCGACAAATCGAACAAATCAACGGTGCCCCACTCCACGAGAAAGGCTATCGTGGCAAAGGCATGACCATCGCCGTCATCGACGGAGGTTTTTACAATGCCGACATCATCCCCATGCTGAAGGATGTGAACATTCTCGGAACGAAAGATTTTGTCACACCAGGTGGAAATGTCTATGAAAACGAATCACATGGCATGATGGTGCTTTCCTGCATGGCAACTAATTCGCCCAATCTTTTTGTCGGCACAGCACCCGAAGCATCCTACTGGCTTCTGCGCAGCGAAGACGGCGGCTCAGAACAAATCGTGGAGGAAGACAACTGGGCAGCAGCCATCGAGTTTGCCGACAGCGTAGGCGCCGACGTGGTCAACACCTCGCTTGGCTATTCCATTCTCGACCGCAAGGAAGACAACGTGAAGTATTGGGAAATGGACGGACATCAGCACATTTCCTCCAACTCGGCTTCCATGATGGCAAGCAAGGGTATGATTCTTTGCAACTCCGCCGGTAACGAAGCATCCAAGGCATGGAAACTCATCAGTGTTCCTGCCGATGCAGAAGACGTGCTCACCGTGGGTGCTGTCACCCCAGCGGGTGTCAATACCCTCTTCTCATCCTTGGGCAATTCCTCCGATGGACGCATCAAACCCGATGTGATGTCGCAGGGTGAATACTGCACCGTGATGAACGTGGATGGCACCATCACCCACGCCAACGGCACCAGCTTCGCCTCCCCAATCCTCTGCGGTATGGTGGCATGCTATTGGCAAGCCAACCCTAAAAAGACAGCCCACCAAATCATGGAGGAAATCCGTCAACGTGGCAACAACGTGGAGCATCCCAACAACGTCTTTGGCTACGGCATCCCAGACTTTGGGAAATAGTTTTTTGTAGGCTATACACAGAAAAAGCATCGTCGAATCTGCCCTGTGACAGATTTGACGATGCTTTTTCATTTGGGAGTGCAGACAAATGCAAATAATAAAAGTACACCATCATCATCATCTTGTAGTAAGCCTTTCGATTGTGGTTCTCTACAGTAGTTGATCAGTTCGTACGCGTATGCTTCGACATGCCAAATACGAATAGTTGAACAAAAAAAATAACGATTAATTTTGTCATGCAATCAAAAACTTGTAAATTTGCAGCCTTGAAATTTGGTTCTCCCTAAACGGGGATGAAAAGGGAATCAGGTGAAAGTCCTGAACAGAGCCCGCTGCTGTGAACCCCATTTTTTGTTGTCAGCGAAAAGGAAATGCCACTGTCCGACGGACGGGAAGGCACTGACAACGGGGGTAGTCAGAAGACCTGCCAGTTTCGTTTTATTTACCACCGCCTTCGGGACCTAAGGCCGCTAAATAAGAACTCATGAAGATGTTTTTGTTCCTCTTCACTGCAATGACGTTGCAGTGGAAATGTTGTTTTGCACAGCAACACCACAGAGATTCCGTTGTCCTTGAGAGCGTTACCGTGATAGGAAAGGGCAAATTGCAGAAATTGCGGGAGTCAGCCTTGTCGGTGAATGCTATCGATGTTACCTCGAAAATAAATACCATTACAAACCTGAACGATGTCGTCAACCAATCGACAGGCGTGAAAATCAGATACGAGGGAGGACTGGGGTCGGATTTCGAATTGTCGCTCAACGGCATGTCGGGCAATTCGGTACGCTACTTTATTGACGGAGTCCCTTTGGAGACAAAGGGCAACGAGGTGACGCTGGCGAACATTCCCGTGAACATGATTGACCACATAGAGGTGTTCAAGGGGGTGGTGCCTGCGTACCTGGGAGCCGATGCCTTGGGAGGTGCCATCAACTTGGTGACTAACAAACGCATCAGCAATTACCTCGACGCATCGCTGAGCGTGGGGTCTTTCAACACGTACATCGTGGATGTGAACGGACAATTCAGATTGCCGAAATCGGGAATCATCTTCCGACCTACCCTTGGCGTAAACTTCTCGAAGAACAATTATCTGATGAAGGACATAGAGCTTTGGGACAGTGAACAAAAGATATTCTATACGACAGATCGCAAACGCTTTCACGACGACTACCTTTCGCAACTTGCACAAATAGAAATAGGAGTAGAGAAGAAAAAATGGGCTGACGATTTCTTCATCGGAGTATCGTATAACAAGATCAACAAGGAACTACAGACGGGGCAGATACAAAGTATCGTTTATGGAGAAGCGGAGAGAAGGCAAAGCGCATGGAATGTGTCTGCCAGGTATCGCAAGCGCGACTTCCTCATCCCGAAGCTTCATGCCAACATCATGTTGTCGCACACCTGGAACCATTCCCTCACGGTTGATTCCGCCTATAGGAAATACGACTGGGACGGAAACTGGATTCCCACCACGCGCAACGAGATAACGGGGCGTGCTGCCCAGCTGAGGCATTACAAGCGTCCTCTCACCGCCTTGCGAACCAACTTTGACTATCGGATGAACGATGAGCACTCTCTCAACCTGAACTACATGCTTTATCGAAACGGGAACGAACGTTACGACGACTTGGATCGTGAGTTTGAGCCGACCAATGACAGGCTGACCAAGCACATACTGGGGTTCTCGTACAACCAATTGTTGCTCCAGGAGCGGATGCAGAACACGTTTTTCTTCAAGGAATATATCAATCACACGAACATTGAGCAGGAAGACCACGCCACCATCACCAATGCGAGGGATGTGCCGAAGGTGTCCACCAAGTGCTATACGGGTTATGGCATCGGCACGCGCTTCAGGTTTCTGGAGGAGTTGTCGGTGAAGGCATCCTTCGAGCATACTGCCCGTCTGCCGTTGTCGCGTGAGATGCTGGGTAATGGAACGACCGTATATGCCAACTTGGCATTAAGACCAGAAAACAGCAACAATTGGAATGTGGGTGCTTTCGGAAACATCCGTTTGGGCAGCAACCACCTCTTGAGCTATGAGTTTGGGGCATTTTATCGACATATCAAAGATTATATCCACGCTGTGCTATCCGAGTCGGAAGGTATGATACAATACGACAACGTGGCAGGCGTCAACATGAAGGGATTCGAAGGGGAACTCCGCTACAGCTACAGCGACTGGCTTCAGTTGACCACCAACGTATCGTATCAGGATGCACGAGACATGAATAAATTCAAGAAAGACGGGAAACCGTCAATCACTTATAATAACAAAGTGCCCAACCGTCCATGGATTTTCAGCAACAGCGAATTGACGCTGCTGAAGAACGACCTTCTGGGCGAAGGGACTCGACTGCGCTTCAGTTATCTGTATCAATATGTTCACTGGTTCTTCCTGACGTGGGAGGGCTACGGCTCGCTATCAACCAAGAGTCGCATCCCCACGCAGCATACGCACAGTGCCACCCTCACCTACTCATGGCAGCATCAGCGATACAACCTCTCACTGGAGTGTAACAACATTTTCGACAGCATGACGTTTGACAATTTCAAGCTGCAAAAGCCTGGTCGCAATGTCCTTTGTAAATTCAGACTATTTATTCAATAAATCAACTTTATTCAAGCTATTTATCAAAACATTAAAAAAATGAAGAAATTAAACTATTTGATGCTGATGCTCTTTGCTATGGTGCTCAGCATGTCGTTCACAGCATGTAGTGACAACGATGACGAAAAGAAGGAACAGGAAGAAATCCACAATGTACACTACGACATTTGGGTGACACTTGGAGAGACTTCAGGCATGGGGTCATCCAGCGCAGTCATTGTGAAAAATGTCAACACGCTGGAAGACGCAAATCAGTCTATCGCTTTCCTGAATGAGGGTACTGACGTATCTGCCAAACTCTATCAGGAATCCATCGTCAAGGGTAAGTACTACTATCAGATTCCGAAGGAGAAAGACCGTTTCGGCAAATACCAAATCACGAACAGCGGAATCAACACCATTGCTGAGCACAAGTTTGAGAAGAACACCTATCAGGATCGTCGTTACACGCACACATGGACAGGCGATAACGAATTGGTGGTGCTGGCCGCCAACGGCGACAAGAAGGATGTGATTTGGACAAAGTTCAATGCCAACGACATGAGCATCGTGGCAGAGGGTAGCCTGAACCTTCCTAACTTCACTCCCGAGGTGATTACCTACAGCACCTCTGGACTTGCCACCTACCGCAAGTCAGACAACAAACTGCTGTATTTCTTCTGTGAGAAATCATCGAAGGGTGAAAAGGCTGTTTATGTGGCATTTGTCAACGCCACTACCATGACCGTGGAAAGTGTGGATAAGACGACGGTTGCTAATGAGATGACAGGTACTGCCTATGGTGAGCTTTTGCAAGACAAGATGTTCTTAGACGAGAAAGACAACCTCTACATTCCTTTGCAGTCGCAAATTCCTGAGTCAGCATCCTCCACCTGTGCCTACAGCCGCATAGTTCGTATTCTGGCTGGTCAGAACAAATTCGACACCTCTTATGTAGGAATGAACACAGGCACTAACAATGGCAAGGTGCTGACATGCGACTATATTGGCAATGGCAAGGCTCTGTTCTATATCATGAACCCCGAATATACAGGAACAAGCTCTGACAACAAGCTGAGAGACGGATGGGGCAATAACTATAACTGTTATTATGCCATCTACGATATTCAGACAACAACACTCACGGAGTTGACCTACAACGGGCAGAAACTGCCATTCTGCGCAGGCAACTTCTCGCAGCGATCCTTTGTGCTGGGCAGCAAGGTGTTTATCGGTACCAATCCGAAGGACGAACTGCCAACCGTTTATATCTACAACACCAAGACGGGTGAAGTGACCAAGGGCTCTACTATCGCAGAGGGCTACGAACTTAGCCGCATCGTCTATATCGACAATGAGTAATAGAATCATTCTCACCATACATCGCATCGCGGGGACAATCATCGCATTGTTCTTCGCGATGTGGTTTATTACGGGCCTTGTACTACTCTATCACTCTTACCCCCGTCTGACGGATGAGGATACCCGTGCTCACCAAGAGACTCTACCCGATTCATTGCCTTTTATTGAGACACTCACTGCACAAATCAATGACACGCTTACGGCACTAAACATACGGCATTTTCAGGGACAGACACTCATAGACATTTCTGAAGCCGACACATCGTTCACCGTATGTGCTGACACCGCTTCGCATGTATTGCCAATAACCGACAAGACCATTTTGCGAGTGGCACAGCAATGGGTCAGTGCCCCAATCGCCAAAATAGACACGCTGCATGAGCGACAGCAATGGGTACTCTACAGCCGATACGAGAAGAACCTACCCATATACCGTTTCTTTTTCGATGATGCAGAGAAGCATCAGCTCTATATCGACAGCAAGACAGCCGAGGTGCTACAACTCACCGACAGGAGTTCACGACTTTGGGCATGGGTGGGAGCCATCCCCCACAAACTTTATTTTCCGTTTATCCGTAAAGACGTCGATGTGTGGGAATGGAGTATCACCATCGGAGGAATCATCTGTCTGCTGACAGCCCTTTCGGGTATGTATATAGGTATTGAAGTATTGATACGCCGCCACCGTATGAAGAGACACTGGGAGAGTCCTTACAAGAAATGGGTGAATAAGTGGCACCATCTGCTGGGACTGGCATTCGGCATCTTCATCGTGGCATGGAGCATCAGTGGCATGATGGCCATGCAACGCATCCCCCGATGGCTCGTTCCAATGGAAGGCGAATATTTTTTTCAGGAATCAAACATGTGGAACAACACCCAGATGCTTCCGCTGGAGAAATACCGACTCGACTATCATCTGCTGACTGACAAGTATCACGACCTGAAACAGGTGACATGGACACGGACTGGAGACATCCCCATCTATCGTATCATCAATGGAACAGATGAAATCTACATCAATGCCTCCGACAGCGTAGTAAAAGAACTGTACATACCGGAGAGTGTTATATCCCAAGCCGTGACAAAGATGCATGGCAACGAAACACCCTTTGCCATTTCTCTCATGAATGACTATGACGAGTATTATCTCTCGCGCACCCATTCCCTACCGTTACCAGTATATCAGGTGAGTATCGACAACCCAGACAAAACAACTTACTACATCAACCCGAGAAGTGGTGAGACGAAGTATTTCACCCAGAACAAACGAGCAAAGAAATGGGTCTTCAGTGGCATTCACTATCTGAACATCAAATGGTTGGTCGATCATCCCATCGTGTGGACCCTCCTCATCTGGATCCTGTGTCTTGGCGGTGCATTCGTCTCTCTGACAGGTGCCGTTTTAGGGTTCAAACACCTAAAAAGAACTTTTTCAAGACGGTAATGCTATAGCTATTCGAGAATGCAGAGCATCCCAACAACGTCTTCGGCTACGGCCTCCCAGACTTCGGGAAATAGTTTCATAGGCTATACACAGACAAAAACAAAAGCATCGTCGTATATACCACTGGAGTATATTCGACGATGCTTTTTTGTCATCCTTTTACAAAGCTTTATTGCATCCTTCCGCTTTTCAGTTCGTTATCAAGGAATGAAAAAACATAACGAGGTGATTGGTAATATAACGTCGTCTTTTCATTCAAGATTTTCTGATAAGTGTCCGAATTGAATACAGTGGCAAGTGATTGTTCCATCGTCAATTCATGATTTTGCTCCATTAGCAAAATTGCAAGGTCTTTCACCATATCAGCTATCATCAAATCTTTTTCACTCATATTCTTTTCAATTGTTGAATTGCTCGTTCTGTTCCGAAAAAATATTGAATCGTTATACCATGCATGTAACGAAGATTCTTCACAAGTGTATCTAAATCAATAGAATGGCTGTTGTATCTCCACAGTTGAACTCCAACACGGTCGTTAGCAATCGGACCAATAACTATATCGTAGTCGTGAACCTGCTGTTGAGTTGAATTGTTTCGATTTTGCAAAATGAATTGAGCCCATTCTTTAGTGTATTCCTTAAACTGAAGAACTCGAAATGTTTGGAACACATTGTCATCCACCTCATATTTCATCACAATAGGCACACCAACTTCCAACTGTTCTACTTTTGTTTTTGCCATATTCAAAGCTTGCTCGTAATTGTCAGAAAGATAAAAGCCACGACCAAAATCCTTATTAGGCTTTGATTTCGTTAGGTCAATCACATCAAACTCCACATTGGTACCATGATAAAGTATCATACCAAAGCTCCTCCTTTCCTATGGCAATATTCTGTCATGTCGGCTACCATTGAAGAAAAGGACTGGGTATGCACATAATCATAATGGCGATCGATGAAATCGATTCCTTTGAAACGACTTAGATAATTGAATGCTTGTTTCATTGTCAAACCATGCTTCTTGCCGAACTCACAAATGAAAACAATCACCCACTCCATCTTATCCCTAATACTATAATCCATCATTGAATAGTTTTACGACAATCATTATAAATAATCGATACATTTCTGCAAATATACATTATTTTCAAATACTGTCCATCAGATTCTCACAATATTTTCTCTCCATTCGTTTTTTTGATGCTCTTGATGCAACGCTTTATAGGATTTACTGAAGCGAATTTGGGGATTATCAGAAGCGCATTTGGGGATATACTGAACCTCTCCTTTGGATTCAACTAGTTGCCGAGGGCTCGTTATCGAAACGGCGAGCGCTCGGCGTTGCGATAACGAGGGCTCGCTATAATTTCGTTGAGGGCTCGACATTTTAGTAAAATCAAAGAAATGGTTCAGTGAAATCAAATGAATGATTCTGCATCATCAAAGGGACGGTTCTGTAAAATCGAAGGAAAAAGTCGGAAAAACAAAAGCCCCCTAACCTCCCCGAGGGGAGGCTTATTCAGAAAGAGATAGCAAAAAAAAAGAAACAAGGCTCACGAAACCGGATACGTCGGTTCGTGAACCTTGTTATAGGTGTGTTCTAAAAATTCTGTTTTATGATTTCTTACAAAAATATGAGATTTCGTTTCGGTTGCTTTTTGTTTGATTTGAAGTCTTTTTGCCACTTTTGGCTACGCCGAGCTAAAGGTTCTCGGTTACATAGCTCGCTATGCGCCCTCAAAAACTGACAAAAATCCAATCAAATCAATTGGCTTCGCCGAGCTAAAGGTTCAAAAATCAATCCGACATAATTTTAGAACCCACCTATGATGATAATGAATGTTGTGATTTAAAAGATGAGTTGTGAGAAGTTGTAGAGTCCGTACTTCCAGACAACGAAGTCGTGCTGACCATCAGGGTACTGGATGAGGGTACAAGGGATTTCGTTCTTGTCGCAGAACGCCTTGAGGCGTGAGCTGTTGAACATGAGTCCGTCCTTACTTCCGCATACCATCCAGAGGAGTTTGTTGGCTTTCTTCATCGCTGCCATGTCGGGAATGAGTTGCTCTGGTTGCTTGGTGTTAGGCGCAGAGGAGAATCCGCCCACGTACGCAAACTTGTCGAGGTTGCCAAGACCAAAGTTGAGGGACTGGCCGCCACCCATGGAAAGACCTGCGATGGCACGGTGTGCTTGGTCGGTGTAGGTGCTGTATTTGCCTTGAATGAATGGGATGAGGTCGTCGATGAGGTCACGCTCGAAAATCTCGAAGCCTTTCACCATTTCAGGACCATAGATATTGCCTTCAGGCTTGTCATTAGGCAGTGCACGTCCATTTGGCATAACGATAATCATGGGTTTTGCCTTGCCTTTGGCATAGAGGTTGTCCATGATGATGTTTGGCACTCCCTGCATCCATTCCTTGTGGTCGCCACCGATGCCGTGAAGCAAGTAGAGGACTGGATATTTCTTTGATTTGTCGTACTTAGGTGGCAGATAAATTGTCACCTTGCGTGTGGTGCCCACAGTCTTCGACTGGTATTCCGTCTCCACGATGGTACCACGTTCGATGCCCGCAGTTTCCTTGTCGAAACCTTCTGGTGCTGCTACATACTCATTAAATGTCACGTCGATTTTTGGCATTCCACCAAACATTCCGCCACCTGGTTGCGCATGAACCGTGGCGATGGCAAGCACGAAAAGTGCTCCTAAATAAAACTTCTTCATGTTAGTTTAAATGTGTGTTAATAAAAAAGTAGTTGTTCTTATATGAATGTTTGAATACGTGATAGGTTTAATAACGATATAAAAATTTTGTTCATTGTTGGAAAAAACCGTACCTTTGTGAGCAATAAAACAAGTTTTATTATGGCTAAGAAGAAATCGAAAAAGAAACATCAAGAGCAACAACCATTATCTCCAGAGAGATTCTTGAGAGA
>Ga0310694_10005721_pt1 | contig 11853 bp, 10 predicted proteins | sample 174DNAGHGhighgp2_FD_203884 | JGI IMG/M metagenome (GOLD analysis project Ga0310694, IMG submission 203884) | Sheep rumen microbial communities from Palmerston North, Manawatu-Wanganui, New Zealand - 1742 DNA GHGhigh gp2 (v2) (version 2) | ecosystem: Host-associated > Mammals > Digestive system...
GAATGATTCGAATGGTGAATATGACATAACTGAATTGTAAGCTTTATCATAAGCTTCTAATTCAGTACCGTTTAAGGTATTACCTGAACCTGTTGAGTTGAATTTATATGTTAAGACATCCCAGAGTGGTAATGTGTACTTGTTGACTTAAAGTGGTAATAAGTTGCTATATCCACCTTAGTTTTCTATAACTTATAATGTTTCCTTGCTAACGACAAATAACCAAATCTTTGTGTAGAAGACTGATTTAGTATACTTGTATAAATCTTAGTATTATCCACCTTATGTAACATCTATGAATCTTGTTTATCTTTCATAGTTCTTTGTTACCCAAGCATAGTATCTGTATTCAGTAATTACCTTAAGTAATTCTGGTACCCATTAGTATCTGTTATAGAATAATACGAATCCCATATTTGATGTATTGTTTTCTAAGATTGAGTAGTTATTTACTCTGTTGATTAAAAGTCTGCAGTTTCTGCTGAAGTCCATCTTATCTATGGCAGTTGGATCAACAGCTATACAAGTGTTCATTAAGCTAACTGGATTTATGAAATCAAACTTTAATATAATTGATTAAGCTGAACAAGCATAGTGTGGGAATGAATTTCTTATACCATTGCAGATGAATAAGAATTATAATGGGAAGTAGAAATCTACAACACCGTGATACTTTCTGAAGGTGTGTATTGATTAGTAATCTAAGTTCATTAAGCTTGGACTGAATTCTTCATTTCTGTGGTTGTTTAATATAGCAGCGTTATATCTGTAGATATCGTATGTTCCTTAAAGTGTATTTGGATTTGGTTATCTTGAATAAGTGTTTTATCCATTTATGTTCATTGTATAGTACCATGATAAACCATTTAATGCGAAATCGTTTTAATCATACTTTTCGATTTCTAAATTCATGTAGTTGAATGAACCTACATTTAAGTATGGACTGATAGCACCGGTTTATTAGAATAATTACTTTTAGATGGTAGTTGATAATGCTGTTACGAAATCTTATAAGGAATTATAAGCAGTCATGAATTACCAGAATGTTGGAGCATTCCAATAGAAATCACCCCATTAGCTGGTTTATGAACTTACAACTTAGCTGAAGAATGGATTAGCTGAAACATTTGAACCGAAGACATATAATCCGTTTTATACAGTGTATGCCTATGTTGATGATTAAGTTCCACCAACAACTTAGAATTAACCGTATTAGTTGAAACCATAGCTTTATATAGAGTTAAGTTCAACTATATTTGATGAGCTACAAACATAATTAATAACTGGTGATGATTCACTTTAGTTGTCATATGTCTTGTTGTATTCAGCCCAGTAGACTGGTTATGAGTTTAAGCTTAATGTTGGTTATATAGAGTTCATACCATAGTAGAATAAGTCAGCTGATGTTGAGCTATTAGTATATCCGCAAACTGGATATTACATGCTTTAGATTTAGTTTTCTCCTGAACCATAGAAGTATTATGTTGGAGTAATTGTTGTGTCGTTAATTGACATTTATAATCCTGAAAGTTTAGCATCTACCATCTTGATGTTATTAGTAACTTAAGCACCTGAGTTAGTCTTTTAGCTAACTATGATACCCATTTAAGCGAATGTTAAGAATTATTATGACTTAACCTTTATGAGACCTGTACAGAATTAGTATGTACCGTCTTAATTAAGTATAGCATATGGTACCATTAATACCTTTTCGTTAATGGTGTATGTTTATGGTGTGCTTGATTCATTAGCTGTGTATGTGTATGTAAGGTTGAATGTTGGATAAATGTTAGCACCTACCTTTTAGATATTAGCTAATATTTAACTACGATCTACGCCTTAGCTTGTAGCTGTTATAACTTATAATGGTAATACTTAGCTGATTGGAAGCTTATATCCTATCATCTTGCTATCAATTGGTGTACCAGTTAATGGTGTTGATTAGTATGTTACTGCACAGTTGTTGATTATAAAGTACTTATCTGTGTTACTTGATGTTGGAGCTATACTAGCTGATTAAGTACCAATAAGTGACTTGAAACCAAATGCATTAGCAACTAAGTATTCTAAATCAACGTTTGTTTCAGCTTCTGATCCGCTTGGATATTATTCAATAGATAACTTATCTGGAGTAGTGTTATAACCTTACTTGTATAAGTAACCTAAAGCAGCTGGTTATCCTGATATAGCTGATGTGTAAATTATGTTTTCGATTGGAACGTTATAAATTTAAGCGCTTGATTATGTTTAGATAATATTTTAAGCGTTAGCTAAATTGTTTGGTAAATATAATGTGTATGAAGTATTTGTATCACCATACTTGATGTCTGAGATGTAAGTGATATTAAATCCAGCGAGGTATTTGGTTAAACCTTATTCTTAATCAGATAATTAAACGTCTGTTACAATTGGGTTGTTACCAACTGACCAGTTCATTTAGTTTGCTGAGTAAGTATTTGTGTAACTTTCGTTGAACTTTAATTCCTTAATCTTTGTGTCAACCCAGTATATAGCTAATTCATTAAAGCCCTTTTAATATTAAGTATTTACAGCTTATCTATTGATTTAGATTGGATTTTAATTAACAACTTAAGTATAGTCATTAAGTTAGTTATCAGCCTTTATAGCAAATGAGAAGTCACCATACATGTGGTATGGGTTATGTTCAATTGTGAATTCATCTTCACGAACACATCTCTTTGTTGTTAAGCTTTAACCAATTGATAAAATTATGTTATGATAGATATAAGCAATTTCGCTTGGAACTTCTTAGTGCCATTAGATGTTACCACCTCCTGTGTTGCACCAACCAAGTGAGATCTTATCGATATAATTCCATATAAAGTCTTTGCCATATGAGAATTAAATGCTTTAAATGTTTTATGGTTAGATTTATACTTAAGCAACACCGTTGGCTGAATAACCATTTACAGTAATTGGTGTGTTAGTTGAGTATATATCCTTTAATTCAATATCAGTAGTTAAGAGTAACATCATTTAACCAACGCAGCAAGCATCATAATCTATCTTGAATGTGACACTTCTTTAGTAGTTGGATGATTAGATATTACCTGAATTGTAATTAGTTGGAGTAACTCTTGAAACATATCTAGCATAAATTATCTTTGGCTTGATAACCTTATAAAGATTGAATTAGTAAATTTCGTTGATGGCTCTAAATTAAATACCATTTGGTGATTAGGCCATTAATTAACTTATGAAACTTCCAAGCTTTTGTTAACGGTTATAAACAATAGCTATTGGACTTGAAGCTGTAACCATAGTCTAGATGAGACCAAAATTACCAAGGTTACTTGGTTATTAGAATAAACTATTATTAGCGATAATGTTGACGTTTGTCATTTTTATCAAGCAAAAATTTTGCAAAAAAATTTTAAATTTTTTTTCATAAAGATTTAATATATCCACATCGACCATCATGATAAAAGCAAAGATTTAAATAATAGTAATGATATTTCTCTTTTTCTTTTTCTGGTATTTCATCAGCAAGATTATATTACTTTGCAAAATCTTCAAGATCCTTTTTTCCGATAGGTTTAAAACCATCTAGTGATGATTTAAATATTTTAATTATATAACCATCTAAACGTAAATCCCAATTAACTTACCATATGAATATATAATTTTTAGGATGGTGATCATAACGACATGTTATATAGTCAAGATTCTTTTATTTTAGAAATTCAAAAACTTCATTATAGAAATTAGTTTTAGGTATGTATTCTTATTTTATTTCTGTCAGAAAGAGAATTTATTTTAAAAAAGATTTTTTCTTTTTTCTTTTTTCTTTTTTTTATTTCTTTTTTTCTTTTTTTATCAAAATTATTGAAGATCCTTTAATTTTGAGTATAATTCTTTTGCGAGACAAATCGCGTCTTCGACTTTTGTTGTATAAGCTTTCATATCACATGATTATTTAAAGCCATTTTAATCACCTTACATTTCATTGATAATTTGTTCATTTGTATCGTATTCATAATTTAATGTACATAATAATTCTCCTACTTATTCGAGGTATTCTTAATATTTTTGTTAATTCATTAATTTGAAAAAAATCTGGTTTCACTAAGACATAGCTAAAGGATTTTTCACTTTTCATTTTTATCAAGTTCTATATAACAACCGTGAAGAGTATGCTTTAATTTTATACCATCTCTGTGAAAAGTGTGATGATTGTAATACTCTTCGAAATTCATAAGTTTAGCTAATTTAATTATTTATTATTTTGATATATCTTTGAAATGCTTATCTGTAAATTTGAGTATTCTGATAACATTATCCTCGGGAAATATTTTTCCATAAAATATTTTATTATTAATAACAAATTTTAAAAGATGAACATTTTAAATTTGTTATATCTTATAACCACCATGTTCATCTAAAATTTTATAAAAATTATCCATTAATTAAAAAAAAGATTAGTTTTAGTTTTCAATGATGATGTTAATGATAATAAATTCCACAACCTTCTAAATTATAAATTCCATATAAATCATTATTGTTAGCTAATTCAAATACTTTATTTACTTTATCTTAAGCATTATAAGGATAATTTGATACAATGTATGTCAGGTATTAATGTGGAGTATACCTCATTGATCCTGTAATTAATTTGTTACAAACTTTATAAAAATATTAGGATAAATCATGTAAAACATTATATACTTTCTTATCATAACTTGTAAAAGGGTTTAAATTAATATGAAAATCTGAATTATCTAAATTATAAGTTATCCACATATTTACTTTTAAATTATCGAAATATATATGATCTTATGTTGCAGGTATACCATCGTGTTCATAAACTATATGAAATATTTATATATCATTTTAATTCTTTTTTAAAAATATCTATCTTTTCGTTTAAAAGTAAAAAGCCTAGTTTTCATTTATGAAAACAACGGCTAAAAAATTATTTCATTTTCATTATAAGTTTCTTAAAACTAATACATTCATAAGATTACAAGGATATTAAATTAAATGATTTTTGAAGAAATCACAACAATCAGTTATTTTTTAGAAATACTATGATTCAAAATATTTCTAACTATAATTCTTTGCTAGTATTTTTTCATTAAGGAACACTAACATATTATCTTTTGTTATTTAAAAGAATGCATGATAACCATCTGGTCTAAACATTACATAATTATGTGTGTCGTACATATCATCATATCTCAAATCATATATACAATTAAATTAAATTATATAACCTATATATTCTTTAAAGTAATCTATATATGTTTCTTTTTTACAATACTTATTTGGTAAATTTTCAATTAATTTTCTTTATTCATCTTTTGATATCATAATAGTATTAAAAAAGATTAGTTTTTTTCAATAAACATTTAAGTGTATATCGCAGTCTTCTGATTCTGAACTAAAAGATATATCAGCATCAACACATTGTTCATGATATTCTGTTCTACAAACTGGACATTTTTTATTTTCAAGTTTTTCATAACATTCTTTGCAAACCAAATGTTATTTGCTACAAGGACTTGCGTTAATAAATTGTTGTTTACCTTCACTCAAACAAATTACACAAACATCATCTTTTTCCATAAACATATTATTTTCATATTTTTCTTTAAGTTTTAAAACATCATTAATGAATTACAGCTTTGGATATTTTTCTACACATTCGTCTGATAAAATTATTTTTTTACTTAGTATTTTTTGCATCTGCTTGACTGTCATCTTTTTTTTTGGAATCCAATACTCTGGTATCTTCATATTCCTTTATTCTAATATATCAAAGACAGTTTCTCCATCTATGTTTGTCATAGAAGGATCATGTTACCATTATTTAGGAGGAATTTAATCATTGTCTGCTATTTTCATAGCAACTGTGTTATAAGTCCAATCTTATATTGCTGGATCATGATACCAAACTTTATTTATATGTTCATTACCTATCAACATAGCAACTGTTTCACCATTATTATTTTAAAGATCTGGATTATGGTAAAATGCTTTTGGTATATCTTTTTCTTAACCATTTTATGCCATTAACATAGCAACTGTATTTCCATCAGTATTTTAAAGATCTGGTTTATGGTACCATTCTTTATCTGGAGTAATACCTGCTGCGGTATACATCATAGCAACTGTATTTCCGTTTTTATTTTAAATATTAGGATCATGATGCCATTCTTTTGGCGGAATAATTTCATCTGACATTAAAATCATAGCTATTGTATTTCCATGACGATCTTACCATTCTGGATGAGCTAATAAATACTCTTTTGTTTAATGATTATTTTCTATAAAACTTTAGATTTTCTCTTCTGTTATTATTTTTTAAAAAGCCTAGTTTTTCCTCGAGGAAAACGACGGCAAAAGAATGGTTTTTGTATCATTCCTCTAGGAAGAAGAAATGTGGGAAATTACTAACAAATTTGTTGTAAAGTTCAGTTTATTCTTTTTACATGTTTTCTCCTGAACCATATTCTTTAATAATTTGGTCATGACCTTCACCTTCGCTGAGGTGCTTTACACTAACAAATAATTAATTTCTATTTGGATCATATCTTGATGAAACAACAGCTTAAAGTACATCTTTATCAATTTCATCTAATTTAATACAATGTTATTCTAAGTCTAATAAAGTAAGATAATAAAACATGATATCAAACATCATAAATACAACTATAGTTTGATATTATTTAAGTTCATTTATTATCATCTTAACTAAAGCCATAATCTTTGGTTTTTAAAGTCCATCTGTAAGAATATCTAAAATATAACATAACTAAATTGTCTTTTCTTCAAAATATTATTTATATCTAAGTTCTTAAATAACATTTTCTGGATGATCCATTACTGGACAATGAAGTATAAATTCTTTATATTATTCTAGATAATTTTTAAGAGTTTGTTCATTTATTAATAGAAGTAATTTCTTAGCAAGATCTTCGAATTCTAAAGATTTTTTAGGAAGTTTAGCAAATTCTCTGAAGAAGAACCAATTCAGAAAGAGATATATTTATTTTGAACGATCATCTGGAAATCTAGGAATTTCGTTATAGTAAATTAAAAATGGACTTGATCCTTTACTTAAAATCTACTTTTATATTTCGATAAGATATTTCTTTTCGATATTTCTGACTTAAGTTTGTTGATCATAATCAAGAATATCCTTTATGAAATCGAGATATTCTTCTTTAATTTTGTATGAATTTAAATCACCGGCTTTTGTATCTGTCATATATTTTTCTCTAACAACAGGTATTGTATAAAGGTACTAACCTTATTCAACTTCCATTAAACTGAATAGTTGCTTAAGTGTTTTATTAAATTCATCAAGATCAGATTATTTATGATCAGTAACTGGTATGTTATATTCTTTAAGTATATCAAGTATAGGTTATAATTTAACTTACATTTTAAGTTAACAAAAAAAAAGAAAAAAATGGTAAATGTGTCTATTCCACATCGCCATTTTTTTAGTATATTTTATACTAAGGGTTTTTTTGGTTCCATTGAACCGAAAATACAATATCAATACCTTCCTGTCATTACATCATAGACATTCCAGTTAAAAGAATCCCATTGGAAATCATTCCATCCGGATCCTCCTGATATTGTATCTGAGTCGTTTATATTGTGATAAAGCATTTTGTGATACCTTGAAAAAAATAAATTTCTGTTTTTACACTACAGGCTAAAAATGAACTATAGTTCATTTTGACGCCCTATATAAAAATCACGATTTCTCGCAGGTGTCTTTCCACGCTCGCATAGTGCGCCCCCATGAGGTACTCGACTTTCGTCGGCTCACAATTAATAAAAAAATAAAGTTATCCGAGCAGTGTTCGGATTCTTATATTTGCGTATATCAAAAATCACAGACAATGTATCTAATAGAAATAATAAAATTTTGTTTATTAGTCTTCATCTAAGTTATCCTTATCTGAAAATTTGATTATAAAATTATTCGCTGGTCTAATCATTGGAATAACAGTATTTTTATTAAAATCTTCTGGTTTAGGATTCACTATAACAGTAAAATCGTTGGTGTAGTATTTTTCAATTTCGCTTTTTATTTTATTAGCATTAGCATTTTTTGTTGGATTAGTTTTAATTTTTTCAGTAAAACTTGGTGTATTTTTGACTATTGACCATGTTATATCAAAAGGTAAATCATAAGGTATTTGTTAGAAGATAAAGTAATAACGATCATATGGTAGTAATTTAAAATGGTAATTGTCTGAATCAAAATTATTTTTTTCAAGAATTGCTTAATAGTATTCACCAAAAAGCTTGAATGATATTATTTGTCTGTCTTTCTAACGTTATTCTACAATTTTGTAATCAAGATCTTTTAAATTAACTACATATCCTTCTGGAACATAATATCCAGAAAAGCTTAATTCAAAAAGTGCTACTATACTAGCACGGTAATATTCTTCTTACTCGAGACGTTACATCGAAATTATACTCACTTTATTTATTGTTTTTATAAAATAATTTCGTTGAATATTATTTTTAAGTATCCATTATTTTTTGATGTATGTTTGATATTCATCTTTAAACATAACAGGTACATTAATTTAAAGTGTTATATCAAAATTTCCAGAAATAATTCCCTCCATTTTGTCGCGATAAAAAAAATTTATTTTTTCAGGATTCTTCAGTTTCGGATTCTTCATATTCTTCATTTTCTTCTGCCGATTCGATATAATTAAGATCCTTTCTGAGTTATTAAATTCTCTTAATCTCGTCATTCCATTCACGTTCTGCTAATTTTTGTTGACGTTTATTTCTGAATTAACAATCTTTAACTATTATTGTGTATTTATCTCCCATTGCATCAAAATCTTAAAATTTGTTTATATTAATTCTTTATTCTTCGTTGGTTAATTAATTAACTGCATAGAAATTATTTATCAAACGTTATTTTAATAAATATGTATATTCTTCTATAAACTTGTTATCTTTAGTTCTTTTTTCAAGAGATTTATCACGTAAGAAATCTTCGAGAGCTTCTATTAAAGTTGTATAAAGCATGTGTTTACCTTTAGCTAAATTTAATGTTTACATAAATGGATTTAACCACTTATGGTATGTTTAAAGTAATTCCTTTTAAGAATCTAATAATTTCTAAGGAATATAGTCTTTCCATTTTTCATCACCAAGATGTTTTCTGAAATCAACGAAACGCTAGAATACTTCTAAAAGATATAAATTACCAGCATCTATATAAACAAATTTCTTTACTATTTTTGGTACAAGATCTTTTTTCATAAGACCATATGATTTGTGAAAATCTTTTAAAATTTATCTTTTCTTCGATGGATTTTCTTTCATTTTCTTTTCAAATTTTCGTTTATATTTATTATAATCATCTTCAGGAAGAAACTTCTTTGTAAGAACAAGTCTAAATAATCTTCTTGTTGTACCATAATCGAGTGATTAATTAAATTTAACATGATTGTTGGTTTATAATTCAATAAATGCATGATTAACAAAAGGTTCTGCATCACTTTAATAAGCTTTTCTAAGTGTGATTGTTGTATTTTCAGCAAGTTATTTTATTTAACTATTGACTACTGGTACATTAGCATCAAGTTCACTTAATGTTGCATAAGCTGCACCTTTTAATTCTACAAAACCTCCAGAATCATGACTAGCTGAGTTTGATGAACTGGTTTATATTATTGCAGATTTTGGTGTTCCGCAATATCCTTTTTCAATTGTTCTTGTTTCATTACCATCTGTTATTTATTTTTGTTTTAGACCAAGCCATGTTTGAATAGTTTCTGATTAACTAGATTTTCCTCCAGAACCAGAACATTCTAGAATAAATATTCCGAAACAAGGTATATTTTTGTAAAGCATTCTGATAATAATACTTGCTACTTTCCAATGGAAAATATCAATATCATCTGTAAATATTTCATCAAACATTTCTTCAATTTCATCATAAGCATCACAAAGTTTATTTGATTTATCTGATTAAACTTCACGGATATCATCAATACATTTTAGATAATTATTTTCATCAAGCATGTATGGTTCAATTTTGAACATAGTAGATTATGTTATGAAATGTTCTCTAGCTTCTCTACCTTATAAAAACTTGAATTTATTTTAAAGTTCATCGTAATATAATACACCGTTATATACACCGAAATATAAATCTTCGGTATCAGGTTATTTTTATTCAGCATTTCTAAGATCAGCAACTGTGTTATCAAAATCTGGTTGTTTAATATTATTTCTAAATTTTTTCAATTTTCTACAAAATGTTTTAGCTGCTTCACGACCTGGAATATCATCTTTTGTATTTTCTGGTTCTTCTTCAGAATTTTCAGAATTACTTTTTTATAAAATTTGTTTATTCATAATCAAATACGAGTAATCATCTTCTAATTATTTGATGTAACTTTTAATTATTCCCATATAATCTTCTTTCTAAATTGCTTTAAAATGATAAAGATCTCTAGTTTCTATTGAATCATTAAATTCATAAAGCACAGGATCGTAACCAATAGGTTTATAAATTTTAAGACGTTTTTGTAATTTAAGATTTAAAAATTCCATAAAGAATTCTTTGATATCTTAATCGAATTCTTCTATATCTGTTTTCTTGAAAAGGCCATTATCTTCACAACTTAACCAAATCATAAATTCATCATAAATTCCTGAAGTTTGTTTCATATAAACTTCTTCTGCAATACGTCCTTCTGATTTAAGTTCTGTTTAGTTACGATTATATACACCAATGATTTTTCTGATAAGATCTGGTGTTTCAGTGTGTTAATATTTACTTAAAGCAGACATTACTGTTTTCTAACATTTTACTGGATAACGATCTTTTGATGAATTCATCCAAAAGATATCTGATTTACTTGACATATTTTCTATAATCGAATCAATCTCAGGAATTATTTTTGCCATAGAAATTTCATCTTCACCTGCCATACAAATGAAGTAAGCAAGTTAAGTGATATAAGAATTTTCTTTGAAATATTCATAAAGTAGATGTATAAGTTATTCACGATATTTCCAGTGAACGAAATTAAATTAAGTTACTATTCCAATAATTTAACTACTAGTTGTAAGTCGATGAACTTCATTTTTAAAGACTTGATATACTTTAGCTAAAGCTTCACGATAATCTTTTGGTCGAGATTATCTAACAAGTTATTCTAATGTTGATGTTTTGATTTCACTCAAATGATTACTTTCTATTATAACATCTTTTCCATTAAATGGATCTAATTTTTTTACTAGTTCAGGACAGTCTAACACTTTTTTTACTTTTCCGTTGTACATAACAAATTTGTTATATTCTTTATTTCTTTCTGAGAATGTTAGAGGAAGACTAGTTGAACCAGTAAATGGAGATGTATCAAAATATTTATAAAATTCTGCTGTCTTGTATATTGGTAAAATTTCTTCTTCAAAGAAGTATTTAAAAGATTCATCTTTTAAAAGTAATTCTTTAAGCACTTCTTTTTCCGAAGAATCTAATCTTATATTCATAAAATATATGTGAAATCCATATCTGACATACATGTTATCTTCTGAATCAGTTTATGTACGTTTAAGATCTAAATCAGCTCTTTCTAAAATAAGATAATCAAGATCAGAACCTTTTAAAGGTGAATAACTTTTACCATCTTACAAATATCTTGCTAACATTTCTTTATATTTATCAGCGAGTTTAATAGCATAAAGCCTATCACGTTTAAGATCTAAAGGTTATTTTTATTCATCACATGGTATAAAAATATCACAATCAAAAGTAAGTCCTGATTGAGTTTTTGAACGATATTATATGATAGTATCTAATTTACCATTATTTGCTAACAAAATTTTAGA
>Ga0310694_10005722_pt1 | contig 11852 bp, 10 predicted proteins | sample 174DNAGHGhighgp2_FD_203884 | JGI IMG/M metagenome (GOLD analysis project Ga0310694, IMG submission 203884) | Sheep rumen microbial communities from Palmerston North, Manawatu-Wanganui, New Zealand - 1742 DNA GHGhigh gp2 (v2) (version 2) | ecosystem: Host-associated > Mammals > Digestive system...
AACATTAAAAATACCAATAATGAAGAATATTCATGTTGGTGATATTTGCAATGTAAACCTGCAAGGATTTGAAGATACAAAGGGAAAAACACTTTATATGAACAGCATTAAAGAGGATATCGATTCCCAAGAATACACCATTGAATTGGTTGAAGGAAAAAACCATTTAAGCAAGAAATACAGCGGCTCATATATGATGAAGACAAAAAACGGCTCACTTGTAGGAACAAGCTCATCAAACCCATTGAATGCAAAATGTTCCATAGTGAACACCAATATAGGATTAAAGGATAGTAGCACAATTGCAAAGAAAATCAGATTAAAAGGTCAACAATTGGGAACTGTGCCAAAAATCTATAAATGGCTCCGTGTCAAGAACGCTGGAGGCGTCGGCGGTTGGAAATACAATAAATATACTAATCATATCGTAAAATCTGAGAACGCGGATAAGTTTGGAGCCAAATCTGCAGCAAAATGCTGGAGCAACAAGACAGCTAATTGCTGCGATTTTGCTTGGTTATTTGCTATGCTTGGAAAAGGAGCTGGTAAGAACATAGGCGTCAAGAAAGGAACTTACACAACCACCAAGGGCGTGACCAAAGGTCATATGTGGAATTATTATGGAAGCAAATATTACGATTGCTCTTCAGCCACAAATAAAACGCCAGACTGGAAAAAGGTTGAGGACATAAAATAAAATGGTGATTAACTATGGAATTAGATGATTCAATATTTGGCTGCGACTATTCAAGCAAAGGCGAAGTCAGTGCCAATGGAGACATAGGAACTATTGAAGGCCTTGATAATGCGAAGCAAAATATCAGAAATTGGCTTCTAACACAAAAAGGGTTTTATCCATTTGATGATGAATATGGCTGTGAGATATTTGACATATTTGGAGAGGATTTTGAAGAGGAAAATGTTGATGCAGGAAAGGTCTACATCTTGAATGCATTATATGACAATCCTCGGGTGAAGGAAGTTAAAAGAATAGAGCCTTATATCACAATCAATGGTGATATTCATTTTATTATTGAAATTATGCTTGTTAATGGTACAGAAGAACGAATGACTGTAGAATTAGAGGAATAAGGAGAAATGGCAGAAGAAGAATTAGAATTAATAACCTTTGATGGAGACGTAATAACCAAGTCAGACTTCCGAGATGAAATCATAGACATGTACATAGATGCAAATCTCGATGGTTTGACCAAGATAACCGACTTCAGTATCGGAAGCGAGGCTTATCACCTTGCAGATGTGATGGCGAGCTTCATACTTGAACACCGCGAACTTATAGACCTCAACTATCAGATGTCTATGATTCATACGGCAGCAGGCGAGTTTCTCGATAACTTCGGCGATATGGCTGGCGTTCACAGAATAGGAAGTTCTCCAAGTGTTGGAACTGTTGTTTTCACCAGATTAAGCGAGGATAAGACATCAGAAATAATCATTCCAGATGGGGCGCAGATAAGCACAGATGATGCAATCAGCTTCGTTGTCGATAATGATGGCGAAGACTTGGTTATTGATATCGGCGGAACAGAAGTGGAAGGCTCAGTAATCTGCGAACAGGAGGGAGCTTACACCAATGTCAACCCTAATACTATCACACTTGTAATGGGTGATTTAGGAAACCTTGTAAGCGTGACAAATCCAGAGAAAATGACTGAAGGAGCAGACATTGAAGATGATGACGATTATAGAGCAAGAATATTGTTATCACCATATGAAGTGCCAACTGGAACTCTTGCATGGTATGAGAACTTAGCAATAACTCCAACATACAATGGAAATGCGGTCGTGCATGATGTCAGAGCAACAAAAGGAATTACACAATTGGATGGAGACGTCGTCATTTGTTTCAATCCTACAAATTGGGAAGACCTTGTCGTTCGTGAAGATATCAATGCCTATAACGAGGATAATTCTATTGAAAGCACTGCAACAGCAACTATGACTCGAGCAAGGGCTGAACTCGTGGACTTGTTCACCATGAAAGAATATGATGTTGTCGGTGTGGATACACGTTTTACTTTAGCCAACAAGGTCTCAGTGCTTAAAAGCGACTCTAACGTCACTTACATATTTGCGGTTTTATTGGAAAATAACTACAGCATCAATATGGTGAAAGATGCAATAATTGAAAAAATAACCAACTTTAATGGTGACGCAATGATTTCTCTTGAATGCTCACCAAGCGTCTTAGCCAGTATAATCGAAAATGAGGTAGATGGGGTCACAAATTGCAGAATTGTCGCTAAAGAAGGTAATAAATACACCGAAATTATAGAACCAATCACCATGGCGGGTAATGAAGTCTACAATGTGGATTTGACAGATATTGAAAACAGGATTCAAAAATTATCCTTCAATGTCGATATACAATTAGAGGAATAAAAAAATGAGTTACGACAATACATCATTCTATGGAGACCTCATCTGCAATGAATATGACGAACAGAATAATTTCATAAACCCAGAAAGCCCTTTAGGCTTTTACATTTATCATATTCTTGGCGATTCCTTCGATATAATGTCCGAGCAATGCACCAAATTCATGAACGACACCTCCATTTTGACTGCAGATGTTCGCAGCTTAGATAAATTTTGGGGAATTTCCTATAACATGCCAAGACCAAAATTGGAAAGCGGAAGAGAACTGACAGACGAGGAATACAGAATCTATCTTTACCTACGAAATTGCAGGTTAATTACTCGCGAAGACTTGGAAATCTGCATGGGCAACTGCTTCAACATTGATGATTACAAATTATATTTCACAGAAGAGTCTGTGTATTTAAGAACTGTAGACCATACAAAATACGAAAGCAATATAAACATTTCAAGCAATCTGCAAAAAAATCAGTCAGATTCCACAAGGAATTATATCACAGATTTTGAGAATGACGATGACGTATTCACTTTGGAAGGGCTACAATCCGAGAATGCAGAAAGGTTCATTATAGTCAACATTCCATTTAACAATTATGATTCTGAATTCTTGACTTTTATGGAGCAATTTATTAGCCTCAAGGGGAACGTTTTGATTAGGGAGTTCGTATTATGACTGATATCGATTATGAAACGTTATATTATAGTATTATTGATAATTTAGATGAGAATTTAATTGAATCCTATGATTTGGATACCATTATTCAAAGTGCTAAATTGACTTGGGATGATACAGCCGTAGAGGTTAATTCTACAGATTTTACAATGATTTTTGATATTTTGACCTATGAGATTTTAGATTATACAGGATATGATATTAGCGGAGATGATTTATAAATGACACAATTTGACGATTACTTCAGAAATGATGATGTTCCTTTCTCAGAAAACTTAAACGATGCCTTGTTGGTTTCAAATGTTTTTGATTATACAGTAAACATTGAATTGCCAAAGATGTACTCTGATTCAACTTTTGTCGATAATTTGAGCCCAAGAAAGGCAGGAGTTGCTATTGTTACATTAAAGGAAAACTTACCAAGCGGAATAAGCATTTCAACCGACCAAACAACTGGGGAAAGTACCTTAACTGGTACGGGAACTGTGCAATTCCTATTCTATCCAAACTTCAACAGCTTTGGAAAAATCAAGGCAATCAGATGGACAAGCGACAACAACAACATTCAAGTGAATTTAAAGACAAAAACTGGAACGACATTTGCAACACACATCGCTAACGGCGTTATTGAAAACTCAAGCTCACATCTAACAACTTTAGAGGAAATTATCATTGAGTTAGAGTTCAACAACGATACCTTGCACAACCTAACCATCACAATGGAGAATAAGAAACAAACTCGTTATGGCGCAAATGTGAAAATAGGCACCGTTGATGGGTTGAATGAAAGATTAGAAGCGATTGAGACAACCAACCAATTGCAGGATGCTCTCATTACCACAAAAGTCGATAAAGTAAGCGGAAAAGGATTAAGCACAAATGATTATAGTGCTACAGACAAAAGCAGAGTTTCCAATTTGAAGACCGTTGCGATGACTGGAGAATATAATGATTTGGTCAATAAGCCAACAATTCCTACCAAAACAAGCCAGCTCGCAAACGATGGGGATGGTACAAATGTATTTGTGAAAAATAATGATTCCAGATTGAGTAATGCAAGAAATCCAACAAGCCATACTCATGGAAATGTGTCAAACGATGGGAAAATCGGCACCACAAGCGGAAAAATAGTAGTGACTGGAACAAATGGGGTATTGCAAGGAGCAGACACCATTACAAAATCAAAGATAAGCGATTTTAGTCATACACATACAAAGTCACAAATCAGCGATTTTAGTCATACACATACCAAATCACAAATCACTGATTTTCCTACCACAATGGCACCGTCATCTCATGCGCATGGGTCAATAACAAATGATGGAAAATTAGCTACCGCAAATGGAATCGTCATTACAGATGCAAACAAAAATATTACAGCAAGCAGCACAATTACCAAATCAAAAATCAGCGATTTCCCGTCTACGATGACTCCGTCATCTCATAAGCATGGGAACGTTACGAATGATGGTAAAATTGGTACAGCAGCAAATAAACCTATTATCACAACTACCGATGGAGTTTTAGTTGCAGGCTCTTTCGGAACTACAGCAAACACTTTCTGCCAAGGAAACGATACGAGATTAAGCAACGCAAGAATACCTACAGCACACACACATGGTGACATCTCCAACACTGGAGCGATAACAAGCAGTATAGTGGACTTCAGTACCTCAGATGCACCTATAATTTCCGACTCAAGCAACAGCGGAAAATTGCAAAAAGGATATGTTGATACAGTCTACATCCGCGATTCTAATGCACATTCTAACATAGGAACCTCTGCCAAAGAAAATCAGGCAAATATTAATTTAAGGATTGATAATAAAATCGGAGGATTAGCATGGAAAACTGTTGAAGACTTATCAAATTTCGATGGAGCTATCTACTATAATGATTATTTTGTCTATGTTATAATTAACAAATCAGGCGTTAAAATATCAACAGCAGATGTTTACAAGAATTTATTCAGCGGAACAATCCCTATAAATCTTTGTCCGTCCGCAGCTATGGTGCAAAACAATACAGGTACTGTGGATGTTCGTATAAAAATTAACACGGTCGGTACAATCCAAATCATGGGCACTCAGACAATAAGCAGCGGATTTACTGTTAACATAGGATTCTTGTACGCAAGAGTATAAAAAGGGAGTAAAAAAGAATCATGAGCGACTTTTATGAAAATCTGCTAAAGGCCACCGACAATACTAATGATATTACTATTGAAAAATATGGTGTTGTAACTCAAATAAACGATAATCATTGTAGTGTGAAGGAAATAAATAGCGATTTGGAGCATTCAAATGTTATAATTTTGAACAAAATCAATCTCCAAGTTGGTGATAAGGTCATTTTGGGATTTGTAGAAAATGACCTTTACAATCCTATTGTGTTGGGCGTTTTAGAGAGAAGTATAACCCAAGATATCAACATAGGTTCCAAGACAGAATATGGAATCGTAAAATTGGTCGATAACCTTGAATCAGAATCCTATGAAGATGGATATGCTTTATCAGCTCATCAAGGTGAAGTGTTGAATGAAATGATTTCAGAAAAGGCTGACATTGGCCACACCCATTCAATCAGCAATGTCACAAATCTTCAGACAACCTTAGATAACAAAATCAACAAATCTTCAACCTCTGGGCTTGTAAAAAACGACGGAACAATTGACACGACCCAGTATTCAACATTTAACGGAGATTATAACAGTCTGTCCAACAAACCGACAATCCCATCAGCAAATACAACAGCAACCAACATCAAGATGGACGGTACCCAAAGCGCAGGAAGCCTATCCACCTTTGCAAAAGCAGACCACGTCCACCCGACCGACACAAGCAGAGCAGCAGCGACTCATAGCCACACGAGGTCAGAGATAACCGACTTCCCGACCGTACCAACAGCCTCCACATCACAGCCAAAAACAAACTTTTACAAAGCCAGTGGAGTCGTAGGAACAAGCATCGATTATGCACGTGCAGACCACCAGCACTCTCCATTCCTCAGCAATACTGACGGAGGAGGTTCAACTGCTGGATACATCAAGATATTGGAAATCAACGTTACTGCAAGTTGGCAAGATAGACCTATCACATTTGCATTGCAAAGAAGGGCAAAACAGACACCAATCTACGTAAGCATAAAACTAACCAATATCGATATAAATACAACCAATTACACAATCGACAAGTTCGTCATGTGGGGCGACAACACCACAGACCTTTATCTTAGGCAAACGGCGACAAACACTTGGAATCTGATAGCATACAAAAATGAACACGACAGTTACAATGTTGTAAACCTCTTTAGTGGAAACGGAAGCGTGCAAATCAGCCCATTGAACGGAATGTACGGCACATCAAAACCAACAAGCACAACAGCAAACCCAGTATATGAAGCCATATACATCGCTGGAGCAACACCATTCGGAACAGCAGCCAAGACAGTCTGCGAAGGAAACGACTCAAGATTAAGCGATGCAAGAACACCAACAGCACACAAACACGCCTACACAGACCTTAACATCTCAGACACATCAGCCAATATTAATCTGAACGACTACAGAACTGTTGGGCATTATAGAATTTGGGCAACAGCGCAAAAAACCAACACTAACGCCCCAGACTCCCAAGGTGGAATCCTCATTGTTGAGGAAATACCTAATGGAGTAAGTCAAATGCTCATACAGTATTGGGCTGATAATCCAAGAATATTCTACAGAATCTACCACAACACAGAAGGATGGCGAGATTGGCAGGAAATATCTACAAACAAGGAACATGGCTCAGTCAACATACTGAATGGCCACCCAATCAATGATGGAAATGCTGGAGTAACCTATGCGCAAATAAGACGTGACGATAAAGCAATTACTCCAACATACAGGCTAAACCTGTCATCAGTATCCGACACAGCAAAATATAATGACCTAAGATGGACAATAGACCCAGTAAACTTCACATATGAAGATACCTTCACATTATCATTTTGGGCGAGAGCAACTGCCAATAAGGAAATAAAAACATACTTCTATGGTGGAATCACAGCAAAAAGGCTCAACTCCAATAGCGAACTCGACCCAGACAACGGAAGCCTCGGTGATGGAGCAACAAGATTCACACTATCAACAGGCTGGAAGCACTACCGTGTAACCTACAAGTTGAACTCCACAGGAACTGCAACAACAGAGAAAAAGGTGGCAATACGAGTATACGGAGGTACAGACGCCTACATAAGTGGAGTCAAATTTGAGGGAGGAACCAACAGCACAGACTGGTCACCACACCCATCAAAGATAATATCTACCTACATTCCAACATCAAGCGACCTAAACAATTATACAGAGACTGGATTTTACTACAATCATAATAACACGGAATGTGCAAGCATTTCAAACCTTGCTGAAAGTGGAAAGGCATTCTTCCTCACAGTTGAAGACTGGGGAGCCAGCAACTATACCAAACAAACCATCACGCATTACGCAACAAAGTATAATTATGTGAGAATAAGAAATGCGGGAACTTGGAATGCATGGACAAAACAAGTCGACGTAAACCAAGCAAACAGCACAGCAACAAACATAAAAGCAAACGGCACACAAGCAGCAGGAACAAGCGCACTATACGCAAGAGCCGACCACGTCCACCCACATAACTGCGTAAACAACCTAACAAGCACAAGCACAACAGCGCCGTTGGCAGCGAACCAAGGAAAAGTGCTGAAGGATAGTCTCACTTGGAAAACAGTATCGCTTACTAACATGAGCGGAGTATCCCTTCAATATAACGACCTGTTTTGCAGATTGATAGTGGACGGAAGCTACAGCATTAACACCGCAAACGCCTATAAGAACCTTGTGACTGGAACAATACCCGCAGATTATAGACCAAATTACGACATAACGGGGTTAAATAATGGTTCGGTGCTAATTCGGGTTAAGATTACCTATGACGGTTATGTGCAATATTGTAGCGCGCAAACATTCACTTCGAACGCTGGAATTCACACGGAACTCATATGGGGAAGAGATTAAAAGGATGTGAGAGCTTGAAATGCGAAGATTGCGAATACTACAAGAATGGCGACTGCAAATATGGAACAGAGAACATCATCTGTTCTATAAAAACCAAACACGAACGAAATGAGAAAAAAGAGGTAAAAAATGAAGTATACAAGAAATGAAATCATCTTAGAGGCAAGACAAGTCAAGGAGTTCATAGAAACAAATAAGAAAATTCCAATGAGCTGCACAATGAAAAATGGAGACGTAATATCTCCATATTCTCTTTCTCTTCTGATTGCAAAGACTATTTTAAATAAGGAATACTCATTTGTGGGTGTTGTGAAATATAACACCAATCCTTATTCTGATAAGGTCAGGAGTTTAAAAGTTAAGAAAAATACTTATATGGATATGCTGCAAAGATTTGCGAATTATTGTGCAAAAAATCGCAGAGTTCCAAGTAACATTATTATTGATGGCGAACATGGTGCCTGCTCCTTTGAGCTGTTCCTTTACTGTATCTGTAAAATCTTAGTGTACTATTCAGAAAATAAGGTCTTGCCGAATTATTGTATTTTTAATGCAAGTAATGTGCAAAATACTAAAACCAATACCCAAAAAACACAAAAAAGTACAAGCACACCTACATCAAACTGTACAAATCCATATGTTTCAACACCATATAATTCAAAAAGTGGTTGCGATAATATGGGTCAGAACACAAATTACTATTGTGGAGTTTCTGCGCTACAAAAAGTATTGTACAAATTTGGAATCCACGTTTCACAGAAACAATTGGCGAGCTGGGCTGGAACTACAACTTCTGGAACAAGTCATCAAGGAATCAGAACCGCAGTTGCACAAGTAAGCAAAAAATATGGCGTGAAATTAACCGTGAAGGAATATAACTTCAGCGAGCTTGGATTTGAGAAAGTCGCAAAAATGATATGCAAACCAAATGTTGACATCATTTGGCACTTGAGCTACAGAAACAAGTATGGCCATTATGAAAAAGTGTTAAGCATTGATTTAAACAAAAAAACAATGAAGATAATCAATAGTTTGGGCAACAAGTGTGCAAATAATTGCTTCTGTGGTTACATAGAAACACGAAGCTTTGAAAAACAAAAACAATACTGTAACGGCATAAGCCAACCAAGCTTAATAGTTATCACAAAAGGGTGAAAAAAATGAGTTTTGCAGAAAAAATGCTGAATTTATGCCAAAAAATAAATGATAAAATCTACGAGAGAGAAGGATTAACTGAAAAGTGCCTAAAAAATCAGATAAAAATCAACGAGCTAAGAGCAAAACATAATCTCCATTATGCGGATTGGGTTCAATAAAGGAGCTGATTAAATGAGCGAAATAAAGATTACAGATGAGGATATTGATGAATTATTATATAATTATGATAGGAACAATGCAAATCAGATAAAATCCGCTGGTGCATTAGAGTACACATTGTTTGAGAAAATCGCTAAAAAATATATGTATGAACAGTATGATGATGACTTCAAAAAATCAGTTGATGAGGGCTTGATTTATCCTCATGATTCAGCTCAAGAGCTTTTTAAAGGAATCAACTGCTTTACTCTCGACCCAAGATTTATATTAAGAAAAGGTGTCTATTCTAATGGCGATACTGGTCATCTCGGTTGTGTGACCAAACCAGCTAAACACTTTAGCGTGGCGATTGAGCATCTCGCACAAACTCTTGGATTAGCGTCCACATGTATAGCTGGTGGTGTCGCAATCGCTTCAATAAATTGTTTCTTAGCTCCTTATATTGTCGGATTATCCGATAAGGAGATTTTTCAAGCCGTTCAAGGATTCGCTTATCAGATGAATGAAGCATTCAAAAATCGTGGGTCTCAATCATTATTCAGCAGCATCAATATTGATTTAATTATGCCAGACTTCATCAAGAAACAGCCAGCGGTTGGAGCTGGAGGTGAGTATACTGGCAAGAAATATGAGGATTACGAAGAAGAAGCAATAAAGTTGGCTCATATCATAACAGAAGTGTTCCTTGAGGGCGATGGAGCAAAAAAGCCCTTGTTTTTTCCTAATTTGATTTATAATATTGATGGTGCAGAATTGTCAGAATGGAATGACATCTTTGAATTGACCGCTAAATTCTCACAGCCATACTTCAGTATCCCCTCAAACAACAATGGAGTTGAATATTCATCCACATTAGGTTGTAGAACCGCTTTGCCGAGCAACTGGACTGGAAACCCAAATATTGACTGTATGGGAACTGGAAATGCTGTTTATACCACTTTATGTTTGCCAGCAATAGCATTAAAATCACAAAATGAGGATATGAATTTCTTTGAATTGCTTGAAAAACAGATGGAGATTCTCCGCAAGTATAATCTAAAGAGATATGACCGAATCAGATGGTTGTGGTATGATTGTCATTTAGCTGATTTCATGATTCAAGAGTTAGATGGGATACCATTATATCGTCTTGAGGACGCCACGCTTGTTGCGGGCTATCTTGGATTATCAGAAGCTTTAGAAATTCTCTATGGAACAAAATTACACGAGAACAATGATAAGGCAAGGGAAATCATCATTTTCATGAGGGATAGAATAACTGAATGGAAACGCGAAGACGAACGAAGATGGGGACTATTCCAAACACCCGCAGAGAACTGCTGCAGAACATTAGCCCTCAAAATGGTTGATAAGTATGGGTTTAGGAAATCATGTGCAAAAGGAACCGCAGAAAACCCATATTATACAAACAGCAATCATGTTCCAGTAGATGCAGATATCAGCATTCTTGATAGAATAAAAATCGAAGGAGATAATCAGCCGCTCGGTGCTGCGGGAAATATTATGAATATTTACACTTCAGAGGCTTATTCAGACCCTATAGCACTTGGAAAACTGGTTGCACGGATAAGGGATTTCACGAATGCCTATTTCTTCGCGATAACTGGTGAATTCAGCATCTGCCCAGAATGCGGCACCACATATCGTGGAAATAAAGAGGAATGCATATTCGACGAAGCAAAATGTGACGTGATAAGTCGCATAACTGGATATTTAGGTAATATAGCCAGTTTTAACTCATCAAAACAACAAGAAGTAAAAGAAAGAAAACGTTACTAAAAGGTTGTAAACTATGGAAGAAGAATTATTTACAAAAGAGAATATAAGTACAATCGCAGTTTTAATTTACGGTGCGTGTTCAGCGTTTTTAGCTCAATATTTAACACAAGAACAGTTTTCTGCAATTTTTATTGCAGCAATCAATATTATACTAATATTATATTCTGCTAAAAACCCTAACACATTGAAAGTATTTGGAAACGCATCTGAAGAAAAAATAGAGACAGAAGAAGACCTTGTCAATGAGGAGTATTGCTAAAAATGATTATTGGGACTATACTACTTGCTGCAGAAGAGCAAAAAATACTTGAAAAACCTAAAATCGAAGACATAGCAGTCAATATCACCCTCATCGATGGAGATTCTCTATTTTTCTGCTTCATCACTTCAGAGAATGATGATTTTTTAAGTGTAGTCGAAACCGACACTAATGGCGTAGAGAAAATAAGAATTTTAGCGAAAGACTCTATCGTGAAAATAAGCGTACTCTACGCAGACGACATTTTAGGCGAAAAAGAAGAAAAAGAAGAAAAAGAATTAGATAAGATGGTCATCTAAACGACCATCAATTTATTTTTTTAAAATGTTTTGCAAGTTAACAATGTAAGAGATATGGTCTTTAAACATCTCTGTCACTTGTCCATTTTT
>Ga0310694_10005726_pt1 | contig 11851 bp, 6 predicted proteins | sample 174DNAGHGhighgp2_FD_203884 | JGI IMG/M metagenome (GOLD analysis project Ga0310694, IMG submission 203884) | Sheep rumen microbial communities from Palmerston North, Manawatu-Wanganui, New Zealand - 1742 DNA GHGhigh gp2 (v2) (version 2) | ecosystem: Host-associated > Mammals > Digestive system >...
GCCCGCAGTTCGTTTTCCGTACTTTTCAGTTTGCGCGACATATCCGAGATCTCCGCCTCGGTCTCTTTTACCATCCGTTGGTTTTCTCTTTTTTCTTCGGGAAGGTAGCCTTCCTCTCCGATCCCCTCGGGTTTCGGGATGATGCTCTCCTCCTGGAGACGTTCCCGCTCCGTTTCTTCCTCTTCATCCGCTTTTTTATCTGCGGAACCCAGGAGGAAGCGGATCCCGAAGCTGACAGCGCCGGCGGCAAGCAGCAGGAACGCGGTCAGCAGCTTTCCGTGACCGGACAGGGCAGCGACTACGCTTACCACACCTGCGAGGAGCAAAAGCACCGAAGCACAAAGAAGAAGCTTCCCGCAGATTCCCACACGCTTTTTCCTGTCATCCCTGCGCCGCTCCAGGCGATCGATCGAAGCCTCGAAAACACGGTCTGCTCTTTCCTGCTCCCGCTCCCAGTTTTGCATCAGTACTTCTTCGCGGTCGAGGCGGTTCTGCTCTTTCGCGATGATCTGGGCCCACTGCAGTTCCTTCTGCGCATGTCCGGACCTCAGTTCGGAAAGGGTCTGGTACAGATCTCCCATCGCGACCAGATCCGTGCCCGCCGTTTCGCTTTCGTAACGTCTTTGCAGTTCCTCCAGCCGTGCTCTCCGGTCCTTGGACATTTTCAGTTCCGACTGTCCGGCACGCATCTCCTTCAGCGTTGCGGCACACGCTTCCGCACTGCTTAAAGTTTCTTCGTCGATCGCTGCGGGATACCGTGTCGAAAGAGCGAGCAGTTCCTCCCGTTCCGTATCCGTCAGCTCATGATCCTCATGTATGGTGGTATGTTTTTCGATCTCGGTCAGCCGTGCTTCCGTTTCCGCAAGGATCCCGGTATCCGGGGTCTTGCCGCCGAAAAAGGCGGCTTCCTCCTGCAGCAGGGCCTCTGCCGCCGTCACCCTTTCTTTCAGATCATCGTAACGCTTTTTTTCGATATCGTTTGCTTTCCGTGCGCCTGCTGCCGCATAGGCTTTCCGGCGGCGGGCCAGCAGCTGCGTCTTTTCTCCGATCTCTGCACGGAGCGCTTCCCTGTCTCGGTTTTCTTTTTCGCAGCGCTCGGTTAGTACGGGAGCGTTCAGCAGTTCCGCATTCAGTCCGCTGATCCGGTTTTCGATCTTAGCGATCGCTCCGGTCGCTCGTCCGCCCGTCAGCTGGTTCGTCTTGTCTTTCAGCCGTTTTAAAACATCCCCGACCGCTCCCGCATCATCCGGTACGCCTCCCGGATTCCCGATCCGCTCATTGATCCCGTCCGTCGATCTGCTGACACATTCCCCGTCCGCGATGTAGATCGTATTGAAAAAAGAATCCGCATCGATCCCGTAGATCTTCTCCCCGGGGATACTTCCGAACTCCTCGACCGGAAGATTCGTCTTCAGATCCGTTACCGTCAGCGTATCGTCTGCCGCCTTTTTCGCGAAAACACGGCGCAGTTCATATTCCTTTCCTTCATATTCAAACTCGATGCTCCCGCCGTAAGCTCCCGTCGTATTCCACGGACGGTACTGCTCCCGCTCCCTGGCGGCCAGCGTCTTTGCCGTTTCCCCGGAAAAACCGTAAAACATGACTTTCAGGAACACTGCAAGCGTGCTTTTTCCCCAGCCGTTTTTTTCGCAGATGGTCCGGAATCCTTCCCCGAGCGTAAACTCGCGGTCCGCGATCCCGCCGAAGCTTTCTATCCTGATCTTTCGAAGCAACATATCAGTCTGCCTCCCGCTGTTTTTCCCAGCTTTCTTCCAGCCGATCCCATTCTCCCGCGAGCGCGAGTATCCCGGTACGGATCAGCGCCTTCTTCTCCTCCTCCGAGGATTTTTTGTCTGCGAGGATCATACGCACATAAGCTCCGCGCACGGATTTCTCTCCGGCGATGCGGTCCGTGTCGATCGCTTCCGATGTTTTGTCCCTGACTTTCAGGAAGTATACTTTATCCCCGAACTGCTGCGTCAAAAGTCCCGGGTCGGGATCGCAGCCTTCCGAAACTTCCCCGGTCAGGATGAGTTTAACAAGATCCGAATCAGGGATCGCCGCTTTTTCCCACGCAGAGTATACGCGGTCAAAGACCTCATTTGCGTCCGAGCAGCCGCTGACATCCACCGGAAACTCATGCAGCGTACGGGATGCAAAAGGGATGAACTCCCTCTCCACTTTGCCTTTTTCGGTGTCGACATCCAGGAGCATGAATCCGTGTACCCCGCACTCGTCAAAGCCGCGCCCCTCGAGGCATCCCGGATAGACCCACACCCCCCGTTTGTCCAGTGCCTCCTCCGCGTGCGCATGTACATGCCCGAGCGCGAGATAGTCGATCCCCCGGTTCTTCAGCCGGTCGAGCGCCACGGTCTCCGCCTTTCCGCCCTGCATGTATTTTGTCGTCTGCCCGTGAAGCATCACGATATTGATATCATCCTGCGCGACATAGAGACTCTCATGTAGTTTCTGTGAGTTCTCCTTCGACAGCTCCGCACCGTACAGCATGACCTTTCTCCTGCCGCTGTCGTCCAGGACGTATTCGCTCCAGTCCTCCCCGAAGAAATGGAGGTTTTCGGGGATCTTCGCATCTCCGGCCTCCTCCGCACCCGCATGGTCATGATTTCCTTTCAGATAGTAAACCTGCATGTCCGGATATTTCGCGATGCAGCCGAGAACTGCGCTCCTCACCCGCTTTGTGACATTCCGCTTATCATACAGATCCCCGGCGATCAGTACCGCACGGACCTGCTCTTTGGATGCGCGCTCCATCATCCGGAGGAAAGTATCCAGGATCTCATCCCGCCGCTGCTTTGCCGTTGCCGTATCAAAATGTGTCTTCATCGCCGAATCCAGATGAATATCCGCACAATGCAGTATCTTCACGTTTCGACACCGTCCTTTCCGAATCTCCCGGGGTTTACTATATCTAGCTTAACCATAATATTTTCTCATACCGTGTTTTATAATGTTATTATACACGTATGTTAAGTGTATTCCGTCTGTAATCCTTTATTTTATAAGCCCGTGTTTATGTAAATCTATGTTTCCATAACAAAACCCGGATCCGCGCTCAGGATGCAATATATTGTAGCACATTAAAATGCCTGTTGCAATAAAAGAAAGAGCCCCGCTCTTTCCTTTCGGAAGATCGGGGCTCCGGAACTCAACCGTTTTTGCAGATTACTCTACGATCTCGGATACACGTCCGGATCCTACGGTGTGGCCACCCTCACGGATAGCGAAGGTAAGACCCTGCTCCATAGCGATCGGGTGGATCAGCTCGATGCTCATCTCAACGTTATCGCCAGGCATGCACATCTCGGTACCATCCGGCAGATTGCAGACACCCGTTACGTCCGTGGTACGGAAGTAGAACTGCGGTCTGTAGTTGTTGAAGAACGGCGTATGACGGCCACCCTCGTCCTTGGTCAGAACATAGACCTGAGCCTTGAACTTCTTGTGGCAGGTAACGCTGCCCGGCTTGCAGAGGACCTGACCTCTCTCGATGTCAGTTCTGTTGATACCACGAAGCAGTGCACCGATGTTATCACCTGCCTGAGCCTCGTCAAGCAGCTTGTGGAACATCTCGATACCGGTTACAACCGTGTTCTGCTTGTCTTCCTTAACGCCGATGATATCAACGTTCTCGTTGAGCTTCAGCGTACCACGCTCTACACGGCCGGTAGCAACCGTACCACGACCGGAGATCGTGAAGACATCCTCGATCGGCATAAGGAACGGCTTATCCGTATCACGCTGCGGATCCGGGATGTAGGAATCTACGGTATCCATCAGCTCCATGATCTTGTCGCCCCACTCACCTTTAGGATCCTCAAGAGCCTTCAGAGCGGAACCCTTGATGATCGGGCAATCATTGAAATCATACTCAGCCAGCTGATCCGTAACTTCCATCTCGACAAGCTCGATAAGCTCGGGATCGTCAACCATGTCGCACTTGTTCAGGAATACTACGATGTAAGGAACGCCGACCTGACGGGACAGAAGGATGTGCTCCTTGGTCTGTGCCATAACACCATCGGTTGCAGCAACTACCAGGATTGCGCCGTCCATCTGAGCAGCACCGGTGATCATGTTCTTGACATAGTCAGCATGTCCCGGGCAGTCAACGTGTGCATAGTGTCTCTTCTCGGTCTCGTACTCAACGTGTGCGGTAGAGATCGTGATACCTCTTTCTCTCTCTTCCGGAGCCTTATCGATGTTCTCGAAATCGGTTGCCGTGTTACCTGCTACGCGCTCTGCAAGAACCTTCGTGATCGCAGCCGTCAGGGTCGTCTTGCCGTGATCGACGTGACCGATCGTACCGATGTTGCAGTGCGGTTTGGATCTGTTAAATTTCTCCTTAGCCATTTCTACTTATTCCTCCTTGTTGTTTGCGGGGGAATGATCCCCGAATAGTTTTTTGTTTTGCTAATGGCGCTGCGGAAGTATGCAAGCATCCTTCCGCATAGCGCCAATTATAACATTATTTCGCCTTAGCCGCAAGCACTTTCTCCTGAATATTCTTCGGAACCTGTTCGTACTTCTCGAAGAACATGGAGTAGTTACCACGTCCCTGCGTCTTGGAACGCAGATCGGTCGAGTAACCGAACATCTCTGCCAGAGGCACATAACCGCGAACGATCTTGCCGCCGCCGAGGTCGTCCATACCTTCGATACGACCGCGTCTGGAGTTGATGTCGCCGATAACGTCGCCCATGTACTCCTCGGGCATCGTTACTTCGACCTTCATGATCGGCTCTAAGAGCACTGCTCCGCCCTTCTGCATTGCATCCTTAAACGCCATGGAACCTGCGATGTGGAACGCCATTTCCGAAGAGTCGACTTCGTGATAGGAACCGTCATAAACATTTGCGTATACACCCAGTACAGGGAATCCGCCAAGGATACCGGCCTTTGCAGCCTCTTCGATACCTTCGCCGACCGCCGGGATGTACTCCTTCGGGATCGCGCCACCGACAACGGTAGACTCGAACTTGAAGGTCTCCTCACCGTTCGGATCCATCGGCTCGAACTTGACTTTGCAGTGGCCGTACTGACCACGACCGCCGGACTGCTTCGCATACTTCGAATCCACATCCACCGGCTTGGTGAAGGTCTCCTTGTACGCAACCTGCGGTGCACCGACATTTGCCTCGACCTTGAACTCACGAAGCAGACGGTCTACGATGATCTCCAGGTGGAGCTCACCCATACCTGCGATGATGGTCTGTCCCGTTTCGGGATCCGTATGAGCACGGAAGGTCGGGTCTTCCTCGGCAAGTTTTGCCAGAGCCTCACCCATCTTACCCTGTCCTGCCTTCGTCTTCGGCTCGATCGCGAGCTCGATAACCGGCTCCGGGAACTCCATCGACTCGAGGATAACGGGATGCTGCTCGTCGCAGATCGTATCACCGGTCGTCGTAAACTTGAATCCTACTGCCGCTGCGATATCACCGGAGTAAACCTTATCCAGCTCTGCACGCTTGTTTGCATGCATCTGCAGCAGACGTCCGACACGCTCCTTCTTGTCCTTCGTAGCATTGAGCACGTAGGAACCGGAGTTTAACGTACCGGAGTAAACGCGGATGAACGAAAGCTTTCCGACAAACGGATCCGCCATGATCTTGAATGCCAGTGCCGAGAACGGCTCTGCATCGGAGGAGTGTCTCTCGACCTCGTTACCCTCCAGATCGACACCCTTGATCGCCGGGATGTCCGTCGGTGCCGGCATGTACTCAAGTATGGCATCCAGAAGCTTCTGTACGCCCTTGTTACGGTACGCGCTTCCGCAGCATACCGGTACTGCCGTGCATTCGCAGGTAGCCTTTCTCAAAGCTGCCTTCATCTGCTCGATCGACGGAGTCTTATCATCCAGATACATCTCCATCAGCTCGTCATCCAGTTCGCAGACTTTCTCGATGAGTTCGTGACGATACTTCTCCGCCTGCTCCTTCATGTCATCCGGAACATCAACAATGGAGATATCCTCGCCCTTGTCATCGTTGTAAATGTACGCCTTCTCCTCGAACAGATCGATGATGCCCTTAAACTCGTCCTCCTTGCCGATCGGCAGCTGAAGAATGATCGCATTCTTACCGAGTCTGTTACGGATCTGGTCAACGGCACCGTAGAAGTTCGCACCCATGATATCCATCTTGTTGATGAATGCCATACGCGGTACGTTGTAGGTGTCCGCCTGACGCCATACGTTCTCCGACTGGGGCTCAACACCGCCCTTTGCACAGAAAACGCCGACTGCGCCATCCAGTACACGAAGGGAACGCTCAACCTCGACCGTGAAATCCACGTGGCCCGGGGTATCAATGATATTGATACGATGCTCTAATGCACCCGGTTTTGCCTTGCAGTTCTCCTGCAGGGTCCAGTGGCAGGTCGTAGCGGCTGAAGTGATCGTAATACCACGCTCTGCTTCCTGCTCCATCCAGTCCATCGTTGCGGTACCTTCATGGGTATCACCGATCTTGTAGTTGACACCGGTGTAATACAGGATACGTTCGGTGAGCGTCGTCTTACCCGCGTCAATGTGAGCCATGATACCGATATTTCTGGTACGCTCTAAGGGGTATTCTCTTTCCGCCACTTATGCTCCCTCCTTTCTTAGAATCTGTAGTGCGCAAACGCCTTGTTTGCCTCAGCCATACGGTGCATTTCCTCTTTCCGCTTGACTGCTGCACCGGTTCCGTTTGCCGCATCGAGGATCTCGCCCGCAAGCTTATCCTCCATGGTCTTCTCGGAGCGCTTTCTCGAAAACATCGTAAGCCAGCGAAGTGCCAGCGCCTGACGACGCTCCGGGCGAACCTCGATCGGTACCTGATAGGTGGCACCGCCGACACGTCTCGCCTTTACCTCGAGCATCGGCATGATGTTGTTCATCGCCTCGCCGAAAGTCTCCAGCGCAGGCTTGCCGCTCTTCTCTTCTACTTTGGCGAACGCATTATACACGATCTTCTGGGCTACGCCCTTCTTGCCGTCGAGCATGATGTTGTTGATCAGCTTCGTTACGACCTTGTCGTTGTATAAAGGATCTGCCAAAACATCTCTTTTTTGAATGTGTCCTTTACGTGGCACGGTTCTTCCCTCCTTAATCATTTGAATGTTGCTAGATTAAATCAAAGGTACTCACATTTTCGGAATCAATGTGTACGCGCTGTATTCTTTCCTAAATCAGTAAACAGAATTCCAACACTACCATATTTTCCTGTGATACCTGTAGCTGTTACCGGAGATCCTTATTTCTTCTCCTTAGGCCGCTTAGCGCCGTACTTGGAGCGCGCCTGCTTCCTGTTGGCAACACCTGCGGTATCAAGCGTACCACGAATGACATGATAACGGGTACCGGGCAGGTCCTTTACACGGCCGCCACGTACCAGTACCACGCTGTGCTCCTGCAGATTGTGACCCTCTCCCGGGATGTAGCTCGTTACTTCGATACCGTTGGAAAGACGTACTCTGGCGATCTTTCTCAGTGCGGAGTTCGGCTTCTTCGGGGTAGCGGTCTTAACTGCGGTGCAGACACCTCTCTTCTGCGGCGAGTTCGTGTCGATCGCACGCTTATGCAGAGAGTTGTAGCCCTTTAAGAGCGCCGGTGCCGTAGACTTCTTTACGGAAGTCTCGCGTCCCTTTCTTACAAGCTGGTTAAATGTTGGCATTCTGTTCACCTCCTGTCTGACTGAACATATTACTATGCGCTTTTTCACGCCCCTTTCCGCTGCGCGGTGCAGGCGACAAAAGAGCGTGCGTAAAACGCACGCTCAATGATTATACGAAAGACTGGTTGTAATGTCAAGAGTTTTTTACTCGTTCGTATCCGCCACCATCAGAGTCGGTACTTTTGCGGGCTCCACCGCGTCGCTTACCTCCTCATCCGCGCCGAAGTCGATCTCGTCCCCGACCTTCTTCTCGTCGACATCCAGACGTACGTCACGGTATCTGCGGATTCCGGTACCGGCCGGAATGAGCTTACCGATGATGACATTCTCCTTCAGTCCGATGAGCGGATCGGTCTTACCCTTGATCGCCGCATCCGTCAGCGCCTTCGTCGTCTCCTGGAAGGATGCTGCCGACAGGAACGAATCGGAGTTCATCGCTGCCTTTGCGATACCGAGGATGGTATCCATGACCTGCATCGGCTCTTTGCCTTCCGCGATCAGCTGCTCGTTGAGTTCTTCGACCTTCAGGCGATCCACGTAGTCATCCGGCAGATATTCCGTATCGCCCGGCTCTACCACGATCTGTCTGCGGAGCATCTGATGTACGATGATCTCGATGTGCTTATCCGCCAGATCCACGCCCTGTGCGTTGTACACCTTCTGTACTTCACGGATCAGGTAGTTCTCTACTGCCTCGATACCGCGGTAACGAAGGATCTCGCTCGGGTTGCTCGGGCCTTCCGAAAGAGGCTGTCCGGCCTCGACCGTATCGCCCACGCTCACCAGGATACGCGGTCCGTAAGGGATCTTGTAGACCTCTTCCTTGCCGTCCGAAAGGATCGTGATCTCACGCTTTTTCTTATCCTCGACGATCGCTCTGACTTCACCGACCGCCTTTGCCAGGATCGCGACACCCTTAGGATTTCTCGCCTCGAAAAGCTCCTCGACACGGGGAAGACCCTGGGTGATATCGTTTCCTTCAACACCGCCGGTGTGGAAGGTACGCATCGTCAGCTGGGTACCCGGCTCACCGATGGACTGTGCCGCGATGATACCGACTGCCTCACCGACCTGTACCGGCTCACCGGTCGCCATGTTGGCACCGTAGCACTTCGCGCAGATGCCGTTTTTCAGCTTACAGGTCATAACCGTACGGATCTTGACCGACTTCAGGCCTGCTGCCTCGATCTTCTCGAGACGCTTCTGGTTGATCATGTGGTTCGCACCGACGATCAGCTCGCCCTTCTCATCCACGATATCCTCGGCTGCATAACGGCCTTTGATACGCTTGGAAAGAGACTCGACCTCATCCTTATTGTCGACGAGCGCGGAAACCTCCATGCCCGGGATGTAATCCCTGTCCTTGCAGCAGTCGATCTCACGGATGATCAGCTCCTGGCTGACATCGACCATTCGTCTGGTCAGGTATCCGGAGTCTGCGGTACGCAGAGCCGTATCGGAAAGTGCCTTACGTGCACCGTGTGCCGACATGAAGTATTCCAGTACGTCCAGACCCTCACGGAAGTTGGACTTGATCGGAAGCTCGAACTCGGTCGTGGTACTTGCCATCAGACCACGCATACCTGCGAGCTGCTTCATCTGATCCTCGGAACCACGGGCTCCGGAATCCGCCATCATCTTGATATTGTTGTAATCGTCCAGGTTGCTCATGAGTGCCTTGGAAACCAGCTTCGTCGTATCATCCCAAACCTTACGGACGGATTTATGACGCTCGCTGTCGGTCATGCGTCCGCGCTTGTACGCAAACGTGATGAGATCGACGCGGTTCTGTGCGGTCTCAAGGAGTTCCGCCTTCTTCTCCGGAACGACCATGTCGGAGATGGATACCGTCATTGCGGCACGGGTCGAATACTTATAACCCATTGCCTTGACGTCATCGAGCACCTCTGCGGTCTTCGTCGCACCGTGGGTGTTGATGACCTTCTCCAGAATGGACTTTAACTGCTTCTTACCGATCACCTGCAGCATCGGCTTGCCGTCCTCGTAGAACTTCTTTTCCACGACGTAGCCGTCCAGCTCGGGGATCAGCAGATCCTCCTCGGTATTGCGCTTCACGATACCGAGATCCTGCGGCAGCACCTCGTTAAAGAGCAGACGTCCCAGCGTCGAAGTCACCACACCGCTGATCTCGCTGCCGTCCGCATAGCGGTACGTTCTGCGCACGTTGATGCGTGCATGCAGATCCAGCGCCTGGTTCTCATATGCAAGCAGTGCTTCGTTCAGATCCTTGAAGTACTTTCCTTCGCCCTTCGTTCCCGGTCTGACCTGCGTCAGGTAGTAGATACCGAGGACCATATCCTGCGACGGTACCGCCACCGGTGCGCCGTCGGAGGGCTTTAAGAGGTTGTTCGGGGAGAGCAGCAGGAAACGGCACTCCGCCTGTGCTTCCACCGAAAGCGGCAGATGTACCGCCATCTGGTCTCCGTCGAAGTCTGCGTTGAACGCGGTACATACGAGCGGGTGCAGACGGATCGCGCGGCCTTCCACCAGGATCGGCTCAAATGCCTGGATACCGAGTCTGTGAAGTGTCGGAGCACGGTTCAGCATGACAGGGTGTTCCTGAATGACCTTTTCGAGGACATCCCAGACCTTATCCTCCTGACGCTCAACCATCTTCTTCGCTGCCTTGATGTTCTGGCAGGTCTTTCCTTCATTCGGCTTTTCCGTCGTGAGTTCCTTTAATACGAAAGGCTTAAAGAGCTCCAGCGCCATCTCCTTCGGAAGACCGCACTGATAGATCTTCAGCTCCGGACCGACCACGATAACGGAACGTCCGGAATAGTCTACACGTTTTCCGAGCAGGTTCTGACGGAAACGTCCGCCCTTACCCTTTAACATATCCGTCAGGCTCTTTAAGCTGCGGTTGCCCGGGCCGGTTACCTGCTTGCCGCGGCGGCCGTTGTCGATGAGCGCATCCACCGCTTCCTGCAGCATACGCTTCTCGTTACGGACGATGATGTCCGGTGCGCCGAGCTCCGTGAGCTTCTTCAGACGATTGTTACGGTTGATGATACGACGATACAGATCGTTCAGATCGGAAGCCGCAAAACGGCCGCCTTCGAGCTGTACCATCGGGCGAAGATCGGGCGGGATCACGGGGATCGTGTTCATGACCATCCACTCCGGCTTCTGTCCGGATTTCAGGAATGCATCCACGACCTCGAGGCGCTTCGTTACCTTTGCACGCTTCGTCGCCGTCTTCTTATCTTTTTCAAATGCTTCTTTGAGTTTTACGAACTCCGACTCGAGATCCGCTTTCTTTAACAGCTCCTCGATCGCCTCTGCGCCCATTCCGACGCGGAAGTTCTCCTCACCGAACTCCTCGATCGCATGACGGTACTCTCTCTCCGAAAGCACCTGCTTCTCCTCGAGATCGGTAAGACCCGGATCGAGCACGATGTATGCCGCAAAATAGATGACCTTCTCGAGATCCTTCGTCGGGATATCCAGGATCATCGCGATACGGCTCGGCGTACCCTTCAGATACCAGACATGCGTGACCGGTGCGGAAAGCTCGATGCGTCCCATACGTTCACGACGTACGTTCGCTCTGGTCACTTCGACGTTACACTTGTCACAGATGATGCCCTTATAACGGACCTTACGGTACTTACCGCAGTGGCACTCCCAGTCTTTGGAGGGTCCGAAGATCTTTTCGCAGAAAAGACCGTCCGTCTCCGGCTTTAAGGTACGATAGTTGATCGTCTCCGGCTTCGTGACGACACCGAACTCCGGCTTGCCGTTTCTCGTCGACCACTCGCGGATCCGTTCCGGGGATGCGAGACCGATCTTGATCGCGTCAAAAGATATGGGTTTGTACTCTCTGTTATTATTCTCCGCCATTTCTTAAGCTCTCCTCTATTTCTCTACTCTGATCTTCGCGCCTGCATTGCAGCCGCGGACAAAATCCGGCTTCTGTTACTCTTCGCTCTCGCCGTCGACCACGCCCGCATAATGTCTGCTCGCAAGACCGTCGTCTTCCGCGTATTCGAACTCGCCGTCCTCATTTGCGACCTGCTCATGGAATCCGGCATCGCTCATTTCTTTTCTGTCCGCACGAATATCCTCTTTGTCACTGTCGCTGTAGCTCGTCCGATAATCCACGTTCTCCTTGAGCTCGACTTCCTTGCCTTCCTCGTCGAGGATCCGTACATCCA
>Ga0310694_10005728_pt1 | contig 11847 bp, 6 predicted proteins | sample 174DNAGHGhighgp2_FD_203884 | JGI IMG/M metagenome (GOLD analysis project Ga0310694, IMG submission 203884) | Sheep rumen microbial communities from Palmerston North, Manawatu-Wanganui, New Zealand - 1742 DNA GHGhigh gp2 (v2) (version 2) | ecosystem: Host-associated > Mammals > Digestive system >...
TAAGGTTACGGTTATACTGCATGAGCGAAGCCTCCCGCGGAGAGGGGAAGAAATACAAGAGCACATAGAAGATGATGACTCCTATACACACACCACCAAGAATATAACCTCCGGAGCGACGAAGCCAATATTGAAAACCATGTTCGATACGCTCCAATTGCAGCGTCTCCGGATTGATGCGATATTTCCTACCGGAAACTTTAGATTTTTGAGTTGTCATTTATGATTTGTTTTTTTATACCAGAAAAAGTACTGGTTCTGTTGTTTTTTCTGTTCAGGTGTACGCGCGACATATATAGGTTCGCGTGTGTAAGGGTTGATGCCGGTGTAGAACATGGTGGTTGAGAGCGTCATGGGCGTCGGCGTGAAGTCCTGTACCTGTTCCGGCCGGTAGTGCATTTTTTTCGTTTCCTCGGCGAGATGATTCATGTCCTTATTCGTACACCCCGGATGGGAGGAGATGAAATACGGGATAAGTTGCTGATTCAGTCCCGCCTCTTTATTGATGCGCAGGAAGAGTTCGCGGAACCGCAGGTAGTTGGCCCACGAAGGTTTGCGCATCATCTTCAGCACCGTATCCGAACTATGTTCCGGTGCCACTTTGAGTCTGCCGGACACATGGCGAGTGATTAACTGGCGCGCATATTCATCCGACATCAGGTCGTACCGGATTCCCGATCCGACGAAAGCATGTTTGACGTACGGCAGTTTGTCCACCGAGCGGTATATATCCAAAATCGGGCCAAAGTCCTGATTGAGGTTTTTGCAAATAGCGGGCTGGAGACAACTGGGCCTTGCACATTGTTCGCAAAGCGACTTGTCTTTTCCATGCATGCCGTACATATTCGCGGAAGGCCCGCCAAGGTCAGATATGACGCCGTGCCAATCAGGCAGTCGGCTTAGCCGCTCTATCTGCCGAAGGATAGACGCTTTGGAACGCGAGACAATCTGCTTGCCCTGATGGGCGCTGATGGTACAGAAAGAGCAGCCTCCGAAACATCCCCGATGCATGCAGACCGACCATTTGATCATCTCATAGGCAGGAATATGCTTGTCCTTGTATTTAGGATGCGGCGTATATTGGTACGGCAAGTCATAGATGGCATCCAACTGCTCTGTCGTAATCGGCGGATAAGACGGATTGACGACCACGTATTGCTTGCCGACGGGTTGTACGAGTGTGGTTTGATGAATCTTATTGGACTCTATCTCAATGAGGCGGAAGTTCTCCGCGTGCTTGCGCTTGTCGCGCACCGCCTCTTCATGGGAAGCAAGGATAATGGCATCCTTGGGCAGGGCTGATTTATCGGAGGTGAGATAGGCAGTTTGAGGGATTGCTTTTAATGACGACATGACATCATGGCGACATGACGACAGGGTGTCTGCTATCGCAGTCATGGCCTGTTCGCCCATGCCGTACACGAGCATGTCCGCTCCGCTATCCACCAATATAGACGGCATCAGTTTGTCCTGCCAATAGTCATAATGGGTCAAACGCCGCATGGATGCCTCGATGCCCCCGATGATAATCGGCACATCCGGATAGAGTTGCTTGAGGATACGGCAGTACGTAATAGTGCAGTAGTCAGGCCGTGCGCCAGGTCTGCCCTCCGGCGTATAGGCATCGTCCGAGCGTTTGCGTTTGGCGGCCGTATAATGGTTAACCATCGAGTCCATCGAGCCGGCAGATACTGCGAAATAGATTCTCGGTTTTCCAAACTTCGTGAAGTCCCGATAGTCGCCATGCCAATCGGGTTGAGGCACAATCGCCACGCGATATCCGGCCGCTTCGAGCACCCTCCCCAACACCGCTGCACCGAAAGAAGGATGGTCTATATACGCGTCACCGGTGAAGAAGACGATGTCCACCTCATCCCAGCCACGCAGTTCCATTTCCTTCCGCGTTGTCGGCAAATATTTTGTCAGATCATATTTCAATGGTATGAGTCTAATCTATCTGAAGTCCCAAGCGCTCTTTGAGTTGCGCCAAGGCAGGGTTCTGCTCCGCCATCACTTTATATTTCTCTTCGGCAGTAAAGGCCATCTCTTCTTGCGAGAACTGAGCCTGCGTCAATTGTATATGCAATTGATTATTATGCAGCGTTTCTCTTAGTTGTCTCGCCAGTTCCGGCATCGCCTTGCGCATCTGGTCCATCTGCCAAGGATTAGGCATCTGGATTTCCGCAGTCTGTTCATCAATCAAACGCGGGCTATAACTCTCAATCAGTTCTTTGAGACGCGGTTCGTCCTTATGGATTGCAGCCAGACCAACCCACGCGTCTCTGAGTTGGTCAGCCGTAAAAGGGCGGTTGGACTCCTCCTGCGGAGCGGTTACGGGTGACGGGTTACCGGTTGCGGTTTGCGTCTCTTTCTTTGGGCCCAGGCCTAGGCTCACTTTGGGAATTTTGGGGATGGAAGGAGAAGGCTCCTTCGGAGCATTGGTGATTGATGATTGATTATTGGTGATTGGTGCGGGCTGAGAGGCGGGCTCAGAGGCGGGTTTCGGAGTACTCGGAGTATTCTGAGTACTCTGAGCAGTCTGAGGCTTCTGAGGATTCTGAGTAACCGGAATATTCTGAGCCACGCCTAACTGGCACAACTTGACGAGAGCCAATTCCACCGTCAGACGTTTGTTGCGTGCAGTGCGATAGTTGATGTCGCATGTATTGAGGATATCCAGTGCCTGAAAGAGCCATACAGGCGCACAGAGTTTGCCCTGCTCCGCATAACGTTTCTTAATCGCGTCACCGGTTTCCAGCAACGGTATTGTCTGCGGGTCTTTGCTAACCAGCACATCGCGCAGATGCTGCGCAAAACCTATCACGAAGTGCGAGGCGTCAAAACCATGATTGAGGACATCGTTGAAGAGCATCAAAGCACCACTGACGTCATGCGCCAAGGCTTTTTCCACCAACGAGAAATAATAATCCACATTCAGCACATTGAGCACCTCAATCGTACGCTCATAGGTGATCTCCGAGCCGCAGAAAGCCACCAGTTGGTCGAAGATAGAAAGTGCATCACGCATTCCTCCGTCCGCTTTCTGCGCCACTACATTCAGAGCCTCTTCGCTTACTTTGATTCCCTCTTTCTGTGCCACAGACTGCAAATAAGCGATGGTGTCCGGCACGGTGATACGATTAAAATCGTACACCTGGCAACGACTCAGAATCGTCGGCAGCACTTTATGCTTCTCGGTGGTCGCCAATATAAAGATAGCATATGAAGGCGGTTCCTCCAAGGTCTTCAGTAAAGCGTTAAAAGCACCGGCAGAGAGCATATGTACCTCGTCTATGATATAGACGGAGTACTTACCTATTTGCGGCGGAATACGCACCTGGTCGATGAGCGAGCGGATATCCTCGACAGAGTTGTTGGACGCCGCATCGAGTTCGTGAATATTAAACGACCTTTGCTCGTTGAAGGCCTTGCATGACTCGCACTCATTGCAAGCATCGAATCCGTTTTGCGGGTTCAAACAGTTGATGGTCTTTGCGAAGATACGTGCGCAAGTGGTTTTGCCCACTCCTCGCGGACCGCAAAACAGATACGCATGTGCCAAGTGGTTCTGACGAATGGCATTTTGCAGGGTCTGCGTAAGCGCCTGTTGACCTACGACCGACTCAAAGGTCTGCGGCCTGTATTTGCGCGCTGATACAATGTAATCCATATTTATTGATGATTTATAATTGCAAATTTATGATTTAGCTATGCTGTATATATATTTCTCTGTTTCAAAAGTATCAATTTCCCGCGGCGAGGACAAGATGTTCTGAAGCTGTTCGAAACTCTCAATCCCTACTCCTTGCGCCTTCACGACTGCTTCTTTCTGCGTCCAAAGGCGCGTGAAGTCCCTGTCATTTTGAATGAGGCGCTGTTCCTCCTCGTTCATCGTACGGGCAATCAGTTCCCCGTCCGCATGGCGTATTGTTTCTATATCAATGCCTACCGGCTTATCGTCAATAACAACGACGATGCCTGCTTTGCAATGACTTATCGAAAAGTACGGACCATCTTCAATATACGGTTTTCCATTCTCGCCGTAGTGGAACGTTGAAAGTTGAACGTTGAACGATTTCATTTGCTCTTCCAACATGAGCCAACTTTTCAAGCAACAGAACCGGCCGAAAGTATGCTTGTAGCGCAATGCCTGTTCGCGCCGCTGCGCCGAGACAAGTGGTAACATCCGCTGCACTTCCTGTTCCGTGCATTGTTCCATATGATTGAAGATTTCAAATTTCAAATTTATGATTTACTATTTATTCGCCACGTCCATGTATTTTCCAATACACTACCGGCAAGATAGTGACGGTCAAGGGCAGTGTAAAGAGGGTTCCGAAACAAATGACCACTCCCATAGGCATCCATAAACTCGTTGCCGCGATGATCATAGGCAGCACACCGAGGGCAGTCGTAGCACTGGTAAGGAAGACGGGTCTCATTCGTCGTAGTCCAGACTGGAAAGCGGCTTCCCGATAGGACAAGAGTTTATAGCGCCGCGCATCTTCCGCATATTCGTACATCATTATCGCATTGCGCACAATGATACCGATCAGACTGACGATACCCAATACGGCAGTAATCGAGATATCCAATCCGAAGATCCACAGGCCTGCCATCGAGCCAAACAGGCACAGGATGGCACTGGAGAGTGTCAGTAAGGCCAGACCGATCTTTCCGAAATGGTATAGCAAGAGCACCAACATCACTGCCAAAGCAGCCACTACGGACCACAAGATCTGCGGTATCATGAGATTATTGATCTCTGTCAGTCCACCGTAATCAATCGTTATTCCTTCCGGCAGGTCGGTCAGGTTGGTGTCAATCCAATGCTTCACTTTGCGCTCTGCATCGACCTGGCTTGTTGTTCCGCGCAGGTCGGCACCCACCGTCAAGGTACGTACGGCATTGCGGCGCTCCAAACGGGTATGATGCCAATCGGGTTCTATATCCGCCACCTGACGCAACGGCACCCATACACCGGGCACAGCCGTAGGAATCTGGATGGCTCCTAACTCATCTGCATTGAGTTTGTCCACACCGGCCGTGTACAATACGACAGGCACGCCGTAACTACCTTCGTAAATCGTGGTGAGCGTGGCTCCTTGCGTTGCCTCGCGCAGATAAAGGGAGAGCATCGTTTGGGTGATACCCAAGCGCGTTGCCTCTTCATCCTTGAGCACGATACGGGTCGATGCCGTGACGTTGTCATAATCGCAGTGTACCCACTGTAACTCAGGCTGCGCCACCATGAACCGTAAGATACTATCCGCAATAAGGGCCATCTCATCGCGGTTCTCTCCTTTCACACGCACTTCCAGGGGGTTCTTCACCGCCTGATAGTCCAATTGTTTGAAGCGCGCATAGGCATTCGGGAAATAGTTCTCATACTTACCGTTATATGCCTTGAGAATCTGTGAGGTTGCGTATCCAGAGGTAGTATTGACAATCAGTTGTGCATAATTGGTAGCCGGTGTCTGCGGCGTATAGGTAGCATGGAAACGCGGTGATGCCTGGCCCACAAATGCCGTCACACAGGTCACCCGTCTGTCGGCACGCAAGAAAGAAGCCAACGAGTCCGCCACAAGCGCCGTCTCATCCAGACTTGCGCCATCTCTCAAATGAATCTCGACCGCAAAGAACTCCCGTTCCGCTTTAGGCAGCAGTTGCAGATTAAGATGGAAAAGCAAGACCAGACCGATTAAAGTAACTCCTCCTAAAAGGGACCATACAATCCAGGTATGGTCAAAACAATACTGCAAGGCACGTTTATAGGTTCGTTGCAGCCACACAAAGAACTTACTTTGTATGCGCTCCACTACGTTCATTTCATCCGCCCGGCGCTGGCGTATGTAACGGAATGCCATGTAAGGCGTCACCCAGGTGGCATAGAAGATACTGGCCACCAAGGCAAAGAGGACAGCCCACGGAAACAGTTGCACGAACTCACCCAAAGGCCCAGTGATGATACGTGTCATCGGGAAGAACATACCGCTGATCGCCATCGTAGCCAACGACATAGGCACAAAGAGCATGCTCGTACTCGTCACCGCACAATACCACCGCGAATGGCGTTTCTCCAGTTGGTTCGTATAACCGTCTATGACAATGACGGAATCGTCCACTATCATTCCCAGCACGAAGATGAGTGCCGCCAAGGTGACGGTATTCAATTCAATGCCCGTGAGGTACATGAGTCCCACACAGATGGCAGTACAAACCGGCAAGCCGGTAGCCGCTACCAGCGCCGTACGCAACGGGAAGAGCAACAGCATGACGGCTATCACCACAAGAATGGAAATCAAGATATCCCGTAAGAAAGAGAGCACCGAGTCATTCACCACTTTCGGCTGGTCTGTAATACGATGGAAACGGATATCCGGAGGCAGGAGAGCCGAGGCTTGCTCCAATTGTCGATCCACTTCTTTTCCAAAAGCGACAATATTATGTCCCGGCACCATTTCCATATTCAGTATCAGGCATGGCTTGCCGTCAAACTCCACGTATTGCTTGGGTTTTTGATACCGACGCTCAATGGTAGCTATGTCTTTGAGACGCACGGTAGCCCGGGTCAGAGGATCGGACCATATGATCTGCTGCTGCATTTCATACTCCGACTGATAGGGAATAACGACCTGCAGCGCACCATTCTCATCACTCTGCCCGCTGACCGTACGAAGTCCCTGTAAGGCCAACTGCGCCTGAAGTACCGACGGATTGATGCCATAACGGGAGAGTTGCTCGGCGTCAATGGTGATAGCAATCTCTTCTGTCTGCTGTCCCATGATACGCAGTTTGCCCATTTCAGGAATCGTACGGAGACGAGAACATACCTGCTTGGCATACTGCTCCAGTTCCCGCGGGCTACGCTGGTCACTCTCAACGGCTATGAGCAAAGAAGATGTGTTTCCGAAATCATCGATAACAACGGTTTGCAAGACTCCGGCCGGCATTTGCGTTTTTTGCAGAACAGGCAAGCCGGCACGTATCTTATTCCATGCCGCCTCGTTATCCCGCACCGTCATGCGGAGCATCACGTACACATAGGCTATACCGTCTTCGCTGATACTGAACGTCAGTTCTTTATCCACCGCCTCGAAAGAATTGATATAATCCTCCAAGGGCATGGTGACCTGCTGTTCCACTTCATCCGCAGAGGCTCCGGGATAAAGGGCAACCACCAAGCCCTGACGAATGGTGAACTGCGGGAACTCGTCTTTGTTCATCTGCGGCAAAGACCAGATACCGAAAGCCATCAAGCCTAAGAACAAAGCCATCACGAGTCCGTGATGCTTCATTGCACCTTCTATGTGGGCACTCGTCTTCAATTAGTATTCACAAATGATTTTGCAGTCATTATACAGTTTCTGATATCCGTCGGTAATCAGCGTGTCACCCGGTTGGAGTCCGCTCTTCACCTGAACACCATCTGCCTGATAACCGCCTATCGTAATGGTCTTTCGTACGGCTTTTCCATGCTCAGCCACCCAAACCGTATGTCCCTCGGGTTTGAGCAATATACATTTCGCAGGAATGACAATCGTCGCATCTGCAACTGAAGAGATGTCATTGGAAACGGTCACTTTTCCAACCATTCCTGCCATCAGGACATCCGCGCCGCCCTGAATACGCGCCACCACGTCGTATGTGTGCGTCAAAGGATTTGCAGTCACACTCTTCTCCGTGATAACCACCGGAAAGACCGTATCGACGGCCGTGCATTCTACTGTTCCTTTTATCTGCCTCCTGTCGCCGAAGACCCGTATCTCCGCCTCCGGCACCGTGAAACGCACGCTGTAGCCGCTAAGGTCCAAGATAGCGCAAACCGTCACACCGGGCAGTATCGTCTGTCCCATTTCGACGGACAAGCCGTCTATCACACCGTCACAAGGCGCCACCAGGGAACACTCGTTAAGGCGCTGTTTAGCGGCCTGATAAAGTGCCTCAGCCTGCGACAGCTGACTCTCCACTTCCACCATTTTCTGGTCGGTTACCACCCCTTTCTCATGTACTTGATGCACACGATTATAGCCATCTTGTGCATGCTTTAAGGACGCCTCGGCTCCCTGCAGCGCATTCATGGCCTGCGTGTTGTCTATTTCCAGTATCTTCTGCCCTTTCCGTACACGCTGACCGTTCTTCGCATGGATATTTACCACACGGCCGGTACTCTGCATGCACAACGGGGTCTCGTGCACCGGTTCGATTGCGCCTACATAACGAGACTGTGAGACATCGTTCTTCGGTGCCACCAGCATGGTCTTCACGCGCAAAGGCGCTTGTTCTCTTTGCGTCTGCTGTGCACGACGGCATGACACACAAGAGACAATAATCAATAATATATATAGTATTTTCTTCATCTTCCTTCCATCATCTGGATCCCATTACATTCTTCCATTCCAAACTTAAATAAACAGCTCTCGCGATGAGGTGCGCGAAATAAGCGATATACAATGCTTGCGCGCCTACAAAGCGATATGTGGCTACATATGCCACCACGAAACCCACTGCGGCCCAGATCATCGAATTACGAATCTGCACTCCTGCTGTGGCTCCTACGTACACGCCGTCCCACATAAAAGCCAGCGTACTTATTATCGGCATGGCAATCAGCCAGCCTATATATTGACTTGAGGCACCCAGTACCTCCGCGTCATTCGTCATCAAACCCACACATCCTTTTCCCCACAAGGCATAGATGAGGGTAAAAAGCACTCCTACTCCAAGTGCCCAGTTAAAGAGGGCATGGACCGTTGGTGCAATGGATGAATCATCCTTTTCTACGGAGGCTTTCCCCCACTCTTTTCCCACCAGTGCTTCTCCCGCGTAGGCAAAACCGTCCACAAAGAAGGAGAAGAACATAAACAATTTCATCATTATACTGCTCACGGCCAGTTCCGTATCGCCATACTTGCTCGCCAAAGAGGTGAAGCCTACATACACCACCATGAAACACAACGAGCGTATAAACAGATTCCCGTTGAGCGCCATCATCCGCTGTATTTCCTTCCATTTCATAGCGGCGACTATCTCGCGAAAGCGCATATTCACTATGCCGTATTTGAACGTCAGGATAAGTACCGCCAAGATCAAACCACTGTATTGGGCGATGAATGTTCCCCATGCCACTCCTACTACACCGAGGGGTGTATAGACAGCGAGGCAGTAACTGGCAATCATATTCACCACATTCACCAGTATATCCACCGCCATGGGGCTTTTGGTATCCTGCATGCCGATGAACCAGCCTTTGAAAGCCATGAGCATCAAGGTAGCAGGTGCGGCCCAAATACGCACGAAGAAATACTGTCTTGCAACACCCGCCACTTCTGCCGAACAAGGCACAACAGCGAGCACCGCCGTCACAAACAACCATTGTATTGCCCATATTGCCAAGGCGGCAATGAGAGCGATTGTCAGACTCTGCGTCAGTATTTTCCTGCATTCATCCTTCCGTCCTGCGCCGTACGCTTGGGCGGCGAGGCCCGAAGTACCGATCCGCAGGAATCCGAAGTTCCAATATAACAAATCAAAGAGCATCGTACCTATTGCGATGCCGCCGATAGCAGCGGCATCGCTCAGGTGTCCGACTATAGCGGTATCGACAATTCCTACAAGGGGAATCGTGATATTCGCCAAGATGCTTGGCACAGCCAAGCGTAGAATATCAGAGTTGTGCGCCCTGCGCATTGTAGGTCTTTCCGTCGCGTACAATGATCAGTTGTCCGTTGCGGATGATTTTCTGCGTTTTGGAAGCAGAAGACTGCTCTTCCACCTCTTTCAGACCTTCGGGTTTGCCACCTGCCGGCAGACCGAATCCACCGCGTCCGTTCGCTTTGCGGATCTTGTAATTGATACCGTTATACAGGGCTACCTTGTCAAAGAACTCACTGCCTTTGAAGAGGATGGGCTTTTCTCCCTCCGCCTCAGCCATGTAAATAGCGTCCGGCTCGAAGTCCTCTGCCTGCTCCTCGCACTTAGCCTGCTGTGCATCGCTCTGTGCGGTAGGAGCCCACGCGCCGAGGGTGTAGTCAATGGTATAGGTAGCCGCCTCGTCTGCCGTGAGAATGGTCTCCATCTGCTTCTCGTCATTGCCAAGCACGAACGTTACATTATTGCTTGCCGGCGAAACGACATTGCCTTCTTTGTCCATGGAATTGAACTCGCCGAATTTCTCAGGCAGTTTGTTCATCGCGCCGAGTGTCCAGCGAGCAATCTTGTCTTTCTGTTGAGAAGCATCTTTGTACAGATTCAGTGCTCCGTTCGAGTCGTCCAGTATCGTATTGAGGAAGACGCATTTCGGTGCGTTGTTCCAACTACGTCCGAGACTCATGACGGGCAACGTGCCTTGAATATCCTCTGCGTACATCACACGGCAGGATTCGAAGACGTAACCCTTGTCACCCGCATCGGCGTTGCTGGCAGTAATAGCGTTGGCTCCACCGCCGGATGCGTTACGTTGCTCACCGACGAGCAGGTTGTTCTTGAAATAAACACTACCGTCACCGCAGATGAAGTCTACTGTTCCGTGAATCTCGCAGTCCTCGAAATACTTGAATGCGCCAATCTTGTTGCTGTAATAGGTATCCTGATTACCCAGCAATCTGACGTTCTTGCAGATTGTCTGTGTACCCTTGTCCTGGAGACTTACGCCACGACCGTTTCCACTGGCAGACAACGATGCAAAATAATCCATGTTATCCCACAAGGTCAGGTCCTGCAGATAAGTGTTCGTAGCGGTAATGAGGAGGGTAGCGGTGGTACCGATACCTTCTTTGCGGAAGTCCGGAGTGTTCTTGATGATCGTTCCTTCCATCGACTGTCCGATGATGGAGATATTATTCTTGCTGATGGTGGTCAGGCAGGTCTCGCCGAGGTCATAGATACCGTTCGGCAGGAAGATTTTCTCGCCTGCAGCCATCGATTCGAGTGCGAGGATAAAGCCCGCCGCATCGTTCGGAGCGATCTCATAGTAGCCGTACTCGTCTTTCTTCGGCAATTCGGCGATGTTATAAACCTTCAGCGAGTGGATATAATCCGTACCCGTGAAATGGAACGTCAGGGTAGTTGCCTCACCGGTATATTGGATGCTCTGCAACTCGCCGTCCGGCGTCACCTCTTTCTCTGTGGTCAGTTTGCCTACTACGTTTCCTGTGGCGTCACGCAGTTCGGTGTCTCCCGTGTGTGAGTATTTGCATACACCCACTACGAGTAGTGCATTGCCGGCTACTTTCACGCCGAGCGTGTTGCCATTACCGAAAGTCCAGCCGTGTTGCGCATCTTTGTAACTGCCGCCATTGAAGACGAGCACTTCGTGATCCTCCGGATAGAAAGATTTCTGACGGAAGTCATAATTGAAGATCTTACCCATCGCTGCCTCTTCTATCTCGGTGGCTACGGCATAAAGACTGAGGTCTTCGTTGACAGCAGTACCTTCCGCCACTTTGAGCGAAGTAGGTGTGGTGCCGTCAAACCAGCCGCGGAACGCGCAGCCTGCAGGCACCGTCACGTCTGATGCACTATATTTATATACGAGTGCCGAACTACCATCGATGATCTCGCTGCCGATAAGTGTTTTGCCATCGGTGTCGAAATAGCGTACTTCTACCTGCGGCACGAAGTCGCATGCCTCGCCGAACATATACGGCATATATCCGTTCACGGTGAAACTCAGTTCAGCCGCTTCCTCGACGTTATACAGCCATGTCACGAATTTCGTGTAGCCGTTCCCTACTCCGCTGTTGTCGCAACCAACCTTGTTGTCAATGGTTGTGAGGTCGGCGCCGTTCTTCTTGACGATGATGCTTTTACCGTACGTACAGCCACCCAGCGTGAATTTCACCGGAC
>Ga0310694_10005729_pt1 | contig 11846 bp, 11 predicted proteins | sample 174DNAGHGhighgp2_FD_203884 | JGI IMG/M metagenome (GOLD analysis project Ga0310694, IMG submission 203884) | Sheep rumen microbial communities from Palmerston North, Manawatu-Wanganui, New Zealand - 1742 DNA GHGhigh gp2 (v2) (version 2) | ecosystem: Host-associated > Mammals > Digestive system...
AGCCGGGAGCGTGGTGTCGCAGAAACCAGTGGCAGGGGCGAAAGTCAAGGAAGGAAGGATAGTCTACGTGACCATCAACTCGCTGACTATGCCGCGCGTGGCAATACCAGACCTGATAGACAACTGCAGCTACAGAGAGGCACAGGCCAAGCTGCAGGCACTGGAATTCAAACTGACAGACCCAAAACTAATCAACGGCGACAAAGACTGGGTCTACGGCATACAGTGCAACGGGAAGAACGTCATCACAGGAGACCTCATAGCACGAGAGTCCACACTGACACTGGTGATAGGCAACGGACTGACGGACGACGAACTGGAGATAGAGGAATTCATGGACAACTACCATGACAGCCTGTACATAAACGACGGCACAACGGACGACGAGACAGACACCTTCCTGGAGGTGCCCGACATCGAAGACTGAAAATGGGAGACCGAACATTGGAGACTGAAGACTACATAGACGATGTGGAGCTGGAGGCGGGCGAAGACCAAGCCGAGGCCTGTGGCGACGGACAACTCTACGAGCACATGCGCTTGGAGGTGGACCGCGGCCAAGTGCCACTGCGAATAGACAAATACCTCACCGAGCACACACAGCACTCATCGCGCAACCGCATACAACAGGCCGCCGACGCCGGGTTCCTACACGTGAACGGGCGTCCGGTGAAGAGCAACTACAAAGTGCGTGCCGGCGACATCATCACACTGATGCTCGACCGCCCGCACTTCGACACCACCATAGTGCCAGAAGAGCTGCCACTCGACGTGCGCTACGAAGACGACGACCTGATGGTCATCTACAAGCCGGCTGGCATGGTGGTGCATCCCGGCTGTGGCAACTTCCACGGCACGCTGGTTCACGCCATAGCATGGCACCTGCGCTCACTACCATCTTACGACCCTAACGACCCACAAGTGGGACTGGTGCACCGAATAGACAAGGACACCAGCGGACTGCTCGTGGTGGCAAAGACACCGGAGGCAAAGTCGGACCTGGGAAAACAGTTCTTCCACCACGAGACCCACCGCTCGTACGTGGCACTGGTGTGGGGCAACTTCGTCGAGGACGACGGACGCATAGAGGGCAACATAGGCCGCGACCCGCGCGACCGTCTGCGCATGGCGGTCTTCCCGCCAGAGAGCGAGACAGGCAAGCCCGCCGTGACCCACTACCGCGTGCTGGAACGCTACGGCTACACCACACTTGTGGAGTGCCGACTGGAGACTGGACGCACTCACCAGATACGCGCACACATGAAGCACATAGGCCACCCACTGTTCGCCGACGAGCGCTACGGAGGGTGCGAGATACTGAGAGGTGAGCGCACAGCCAGCTACAAAGCTTACATACAGAACTGCTTCAAGCTCTGTCCGCGACAGGTGCTGCACGCCCAGACACTCGGGTTCCGACATCCCACAACGGGACAGCAGATGGACTTCACCAGCTCGCTGCCACCCGACATGATGGATGTGATAGAGAAATGGAGAAACTATTTTATAGCAAAAAATAACAACTGACAAATATGAAACTGCAAAAACGCACAATAGCCATCGTCTGCGGTGGCGACAGCAGCGAACACGACGTGTCGCTGCGCTCAGCCCAAGGGCTATACTCATTCTTTGACAAAGACCGCTACAACGTGTACGTGGTGGAGATGAAAGGCACCGACTGGCAGGTGGACCTGCCCGACGGTACCACGTCGAGGGTACGCATGCACGACTTCTCGTTCCGCGAGAACAACCGTACACGCCATTTCGACTACGCCTACATCACCATACACGGCACACCCGGAGAAAACGGCATACTGCAGGGATATTTCGACCTGCTGCACATACCCTACAGCACCAGCGGAGTGCTCGTGGAAGCCATGACATTCGACAAGTTCGTGCTCAACCAGTACCTGCGGGGCTACGGCGTGCGCGTGGCCGAGAGCATCTTGGTGAGGCGGGGACAGGAGAACCAACTCGACGAACAGAAAGTGGTAGAGACCATAGGAATGCCTTGCTTCGTGAAACCTGCCTGCGACGGCTCTTCATTCGGAGTGTCGAAAGTGAAAAACCCCGACCAGCTGGCACCAGCACTGCGCGTGGCCATGATGGAGAGCGACGAGGTAATGATAGAGTCATTCTTGGAGGGCACAGAGATTACTGTGGGATGCTACAAGACGAAAGACAAAGCAGTGGTGTTCCCAGTGACAGAGGTGGTGACAAAGAACGAGTTCTTCGACTACGACGCAAAATATAACGGGCAAGTGGAGGAGATAACACCAGCACGCATACCCGCCGAGCAAGCCGAACGAGCACAGCAGCTCACATCGGCCATCTACGACATACTGCACTGCAACGGCATCATACGTGTGGACTACATCATCTCGCCAAAGGGAGACATCACGATGCTCGAGATTAACACCACGCCGGGAATGACCGCCACAAGCTTCATACCGCAACAGGTGAAGGCAGCAGGACTGCAAATGAAAGACGTGCTGACCGACATAGTGGAGAACCAGTTTTAGTGCAGAGTGCATAGTGCATAGTTCAGAGTTCAGAGTTCAGAGTTCAGAGTGCATAGCCATGAATGAATTTGATGAGATTAGGCCCTACGAGCCAGAGGAGATGAAGCAGGCTTTCGACGACTTGCTGTCCGACAGGCACTTCAACGCAGTGATGAAGGGACTGGTGCCCTGGCTGCCAAAAGGCCTGCGCAACAGTCTGCTGCGCCTCGCCTTCACAGGAGTGAAGACACCACTGGACTTCCAGAAACGCTTCATGAAGCCCATAGTGAAACATATCATCCGCAAATACACCAGTGGCTGCACATTCGACGACAGAGCACTGACAATGGCAGAGGGCACGACCAACAGCAAGAGCCGGAAGCTGAAGGAACGCTTCACCTTCGTAAGCAACCACCGCGACATAGTGCTCGACTCTGCTTTCCTCGACGTGCTGCTCTTTGAGTCGGGCTATCCCACAACAGTGGAGATAGGCATCGGCGACAACCTGCTCATATACCCATGGATAAAGCGGTTGGTAAGGATGAACAAAGCCTTCACCGTGAGGCGGGGACTGTCGCCAAAAGAGATGCTCGCCTCAAGCGAACTGATGAGCCGCTACATACACTACGCCGTGACCCAGAAACAAGAGAACATCTGGATAGCACAACGGCAGGGACGAGCCAAAGACAGCGACGACCGGACACACGACGCTGTGCTGAAGATGCTGGCCATGGGAGGAAGTCTGCAGGAGCTGAACATAGTGCCACTGACCATAAGCTACGAATACGACCCGTGCGACTACCTCAAAGCCGAGGAGATGCAACAGCGACGGGACAATCCTACATTCAAGAAAAGCAAACAGGACGACCTGGACAACATGAAAACTGGCATCTTCGGACAGAAAGGCCGCGTGCACTACCACTGCGGAACACCCATCAACCGCTGGATGGACGAACTCGACGGGCTGCCAAGGAAAGAGTTCTACCAGGAACTGAGCCGGAGGATGGACAAGGAGATACACGCCGGCTACCAGCTGTTCCCCAACAACTACATCGCACTCGACATGCTCAACGGCACACTGCCTACACAGTCGGAGCACTACACACCCGACGACAAACAGCGCTTTGAGCAATACCTCAACCTGCAACTGGAAAAAATCACCCTGCCGCAGAAGGATGAGCCCTTCCTGCGCCAGTGCATACTCACCATGTACGCCAACCCACTAAGAAACTACCTTCAAGCAACAACATGAACAAGACATCACGCACACTCTCATCACTGCTCTTAGCTATTTCACTATACGCATGCTCCGTAGACTCCTACGACAAAGGCGACGGCGAGAACTCATTGCTGCAGGCTGAAATGGCCGACATACATTTCGACGGCAACAAGCGGGCCGACTTCATGGTGACCGATGAAGACGAACGGCTGACAATAAGGAACCCCTTCACCAACAAGTCGGTAACCACAGCCGACTCCACATACCGCTTCGTGGCATATTACTCGAAAAACGGAAATGAGGCCGAAGTGACAGGAGTGAACAAAGTGGCAGTGACCGTGCCAAAGCGGATAAAGGACATGGCCACCGACCCGGTGCAGTTTGAAAGCATGTGGATGAGCAAGACAAGGAGGTATCTTAACGTCAGCATTTACATCATGCTCGGAACCACCGACGACGAGAAGGCCATACAAACGCTGGGATGCAACGTAGACACACTGATGACAAACGACAACGACACACGCACGCTGCGACTCACTCTGTACCACGACCAGGGAGGGGTCCCGGAGTATTACTCTCAGCGCACATACATCAGCATACCACTGCAGGGAACAAACGCCGACTCGGTAAGTCTGACCATAAACAGCTACAAAGGAAAAGTGGAGAAAACATTTCCAACAAAACGCACAGCAGACTGATTTTTCTGCGCAAAAGGCCGTCGGCAACACGCAGAGAGAGGCTCAGACAGCAAAAAAACGAGGAAAACGTTCCGAATTACAATTATTATTTGTACTTTTGCATCGATTTTAAAGCAAAAGACAATGATTAACGAACAATTGAAACAAATCGGAGAGCGGCTGCGCGGTCTGCGCGACGTGCTCGACATTCCCGTCGAAGAGATGGCAGAGACCATCGGCATCGATGTGGAAAAGTACAAGAAAATAGAAGACGGTGAGATGGACATCACCATCTCAAACCTCATGAAGATTGCCAAGAAGTACGGCATATCGACCGAGGAGCTGATCTTCGCCGAGACGCCACACATGAAGTCGTACTTTGTGGTGCGAAAGGGACAGGGCGTCAGCATAGAGCGCACAAAGGCATACAAGTACCAGAGCCTGGTGAGCGGATTCGTAAACCACGCTGCCGACGTGTTCATAGTAACAGTAGAGCCAAAGCCCGACGCTCACACCATCTACAAAAACACACATGCCGGACAAGAGTTCAACCTCATTCTCGAAGGAGCCATGGAACTGTATCTCGGCGGCAAGACCATAGTGCTCGAAGAGGGAGACAGCATCTATTTCGACTCGTCAGTACCACATGGCATGAGGGCCATTGGCGACAAAGCAGTGAAATTCCTCGCCTTCACAGTCGAGTGACATGGCTGCATTTTTTCCCGTTTCTTTCATTATTTAGTCTTCTGTTATGGTAGAAAGATTTTTAAAGAAGACTCATTTCGAGTCTGTAGAGGATTACAACAAGAACCTGGAGTTCATCATTCCAGAGAATTTCAATTTCGCTTACGACGTGATGGACCAGTGGGCAGAGGAGAAGCCCGACGGGCTGGCCCTCCTCTGGACCAACGACCAGGGTGAGGAGAAACGCGCCACGTTCAGCCAACTGAAAGAGCAGTCGGACCAGGCTGCCGCCTACCTGCAGTCGCTGGGCATAGGAAAGAACGACCCAGTGATGCTCATACTCAAGCGCCGTTACGAGTGGTGGGTGGTGATGCTCGCACTCTGCAAGATTGGGGCAATAGTCATCCCTGCCACACACATGCTGACAAAGAAGGACATCGTCTACCGCAACACACGCGCATCGGTAAAGGCCATCATCTGCGTAGACGACGCCTATGTCTGCGAACAGATAGGACTGGCTGTCGACGAAAGCCCCACACTGAAGAGCGTCATCGTGGTAGGAGACCACAGCCCCATGGCGGCAGCTGGCTCGTCGCTATTCACGCTACACCCCTCACTCGTGCACGACTGGCAGTCAGAATGGCAAGAGGTTCCACCTTTCGTAAGGCCCTCCTTCGTCAACGAGAACGACGACACGATGCTCATGTACTTCACCAGCGGCACCTCGGGCGAGCCTAAGATGGTGGCCCACGACTACCTCTACGCCATGGGCCACCTCACGACGGGAGTCTTCTGGCACAACCTGCACCCAGGTTCGCTCCACCTCACCGTGGCCGACACGGGATGGGGAAAGGCCGTCTGGGGCAAGTTCTACGGACAGTGGTTCGCCGGAGCAACGGTGTTCGTCTTCGACCACGAGAAGTTCAATGCCGACACGCTGCTCCGACAGATGGAGAAATACCGCGTGACCAGTTTCTGCGCACCTCCGACCATATACCGTTTCATGATACGTGAAGACCTGTCGAAATACGACCTCTCCTCCTTGGAGTACTGCTGCACGGCAGGCGAGGCGCTGAACCCCGCCGTCTACGACAAGTTCCTGGAAAAGACGGGCATACGCATGATGGAAGGCTTCGGGCAGACCGAGACCACCATGACCCTCGGCACCTTCCCATGGATGACACCGAAGCCGGGAAGCATGGGCATACCCAACGCCCAGTACGACATAGACCTGCTGCGCGCCGACGGCACGCCATGCGAGGACGGCGAGAAAGGCGAGATCGTGGTGCGCGTGGGCGACAGAAAGCCCATCGGGCTGTTCAGGGGCTACTACCGCGACGAAGAGAAGACACGCGAAGCGTGGCACGACGGCGTATACCACACCGGCGACATGGCCTGGCGCGACGAGGATGGCTACTACTGGTTCGAGGGACGCATAGACGATGTAATAAAGTCATCGGGCTACCGCATAGGCCCGTTCGAGGTGGAGTCGGCCCTGATGACCCACCCGGCGGTCGTAGAGTGTGCCATCACGGGTGTGCCCGACGACATACGAGGCATGGTGGTAAAGGCCACCGTAGTCCTCGGAAAGGAATGGAAGGCTAAAGCCGGCGACGCACTGGTGAAGGAACTGCAACAACACGTGAAGCACGTCACTGCACCTTATAAATACCCGCGTATCGTGGAGTTCGTCGACGAGCTGCCGAAAACTATCAGCGGCAAGATACGACGGGTGGAAATACGCCAGAAGGACGCGGAGAAGTGAGAAGTGAGAAGTGAGAAGTGTGGAGGGAGAAGTGTGGAGGGAGAAGTGTGGAGGGTGGAGGGAGAAGTGTGGAGGGTGGAGGGAGAAATGAGGAGTGAAAAAGTTAAGTCTATGAAACGAAGCATCATTCTTGGGATAGTGGCTGTAGTATTGTTGGTGCTCTACGCCATCTATATGTCCCCCGTAATACTGCCTATCTGCGCAATAATACTGATAGCAGTCTTCGCCAACGAGTATTACCGCCGGCGGCACACCGCCGACGACGTGAAGCCGTATGAGCTGACCGTCGACGAACTGACGGCCCAGTACGGCGACCCAGAGGACGTGATACTTGTCAACGCCACACGCGCCAACGAAGCAATGGGCGTGATACTGGCCTACAACGGCTTCCTCGTAGTGGAGGGCCGACGCATAGAAAAGAGCGACATCACTGGTGTCACCTTCAACAACAGCGGCACACCCTACGCCCGCGGCGAGTACCAGATCATCATCGACATAAGGCAGGGGCAGGAGTATCTCCATGTCAATGCGGGCTACGACGCTGCGTGGACAAAGGATGTGGCTGAGCTTATAAAAAAGAACCTGTAGAAACATGAAACGAATAGTTGTAAAGGTCGGCTCCAACGTGCTGACACGACAGGACGGGAAACTCGACGTCACACGGATGTCGGCACTCGTAGACCAGATAGCCTGTCTGCTACGGCAGGGCATAGAGGTGATACTCGTCTCGTCGGGTGCCGTGGCCTGCGGAAGGAGGGAACTGACCGTAGACCACTCACTCGACTCCGTGGAGCAGCGCCAGCTCTTCTCGGCTGTAGGACAGGTGAAGCTCGTGGGGCTATACTACGACCTCTTCCGCGAATATGGCATACACGTGGGACAGGTGCTGACGATGAAGGAGAACTTCGAGCCCGGCGAGCAGTACCAGAACCAGCAGGCCTGCATGCGGGTGATGCTCGAGAACGACGTGCTGCCCATAGTCAACGAGAACGACACTGTCTCGGTCACCGAGCTGATGTTCACCGACAACGACGAGCTGTCGGGACTCATAGCACAGATGATGCAGGCCGACACGCTAATACTGCTGTCAAACATCGACGGCATCTACGACGGTCACCCCGACAACCCGCAGTCGCGCATCATCCCGCAGGTGGAGCCGGGCCGCGACCTCTCACAGTACATAAAGGCGGAGAAGAGTGCCTTCGGCCGCGGAGGTATGCACTCGAAGTACACCACCGCAACCCGCGTGCAACGCGCCGGCATAAGAGTCATCATTGCCAACGGCGAGCGCGAGAACATACTTACCGACCTTGTCAACAAACCAGAGACAACACCCCATACAGAATTCATACCATGCAACTGAAAGATACTTTTGAACGAGTAAAGCGAGCCAGCCGCGAGCTGGCCTTGCTCAGTGACCAGCAGCGCAACGAGATACTGCTGGCCGTGGCCGATGCCATCACTGGCAACAAGGAGGCCATCCTGGCCGCCAACGCACAGGACCTGGCCAAGATGGCGCAGAGCAACCCACTCTACGACCGTCTGCAGCTGACGGGGAAACGGCTCGAGGACATTGCCGCCGACATGCGCAACGTGGCCACCCTACCCTCGCCCCTCGGACACATCACCAAGCAGAAGACACTGCCCAACGGCCTGCGCCTGTGCCGTGTGTCGGTGCCCTTCGGCGTCATAGGCATGATCTACGAGGCACGGCCCAACGTCACCTACGATGTCTTCTCGCTCTGTTTCAAGAGCGGCAACGCCTGTGTGCTGAAGGGCGGACGCGACGCTGAGGCTTCAAACGAGGCCGGCGTGGCCGTCATCCATGAGGTGCTGCAGCGCTTTGGCGTCTGCCCCGATGTAGTCGCCCTGCTGCCTGCCACACACGAGGCGACGGGCGAGATGCTGAATGCCGTGGGCTACGTGGACCTCTGCATACCACGTGGAGGGCGCAAGCTCATCGACTTTGTACGCGACACGGCCCGCGTGCCGGTCATAGAGACTGGCGCAGGAGTGGTGAACACCTATTTCGACAAGGACGGCGACCTGGAGATGGGCAAGGCCATCATCACGAATGCCAAGACCCGCCGCGTCAGCGTATGCAACGCGCTGGACTGCCTCATCATCCACGAGAGCCGTCTCGGCGACCTGCCAGCACTCGTCACCCCCATGCTCGCCGCCCCCGCCTCTCCTGTATGTTGCGATTGTATCGCAACAAACGAAACAGCAAAACCGCCCGTCACGCTCTACTGCGATGACAGGGCTTACACCGCGCTGGCCGGCTCTCCGCTCTTCGCCCTTCACCCCTCGCTTATACAGCACGCCACCGCCGAGAGCTTCGGCACGGAGTTCATGGACTACAAGCTGGCCGTGAAGACCGTCGACACGCTCGACGAGGCCCTGGACCACATAGACCGCTACGGCAGTGGCCACAGCGAGGCCATCATCACCAGCGACGAGCAGACCGCACGACGCTTCCAGGCACATGTCGACGCTGCCTGCGTCTACTGGAACGCGCCCACCAGCTTCACCGACGGGGCACAGTTCGGTCTCGGGGCAGAGATAGGCATATCGACACAGAAGCTCGGCCCACGCGGGCCGATGGCACTGGAAGAGATAACCACCTACAAGTGGCTCATAGAGGGAGAAGGACAGACCAGACCATAAGCTCCACAGGGAGCATTCTTAAGTTTCCCTATTTTAATAACCCAAAAACCAATCATCATGAAAAAGAGAACATTTTTAACCGTGCTCGCAGCATCGCTGACATTTGCGTCGGCCGTCGGCTTGACAGCGTGCGAAGAGAAAGACAACAAGAGTGACGAATACACAGGCGAAGGTGGTGGCAAAAAGGCTGTCGACTCGTGGGCCCGTCTGGTGAACGAGGAAAGCAAGCCGGCCAGCGTCAACGGCAACACCATGACCTACGGCAGCCACACCTACACCATGGAGGGCACCATGGACGACACATACGCCGCTGGAGCAACAGGCAAGGTGACCTTCACCAACGTCCCCTCGGGCTACACCGAGTTCAAGGCTGTCTACGAGCAGTTCCTGGGCAAGACACCATACGGCACTGCCGCCATGCTGCCCATGGCCTTCGAGATATGGGCACGCAACAATGCCACCGGCGAGCGCTGCCTGGACCTGCTCTGCTACAGCATCTGCAAGACGGAGGTTCTGAGGGAGCTGTCACGCCACATAGTGACATCGGAATACTCGCCCGACAACGACTCGTACGTGCAGCGCTGCATGACAGCCGCCACCCTCTCCGGAGCCACAAAGGAGAACGGCTACAACCCCACCGAGCCATACACCATCAACATGGAGATAGGACAGGAAAACACATGGAAGGCTGAGAGCGAGGTGCTGCAGGCATACGTCTACACCCTCTACGTCGTGGCCGACGGCAATGCCTGGAGCACCAACAAGCGCAGCGTCACCGTGCAGCGCGGATGGAACGACAACCTCTACAAGGCCAACAACTGCCCTTCACTCTACGTCAACATCTTCACCCCGCGCACAAGCTGGAACGGACTGAAGTAGCGGGCAAAGCTTCCACGCTTCACCCACTGCTGCGAAGCCTGAAAGCTTAGCTTACTGCTGCAAAGCTTGGAAGCTTTACCCACTAAAAAAAGTCCGGAACAGGAATTCACCTGCCCCGGACATTTTCTTTTTTTATCTGTAAATACGACAGTCGTCGGTTTACTTCTTCACAACCTTCTTGCCGTTCTGGATGTACAGACCCTTGTGAGCCTTCTGCACACGCTGGCCGGCAGTGTTATACAGAGGAGCTTCCTCGCCAGCGGCATAGATACCACGGATGCCAACAGTACTTGGATCACCAATTGTAAACTTGTTCTCGGTGGAAGACTGGAACTTGGAGGCATCAAGTTTAACAAGATGGATGTCTGTCATTGTTGCTTCAGCTGAGCCACTAAAGCTTGCATCGGCAGCAAGAGTCAAGGTGAGGTAATCACCAGAAGTACCTTTGAACTCTTTTCCGCTTTCGTTCTTTACAAGAACATAGAAAGAACCGTCTGCTCTCTTAGATACAGTCACAGAGTGTGACTTGATAAGCATAGTGCTGACCTTTTCATAAATATAGTCCTCTTCATCTACGTCATAAGCGACTGTAATTCCTTCGGGCAAGTAAAGGAAAAATTCAACCAGCGCAGCCTTTGTTTCAGTATCGTTTTCCACAGCAAAGGTTACGTCTGCAGTACCTCCTGGCTCAATGACAACAGTGGATGGCGATGGGACAACAGTCTGTGCAAAAGCAGTTGTGGAAGCAAGAGCTGCTAAAGCAACAAATAAAGTCTTTATTTTATTCATAATTGTTCAGATATAAATGTTTATGAAATTACTTTTCTGTTTACTTAATATTCTACTCAAGAATGACATTAATGGTTTTCTGAATATCGGAACCATCAATAGTTCCATCCTTAACCACATCAGCAGACTCAACGAAAGTATCAGCAACGACATGGTTAATCAAGAGTTGGATATCCGAACCGTCAACAAGGAAATCACTGCTGGCATCACCCAGGGGGTGGTTAAGAGTGAAGGTCACGTCAGCGCCAGCCAGGTCGGTCGAGTTGCCGTCGACATCGGAAGCGCAGATGTTTGTGACAGCCACTGTGGCAGGACCCTCAAAGCCCTCTGTCTGCAGTGTGATGGTGCAAGCATCACCCTCTGTGCCAGTAATCTGGAAGTCGTTGGCGGTGTAGGTCTCAGCCACGGGGATGAAGAACAGGAACACGCCCTTGTCTGTTGGTGTGCCTACTGCCTTGTACTTTGCGCCATAGCGTGCGGGCAGCGTCACGTCGTACTCAGTGAAAGTGGCGTCGCCAACTTTCAGTTCCTTCGAGGGGATGGTGATGCCTTCGGGAAGAGCGATCTCCATCTGCCAGCCGGCAATCTGCTTCGGCGTCTGGATGCTCATCGTCCAGCCAGCCTTCTTGTCTGTAGCATCATTGGCGGTGAGGGTCACCTGCTGTGCC
>Ga0310694_10005731_pt1 | contig 11845 bp, 11 predicted proteins | sample 174DNAGHGhighgp2_FD_203884 | JGI IMG/M metagenome (GOLD analysis project Ga0310694, IMG submission 203884) | Sheep rumen microbial communities from Palmerston North, Manawatu-Wanganui, New Zealand - 1742 DNA GHGhigh gp2 (v2) (version 2) | ecosystem: Host-associated > Mammals > Digestive system...
GAGGCAGGCGACGGCTGCCTGGAATGTGTCATCCGCGAGCTGCGCGACGAGTGCTTTGCCCATCATCAGCCCTTCAGCATCATCAACCTCAACCAGCAGGGCATCGACTTCCTGCAACAGACCTTTCCGGGCGAGTTTGACTTCAGTGAGCCGTTGACCGAGCGTTATGACTACATCTGCCTGAAGGAGAACATCATCAACCTGCCGGGCCATGCCCTGCGTCCCAAGCGGCAGCACCTGTCCCAGTTCCCCAAGTTCTACCCCGACCATGAGTACCGCCCGCTGGAGCCCTCGATGTTCCCCGAGTGCCTGGCGCTCTTGCAGCAGTGGAGCGACAATGCCGAGGCCCTGGGCCACATGCAGGGAGCCGACAGCAAAGTGATGGAACACGAATCCATCACCCAGGTGTTCAACAATTGGGAGCGTTTTGGGGCCATCGGCGGTGCGCTGTATGTCGATGGCAAGATGGTGGCTTTTACCTATGGCGTGGGCATCAATGGCAACACGTTCGACCTGTGTGTCGAGAAAGGTGACGTCAACTACAAGGGGGTCTATACCGTCGTGCGCCACCACTTCATGCAGCAGATTCCCGAGCGATACACCTACATCAACCTGGAAGAGGACATGGGCCTGCCGGGGCTGCGGCGCGCCAAGTCGTCCTACCATCCCGCCTACCAGATCAAGAAAGACAGTGCCGTGTCCCGCTCGGAGCGGACCCGCATCGAAGATAAACGCAAGCGTCAAGGCGTGCGCGAGTTGATGAAGACGGTGTTCAACGACCGCGACGAGGCACTTGACATCTTCTTCTCACGGGTTTACACCCCTGCCGGCAACTATAGCCGCGAACAAGAGGGGCAGATTGTGTCGGCCGCCCAAGCCCTGCCCTACCCCCTGCGCTACCACGGCCAGCAGACCGATGCGGTCTATCTCTATGCCGTGGGCACCCTGCCCGAGTGGCGCGGACGACACCTGATTTCACGTCTGTTCAAGTACATGCACCGCGGCCTGTTGTGCCAGGGCAAGACATTTGCCACGTTGCTCATTGAGCAGGACGGACTCCAGCCGATGTATGAGAAACTGGGGTATGCCCAGGTAGGCAACGCGCCCTTGATGGACAGCGATGTGGTGGAAAACGGGTTTGAGGCTTTTGACCAGTGGCAGTCGTCACGTCCTGCCGTCCTGCTCCACGACAATGAATCATGGAAGACGCTGGAAGCCTATAGCCGCTTTGACAAATCCTATTATCTGGTGAAGCCCCACTACAAGGGCATGGTGCGTGTCATCAATGTCATGAAGGCCCTTGAACTCTATGCAGCAGCTCATCGCGAACTCACCCTCTCGTTGAGGATTACGGGCGACGACCACCTGTGCGAAAACAACGGCTGCTATGCCATCCAGGACGGTACCGTCTGCCGTAGCACTTGTAACATCGACGGCTTCACGCCGCTGACCATCAATCAGTTATCGGAGCTGCTATTTAAGGAGGCACCCCTCGAGATGCCCCTGGTGTTGCTCTAGAATCATTGTTTTTAACACTTCCGCCCGTTCTTTCGGGCCGATAAATGCCTAGCGGACGATCTCCTCAACGCTGGTGCAATTCTCGTGGCCGCAGCCCTCGCCACACAGCGAGCCGAAGGGGTCGCTGCGCTCGGCAGGGAAACTGTAGAACACCCAGTGCGAGGGCTTCCTGAAGCCGAACTTGCGCCCTTTATGCTCGTGTACCGGGGCCTGGTAGCACACGGTCACGCCGCTCACATATTTATCGCGCTGATAGGGGCTGTACCTGACTCCGTCGGTCTCGATATAGGCCAAATCCTCCATGCAGTCATGCTCAACGATACCCGACGGCAGGACGCGGTTGCCGCCCAGGACAGATTGTGCCACAGCGACATACTCCGGCTCGGGCGCTTTGTCCCAGTGGCGGGCGGCATGGGCAAACCAGCCGCACTCGGTAGCCCACCGGGCGACTTCCTGGATCGTGACATCGTGGCGACCGGGGTGCCGGCGTTCAAACAAGTTGAGCAACAGGGACAATTCGGCGGCAGCACCGTCGAGTGAGCCCTGCTCGGCACGGCCCAGCACGGCAAAGAAGCCAAGGCATTCCCCGGCCGTCTTGTTATAGACCGTGGTGTCCGACAACCGATAGGCCTGACCCGGGATGAACCGGCGGCCCTGCTGGCCGTGGCCGATGAGCGCGGTAAAATAGGCGACAGCATCATCAAGGGGCATGAAGCGGTCAGCGCCTGGTTCGCCCTTGAGGTGCTGCTTCACGGCTTCCTCGGGATGGAACTGGACACCCAGGGCAAAGTGCTTGTCGGTGCGCTCGATGGCCTCGATGAGATCGATGCCGTCGGTGGTCGTGATGCCCGTGACCCGCAAGGGCGTGCCAGCCACGTCACCCACCACCTGATGGTGCCACGAGGGCACGTCACGGATGGTGTCCACGCCGGTGATCGCGTGCAGCAACGAGGCCGTGTCGGTGACTGCCACGTCATGGGGAGTGTAGTAGCGCTTGCCGTCGGCATCGCGCTGCATGCGGTGCAGGAAATGGTAAGGCCTGCCCATTCCCGCGAAATAAGTGCCCAAATCCTGGATGAGAGATGCCCCCGAGACGACCGCCAGCATCTGCATGCCACGGCACAGTCCCAGCACGGGAATGTCATGGTCGAGGCAATAGGCCATCGTCAAGTACTCCGACACGTCGCGGGTCGCATCGGCAGGGCTGTCATCGGCTATGCCGTGCCATGGCTGGGGAACAGCAAACAATGTGGAACTGATGTCCCCACCGCCCAGAAAGACGACCGCCTGGACGTCGGCCAGCGCCTCCAGACTGTCAGCACCGTGATAGGTGTCACGCTTGACGATATCGGCATACTGCTGGCGCAAAACACCCATTTCATCGACATATTTCGGGCACAATGCCGTGCTGTCGTAGTCAAATCCAGCGGGACGCAACTGCGGCAAAATCACCGCCTCGCCGCCCGCTGCCTCAATCGACATCACCACGCGCTCACGGGCCGCGGCATTAGGCACCCAGGCAAGGCCGACGCGCACCCGGGCGTTATCGCCCGCCTTCACCGCCAGCGTGGCGACAATCAACAAGGCTAATATCAAATAATTCTTCATAGTTGTCTGTTTTTAGTTGCTCTAGATAATCAATGTATCCGCAATGTATGACGACCCGGTAATATAACCGTGCTATCCGCACGGGAAATTAATCAATTATTTATTTAAGTTTCGCAAGTTGTTAACTTGCTCACTGGTTAAAGGTTAAGGAACTGCTGACTGCAATTTTGAGAAAAATTTGTGTAAGCCGAACGCCATGATGCTTGCATCGATGGCCGAGGCGCCACCAAATTCATGAAAATTTCTCAAAAGCCCAAGTTTAGCCTGTAGTATAATCTCATTAACCATTAAACTTTAAACTTTAATTTAACTACCTATTGCGAAGCATGTCGAGGACCTGTTCAACGGGCAGCGCATCGACATGGTAGCCACCCTTGCCTGTCATCGATTCGGCCATGAAGAGTGAGTTCCACAGGGCCTCGGCAGTAGCCTCGATAGTCGCTGCAAAGATGGAGGACATCTCGCTGTTGGCGAGAACCGTGGAGGTGATAGTTTTGGCACGACTGTCAATAAGGTTACCGGGAGCGACCGAGAGGGCAATCACATAGTCGCCGCTGCCGTTGGAGGCGATGCCGCCCGTTTTGGCCATGCCCATCATGGCGCGCTTGGCGACACGCTCCAGGTTGCGGCAATCGAGTGGAGCATCGGTGATGACCACCATCATGCATGAGCCGTCCACGTTCTCGCTCTTGCGCACATGGTTGATGAAGTCATGCCGCTGGAGGCGCTGCCCCACCTGCACGCCGTCAATCTCGAGAATGCCGCCGTAATTGGTCTGCACGAGCACGCCGACGGTGTAACCTCCCAACGACTCGGGGAGCACGCGCGACGATGTGCCGATGCCTCCCTTGAAGCCGAAGCAGATCGTGCCTGTCCCTGCCCCGACATTGCCTTGCTCGACAGGACCGCCGTGGGCATTATTGATGGCATCGATGACCATCTGGGGCGTGACATGCATGCCGCGGATATCGTTCAGGCGGCCGTCGTTGGTCTCTCCCACAACGGCATTGACCGAATTCTCGCGCTCGTTGCCGGGCTGCATCAGCGTGTAGCGGATGGCACCCTGCATTCCGGCAGCAACGCTCAGAGTGTTGGTCAGGATGACAGGGGTCTCGATGTTGCCCAGTTCTCTCACCTGGGTCACGCCAGCCAGCTTGCCGAAGCCGTTGCCCACGTGGACGGCAGCCGGCACCTTCTGCCGGAAAATGTTGCCCTGGTGGGGCACGATGGCAGTCACGCCCGTGCGCACGCTGTCGCCCTCGATAAGCGTCACATGACCCACCGTCACACCAGGCACATCGGTAATGGCATTATACTGACCAGGAGCAAAAATTCCCGTCGGGAATCCCCACTCGCGCAACGTCTTGTGCTCTTGAGCCAAGGGTGCCGACACCCCCAGCATCATCGCCACAATCATCAACAGGTACCTTCTCATCACTTCATTACAGATAATCAAATCACAAAGGTATAAAAAGTGTTCAACACCACAAAAAAGGAAGTTGCCCATGCGCCCACAACTGGAAAGCCCTTCGTTAGAACGATAAAAAACGTCCTTTTTTATTTGCAGAATTATGTTTATGCGCACACACCATCATCAGGATGTTAAGTATCATTAACCCAAGGAATAAGGCAATGAACAAGAACAGGTTAACAGCAATATAACCCACACCTGTCACATTGCCCAAGACCTCTAGATCCTTGTATGCAAGACGGCAAGCGTTATCTAATCCTAACGGATAATAACGGCTCCATATCACAAAACAGCCAATGTAATAAGGCATCAAGTAAATAGCGGCCAGTAATGTCCACAAGAGGCGAGGCCTTAATTTACACGCAACATAACAAGCCGTGATTGTTGCTGTTAATGTGACTATGGCTGGCTCCAGATAAATAAAACATACGGTATTGGCAGCTTCATAGGTCACACCAAATGCCCATGCCACAACTTGCATGATGCCGCAACACAGATAAAACACAATGACACTGGCAGGGATCATCAGAATGAGCCCAACGGCAGCGATTACCAAAAGAACAAATACTCTAGATTTTTTCATCATTATAAAAACACCCACAAAGATACATCCAATCCTGCAATGTCACAAAAGGAGAGGGTACATCAAAAAAACGCATTCCATTTTTTTCCTTTTTATTGGTATAATCACTACCTTTGCAGATGAATAACTACTTTAACTTGGCAAGATTATGAAAAAATTATCGCTTATTTCTATCATTTCACTCCTGTGCCTCATCGGGCTGAGCGCATGCGACAGCGTGCTGACTGATCTCGACAAATACCACCGCAATGCCAAACAAGCCGTTGAAGCGCTCTATAACGAGCTGCCTAATAGGGACAAGAAATTCTTGACAGAAGCCGTAAAATTCAAGGAGAGCGACAAATTGAGTGATTATCAGAAGAATGAATTCTTCAGGCAGCTGAAGGCAAAGAATTTCAAAGTCACAGCCAAGAAAGCAAAGATGAGTGACGGTTACACCGAGGTAGTGTGCGACTTCACCAAGGGTGATGGCACTGTCAAGCAGAAGAAGTTCCGCCTCTTCAAGGAAGATAACGTGTGGAAGACACAGATAGGCTTTGCCGAGCTTCAAGACGCCATCTATTAGCAACTTGACCGACTCTACATCAAAAAGTACATCAAAAGAACCGTCCCTTTTTTCTTCTATGGAAAAAACATCAAATATCCATATCATTACCCATCTGATGGTCATCATGATGATACTGATGGCTTCAGTTCTCGCTTCATGTCATGGCAAAGATCATGAAGCAGACATTAAGCATGAGAAATGGGCTGAGATATTCTTTGAGGAACGATTATCATCCATCTCCAGCGACTCGGACAACAAGTACTTCTATATTGGCACAGAAGACGGTGGGGTATACTTCGGCAGCAAAGAAAGCATTGTGAAATACAATACCCCGTTCAACCGCATCTATTGCGTTAAGCGCGATGTAAAAAAAGCTAATCACTACTGGGTGGGGACACGCAATATGGGTTTATTCTACTGCCGAATGAAGGGAGACAGCCTCGTGAAAGTGAAATCATATATTATCCCGGAAAAGAATGAGCGTTACTCAGTGTACGACATTTGCTTCGGCGACAACGATTTGCTGTATTTGGGAACCAGTAATGGCTTTTTCTGTACTCCATCGGCGGTGGACACAATGTCAGCCGAGAATATCAGATTAAAAGAGTTATGGTATAAAGTCAAACCGGGAGATCCCGTGTTGGTAAGTAAGGTGCGCAATGATCGTGACAATATATATTTCACTGCACCTAATGCCATCTACAGGTATAGCAATGGACATAGCGAAGTCCTCGACAATATTATTAACAAGACCAATGTTAAAGTGCAGCCATCGCTATATAAGGCTGCCGACGGGCATGTCATGGCAATTATGGGTAACAGTTTTTACGACAGTGTCGATGGCAGCCCAAGTCCGCTCGGTCACACTTGCTTCGATTTCGTTTTTGCAAACCAAAACCTGTATCTCGTGAGCAAGGATTATTTGTACATTATCAGCAACGGGACACCACTCCCAGGGCTTTTGCTGCCAAGCCAAGCCCGGCAGGAATGCAGAAACGTGATCATCAATGATTCGCACGATCAAGTCCTGCTGGTAACCACACATCACTTGATCAGGATTCCTCATCACATCATGCCCCCAACTTACGCAGGCAGTGATGTGAGGGTCTCGGCCTCTTGTATTGACAAGAACAGCAATACGGCTTACTATTTCGTGAGCGACACGCTCTATCAATTGAAGTCTGGCGAGACTGCTCATGAGAAATGCATCCTAGATTCAACAAAACATCATCCCGGTTTTCTGGTTGCACGCAATAATAAATTTTACTATACCGATAATAATCGATTGTTCACTATCAATGATAAGGGCGGCTATGAGAAAGAGTACCCACTGCCACAGGAAGCCACAGCCATGGGGAGTCATGGGGGGAGCATCTATATTGGAGTACGGGACAGTCTGCTCAGATTGAAGGGCACCACGCTAACTGGCATATCATTGAAGTACGGCAAGAATTCATCGATCAGACATCCTTTTATTACCGCTTTTTGCACACGCTATAAAGATGATAACTTGTACATAGCCACACTCAACGATGGCGTGTTTCGAGGAAAAGACGGCGACTTCCAGCGCGATACGCTATTGTCAAACGATCTTACCCACCGCTTTATCAGAGATATCGCCATCCTTGGTGACTCGATCAGGGACACAGTCCTGGTGCTGACCCACAGAGGATTGTGGGTTCACCCTAACGGGGGCGAAGGCAAATTTATAAGCTCCCCGGGCTACAATCGCTTGCTCGTCTATGGAAGTCAGGTAGCCGCTGTGACAGATTTTGGATTGCGCAAATTCACTTTCAATCTCAATCACACTGACCCTGATTCAATAATCACATATAGTGATTATTACCAAGACTGGCGATTTATCCCAGAGCTGTCTCTTTCCAGAGCAGAGGGGCTATTAATATGCCGCAGCAATAAAGTACTGGCATTTAACAGTCTAAGTCCCGACCAGAATGACCCGAGAGGAATAGAGTTCGAGCCAAAGCCGAGACTGGGTTACGACTGGTTCCTGGTGCTCTTGTGCACTGGACTTGCGGCTGTGGTGCTACTGATGATGTACTTGATCACCCATAGGAATCAACAAACGGTAAAGATGAGAAATAAAGAGCTATCGGAACTGCTAAAAGAAGTCGAATCCCTCGGACTAACTAACTTTGATTATATCAGAAAGAGGGTTGAATGTGCAATGTCTTCTTATGAGATCGGGACGATTGAGCATGAAATAGAATACCTAAACAATGTTATAAAAGCGGTAAAAACATCAACAAATTTCAAAAAAGAGTACAACAGTCGCAAAGGCAAGATGCGCGAAATGATGTCTGACCAAAGCTTCAGAGAACAATCGATACTGGCAATGGTTGACCGCTTAATGGAAATGAAAATCGATGCTCATGATGACCAAGACCTGGCAAAGTCAATCAGTGAGTTTGAAACCTTTGATCATTCATCTCTTGATGTCGCTGATGTCAAGAAATCGTTAGCAAGCATCGCCGCTGATGTCCAGAAGGCATTACCTGGCAAATCAGATTTCACTCTAGCGGTTACTGAAATCCTTAAGGCACAAATCGTGACAAGGGATAGAATCATCCATGAGATTGAAAATAATCCCACCACAGGATGGGACGCAGTTGATACCTTGTTCGAAGCCTACTCATTAAAGATCCGTAATGAGATGTGCAATGGGTTTATCCGCTTGAATGCATTGATTAGCTGTGAGTTGAGAGAGGATTTGGAAACCCTTCACGAGAAAACGGGGATTATCAGAAGTATTAAGGAAAAGGCGCGAAAATATGATTACAAACTGAAACAAGAAAACAAGCAATTCGACAAACAACAATTCATCAATGAAAGCAAATTGCTGACCGAAGAAGAAAGGACACTCATTGAATCCTGCGATCATGAAATATTACAAAAAATACTGAACACTATTAATAGCATCTATAGCCCATGGTTTAAAGAATCAGCGGTTGATAAGGAACTTTTATCCCAAGGAGGCTTCCTGAAGACTCAAAGCATGGAATTCGTGACCTTGGACATATGCTGCTTTGAACAATCCATTTGGGATGCTTTGATTGATGCTTTTTCACTTAAATATTTATTGAATAATTCTATGCAGCCATCAGCTAAAACGATTATCTCACGATTCACTGGCAAGGGATCAAAAACACTCCCGGAAATAAAAAAATACGCTATAAATCATCCTGAATCCATAGCAAGCCTCTTTTGCCAAAAGAAAGAGTAGTCCTCTTCAATAAAATAGGATATAGTACTGATTATCGGAAAGTTAAAGCAGTTGCAAATTCTGAAATAGAATTTGCAACTGCTCTGCTATAATAGCAATCTACCGACAATGGAGTTACAACCCTCAAAATCTTGGTTCAGATTATTGTCCGCATTATATTTGTATCGAAAAAAGATCAAGCATTAAATCTAAAAACGTATAAACTTAATTAATCATTGTAAGATTATGCAGAAATATGTTTTATTACAAGTGTTATTAATGACGCTTCTTTGTGTTCTTCCAACCGATGCGTCAGCCGGTGGAGGAGGTGGTTTCGGGCGCATGCTTTCTCGCACTCGCCCCAGGTATCAACGTGGGATACCCTATTCTACAACGAGCCCGAGGTTAAATTGGGCACGCATACGCATCGAGGGGAGTGAGAGAATGTGGGAGTTCAAAAAAGGCACGACGCACTTCAGGCGACCATTTATCCCTCTACCGCCCATCGCACCAAGATTGAATCTTGACACGATTCATGCTGTAAAGGAAATGCGACGAATACAGGCTATCCAAGCATCGCACTTGAACAAGGTGAGGATGCATCAGGGTCCTCTAGTTCTTTCACCGCTTAACCGTGGCAGTAATCTCAGACAAGATTCATTATGTCTTAAACCAGTGATACCAGGCCTTGCGCCGCCAAGCCACCCATCACCCGGTCTAAATGGAGTATCAATCAATGGGGGAAGTAACCCCCGAGTTAACAATAACTTTTAATATTTAAAAAGATAATGATGTACAAGAAAAAACTGTTCGCAGCCCTTTTAGCTATTGCTGCTGTTTCGCTCAATGCTCAAACCGATGTTAACAAAGCGACATGCATCTCTGAGTCATGGCCGGACGCTCCAGTCGCTGTCGCTAGCTGGCCTACCTGGCCGGACGCCCCTGTCGCAGTCGCTAGCTGGCCTACCTGGCCGGACAACGCTGTCTAGCTCTAATTCCGGCACTAAACTGCCAGAATGCAGAAGGCTAGCTAATGAAAACAAATCCAGAGCCCTAGGTCAAAAAAAGTCTAACTAATCGGCGTGCCTGTGCTATGAGGCATGGGCACGCATTAAAACTCAAGAAATAATGAAGTATATTTTATTTATTATCGCTCTAATGCAAATTAGCATGTTGCTGTCTGCACATGAAGGATGCCCCAGAGAAAGAGAATTTTCCATAGACTTATTGGCTAGTGATCAACAGAGAAATATTGTGCTCGATGTATCAAGGTATCAAGGGAACATCGATTTCGAGCAAGTGGCATCATCATCGCAAGTCAGATATGTATTTGCCAAAGCAACTGAATCCACTAGCTATATTGATCCGCAGTTTTCCCGGAACATAGCAGCGGCACGTGATGCCGGGATTAAAGTCGGGGCATACCACTTCTTCAGCGATAAAAGTAGTGCCAAGGCACAAGCAACACACTTCCTGAACACAATTCAACAACAGGGTCTTGATCTTCTCCCCGTCATCGACGTTGAGGTTTGCCGCAATTATAGCCCATCGGCACTGGTTGATTCGCTACAAGTGATGCTTGACTGTGTTGAGAAGGCTTTCGGGCAGAAGCCGATGATCTATTCGTCTGTTTCATTCTTTCGACATTACCTTCAAGATTACTTTGAAGGGTACCCTCTGTGGCTTGCCAAATACGATAAGGAGGCACCTAGCAACATTTCGACGGAATATATTTTATGGCAATTTTCAGATATGGGAAAAATCCGCGGGATTGATTCACCTGTCGATGTAAGTGAATTCGTTGGCAATCATCGCCCCAGTGAAATTGAGTTGCCCAACAATAATAAGAAAAAATCTTCCAAAGGAAGGAAAAACAGTTTGAAAAATAAATAGAACGCTCATGGAAAATCTAGAACTCATCATCTTCGACACGTTATTTACACTGCTTCTGTTTTCATTTGCATCCACACTCCTCATCACTATAGGAGGGTGGATCTACAACCTGTACTGTAAGTTGGCCTGGAATACCTGGCCAACATTCTCGAGCCACTTTTTTGGGCAATGCTTCTCCATCCTTTTTTGTATAGGCTGTTTCCTTGGCTTGTTTTGTCAGGGGTGCTACATTGGGTTTAAAAACAATCAACCGATTGATAACATGCCACCGTTTATTCTTCAAATTCACTGCCACTGTCCTTATAATGCCGAACACAATGAATACATCATGTCAATACAAGAAGCCATGGACTACTGCCACTGATGATTCTGTGACATGTGATAAAACAGACCTGTAATCAAGGACCCACACCCATGTGGATTTTTCAAAAGTCATCTGGTTTTTATGGCCAGATGACTTTTATTCGCGCGCCTAAAAGGAAAAAAGTACATCAAAAGAACCGTCCCTTTTTTCTTCTAAAAACCTCCCGACGCCTGATTGACAGCAGTTTCCAGCAAACCGATGAGGCGTTAAAAGGGCGCGGAAAGGCGCCCGACGGCGCAAAAAGGGGGAGCGTGCGCACCCCCCTGAAAATCCGATTCAGCAGCGAGATGTTCCACATGGGACACTTCGCCAGTTTCTTGCATCGCCACAATAACATTCCAGAATCAATATCAAAATGTGATGTATTTAACCCTCCAAATCTTTCATGCTCAAGAAATCCTTAAGCATAATATGTTGCACCGTGCTGGTGGAAAAATCAATGTCATCGTTGGTGATAATGATTTTTCGCATGGACTGGTCCAGTTTGTTGAATAACGCAAACTCCCTGTTGTAAGTATCCTCATCGGCAATGGAGTAGGCCACCTGCACAAGATAACTCTTACCATCCTTTGTGGCATAGAAATCTATTTCCTGCGAGTCTTTCCTGAACACAGACAGGTTATAACCCATAAAAACCAATT
>Ga0310694_10005734_pt1 | contig 11843 bp, 5 predicted proteins | sample 174DNAGHGhighgp2_FD_203884 | JGI IMG/M metagenome (GOLD analysis project Ga0310694, IMG submission 203884) | Sheep rumen microbial communities from Palmerston North, Manawatu-Wanganui, New Zealand - 1742 DNA GHGhigh gp2 (v2) (version 2) | ecosystem: Host-associated > Mammals > Digestive system >...
CGCAGTGGAGCCATATCGTGGGTGGAGAAGGTAATCACGCTGCGGTAAGGGATACGCTTCAGTTTGCTAAAGCGCAGTGACGGATCCTTGGGCATCGTCTGAATCTCAAGCGACAGGATGCGCAGCTGGTCCATCACCCAGGGTACGCAGTCGGGTACCATACCGAGGTCTTCGGCACAGCAGAGCATGCGGGTGGCTTGTGTCAGTAGGGGCAGCTTCTTCATGGCCTCCTGATACCAGAACTGGTTGTTGCGACGGTAGAAGTAGTCGTTGTAAAGGCGGTTGAAGTTATATTTCTGTCCTTCGTCCAGCTGTTCATAGGCCTGCTGATACTGTACGGCAATACGTGGATGCCAGCGGTCCTGGCGTTTGTGGTCTACCAAGAACAGACCTTCGTTGAACTCCACTCCATAGGCGGCAATCTCCTCTTTGCTCAGTCCGAGGGCAGGAGAGAACTGCCCCATCAGTCCAGACTTCTCTGGTACAGGAATCTCCCAGATGCGGAAGAATCCCAGCACGTGGTCGATGCGGTAGGCATCGAAATACTGTGCCATCTTGCGGAAGCGACGCACCCACCACGAGCAGCCGTCCTTCAGCATTTCGTCCCAGTTGTAGGTGGGGAAGCCCCAGTTCTGTCCATCGGTAGAGAAAGCATCGGGCGGTGCACCAGCCTGTCCGTTCAGGTTGAAGTATTTGGGTTCCACCCAGGCTTCCACTCCATCGCGCGAGATACCGATAGGAATGTCGCCTTTCAGGATGACACGGTGTTTGCGGGCGTAGTCGTGGGCCTCGCGCATCTGCTGGTCGAGGTTATACTGCACATAGCACCAGAAGTTGATAGTCTTCTTGTCTTTGAAACTCTTTTTCTGGGTATTTTCAACGGTAGCCTCCTTAGGCCATTCTCCGAAGACAGCCGTACCATACAGGTCGCGATAGTAGCAGAATGCTGCGTAGGGCAGCAGCCACTCCTTATTATCCTCGTAGAACTGCTTGTACGAAGCTCGTGTGCTTACCATACGCCACTCCTGGTCGAACAGCTCATGCAAATAGTCCATCTTGGCCTGGAACATACGCTCGTAGTCTATCTGCGGCAGGGCATTCAGTTCCTGGCGCAGCTGTTCGAAGTGAGCTTTCTTTTCTTTGTCCTTCAGATCAGGCAGTTGACGGAAGTCAGTATATTGCGGATGCAGGGCGTAGATGCTGATAGAATTGTAGGGATAGGAGTCCTGCCAGGTTTTGGTCATGTTGGTGTCGTTGATGGGCAGCACCTGCAGGACGCGTTGGCTGGTCTTGTCCACCCAGTCAATCATCAGCTTCAAGTCGCCAAAGTCGCCCACGCCAAACGAACCCTCACTGCGCAGCGAGAAAATAGGCACCACGCATCCTGCACCCTTCCAGGGGTAGATGGGGAAAAAGGCCTTCGACAGCTCATAGACCACCACCTCGCCTACTCCCAGTTCTGGCAAGACGATGGAGCGGTTGTTGCCCTGTTCCCAGAGCGGTGTGTAGTCGGGTTCCGTATCGAGGATGATGAACTTAAATTCGAAGCGTCCTGCCGGAAGCTGGTTGGCATCCAGGCTGACCACCCACTCGTTGCTCTGGTGTTCTGTCATCGTGACAGCCTTCTTGATGTCCCAAGCTCCCAACACCTGAGGCTCACCCACGATAGACAGTCGCTCGCCCCGTCGAAGCTGGGGGGCACGTACCTTCAGTCGGACAGTGCGCTGATAATCTGTTGAAGTGCTCAGCGAACGCTCGCGAGCCAGCACACAGTCGGTGAAGGCAGAGCTGTACAAAAAAGCGTCTTCAGGAATGTCCTGCCAGTGGTCGTAGACGATGTAGCAAAGACCCTTTTGGGCTGCAAACTCCAGGCGGTGAGGCTCCATCAGCCATTCGTGGCGCACCTCTTCTTCACCGCGATGCAGGCTGTAATAGTAGTCGATATACGTTCCTGGCTGGAACGTCTTGCTCAGTTCACATGTCCAGTGCTGACCATCGAGGGTACATAACTTGTGCTTGGTAGGTTTTGCTGTCTCGTCCGCAGGAAGGATGTTCAGTATCAGCTCCTCGCCAAAAGTAGTCTGATATTCAATATTAAAACAGATCTTCATAGTTTTATAGAATTGATAGTTTATATTTTAGTGCAATCGTTTGCATCTTTTGATTTCTTATCATTAATGATGCTGACGCAGCAGGCTCCCAAGACGAATGCAACACCAGCCACAATCATCATTGTAGACTGATGGCCACCCACCAGCGTAAGGATGCTTCCTCCGCAGATAGCAGCTATAATCTGAGGCAGACAGATGGTACCATTGAACAGTCCTAGGTAAGCACCCATGTGTCCGTAGCCCTGCAGGGCGTTAGTAACAAAGGTGAAAGGCATAGCCAGCATAGCAGCCCAGCCACAGCCAATCAGCAGGAAAGGCACAATCTGTCCGTACATATCAGGGACAAAGGGAATGAGGATGAACCCCAGACCACCCAGCAGCAGACTGACAGCATAAGCTATCTTCGTGTTCTTAAAGCGTGGTAGCAGCGTAGCCCACACAACAGACCCCATAGCCTGAATGGCATAAAGCACACCCGTCCAGTTGGCTGCCTCCTGATAGCTGGTGGTGGTGGGGTCGATAGTATCCCAGACAGTCTCAGAGACAGCATCTACCACGTAGGTCCACATATACAGCATGCCGCCCCAGCAGAAGAACTGCACCAGTCCTACTTTCCAGAACGTAGCGGGAGCGTTCTTCAGCAGCGTAAACCAGTTGGCGCTCTCTTCTTTCTCCTCTGCTACAGGGTTATACGCTGCATATTCCTGCGGATTCCACTCCTTTACCTTTAAGGTAGTATAGATAACGCAGGCAATCAGGATGGCAGCACCGATATAGAATGACCAGATGACCGAGTCAGGCACGACACCCTCTTCAGCTACGTTCTGTACGCCAATCCACGTCAGCACAAAGGGGAACAGGAATCCCACCACCGACCCTGCATTGCACAGGAACGACTGTATGCTGTAGGCCTTGGCCTTCTGCTCCTCGTTCACCATATCGCCCACCAGCATCTTGAAGGGTTGCATCGCCATGTTGATGCTGGTGTCAAGCAGCATCAGGGCTATCAGTCCGAAGATGAGTGCTGCCGACACAGTCAAATGCAGCGAGCCGGCATTGGGCAGCAGGCACATCACTGCAACAGCCACCAATGCTCCTACAAATAAATAAGGTATGCGACGTCCGAAGCGGGTCCACGTCTTGTCTGACAGTGTGCCTACTATAGGCTGTACCAGAATGCCCATCAGCGGAGGCAGTATCCAGAAGAAACTCAGCGAGTGGGGGTCGGCACCCAGCGTACGGAAAATACGCGATATGTTGCCAGACTGCAGGGCATAGGCAATTTGAACACCAAAGAATCCGAAACTCAGGTTCCAGAGACTCCAAAACGGTAGATTAGGTTTTTGTTTCATAGTCTTATATAACTTACATTTTTCATTTTTCATCTTTCATCTCACCTCGTTGTGCCCCTGATAATCAGTCGTGTACGTACAATGCGTCGCTCGGCCTTATCGATGGGTATGACTCCCTCCGCATGCCCTATTAGGATGTCGGCAGCCTCTTCGCCCACCTTCATGCCTCGCTGTTCAACGGTGGTCAGCATAGGATCACAAGCTACTGCACGCTGTCCGTTGGTAAAGCCACAGATGCTGATGTCTCTGGGTATCTTGAATCCCAAGCGCTTGGCTGTATACAGGATACCGATAGCCGTATCGTCGTTGACAGCGAAGAATCCGTCAGGCGCGATGCCGCCCTTCAACAGTTCTGGAGTGATGGCCTCTGCATCGGTGCGGTTGTCGCAGATGCGCGTCAGCGACTCATCGTAGCTCAGTCCAGCTTTCAGCAGTGCATCCTTATAGCCATTGAAGCGGTTTTTCGAAATCTCCAGCGTGAACGCAGAGCCATAGAAAGCTATTCGTCGGCAGCCTGTCTCAATGAGATAGGTGACAGCATTGAAGGCTCCCATATAGTCGTCCACCACCACACGGCTGGCGTTCACGCCCGTACATATCCTATCGTAGAACACCAGCGGCACTCCCTCGTCTATCAGACGCTGGAAATGGTCATACTTATGCGTATCCTTGGCCTGCGAGACGATGATGCCGCACACCTTGTTCTCGTAGAACGACTGGCAGATGCGCACCTCCCGCTCGTATTGTTCGTTGCTCTGTGCCACCATGATACGGTAACCGCGGGCTGACGCCTCTTCCTCGATGCCTGCCAGCACGGAAGAGAAGTAGAAGTGGGTGAACTCAGGAATGATGACGCCAATGACCTTCATGGGTTGTATGCGCGAGTAGCGCAGCGACTCAGCAATGACGTTGGGCGTGAAGTTGTGCTCGCGGGCATACTGCTGTATGGCAGCCCTGCGCTCTGACGAGATGCGTGGCGAGTCCTTCAAGGCGCGCGACACGGTAGCCACCGAGGTTCCAAACTCGCGGGCTATGTCTTTCATTGTTAATGGCGTCTTCTCTTTCATCGGTTCGTAGTCTTCTGAGTGCAAAGGTATTGAAAAGTTTCTTTTGTTGTTTCTCTACCTTATTCATTTTAAAAGTTTCTGTCGTGCAAACGTTTGCATTACACTATTAACGCTTTTGTGTAAAAAAAAGTATTAACGAATCGAAAGAATTCCTACCTTTGCACCGAAATTGATTTATATCAACAACATACCTGAGATTTTTGAGAACTTAAATAATATACTAACTTTTAAAAATTAAATTGATGAAGCAGGTAAACATTAAAATGCCACTTAGGATGTTAGTCCTGATGCTAGGACTTTTCCTATCGGTAGGAGCCTTTGCGCAAATCGACGTCAGAGGCCATGTTAAGGATGCTCAGGGCGAAGCCATCATCGGTGCTACCGTACGCGTAGCAGGCACACAGACCGCTACCGTTACTGACTTCGATGGTAACTTCATCTTGAAGGCAAATCAAGGTGCTGACATCAGCATCAGCTATGTGGGTTATCAGACCCAGACCGTCAAGGCTGCCCCCACGCTGGAGATCACTCTACAGGAAGATGCCACCATGCTGAACGATGTTGTCGTCATCGGTTATGGTGCTGTCAAGAAGAGCGACCTGACGGGTTCGGTAGCAGCACTGAAGCCCGACTCCAAGAACAAGGGTCTTGTGGTCAACCCACAGGACATGTTGGCTGGTAAGGTGGCAGGTGTCAATATCACGAGCAACGACGGTGCACCAGGCTCTGGAGCACAGATTCGCATTCGTGGTGGTTCGTCGCTCAACGCCTCTAACGACCCTCTAATCGTCATCGACGGACTGGCTATGGACAACGAGGGCGTGAAAGGTCTTAACAACCCATTGTCAATGATTAACCCACAGGACATCGAGTCGTTCAACGTGCTGAAGGATGCTTCGGCTACGGCTATCTATGGTAGTCGTGGTTCTAATGGTGTCATCATCATCACCACCAAGAAGGGACGCAAGAACCTGAAGCCTACCATTTCCTATTCAGGCAGTGTGACGGCCAGCTTCCGCCAGAAGTCGCTGAAGGTGATGAATGGTGACGAGTATCGCGAGTTCATTACTAATATGTATGGCACGGAAAGCATTCCCTACAGTGCTCTGGGAACAGCCAATACCGACTGGCAGGACCAGATCTACCAGACTGGTATCAGCACCGATCATAACATCACTGTATCGGGTGCCTTCAAGAACCTGCCCTACCGTGTGTCATTGGGTTACACCAACCAGGAAGGTATCCTGAAAACCTCCAGCTTCGAGCGTTACACAGCCTCGCTGAACCTCAATCCTTCGCTCTTCAACGACCACCTGACCATCAACCTGAATGCAAAGGGTATGTTTGCCAAGACGAAGTATGCCGACACAGGCGCAGTCAGTGCTGCTGTCTACTTCGACCCCACACAGGATCCCCACAACTACACTTCTGCTTACCACAAGAACCTCTTAGGCAGCAGTCTGGATCAGACCCTGAAGAATCTGGGCAACTACTTCCAGTGGCCTGTAGCCGCTGACTATGAGGGCGACACCTCTTGGCCATATACCTTCAATGGTGTGGCCAACATGCCCAACCCACTGGCCTTGCTCTACGGACGCGACGAGCACGCCAACAGCCGCTCGTTCATCGGCAGTGCAGACATCGACTATAAGATTCACGGCTTCGAGGACCTCCGCCTGCACGTCACCGCTGGTGCCGACATCTCGGAAGGTAAGCAGTATACTGACAACCAGCCTTGGTACACAGGCTCTATCTATTACGGCAGTCACGGACGCGACCGCATCCTGAAGCGCAACCTTCAGCTCTCTGCCTATGCACAGTACTTTAAGGACTTTGCCAAGTATCATCACTTCGACATTATGGCAGGTTATGAGTGGCAGCACTTCTGGCGCGACCAGCATAACGACTATGTGGGCTACTATCCTACTACCAGCCCCAAGTATGACTCGACACCCGACCACGCTCGTCCTCATACGCCTTACTACTTCACCACCGACAACTATCTGGTATCGTTCTTCGGACGTGCCAACTATACGCTGCTCGACCGCTACATGCTGACAGCTACCGTACGTCGCGATGGTACCTCACGCTTCAAGGACCACTGGGCAACGTTCCCCTCGTTCGCCTTTGCCTGGAAAGCCAACGAAGAACCGTTCCTCAGAAGCGCCAAATGGCTCTCCGACCTGAAGGTTCGTCTCAGCTATGGTGAGACCGGTCAGCAGGCCGGTGCCGTGCCTGACTACAGCTGGATAGCTACCTACTCGAAGAACACAGGCACCGACAGTGCCTATCCCGTAACAGGCGATGGTACGCTGTATCGTCCTGACAACTATACTCCTTCGCTGAAGTGGGAGACCACCACCACCTATAACATCGGTCTCGACTGGGGTATCCTCAATCAGCGACTCTCTGGTTCTATCGACTTCTACAAGCGCAAGACCACCGACCTGCTGAACTATGCTCCCACCAAGGCCCTCTCGGCTTACCGCAACCAGGCTTGGCAGAACATCGGTTCGCTCGAGAACAAGGGTATCGAGGCCAGCATCAGCTGGAAGGCCATCCAGAGCAAAGAGTTCTACTGGGTGCTCGACTATAACATCACCTACAACAAGAACGAGATTACCGACCTGAGCGGTGTGTCTGAGGATGGCTCGCCCGTTCCCAACACGGGCATCAAGATTGGTATCGACCGCTATCTCGAGTATCAGCAGGTGGGACACCCCATCAACTCGTTCTATGTGTTCCAGCAGGCTTACGACACCAACGGCAAGCCCATCGAGAACGCTGTTGTCGACCGCAATGGCGACGGACAAATTACCCAGGCCGACAAGTACTTCTACAAGAGTCCCGCTGCACCTGTCACGATGGGTCTGAGCTCGCGCATGGAGTGGAAGAACTGGGACTTCGGCTTCTCGCTGCGCGCCAGCCTTGGAAACTATGTCTACAACAACAACGAGCAGGGTATGGCCAACGTCAATCCTACGGAGGTCTGGAAGAGCTCGCTGCTCTATATGAACAACTACACCTACGAGGCTGTGAACCGCAACTGGCAGACCTATCAGATCACCTCACAGCTCTCCGACTTCTATGTGCACAACGCATCGTTCCTGAAGTGCGACAACATTACCATCGGCTATTCGTTCAAGACGCTTGACGACTATCTCAATGGTCGTGTATATCTCACTTGCTCTAACGTGTTTACCATCACGAAGTACGATGGTTTGGATCCTGAGGTGGCCAACGGTTTCGACAGCAACATGTATCCGCGACCCATGTCCTTCATCCTCGGTCTCAACCTCAACTTCTAATCCGCAACTATTTATAATTCAAGGAATAAAGTCATGAAAAGAATCATCAAGAATATAGTTCCCGTAGCAGCTCTCATGCTGCTTGGAATGACTTCCTGCACCAAGGACCTGGATGTGACGCCATTGGATCCCAACATGGATACATCGGTCAACTACGAGGGCCTGTTCAATAAGTGCTATGCCACTATCGCTATGGCTGGTAACGGAGGTGGCAACGGCGACTGCGACATCGACGGTATCGATGGAGGTACCTCAGGTTATGTGCGCCAGATGTGGAACTCCAACGAGTTGCCCACCGACGAGGCCATCAACGGATGGGGCGACGACGGTATCGAGCAGTCGTGCTTCAACACCTACGACGAGTCTCACCCCATGCTCAACGGCTATTTTGCACGTCTTACCACCAGCATCACCTACTGCAACCAGTATCTGGCCGTAGCAGCCGACCACGATGCTACGATGACGGCGGAGATTCGCTTCCTGCGCTGTCTGCACTACTATCTGCTGATGGATGCCTTCGGACGCGTACCGTTTGCCGAGACCCTCTCTACTCCTGTGATCTACAGCCGCGAGCAGATATTCAACTGGCTCGTCACTGAGCTGACTGAGAACGTGGAACCCTACCTCTCTGAGGCCAAGCCCAAGAAGTCGACTGAGGCCGGCTACGGACGTGTAGACAAGGCTGCTGCCTGGCTGCTCCTGTCGCGACTCTATCTCAACGCTAAGGTGTATATCGGTCAGGAACACTGGGCCGAGGCTGCCACCTATGCCAAGAAGGTGATGGATTCTGCCTACAAGCTCCACACCACTGGTTCCAACGGCTGGAGTGCCTATCAGATGCTGTTTATGGGTGACAACGGGGAGACCGATGCTGCCTATGAGGCCATCTTCCCCTTGCTACAGGACGGTCTGCGCACTACTTCATGGGGTACATCACAGTTTCTCTCGGCTGGTAGCTTCGATGCCGACATGCATGCCAACCCCAACGATCCGGAAGGCACCAACGGACTCTCTGGTCAGGTGTGGGGCGGCAACCGCACTCGTCCACAGCTCATACAGAAGTTCTTCCCCAACCTCGACGCACCTCAGGTACCTTCTTACCAGATGCCTATCGTAGCAGGCGACGACCGTGCCATCTTCGACGGTGTGGGCCGCGAGATTAACAACCTCGACCGTGCCACCTTCAAGAACGGATACGCTGTGGCTAAGTTCATCAACTACAAGAGCGACGGCAGCGCAGGACACGACGCAACGTTCATCGATGCCGACTTCTTCTTCTTCCGCAAGGCCGAGGCCTATCTCACCTATGCTGAGGCTACAGCACGTCAGAACGGCGGTACGGCAACAGCCGAAGGCATCCAGGCCATCAATGCCCTCCGCTCACGTGCTCACGCCACACAGCGCAGTGGCTACTCGCTCAACGACATCCTTGACGAGTGGGCCCGCGAGTTCTACTTCGAGGGACGTCGCCGTGTAGACCTCATCCGCTTCGACAAGTTTGGCGGCAACACTGACTATACTTGGCAATGGAAGGGCGGCACCTATGCCGGACGCAACTTCGACAGCTATCGCAACATCTATGCTATCCCCGCTGCTCAGCTGCCTACCTACAACAACGAGCAGAATCCTGGTTACTAATGCAAACAGTAAAAAAGTATAACGATTATGAAGAATATATTTAAGTCATCCCTACTGCTGCTGAGCAGTATATGTCTGCTGGCCGCTTGTGCTGACGACAATGACTCCAATCCTACGCTCACGATGCCGACCACGTTCCAGCTGAACACACCGGCATTCTCACAGGCCGTTACCGACTTGAGTGCTTCTTCTGCACTGCCCTTCACCTGGTCGCAGCCCGACTATGGCGGCTTCCCCGTTGCTGCCCAGTATCAGATGCAGTTCTCGTTCAACCAGAGCTATACCGTATCTGTGGCCGAGGCCCAGGCTGACGAGACAGGAGCCACCAAAGCCGACTATGTAGCCCTCGACCAGATTTATAATGGTTGCTCAGGCACTGTCAACACATCGCAGCTGGCCAAGGGACTGATGCAGATTGCACAGTGGTCCAGCGACGAGGTGCCAGCCTCGGTTACCATCTATGCGCGTCTGGTGGCCGACTATGCAGGCAGCGAGATTTATTCCAACATTGTACCCATCATCGTGCGACCTTACTATGTAGAGCTGAAAGATGCTGATCCTGTGCTCTGGTACCTCGTAGGCGACTGTATTGCCGACGGTTCGTGGGGCAACAATGCCGACGGTGTGGGCAAGACCCTGCTGCCGCTGAGTCCTATCGAGGGTCAGGAGTACGACAAGGCCACAGGTACAGGTATCATCGGCTACACGGGTTACTTCCCCGCTGGTGGTCAGTTCAAGATGATCCAGACTCCTGGCAGCTGGGACGTCCAGCTCAACTACTCCAACATCACCAAGGGCAGCGAACTGGCCGACGACCTGGATGGCGACAACCATAACATCGGCATCAAGACAGCCGGCTACTACACCGTCAAGGTAGACACCAAGTCGGACAAGGTGACGATAGAGGAATATACAGGCAGCGTCAAGACCTTCGACGGTATGGCCATTGCTGGTACGTTCAACGACTGGGGCGACACTGCTATGAACCCCAGCACCACCAATGCCGAGAACCACGACTGGTACATCACGCAGTCGCTTGATGCCGGTGCCAAGATCAAGGTCAAGCAGGCAGGCTCCTGGGACTTCAACAAGGGTGGCTCTTTCGTCAACCTCAGCAATGGCATGTATGTCTACGGTGTCAGTGGCGGCGACGATCTGATTGTTGAGGAGGCTGGCGAATACCTCATCCTCTTCAACGACATCACGGGCTTCATCCGCTTCATCAAACAGTAGTATCATCACTTAAAAGAGTAAACGATTATGTTCAAGAAGATATTATATGCACTTACACTGATGGCCGTCGTGGCATCGTGTAAAGATGATTATAAAGACTGGGCGAAGCCTCTGAGCAATCCAGAGGAACCCGCACAGAGTGTATCGTTCACCGTGAGCAATGCTCCTGATGTGAACTACGACGGACTGACAGCTGACAGCGTACAGCTGTTCATACCTAACACCTCTGTCACAACAGGGGCAACCCCCGTTAACCGCTACGATGTCAAGCTCTACAACGACGACCAGACGGTCAGCGCTGAGCTTCATATCGGCAATGACGAGGCTAAGATACCTGCCAGCGAGCTGAAGGACATCGTCGAGAAGCTGTATGGCAAGCGTCCGGTGGCCCGCAATGTCAACATTGACATTCTGGCCTATACATCCGTCGACGAACAGCAGACCATCGCCAGCACCGCCAAGGCCAAGCTCATCGTAACGCTGAAGGCTCCCTTCATCGACACAGCCTACTACCTGACGGGCGACTTTGCCGGTTGGAACAAGGATGGCGCGCTGCCCTTCACTCACCTGGGCGACGGCGATGTCTACGACAATCCTGAGTTCCAGATTATGTTCACCGTCACCGCTGCCAACCAGTACTGGAAGATTATCTCCGGCACCAACTACAACGGCGACTTCTGGAGCGAGGGCGAGAAGGGTGTGGTAGGTACCGTCACCGACGGCGACACCAGCTTCGAGGGCAACCTCACCACCACCAGTCCGCAGGCTGGTAAGATTGAGCAGCCAGGCATGTATATCATGACCATCAACATGATGAACTACACCTACTCCATCAAGAGCGTGGCCCCGCAGTTCTTCATGGTGGGTGCTGTTCCGGGCTGGAATGTAGAGGGCGCGTCGAAGGCTCTGCTCTATCCGCAGTCGGCTACCGTCATGTCCTACACCACTAAGTATACGGGAGCCTGGGACCTCAAGCTCTGGAACAAGAACGACCTGGGCAACTGGGATGCCTGCTACGGCAGTGTGGTTGATGGCGACAACTCACCCAGCGGTGCGCTCATCAACGCTGGAGCTCAGGCTATCTCGGCTCCAAGTGCTGAGTACTATACCTTCACGGTCGACCTGGCTGCTATG
>Ga0310694_10005735_pt1 | contig 11842 bp, 17 predicted proteins | sample 174DNAGHGhighgp2_FD_203884 | JGI IMG/M metagenome (GOLD analysis project Ga0310694, IMG submission 203884) | Sheep rumen microbial communities from Palmerston North, Manawatu-Wanganui, New Zealand - 1742 DNA GHGhigh gp2 (v2) (version 2) | ecosystem: Host-associated > Mammals > Digestive system...
AAGGCTTTCAACGCCCATGTTATGTATCTTGTCATAGTTTGTCCACGGCTTATATCCAGTGCACACAGCCATTCTAATTTCCATTTGAGACAATGTGCATTTTGCGTTGTGGCACTTACTACAATCTACCACGTTTCGCTTATCGCTCATGTTTCACTTTCTCCGGTTTTGCACCTATCGCTAATCCGAACACCAACGGCGATAGTTTGCCAATACGTTAGAGGCTTCATCTGCCCATCTTTCCATACTTCTTTTGTAGCTTTCCGCTGTTAATCTCAATTCTTCAATAGCTTCAACCGCCTGTTTCAAATGGTCTTCCAGCATGATAGGAGTTTCCCATTCATTCGCCGCCGCCCATTCTGCATCTTCTTTGAGGTCTGCTATCAGCTTGCTATAGTCCATGCTCTCACCGCCTAATCATCAATATACACCATGCTCCCACAAGTAGGGCATTTGCATCCATAGTATTCTTGATTGTACTGAGAACCTACCGTGTACTCGCCCTTTGCGGCTTCAAACACACAACCGCATTTACAAACGAATCTCTTGATTTGCTTCGGATAGTTTGGATTGCATTTTTGAATGATGTTCATTGCACTCTCCTGTTCCATGCTTCTGCGGCTTCTTGCTCAGTGTTATAAAACTGCCGTGTTTCACAGCAACAGTCAAGGCATACAACGCCGTATGTGCTTGTGTAACCATGAAATACATGCTCTTGTAGACAAGCTTCACCGCCGCAGAATGGGCATGTCTTTAGCTCAATACTTGAATGACTCATGCAGCATCATCCCATCCAACGCCAACTTAACCCTTATAAACCTATGCTGTGCGTTGATGTACACAATTTCACCTGTTCTCTTTACCGAATAGCGGCGAAAAGCCCACCGCCTTTAGGCGTGCGGATGTAAGCCGCCGTTTCTCCGCTTTTCCGCGTATTCCCGCAAAATCGTGTTGATAAAATTATTGAGACTACGGTTATCTTGTCTCGCCCATGTTTCCAATTCTGCCTTGAAATCCCTGTCTACGATAATATTCGTGCGTATTTTGCTTTCCTTAATGGACATAGCAATCACCTCCGCATTATCCTACCATGGAAACACTATAACGTCAAGGGTAAAATTAAGTGTTGACATGGTTGTGTAACTATGGTATAATCAAATGAGATGAAAGCAGGTGATGGCAAATGATGATGGGTTTCAAGTTCCGGTTGTATCCAACGGCTGAACAGGCGCAACAGGTTCAGCGTACTTTTGGGTGCTGCCGTTTCGTGTACAATCACTACTTGGCGGAACACAATAGGCTGTACAAGGAAACAAGCAAAGCTCCAACGTGCAATCAGAACATGAAAGACTTGACGCAACAGAAAAAGGAGTTGCCGTGGTTACGTGACGTTGATTCCACCGCCTTGCAATGCGCCGTTCAAAACCTTGATGCGTCTTTCCAGAACTTCTTTCGGCGTGTGCGGGACGGAATCAAACCGTTTGGCTATCCACAATTCAAGAGCAAGCACAACAGGCATAAGAGTTTCACAAGTAAGCGCGTCGGGAACAATATTGCCGTTGTCGGTGGTAAAATTAAACTGCCAAAGCTGGGCTATGTGGAAGCGGTGATAAGCCGCCCGATTCAAGGCCGTATCTTATCGGCAACAGTTTCACAAGTCCCAAGCGGCAAATATTTTGTTTCGCTGTGCTGTGCGGATGTAGAAATAGAACCGCTGGAACCTACCGGAGCCGTTGTCGGCGTGGATTTAGGCATTAAAGACCTTGCTATTACCAGCGACGGTAAGAAGTACCCTAACCGAAAGGCGTTGTATAAGTCCGACAAACGTTTACGCCGTCTTGCGCGGCGGCATTCCCGCAAGAAGTCAGGTAGTAGTAACTGCGAAAAAGCGCGTATCAGAAAAGCTCGTCTTGAAGAACGGATAGCCAATCAGCGCAAGGACGCAATCAACAAAACGACAATGGAACTTGTCAGGGAATACGATGTGATTTGCATTGAAAGCCTGAAAACCAAAGGCATGATGAAAAATCACAAATTGGCGCGGAGTATCGCAGACGCTTCTTTCGGTGAGTTCCAGCGACAGCTTGAATATAAAGCCGCATGGTACAGAAAAGCCGTGCAACGGATTGACACTTTCTTTCCGTCAAGCCAGTTGTGCCATTGTTGCGGATACCGGAACGTGGAGACGAAAAATCTTTCCGTTCGCCGCTGGACGTGTCCGCAATGCGGCGCGGAACATGACAGGGACGTAAACGCTGCGCAAAACATCCTTTTGGAAGGAATGCGCCTGTTTTCGACGTGAATCAGCTAATCAAGGTAGGGCGGGACACGCCCGAACCGCAGAAATGCAACGCTTGTGGAGACTGTGTAAGCCTTGCAAATTAGCAAGCAGTAGTCGTTTGAAGCAAGAATCCCCCGGCTTTAGCCGTGTGGAGTGTCAAGTTCAATTCTTTTCCAAACCCCGCTGATTTCTCTATATTCGCTGCCGGGGTAAAGGAATATGCTTCGCCTATTTCGTACATACCGTGTCCTCTCTTTTTCGACCGTAAGCACAATAAAAATCTATGTCAGGTTTATGCGAATACCAGGCATCTTCACATTTTAGCGGGCAAGGGTTTCTGTCAGGATATTCATTAAAAGGCCATTCAAGTTCATTGCCGCCCGTTCCTGTCGGCATATACTTACAGTCTTTGCACCTTATGACTTCTACTACATCAGCGTCACTTGCATCTTCAAGCACTATCTTGTCTATGCCTGTTTTCACACGGAAATAGAAATACTTAGGTGGCTTCATCGTTGATCTCCCTCATATCAGCCCCGCAGTTTGGACAATACTTACTCTCATAATACGTTGATGCCATCGGCCAGAATGGGGAGTGTGAACCACACTTATTGCACTTACCATCAATCCACTTTCCGTGCATAACAGGCCGAACGTCAGAAATCGGGAAACTTTTAATAAATTGGTATGCGTCTGCTGGCTCGTCACACAAAGGCCATTCTCTTAACGCTGCTACACGATCTATGTACTCTTTCACTTTTTGACACCTCCGAGCATATTACAATACTCATTTAATCGCCAACAAACGGAATGTTAGGCTCAATACTCTTATCTATCCGCAAATCTTCTCCACACCATGGGCAGAAGTTTCTTGCAGGGCGTGTTATATAATCGCAACCGCATTTAGGGCATTGCCACCACTCTCCCCAATATTCGTCCATACCGATATTGACTGCTCTGCTGTTTTCGTTGTCCATCTTTATTTCTCCCTCCCTCATTCTTTCACATTGCTCTAACTTTTGCTTTCATAGACAAGCCCCTTTATCTTTTCCAGTATCTCCGCTTTCAAAGCGTCCATGTTGTTGACCTTCTCATTGCTTAGCCCAAGCAGATAGTCCGCAGATACATCAAGTGCCTTGCACATTCTGTACAGCATATCCGCATTAGGCGTTCTGTTCCCATTTGCCCATCTACTCACGCTCTGCTCTGTTGTGCCTATCAGCGTTGCAAGCATACGCTGTGTTAATCCTCTTTCGGTTATGCTTTGCTTTAAGCGTGTCGTGAATACGTCTTTCACTTGCCCTCCCCGATATATTCATGTGAATAACATACCCTGTTTGCATGAATAAGCTGTTGCTCCGCTGACATGCTGTATTTGCTCTTTCCACGCGCTTCACCGTCTTTTATATAGTCAGCTCTTGCCTTATGATTATGAGAAGTCCCGCGCCACAGGGGGCTTTTATCTCTGTGTAGGCCGCAACGTGGATTTGTGGTCTTGCTGAAATATCTGCATCCACGGTCAAGATACATTTGCGCCACAGTCTCAGAAATTGTGTTTCCTATCCCCATGCCTTGAAAGTCAGGGAGAACGACAAGCCTTGATTCTCTCCATGCGTTTGTACATCCACCAAACGGAAACGCAAGAGAACCTACAAAGCCAACCGGGTAATCGTTCATGGACACAAGATAGCAAGTGCAAGCCTTGTTTATATCATGGCTCAAATAGTGATGCTTTTTGAACATATCCCACTGTTTAACGCCGCATCTATGAAATACAAGCTCAATCGGTGGGCGGTGAAGATACCTCCCGTTGTAAAACTGCGTCGTGTCAGTGTTATATATCCAGTCAGGTTGTAGATACTCAGCTATATCATCGTGACAGCTTGCGAACACTATATTATTAAGACCATGCTCCCGGATATACTTTTGCACCGCATAGCTACAAGACTTTGCTACATCACGGTTGACTACGCTTGTAAATTCGTCTATAACTGAATTGCTATGTAATCTACGGGCCAAATCAGCTCTGAATTTTTCGCCTGTTGAAAGCACATTATAAGGCTTGCACCAACTCGGAATACTGCTCAGACCGACCGCTGACAATAGCTCCATGCCGCTATCAGCCCCGTCAAAATTAGACACAATGCTCTTGCTGTTGTCCCATGCTATTTCTTCCTCTTGCCCGAAACAGCGCTTTAGCAAGGTGCTTTTGCCGCTACCACTTGAACCTACGATAAGACCAATTTGAAATTCGCCGGGGAAGTGCGGCACTTTTATTTCAGTTTCGACTTCCCCATTGAAATCATAGTCAAACTTCTGCGATACGGCTAAAGTGGTTGCATCTTCTCTAACCCGGCTGTGTAGCTTTATGACTTCTCCACTTTCGTCAGGGAATATACTTGTCTGTTCAAAATCACTCATACCTATAAAACGATTTCCCGTAAACCTCATTAACCATATCAAACACTTTGCCCATGCCTAAACCCTTCTTACTCGGAACCCATATCTTCTTAGGATTCCAGTTTTGCCATTCACCGTCAAACTTCGGCGCGGTAGGGTCATAAGCTGGATTGTCTACCCATTGACCGCCGCCGATACAGTATTCATATTGACGGGGATGTGTTTTTGCCAACCTTTGAAAACGTGTTTCGCCGCGTTCATTGTGAAATCCAAAGCCGCAGTACACACAGCCCGTCCTATCACACCCTGTACATTTCAAAGTGCAATCTGGAATAAGCGTGTTGTACGGGTCATACTCATTCCCAAACTTGTCTACGGCTACAATGTCACCGTATACCGTTGCTATGGGGCTTTCAAGCTCTCTTTCAATCAGTTGCCCTACTGTCAGTCCAGATACAACGTCAACATCGTTAAGGCTCTCAAAACCGCGTTCAAGATAATGCTTCATAAGTGCGTCCCGCCGCTCATTGTTGATAGCGTCACGGTACATTACGATGTACTTCAATACATCCTGCTCCGTCCAGAACGAAAGCGGCTGACTTGTGGGGGACTTGCTCTCAAACGCATTGCAGCCGTGTCTAATCCACGCTTGCTTTCTAATGCGTGATTCCTCGGCTAACGTTCCAAGAAACGGCACAAAGCCATTTTTGCGCTGATAAGCCTTAATCGGGGACTTCTTCATCTTGCTACAACACAAGTGTGATATTGCCACGGGAATATCCCTTGCAAGCGGGAGATACTTTTCCTTGTTGAACATCGACTTCTCGCCAAACTGTTCTTCTGGATTGCTAAAGACACCCCCTACGCCAGTCTGCAAATTCTGTACTACCCCGGCTCCGTCGAGGTACTTCCGTCCCAAAATTCCGCTGTATTTGATCTGCCATTTCCCGCCGAGGTCGAGCCGCCGTCTCTCCGTTTCGAGCGTGTTCTCCCCCCCCATTATTTCCAGACGTTTCCAGTTTGCTTCCCCGTAAGGAACCGTCTGGCTCTGAGTATCTTGTCGTTCTCTCTCCGAATAGCTCTGTTCTCTTGTACTGCTCGATGCTTGTTCTGCTCTCTCTCTCTCTCTCTCTCTACATTAACATCTTGTGAACGCCCTTCCAGATTGCCAGTTAAGGCTTCCCGCCTATTAGTATGTTCATCCGGCGTTCTTATGCGCCTTGCATAGTAGATAGCTTCGGCTACTTCTTTAGAGATAAGCGGATAGCCGTATGTGGAAATTACTTCATCAAACCGCATCTTCGGTCTTACAATGTCCACGTTGTCGAACGACATGACAAACCGCTGAATCTCAGGGTATTCAAGGCCAGTGTTTGAGAACACCGCTTTCACATCGGGGTACAGTTCCCTTACAAGGTGGAGAAGTACGGTACTGTCCTTCCCGCCGCTGAATGAGCAAACCACACCGTCAACGCCGTACTCTCTTACCCATTCGCGGATTCTTTGCTGTGTCAGCATGATTTTCAAATCAAGCGGCAACGCCTGTTTCTCTGCTAAGTCTAATGCTGTCCTCATTATCTATCTCCTTCACGCCTATTGACCTTGTAGGCGAATGTGTTTACCATGATTCATCTTGCCAACTCTCAAACGCTTTTTCCGCATCGTCTGAGAATCCGTATTTCGTACCCATAATGTCTTGATAAAAGCATCCACCGCTTTCCACAAGCCAATACCCTAATACTTTAGGGTCTGTAATCCACATGATAGTAGGGTCTGGACAGTCATGGTATGCTATGCCTTGCTTCAACGCTTGCACAAAGTCTTTAGGCTCTAAGTCAGCGCATCGGTCATTCTCTGTGATACACTGACACTCTATGAGCTTGTATGCGTACAACATCCGCAACGGCTTCCCAAACTGTGGGTGCTTATGCCCTGTCACTTGCTCATACCAATCATTGATGTATGTGTTTACAAGGTCAATAGCCCACTGATTCTTAGGGTTATCAAACACAGCTTTAGCAGTTTCAGTACCCCGTTTATAAACATCTTTTCGTATCTCTCGCGCACGCGCTTCTTTTACGTCTGCAACGGCGTTTTCGCTGTTGCTGACACTAAACTCTTTTTCTGTTATTCTTTGGGAAGAAGTCTCTGGTATTCTCTGGTATTGCTGACGAACTTTTTTCGTATTGGATAACGAACTATCTTCGTCTTGCATAACGAAATTTTTTCGTAATGGTTGATCTTGCTTGATTTTATCGTAATTGAGCGTGTACCACTTCGTTCTGTCCATCTTCATCTGATTGTAGTTGCCACTGATTAAGTAACCGTCTTTCTCCAACTTTGCAAACAGATTTTGAATGTGGCGCTTTGACAGCCACGGAAATTCTTCCGACCATTTATCGAACGTGTTATACGTCCAGTACCGCCCATCGTGAAAGTTTCTGCCAGCCTTGCGGTTGACTTCACACCAATAATGAATCTGTTGGAGTATGACGGCTTCGTTGATGCCTACCATGCAAACAAGCTCTTTTTGCAAGACCAACGGTGGAGAATCAAAAAGTAGATCGTTCATGTACTCCTTAAAAGCAAAAACCGCGCAGGTACTTGGATGGGTTCAGCATCCTTTCCCTGCACGGAGATTGTAAACGTATTCATTTTTGCCAAACGTCTGAACCCCATTTGACGTTAAATATTATAGCATTTAAGAACTTTTAAGCCTATTGACACTATGCACGAAAATCGTGTATGTTTTAACGCTTTGGTACACCAAATTGCACAAACATATACTCACTCCGCAAAATAAATGTCAAAAGTGTCTTTATGCTTGTCAAACACGATTTTGTCAATGATAGAGCGTAATGCCATGTTCTTTGCTTCATCGTCAATATCGGGGGACTTGATAATCTTTAACACTTCGACAACTTGAGGGGCTATGTCTTTTTGAGGTGTTTCTTGGTGTTCTGCTTCTTGAGCGGCGCGTAGATTTGCTATGTTCGTTTCTGTTTGGGTCTTGACCTCTTTGAAATCCTCTAAGGAATAAGCACCGTCAAGATAGGCGGCTTTGGCGCGTTTTAAGCGTTGTTCTTCTTGGGCTATGAGTTTATCCCAGTCACGCTTCAAAGTCTGTTCCTGCGGCTGTTTTGGGGCAAATACAAAGGTGTTTGACTTCACCACTTCCTCTAAGGCGTTTATCGTAGCTTCTTTTGCGCGTTCGGAGGATATGAAGTGAGATACCTTGCACTTGCCGCAGTTGTAATTGCCGCATTGAAGACGGACACAGTTGGAATACTTTTTGTAAGAACCTGCTATCAGCGTACCGCCGCAGTTTGAGCAGCGAAGCAATCCCTTGAGCATATGGACTGGTTTTCCCTCACGCTTAAATTTAACAGATACGTCTTTTGCTGTCAAGCGTTTTTGTGCAGCGTCCCACAAGTCGCGGGAAATAATTGGGATGTGCTTTCCGTCAGGGAGAGAATCAAGGTCGGCAAAGTAATCAACCGCGCTGTATTCCTGTTCCCCGTCCTCACACCATCGGATTTTACCGACATACACAGGGTTTTTCAAGATATATCCGATTGTGGCGTTCTTGAACATTTTCCCGCTTGGCTGTCTGATTCCAGCATTGTTAAGCTCTGCGGCTATTTGACGGTAACTCTTTCCAGCTACATATTGTTTGAAGATGTGTTGCACAGTCGGCGCATCATCCGTGGCGACAAGTACCTTGTCTATAACTTTATAGCCGAATGGCGCTCTGCCTGTCGGTTCACCCCTGGACGATTTCTCTTTCAGTCCGCGTTTGACCTCGGTTGATAAATTTGTGAGAAAGTATTCATCAGACCATGCGAGTATGCTTTCAATCAGGCTTGAAAAAGGGCTATCGCTGTTTGACGGTTCAGTTACGCTTATGACCGCAATCCCATTACGTTTCAAAAGGTTCTTGTAAACAAGACTTTCCTCTTGATTTCTGGCGAATCTGCTAAATTTCCAAACGATTATAGAGTCAAATGGGCGCGGTACTTGCTTCGATGTGGCAATCATAAGCTTGAAAGCTGGACGCTTATCCGCTGACTTGCCAGATATGCCATCATCCCGAAACAGAAATTCGTCTGGGACAATGTAGCCATTCTTCCGCGCATATTCCCTAATTAGCTTAATTTGCGAATCGGGCGAAAGCTCGGTTTGCTCGGCGGTCGAAACTCGGATGTAGGCCGCGCCGATTTTAAGCTCTGACAATGTGATACCCCCTTTGTAAGTATAGCCGCCCGTGTGGACGGCTTTTGACATATTGTGATGTTATTAGTATGGTATGCTCCACCCGCAAGGGAAATTATGAAAGGTGGTATGTACCATGACTAAAGCAGAACTCTGGAAAGAAATCAAGACTGAGAACCCTGAGACTGTCGCTTTGCTCTTAGAAGCATTAGAGTGGATTCGACAAAAGCAGCTTCTTCTTGCGTCCAATTCGGAAGATCAGCCATAAGACGCTTGTGAACGTCTGAAAGCCCGTCCCCCTCTTGGGGGATGGGTGTAAGTTCGTCGCTTTCACCGCTGATATAAGCAATAGATACGCCAAGTGCTTTGGCGATTTGCGGATAGTATTTATTATATGAAGTATATCCGTCTTTGTTCCAATGGTACACAAGCCTTACATTACAGCCGATTGCATCAGCGATTTCGTTCGATTTTTCCATTCCTTTACTTACAAATAAAGGAAGTATTCTTTCTTGCCAAAGTGTCATTGAAATCACCTTGCATTATTCCTAAATAGGTATTATAATAAGCATGAGGGGCGGGAAGATTACCCCATGTGTCAGCATGAGGTAATCCCCCGGATTTACCGTGGCTTGTGCCTACGGTGTGCTTTCACTCTGCCGCCGTTGCGCTGATAACTTCTGACTTTGACAGTCATGGGCGTATTGCGTTTAGGTCTACAGGTTTCAGCCATCGCCATCCCTCCTTTCGTCAAGCGTAACCGAAAGAAGGTCAGACGTTATCCGACATAAGGCGCTTGTTCCCGTTCCTCTTATGAAAACAACACTTTGTTAGGCACTATCACTAAATTGTGATGGTGTTTTTTTCACATAATGACGAAATTCCTATTTAGGTAAAGTTTTGCTTGATTTTTACCTATTTAGGCATTATACTCAGTTTAGCTTTACGGGGGATGCAAAGCTAACGCCTACCCCCTAAGAGTAGCGGGCTTATGAATAGGTTGATTGTTGGCACTCTCAATATATCATAAGTGTTTGCAAATGTCAAGCTAAACTTTACAAAATGATTACAGAAAGGAGCGTGGATATGGGATTCAAGACCGCCAGAAAGAAAGCGGGTAAGACCGCCGATGAAGTAGCGGAAGCGTTAGGAGTATCAAGACAGGCTGTGTTTGGATGGGAACGTGGAGAATACTTTCCTGAGACGGCAAAGCTGGTAGCGCTTGCCGATTTCTATGGATGCAGCGTTGATGCACTATTGAGAGAGGATGCTGAAAATGGTCAATCTTAAAATCGACCCTGAGTTTAGAGACAAAATCCCCGCCTTGACAGAAGCGGAGTTTGACCAGCTCAGAGAAAACATACTGTCAGACGGGGAAGTTTATGAACCGCTTGTGACGTGGAACAGCGTGATTGTCGATGGTCACAACCGTTGGCGTGTGATTCAAGAGAATTGGGAATTACTCAAAGACAAGTTCCGCGTGAAGGAAATGGACTTCGCTGATAAGTGGGAAGCCTTTGAGTGGATGTACCGCAAGCAACTTGGCAGAAGAAATCTTTCCAATGAGCAAAAGACATATATGATTGGGAAGATGTATGAAGCAAGGAAAAAAACTCATGGCGGAAAGCGCGAAATGGAGAGAGACGAAAAAGGCCATTTCTCCGCAAGTACCCAAAATGGAAACTTGCCGAACAAAGGCGGGCGTGTTGGTGAACAGATTGCCAAAGAACTCGGAATAGGCAATGGAACCGTTTTAAGAGCAAACACGTTTGCTAAAGGCGTTGACGCTATCCGTGAAGAATTTCCCGAAACTGCGGACAAGATTCTTAAAGGCGGCTCCGGCATTACAAAAGAGTTTGTCGCAAGTATTCCCGCTATGCCTGATGAGCAGAAAATTGAAGCTATCGAAGCTGTCAAGTCTGGCCCGGAAGCTGTGGCAAAGTTCAAGAAGAACGCCACGATGGAAGAATGTAATGCAACTCCGATCGTCCACACTGAGGCGTACAACGAAAGAGACTTTGCAAACCAGGTAAGCGGATTCCCGCAGGAGTTTGACGATATGGTTAGGCTGTTCCTGCTGTCCCATGAAGATTTGCTGGACAATCCGAAATGTGCGGATGCTTTTGACAAGATGCTCAAAGACGCGGAAAGCGTAATAGAAAAATACAGGGGGGTACTTAATGAGCACAGAAATTAAGTCCATGCGGGTTAATACAAAAGACATTATCGTTAATCCGATGGCACAGAGGGATGTTGAACGCCGCCGAGCGCAGTTCAACAAAATCATGCGGACGTTTGATTCGGACTTGGTTAATCCGATCAAGGTTGCGTTTATCAACGGGCGGTATCAGTGCTTCGATGGTCAGATGACCATGAAAGTTCTGAAAGCACGGAACGGCGGGAAAGACCTTTGCGTAGATTGCAAGTGCTACTACGGGCTTACGGAAATGGACGTTGCTAATCTGTTCGTCAATCAGAACGGTATAGTCTCTAAAGTGACCGTTGCGGATAAGCTGAGAGTTATGAATAACTTCGGTGATCCTGAGAGCGTAGCAATCGTGAGACTTACCGAAGCGAACGGCCTTGAAATCTCATGGAACGGGCAGAAAGGCAAGAACGCAATTATGGCGGTATCGACGCTGATTGACTGTTTCCGCTCCGTGGACGGGATGAAGAATCCTGACGATTTTGCAACCGTGATTCGTGTAATCAAGGGCGCATGGGACGGTGACCCGGCTGGGAGCTGTGCCGAAATCCTTAAAGGCGTGACACTGTTCGTCAAGACCTATAAGGGTGAGTTTGATGAAAGCCGTTTGATTCGCAAGCTACATGACAGGCTTCCCGTTGATATTGTTCGTGATGCGCGTGTTGACCGCAGCGGCGGCAGCAGGAAGTATGGCGTACAGATTTTGCAGATTTACAACGGAAGTCTGCGTACTCCGTTGCCGA
>Ga0310694_10005736_pt1 | contig 11840 bp, 9 predicted proteins | sample 174DNAGHGhighgp2_FD_203884 | JGI IMG/M metagenome (GOLD analysis project Ga0310694, IMG submission 203884) | Sheep rumen microbial communities from Palmerston North, Manawatu-Wanganui, New Zealand - 1742 DNA GHGhigh gp2 (v2) (version 2) | ecosystem: Host-associated > Mammals > Digestive system >...
CCTTATGGCGAGGCGAGAATAGTATCTCAAAAAAACGCCGGTTTGTCAAGCGGGGGCGGAAATCAAATCACAAATTGACTCTCTGCTGCATATCTGAAAACGCCGTGTGCGAGAGGTTGGCAGGGGGCAAAAGCCCCGAATCAGATTTTCGGGAGGACGAACCTGCAATGCGCCCCGCGGTTCTTCTCCAGGATCGCATTCCACGTTTCAGGACGCGCCTCCCCTTCCTTGAGGGGTTTCGGGAAAAAGAAGTCGTGCTGCATGAGCGTCGCGACGGCATCGCGCGGCGTTGTGCGGAACAGGGTGTAGCCGATGTCGCCCCAGTGTCCCGTGGAGGGGAGTCCGAGGTAGCAGAACAGCTTGCGCTCTCTGTAGTTGCGAAACGACCATTCGGCGTACCAGCGGTGGTTGTGGCCGTTGATGTATCCCGCGAAGGCGGGCGAGTTGAGCAAGAGTTCGCTGAGCGGCTTACCACCTGCGGCGAGTTCAAATACGGGATGGTGCGCACACACGAACACGGGGCGTTTCCACTTCGGGAGTTCGGCGAGAAGCCACTCCTGCTGGACTGCGTCGAGCGTGCCGGGAACGGGTCCGCTGCTACTGTCGCCACGGTCGTCGGCGCCGGCGAGGGAATCGAGCATGAGGATGTCCGCAGGGCCGATGTCCACGACCGACACGATGCGCCCCGGCACCTTGGTGCGCCGGGCGTATTCGGGATGCACCTCGAGGAACGCGGAGCGCCTGTCGTGGTTGCCCATGCCAATCGTCACGGAGATGCCGGCGTCGGTCAGCTGTTTCAGATAGGGGGCCGATGTGACGTAGTCCTCCTTCCTCCCGAAGAGGTATGCGAGATCGCCGAACACGACCGCACGCTTCGGGAGCGGGGACATCTTGAGTATCTCCGCGACGATGCGCCGGAAATGCTCCAACTGGTACGATTCCCCGCCGCGCACGTGGATGTCGGACAGGAACACCGTCAGGTTCGGGTCATAGTCGCCAGCGGCGCCCGTGAAAAAAGATGTGCGGCATCCACCCGCAGCCATCAGCGTTCCGCCAAGGGCGGAAAGACGCAGGAACGCACGGCGCGAAAAATCAGCGCCGCACGGCATTTTCGAATCTACATGTTTCTCGTTTTTCATCGGCGCGTATTATACCAAAAATCCGCGTCCTCTGGGAGAGAGGAGTTGGCGGTGTACGTCCTTGCCAGACTGGGGTATGGGAGCTTCTTGGACTGGGGTGTAGGAGGCTTCTACACTGGGGTGTACAGGGCTCCCACACTGGGGTGTACGAGGTTCCTATACCGGGGTGTACGAGCCTCGCAGACCGGGGTGTACGAGCCTCGCAGACTGGGGTGTACGAGCCTCGCAGACTGGGGTGTCCACGTTCGAAAGACCTACCGTCGGACATCCACCACGGACACTTTCCGCTGGCGCGGCGTGGAATCTAATGGGCGCTCAGCGTCAAGGAAGCTGTCGGCACTGGGAGAGCCGTGCTTACCGTAGCCACCGCAGCAACTGCAATAGCCATGCATTTGAACTTAACATTCATTTTATTATCGTTCCTTTCTGATGAAGTCGTCTAAATCAAAGGCCACATGCCTCCAGTACCACTCGTTTTACCTCACACGATCCTATCGCCCCAGAAGGCGAGGGACGTGTCGTGTACGATGGGTCGCGCGGCGGCGAGGGCACGGCGGATCAGCGGTTCGTCGAGCCGCCCATGGTGTCGCTGTTTGTGCCCCAACTCCCACAGATGGCCAAACACAATGCGCTTGGGGTTGACCTTCTCCACGGCCCGCGCCGTGTTTATCCCGCATCCGGGGAAGAACAGCCACAGGTCAGGACGTCCCCATGGCGTAACGAGCTTCGGCTCGGTGCCGCGTCCGCTGTCGCCTGTGTGGTAGAGCAGCCAGTTCCCTATCCTGATCTCAAACGCCATCGTGAAGTTGATTCCCCACGCCAGGTCGTTGTGGTCGATGAGGGATGTCCTAACCTCGACGTCTTTGATCCTATAAGTTCCCACGCCCTTCGCGCTATTGCCCTTCATTTCGTTGAAGCGCGGATTGTCGAGGAAGTTCGACATGACGACCTTCCCACGCTCCGTCATCGCATTGTAGAAGTCCTTCCGCCAGTGGTCGCCGTGGTTGTGCGTGACGAGCGCGAAGTCGAGAAGCGGCGCGAACTCCGTACCGCGTCTGTGGTTGAGGTCGATGGAAAAGAGTGATTTGCGCGTCTTGACGATGTAGCCCATGTTGTACACGCTCCAGATCGCCGGCACGTCACCTGTCACGGACGTTGCCATCATCTCGCGCATCACCTTCTCGAACGCATACGCATTGGCATTAAGCGCCTTGTAGCCTCGCGTGTCGCCATCGCGCATGTACTCGCTATAGACCTTCGGAGACACCGCTTCGGTCTCTTCGTCCCACTTCGTGATCAACGCGCTTTGCTGCTCATCGCTCCTCCGCACGGGAACAGATGCGGCTGGCGCGTCCGAACACGACTGGAATGTCGCGCTCGCAGCAACCACCGCCGCTCCTCCAAGCAAGAAATCTCTCCGCGTCGTTCTCATTCGCTCGTTCTCCATGGCATTAAGTGTAGCAAAATTCCCGCCGTATGCGCAAGCGGGAAAAAACCGGGACGCCGCCACAAGCGTCGGGATCGTGAGCGTGAAGACCTTGAGGACGTAGGTACCCGCCGCACCCGCGCAGGGACGCCGTTGCATGTTCGTTGTTTTGCCGGCGAGGGCGGCCCAAACCCCTCGTGAGGGTAAACTTTCGACATCAGGGTGCCAAAACGCGAAAACGGTTTTTGGCATGAAGCATAGTGGCAAAACTGTTTTGCCATTCCTTTCAAGTTGGCTCTTTCGTTTGCGGCTCGGCGGGACACCTCGTCCCACCTTTTATGGCTCTTGGTTTTGCAATTGGCTCAATGCACATTTGCCGTCACGGGAGGACGGCGAAGGCGTAGCGGTCGTGTCCGGCATAGTCCTTCTCGATGCGGATGTCGTCGAAACCAGCGTCGAAAAAGAGCTTGCGCAAGGACTCGCCCTGTCCGTCTCCAATCTCGAAGAATGCGCCGCCACCGGGTTTCAGGATGTTGATGGCGTCGCCCACGAGCCGTTCGTAGAAGTCAAGCCCGGCGGAGCCGCCGTCGAGCGCGGACATCGGCTCCCAGTTGCGTATGCGCGGATCGAGCGCGGCGCAGTCGGCCGTCGCTATGTACGGCGGATTGGAGACGAGGATGTCCACCGACTGCGGCTCGTCGAATTCGTCGAGTCCGTCGGCCACGGCGAACTTCACCCTGTCGCCCAGGCCGCAGCGCGCGGCGTTCTCCTGCGCGAGCGACACCGCGTCTGGTGAAATGTCGATGCCGAGGAATACGCCATCCGGCATTTCCTTGGCTAGTGAAAGGATGATGCAGCCACTGCCCGTGCCCACATCCACGACGAACGGACGCTCAACGCCGTATGTCTTTGCAAACTTGAGGACTCGCGTGACGAGCTCCTCCGTTTCCGGGCGCGGAATGAGCGCACGGCGGTCGCACGAGAGCGTGAGCGAGCGGAAGTCCCACTCGCCGAGCACATACTGGACCGGCTCTCCGGCGGCAAGGCGCGAGACGCCGCGGCGCATGGCATCGACGTACTTCGCGTCAGGCGTTTCGTCAAGGCGCGGAGAAAGAAAGCCGCGGCCGCATTTAAGCAGCCGCGCCACTAGTAACTCCGCCGCAACCTGAGCGTCGGGAACGCCCTTCTGGATCAGGTACTCCGCGCTGAGGCGGAGGATGTCCCTCCAGGAATGCATCAGAACGGCAGGTTTTCCGGATCATCGCCAACGGGGATGTCGGCAGGGACTTCCGGTGCTTCGGGCACTGGTTCAGTTGATGTGCCGTCGCCGCCGAGCACCTCGATCTTCCAGCCCGTGAGGTCCGTGAAGTAGCGGACTCCGTTGGGGCCGTCCCATTTGCGTCCGTCGATCGTGAACTGAATCTTCACCGCATCGCCCACGTTGATGGGATCGAGCAGGGCACAGCGGTCCTTCTTGAACGTGAACAGCACGGGGTTGGGATACATGCTCGGCGAATCTGGGGGATTGCCCACCACGAGATCGCGCTTCGTGAAGCCGTTCTGCCCGAACGCCTTCGTATCGCCCTTCATTTCGACGACGCCTTTGTATTCGAATGTTACCATTTCTGACTGACTCCTTTGTCCTGACGCAGAAGATTGTACCAAATCCCCGCGCCAGGCGCAATTAAGAAAAGCTGTGGATCACGAAACGTGTAGGACACGCTCCTTGATTTCCTGCGTGCGGCCTTGGTTCCAGTACTGGGAGCCGATGTAGCCGCAGGTGCGGCGAGCGACGTTCATCTTGTTCTGGTCGGTGTTGCCGCATTTCGGGCAACGCCAGATGAGCTTGCCGTTCTCATCCTTGACGATCTGGATCTCGCCGTCCCATCCGCACACCTGGCAGTAGTCGCTCTTCGTGTTCAGCTCCGCGTACATGATGTGGTCGTAGATGTACTGCATGATCGAGAGCACTGCGGGAATGTTGTCCTGCATGTTGGGCACCTCCACGTAGGAGATCGCGCCGCCGGGCGAGAGCTTCTGAAACTTCGCCTCCAGCTCGAGCTTCGCGAATGCGTCAATCGGCTCCGTCACGTGTACGTGGTAGGAGTTCGTGATGTAGTTGCGGTCCGTGATGTTAGGGACGATGCCGAAGCGTTCCTGGAGGCACTTAGCGAAGCGGTAGGTGGTGGACTCCAGCGGCGTTCCGTAGAGCGAGTAGTCGATGTTCTCCGCCTTCTTCCACTTCGCGGTGTACTCGTTGAGCTTCTTCATGATGTCGAGGCCGAGTGCCTCGCCCTCGAACTCGGTGAGCTTCTTGCCGTTGAGCGCGTACACGCACTCCCAGAGCCCGGCGTAGCCGAGCGAGATGGTGGAGTAGCCGTTGTAGAGCAGCGCGTCAATCTTCTCGCCCTTCTCGAGGCGCGCGAGCGCACCGTACTGCCAGAGGATCGGGGCTGCGTCGGAAAGCGTGCCGAGGAGGCGTTCGTGGCGGCAGCGGAGCGCACGGTGGCACAGCTCCATGCGCGTGTCGAAAATCTCCCAGAACTTCGCGAGGCGCGCGTCGATGTCCACCGCGCCCGTGCCGGCGGCCTTGACCGCGCTGAGCGCGATATCGACCAGGTTCACAGTAACGACGCCTTGGTTGAAGCGGCCGTAGTAGCGGTGCTTGCCGGGCACGTAGTTCTTGGCCTTGGAGACGTTGCCGATGCCGGCGTCCGTGAAGCGGTCCGGCGTGAGGAAGCTGCGGCAGCCCATGCATGTATAGACGTCGCCCTTCAGTTCGAGCATCATCTTCTCGCTGATGTAGTCGGGCACCATGCGCTTCGCGGTACACTTCGCGGCGAGCTCCGTGAGATACCAGTAGGGAGTGCCCTCCTTGACATTGTCCTCCTCCAGCACGTAGATGAGCTTCGGGAAGGCGGGCGTCACATAGACGCCGACTTCGTTCTTCACTCCCTGGATGCGCTGCCTCAGCATCTCCTCGATTATGACCGCGAGGTCCTTCTTCTCCTGTTCGCTGCGGGCCTCGTTGAGATACATATAGACGGTGATGAACGGAGCCTGGCCGTTAGTGGTCATGAGCGTGACCACCTGGTACTGGATCGTCTGAACGCCGCGCACGATCTCGTCGCGTACGCGCTTCTCAACGATCTCGGCCTTTTTCGCCGCATCAATGGATGCGCCCACGAGCGCAAGCTCCTCGTCCACCTCCTGCGCGATCTTGTCGCGGCTGACCTGCACAAACGGCGCGAGGTGCGTGAGCGAGATGGACTGCCCACCGTACTGGTTGGACGCCACTTGCGCGATGATCTGGGTTGCGATGTTGCAGGCGGTGGAGAACGAGTGCGGGCGGTCGATCGCCGTGCCGCTGATCACAGTACCGTTCTGCAGCATGTCCTCGAGGTTCACGAGGTCGCAGTTGTGCATGCGCTGCGCGTAGTAGTCCATGTCGTGGAAATGGATGATGCCCGCCTCGTGCGCCTGCACGATGTCCTCAGGAAGAAGCAGTCGCTTCGTCACGTCCTTCGAGACGGCGCCGGCCATGTAGTCGCGCTGGACGGAATTGATGGTGGGGTTCTTGTTGGCGTTCTCCTGCTTCGCCTCTTCGTTCGTGCAGTTGATGAGCGTGAGGATCTCGCCGTCGGTCGTGTTCTTGCGGCGCTTGAGGTCCTGCACGAAACGGTATTTGATGTACTTCTTAGCTACGGCGTGTGCGCCGGCTTCCTGGATCTTCGTTTCAACAAGATCCTGAATCTCTTCCACGCTCAACGCGCGGTCATGCGCCGCTGCAAATTCCTCGATCTGCTCGGCGATGCGCTCGATACGGGCCTCCGTAAGCTTGTCGGCGTCGTCAACCGTTACGTTGGCCTTGCGTATGGCCGCCGCGATTTTCGCACGCTCAAACGGAGTTTCCTCGCCGCTGCGCTTTATGATATTCATTCGTTTTCCTTCTTTGGTTAAGTTGTTTCTAAGGTGGTGAAATCGACGGTGTAAGAGTGTATCATAACCACATGAGGTGCGCAAGAGGAAAAATCAAGATATTGTGTATTCTTCAAATCGGGGACACTACATATAGACAATTCCGCCTATTTTGAAATAAAAGCCCCCCTTTTCAAATTAGGAAGGGACAAGGGGCAAGACAGGAAGAAATTAGGCCTTGCGGAAGTCGAGGAGGTGACCTAGAAGAGAGCGGATTCCGCGGTAGTAGAACCCGAAATCGAAGAGGTTGCGCGTAGTCAGGAGGCGGTGCAGAATCGCACGCGGCTGGAGGAATCCGCGATAGACTTCGCGGACGGCGCACTTGATTTCATCTTCCGAGACGAGCGGCGTCTTCGTGATTGCACGGCGCATGTCGTATTCATCCCAATCACGCGTGGTGAGGCCGTCGTTCGCAGCGAGTTCGCGGAAGAGCGGCGTGCCGGGATACGGAATCGTCATCGTACACTGCAAGGTGGAGGCGTGTCCGTTCGCAAGCAGTTTCCGCGCGAGCGCCACGGTATTTGCGATTTCCTTCGGGCCCTCCCATGCATGACCGAACATGAACGTGAGATGAACGTCCATCCCCGCCTTCGTGGCCCATGCAGCCCCCTTCTCTACGTCCTCCACCTTGAGCGCCTTGCAGAAGCGGTCGAGGGTTTCCTGGTTGGCGGACTCCACCCCAAACAGCACGAGACGGAAACCGGCCTTGCGCATGAGCTTGTAGTCGTCAAACGTTAGGCGTCCGAAACGCATGTTGCAGTCGATGCGCACGCGCTTCGGGAGTCCGCGACGGATGATCTCGTTGCAGAACGTCGTGAGCCACGAGCCGACGGGAAGCGAACCGGAGTCGTCCATGATCTCCTTCACGCCGTAGCGGTTCACGAGGTCTTCTATCTCGTTGACTACGTCGATTGGATCGCGTGTGCGGTACGTGGGGTAGAGCGTGGTCCAACTGCAGAAGGTACACTTCGCGTGCCAGCAGTCGCGGCCGGACATGATATAAGTACCGGGAGTACGGCGGAAGTTGCCGTTCTTCACGGCGTAGAGCTTCCAATGACAGAGATCGCGGTCAATCCAAGGCGCGTCGTTGAGGTCGTGGTCGAGCTTGAAACGGCCGGTGTTCTTCACTTCGCCGTCCTCGCGGTACCAGATTCCCGACTCGAACTGCGCGGGGTCGAACCCCGAACGCACCAAGTTCATCAACAGGAAGTCCCAATCTCCGCCAGTGAGAATGTAGTCAACCGGACACGCCCCCATAGACTCGTCCGGCAACGCCGTAACGTGGTCGCCCACGAGAACCACCTTTGCGTGCGCCCCCTCAGGCGTACACTTGAATGCCTCAATCCATTTCCAGTGGCGCTTGACGACGGGCGTCTTCGTCTCGACCACCACCACGTCCGGCTTCGCATCCGCCAGCCGCCGCTCGAACTCATCAGGCGTCCACTCCTCCGCGATGCCGTCAAGCCAAACAGCATCGTGCCCCGCCTTCTTCGCCATCGTGGCCGCAGTTGCGGGCACGACGGGAAAGATGTAGGTGGGGCGCGAGAACCACTGGAACTGCCTGTTCTGGGAGAGGAGCGGAACGCCCCTCTCCGAGGGCAGCGGCGGGTATGCGAACGCTATTACCACTTGTAGCCGAGGCCGAGCGTATAGCGCAAGTCGCTGTGCTTCGTATGGGGACCGGGTTCCGAGTTGTAGTCCCACTCGATCTTACCGAGCAGCGTCCAGGCGGAGTCAAGCGCGTATTCACAGCCGACGTCTGCGTCGATCAGGTAGGCGTCCGCCCAGTCGCTCACGTCGGGGAGGTACTCGAGGTTGTGCGTGAAGGAGAGCTTGTCAACCCAGCGGGGCGTCCACGCGAGATGGTGGGCGTAGCGGAACGTGCAGCGGTCATCGTCGGAAGCGTGCTCGTACTTCTCCTTAATGTAGGTGAGGCCGACTTCCTGATTGAAGGACCACTTGCCGGTGCTCTCGAAGTTCTGTCCGTCAAGCCACTGGTAGCCCATACCTAGGCCGAGGCGGTAACGGTACTGCAAGTCGTTGATGCCGTCGCGCTCGTACTTGCCGTTGATGTAGGAGTAAACCTTCGTCGCCCAGAAGTAGTCGTCCTGAGCCGAGAGCTCGATGCGGTCTTCGGTCTTCTCCTTGTTGTCGCGGTCAGTGCCGTTCTGCGCGAAGTAGTAGCCGAAGTTACCAGTCAGGCGGTTCTTCTCCCAGCGGCGGTTCACGTCGGCGAGGACTGTGGCCTTCTCGCTCACCGTGTTGCCGCGCGCGGCGGTTCCGCTGGCGGCCACGCTTCCGTGCCAAGCCTCCTCTTCGGGGTTGACGGCCTTGACGTCGCCCATGTCAAGCTCTTGCTTATTGAGCGTGTACTTGCCGTCCTTCATCGCCACCACGCCCTCAGCGCGGGAACGGTCGTTGTACTGGACGGTCGCGGGCTTCTTCGTATCGATGGATACGAGCTTGTCCGTACTGACCTTCACTTCGCCGACGTCGTCGGACTTGAAGGTGACTTCACTGCCTATGATGCGTACCACTTCGCCTTCGAGGCGGGAGCCGCTCTTGAATACAAGCGTGTCAGCCGTAGCGGCCAACGCGCACGTTGCGGCCAACGCCGCGATCATTGCTTTGTTCGACATGTAACTTTTGACCTTTTAAGGGTTAGAAATGCGATAATTATACCAAATCTAAGCCGCAATGTGAATCAGAAACAACAAGATTTTGAATTCGCTGTGGTTCTATGTGAGGCATTTGGCTTAGAGACTACTTCTACTGCGTTTTTAGGTTACCGTCCTGGTTTTCCTTTCTTGTTTGTTCCCTCAGTAAAAGTTTCTTTTCAGCATGGTGTCTTGCCGCATCATACAGCCAGCGCATTTTCGAGATACGCCTTGTCTATTTCAATTTTCTACATCTGATTGCAGGTCTAACACGACACTGCTGGCTAATTTCCGTTGATGATTTTCGGCCAACCTGAAGCGTCCCAGGCAAGTATGGAAACGAACAGAGGACGCGCTGTAGGATTGTCTCCGGCAACGTGGCAGTGATAGGGGATGTAGTCGCGTCCGCCAATGGTCACGATCTCGCCGTTGTGACCCGGTCCGAAGTGTATATCGTCCTTCTTCGACGACAGCACCGTAGTCGCGAAACCGTCCGTCATCCTGCGCCCTTTTCGGTCAAGGAACGGTCCGTCAAGCGTCCGCGCACGCCCCACAACAATTGCGTATGTATGGTTCCAGTAGCAACCCTTGCTTACAAACAGGTACCACCATCCACTGCGCCGGTGCAAATACGCGCCCTCAAACACCTTCTGCCTCATGGGATCGTCCTTAACGTCTGCCAGCAACCCCGCCATGTGCTCGTAGGTGGCTCCGGGCGCGAGCGCCATCCCATCCGGCGAAAGCCTCACGCGGTGTGTCTTGCCGATAGAGCCGAAGAACAGCCAAAGCTTCCCGTCGCGGTTGTCGCGGACCACCTCGGGATCGATTGTATCACGTATCCCAGTATCGCGGCTGCGCGTTATGATTCGTCCGTCCGTGAACGGCCCTTCCGCGCTCTTCGACGAAAACACCGCTATCGCGCTATCCTCCGCGCTGTTGACGAGGGCGACGTACATGAGATACCTGTCTCCGATCTTGAAGGCATCCGGTGCCCATACGCATCTCCATTTGCGGTGGATGCGCTTCCAGTCGTCGGTATTGAAAATCCGCCGTCCAGTATCCGCCCAGTGGATAAAATCCGAGCTTTTGAGAATCTTCATTGCGGTGGACGTCGCACGCCACGTGCCGTCAGGTGCCCGCCACGTTGTTGGATCGGGAAAACTTTTCTTCCATACCGGATTCTCCGCCGCGCCTAAGCTCAGCACGAAGACGGAGAGAACGACGGCAACGACCTTTTGGCAATTAACAGCATGTCTCACGGCACGGCCTCGAAGTCGAAACCGCGCACTTTGGAAATCGTCACGTCGATGAACTCGCCGACCGTAGCCGGATGGCGCAGATGGACAACTCCGTCCACGTCCGGTGCCTGCGATTCAAGACGCGCAACGCCAGGCGCAACCACGAGTGCGCGGAACTTCTTGCCCACGTATTTCCGCGCCTTCGCCGCCCAGATGCGTTTCTGGAGAGACATCACTTCGCGCTCGCGCCGTTCCGCCACTGCGCGTGATGGACGGCGCGGAAGCGATGCCGCCACTGTCCCTTCTTCAGGAGAGAAAGCAAAAGCGCCGAGGTGGTCGAACGACATGCGCTTCACATCCGCGAGCATCCGCTTGAAGGTTGCTGGCGTCTCGCCGGGGAAGCCCGTCATCACGGTCGTTCGCAGCGTCACGCCCGGCACCGCCGCGCGCAGTCGCTCCGCCGCCGCCAACGTGGCCTTCACGGCCGAGCCGCGCGCCATGGCCCGGAGAATCGCCGGGTCCGTGTGCTGGAGCGGCACGTCAATGTACTTCACGGCGTGCGGGGTGGTGTTCATCCAGTCGAGGAATTCGTCCGTGATCTCGCTCGGGTAGGAATAGAGCACGCGCACCCAGAATTCGCCCTTGATGCGGTCAAGCGCGCGGAGAAGCGTCACGAGGTTCGTGCCGTCGCGGAAATCGACGCCGTAGAGCATCGGGTCCTGCGCGATGATGTTCAGTTCCTTCACGCCCGTCTTCACGAGCGCGCGCGCCTCGGCGAGGATGCTCTTGAGCGGACGCGACCTGTACTTTCCGCGAATCGCGGGAATCGCGCAGTACGCGCACCGGTGCGCGCACCCTTCCGCGACCTTGAGGTAGGCGAACGCCGCGCCCGTGAGGCGAAGCGCAGGGATGGGCGGATCGAACACCTTCTTCGGCATTCCCGGCGGCACTGCGGCGGATTTCAAATTGCCCACTACGTCGGCAATTCGGTCGAGCGCGTCTATGCCAAGGACGGCATCCAAATCAGGAAACGCCTTCAGCACCTCGGCGCGGTAGCGCTGCACGAAACACCCGGCCGCGACGACGGCCTTGCAGCGTCCCGCGCGCTTCAGCTCGCACGCGCGCGCGATTTCGGCTACGGCCTCCTCGCGCGCCGACTCGATGAACGCGCACGTGTTCACGAGAATCACGTCCGCACAGTCTGGATCGGGCGCGAGGGCATGGCCCGCCTTCAGGAGATGTCCGGCCATCACCTGCAGGTCCACCGCGTTTTTCGCGCAGCCGAGCGAGACGAGTCCGATGATCATTGCGCCACCTCAGAGAAACGATCTGGAATTGAAACCATGATAACTTCTTTCAGCCCACTACCGTCATCAAGCATCAAGATCGGCCCGCCACAGGA
>Ga0310694_10005737_pt1 | contig 11839 bp, 9 predicted proteins | sample 174DNAGHGhighgp2_FD_203884 | JGI IMG/M metagenome (GOLD analysis project Ga0310694, IMG submission 203884) | Sheep rumen microbial communities from Palmerston North, Manawatu-Wanganui, New Zealand - 1742 DNA GHGhigh gp2 (v2) (version 2) | ecosystem: Host-associated > Mammals > Digestive system >...
AAAACCGGCATCGCCGCCCTCATGGCGGAATGGGGCCAGCCGCGCTTTCGCACCGATCAGGTGATGGCGTGGCTCAATAAGGGTGCCCGGCCGGAGGAGATGACCAACCTGCCCAAAGCCTTGCGGGAAAAGCTGGCCGCCCTGCCCTACGGCGGCAGCGTCATCGAGCGGAAGCTGGTCTCCCCCAAGGACGGCACGATCAAATACCTGTTTTTGCTGGAGGACGGGAACCTGGTGGAAGGGGTGCTGATGCACTACTCCTATGGGAACACCGCCTGCATCTCCACCCAGGTGGGCTGCCGCATGGGCTGCAAGTTCTGCGCCTCCACGTTGGAGGGCTGCGTGCGGGACCTGCGCCCCGGGGAGATGCTGAGCTTCCTCAAGCTCATGGAGCAGGACGAGCCGCCCCGGGAGGGATGGAGCCGGTCCGTGACCAACATCGTGCTCATGGGCAGCGGCGAGCCCCTGGACAACTACGACAACGTGGTGACCTTTCTCAAGCGGGTGACCAGCCCGGAGGAGCTGAACATCAGCCCCCGGAACATCTCGCTATCCACCTGCGGGTTGGTGCCCAAGATCTACCGGTTCATGGAGGACGCGCCCCACGTGACCTTATCCATCTCCCTCCACGCCCATTCCGACGAGGTCAGGAAGACCATGATGCCCATCGCCAACGTGTACCCCATCGCGGACCTCATCGAGGCGGCCAGGGTCTACGCGGAGAAGACGGGCCGTCGGGTGGTGTTCGAATACGCCCTGGTGGAGGGCGTCAACGACTCCAGGCAGGACGCCACAGCCTTGGCGAAGCTCCTGCGGGGCATGCTCTGCCACGTGAATCTGATCCCTCTGAACAGCGTGAAGGAGCGTTCCTTGATGGGCGTTACCCGAGCCCATGCGGAGGAGTTTGCCGGGTGGCTGGAGAAGGAACATATCTCCGCCACGGTGCGGCGAGAGATGGGCGCTGACATCGATGGCGCCTGCGGACAGCTGAGAAGGAGGGTGATCCATGAGATACAGTAGCCTTTGCGAGAAGGGCCGCCGCCCCAACAACGAGGACGTGGTGTTCACCCGCTTCGATCCCCGCTATCCCCTGATCGCCGCCGTCTCCGACGGCATGGGCGGTCACGCGGCGGGCGAGGTGGCCAGCCGCATCTCCATAGAAGCCCTGGACATGTGGACCAGGGAGCTGGTCGACGCGCCCCAGAACGTGCTGGTGGATGCCTTTTTCAACGCCAACGCCCAGGTGATCTCCGCTGCCGAGGAGGATCGAAAGCTCCGGGGCATGGGCGCTACCCTGGTAGCGGCTATCTTTTATCACGATCATTTCATCACCGCCAATATCGGGGATTCCCGACTGTATCTGGTGTCCTCCGACGAGATCCGCCAGGTCACCTTTGATCATTCCTACGTGCAGGAGCTGGTGCGCCGCGGCTTCCTTACGGCGGAGGAAGCCCGGAACCACCCCCGCAAGAACGTGATCACCCGTTGCATCGGTTCCGAAGCCTCCTTCGAGCCGGACGTGTTCTATACCCGCTGGAACCCTAAGGACCTGGTGATCCTGTGCTCTGACGGCCTCTGCGACGTGCTGCGAGAGGAAGACATGCTCGCCCTCGTACAGCAGAAAAACGATCTCGACGCCCTCTGCAAGGCGCTGGTGAAAGCCGCCTACGATAAGGGCAGCGCCGACAACATCTCCCTGGTCCTGGTCCGTAACGAAGGGGGTGTGGAGCTGTGACGCCGGATATCATCGACGGCAAGTATCGCGTCATCCGCGAGGTAGGCAGCGGCGGTATGGCCCACGTCTATCGCGCCATCAACATGTCCTCCCGCAAGGTCGTGGCCGTGAAGATGCTGAAGGAGGAATACCTGAACGATCGGGAGTTCCTGCGCCGCTTCGAGCGAGAAGCCAAAGCGAGCCTGGCCCTGTCCCATGAGAACATCGTCCGCGCCTTCGGCGTGGGGGACGACAACGGCGTGCCCTACATCGTCTTGGAGTACGTGGAGGGCAAGACCCTGAAGGAGCTGATCCAGGAGAGCCCCGGGGGCCATCTGTCTGTGCAGCAGGCCATCGGTATCTGCAGCCAGATCCTGGACGCCCTTTCCTACGCCCACGCCCACGGGATCATCCACCGGGACGTGAAGCCCCAGAACGTGATCGTCACCAACCGGGGCAAGGCCAAACTGGCCGACTTCGGCATCGCCCGGGAGGTCACCGCCAGCACCGTGACCTTCTCCGGTAAAAACGTGGTCGGTTCCGTACACTATATATCCCCCGAACAGGCCAAGGGCCTGCCCGTGACGGAAGAAAGCGATATCTACTCCACCGGCATCTCCCTCTACGAGATGCTCACCGGCACCGTGCCCTTCATCGGCGACACCACGGTGGCTACGGCGCTGATGCACCTTTCCGAGACGCCTACGCCGCCTCAGGATCTGAACCCCGCCGTTCCCCCGGCTCTCAACGATATCGTGCTTCGGGCCATCGAAAAGGACCCGAAGATGCGCTATTCCAGCGCCAAGCTCATGCGCTCCGATCTCATTCGATCCCTGTCCCATCCCAACGGCACCTTTGCCCGGGACAGGGAATCCAAGGAGTCGAAGCTGCCGGGACGGCGCATGTCCCTGTCGGTATACGCCTGGATATCCATCTCCGTGTTCACGCCCATCCTGGTGATCTTCCTGGCGTATCTTGGCTATGCGAACCACTGGTGTGCCGGCAAGGAAACCACAGAGAGCGAAGCCGTCCTGCCTGCGGCCTCCGCCAGCACCAACGTGGCCAGCGTCACCGTGGCTACACAGCCGGTGCATACGCCTGCGGATCAGTCCATGCCGCTGGTGACGGGGCTGCGGCTGGACGACGCCCTCAAGGCGCTCCACGATTCAGGTTTTACAGATATCTTCGTATCCACAGAATACGCCACCGACGATCCACGGACCGGCACCATCGTCCAGCAGAGCCAGCCAGGAAACACCGTCCCCAACAGGTCGGAACCCGTCTATATCACGCTCCTGTTGGAAAAGCGCGGCAAATATAAGGCGGACGTGGCCTTTATGCTGGATATCCCCGAGAACGATTCCCGGGTCCAGATGGTGTATCGGACCAGCAACACGGACAACATCGATTACTCCGTCATCCTGTACGACACAGTGCGCACCAAGGAGACCATGGTATCCATCAGCGCCACGGTCTACAGCAACGACCCGGCCACCCGGACTTTGTATCTGCTGGTGAACGGAGAGGAAGTCAGGACCCAGGACGTGAAGTTTTCGGAGTAAAAGGCGATGGAAGGGTCTATCATTAAGGGTGTGGGCGGGTTCTACTACGTTTCTACCGCTCATGGCGTGATCACCTGCAAGGCCAAGGGCTCCTTCCGCCGAGAGGGTATCACCCCGGTGGTGGGGGATCGGGTGCGCATCACCCTCCATGCTTCCGGGTATGCTCAGATCGAAGAGATCCTGCCCCGCCGGAACCTGCTGATCCGCCCGGCTGTGGCGAACATCGACCGGCTCCTCATCGTCCTGTCCGGGCATCTGCCCGAACCCGATTGGCTTTTAGCCGACAAGCTGATCGTCCAGGCCACGCTGAACCGGATCGAGCCCGTGATGGTCCTCAACAAGGCGGACGAAGTGGAGGACGGCATTTTAAAAGCGTTCGAAGAGGACTATCGCCTCTTCCCCCGAGTGGTGGTCTCCGCCCTGTCGGGAGAAGGGCTCCAGGGGCTGAAGGACGCCATCGCGGGGAAGGTATGCTGCTTTGCGGGGCAGTCCGCCGTGGGGAAATCCTCTCTGATGAACGCCATGCTCCCCGAGCTGGATCTACCTGTGGGGGAGCTGACCCGCAAGACGGATCGGGGCAAGCACACCACCCGTCACGCCCAGCTATGGCCCTGCTTCGGCGGCGCTCTGCTGGACACCCCCGGCTTCTCCCTCTACGAGCCGGAGAGCTTCGACGAGCTGCTGCTGCAGGGCTGCTACCCGGAGTTCAGGGAGGCCGAGCCCTGCCGGTTCCCGGGATGCATGCACATCAGCGAGCCGGGCTGCGGCGTGAAGGCCCTGCTGTCCACCGGCCAGCTGTCCCCCGCCCGCTATGAGCGATACGTCCAGATCGCCAAAGATTTTACTTTCAGGAGGAAACACCAATATGATTAAGATCGCCCCCTCCATCCTGTCCGCTGACTTCGCCCGCATGGGCGAGGACGTTCGGATGCTGGAAGCAAACGGCGCGGATTGGATCCACTTCGATGTGATGGACGGTCACTTCGTGCCCAACATCACCTTCGGCCCCGCCATGTGCAAGGCCGTGCGGCCTCATACGAAGCTCCCCCTGGACGTACATCTCATGGTGGACCGGCCCAGCGAGTGGGTCGCGCCCTTCCGGGATGCGGGGGCGAACATCCTGACCTTCCACGTGGAGGCGGAGCGGCACATCCACCGGACGCTGCAGGCCATCCACGGCGCGAGCATGCAGGCGGGCGTGGTGCTGAACCCGGCGACGCCCCTTGCTCTCTGTGAGGAGGTGTTGGAAGACTGCGACATGGTCCTGCTCATGAGCGTGAACCCCGGATTCGGCGGGCAGAAGTTCATCCCCCAGGTCCTGCGCAAGATCGAAGCCTTGAGCGCCCTCAAGGCGGCGCGGGGCCTGTCCTTCGAGATCGAGGTGGACGGCGGCGTCAACGACAAAACGGCGCCTCTCTGCCGACAGGCTGGGGCCACCGTGCTGGTGGCGGGCAGCGCTGTGTTCACCGCTGAAGACCCCAAGGATATGATCCGGCGGCTGCGTGGCTGAGCTTCGTTCCCTGTTCAATCGAGCCAGGGGGTTCGCCCGGGAGCTGAACGACCGAGGGCTGGTGACCTATGCCGCCTCCTGCGCCTTCTATTCCTTCCTGTCCCTGTTTCCCATGGCCGCTTTAGCCGCCTCCCTGGTGCCCTGCATCGGCGTCTCAGAGGCGGCTTTGCTGCGCTTTTTGGGCTCCGTGGCCCCGATGGGCGTGGCCGCCCTGCTGCAGGCGATCCTGTCCAACGTCTATGAGAACGTCTTCCCCGCCCTGCCCCTCTCCCTTCTGGCCCTCCTTTGGTCCGCCGCACAAGCCTTTTCGGAGCTGTTGAAGGGGATGACGGCCATGACCGACCCTGCCCGACAGGCTGGCTTCCTCAAGCGGCGGCTCCGGGCCATCCTCCTCACCATGGCGCTGCTGACGACGCTGCTGCTGTCCCTGTCGGTGCTGATCTTCGGCGCCAGGATCGCCCTGCTTATTGGGTACCTGTTTCCCCAGGTCCGCGGCCTACTGGTCCTGTTCCTGCGCCTCAGACACCTGTTCATGGGGGTGCTGCTGTGGCTTTTGTTCGTCTTTCTCTATCGGTCCATCCCCGGTCAACGCTTCTCCTTTCGAGAGGTCCGGACCGGGGCTGCCCTGTCCACCGTGGCCTGGATCGTCTTCTCGGGCCTGTTCTCCCTGTACGCCAGCCGATTCTTCGACCTGACCCTGTACGGGGGCATGGCGGCCATGGCCCTCACCATGCTGTGGCTCTTCTACTGCCAATACATCGTGCTCGTGGGCGCCGGCCTCTGCGCTCGCCGGCGCAGCAAAAAGGAAGCCGCGCGCTTGGCGACAGCTTCCTGAACAGATCTCCTCTTTATTTCAACGTGACCACCGTGACCCCGGCGTCTCCCTCCCCGTAGGCCCCGATCCGATAGGATTTGACTCGGGGATGGGTCTTCAGGTACGCCTGGATGCCTGCCCGCAGGGCGCCGGTGCCCTTGCCGTGGATGATGTTGAACTCCTTTCGGCCGTTCCGGGCGCACAGGTCGATATACCGGTCCACCTCCAGCATGCCGTCGTCCACGGTCATGCCCCGCAGGTCCAGGTCCATCTTAACCTCCTGGATGTCCTGCAGGATGGGTTTCCCCGCCACAGGGGCCCGCTTCTTCTGAGCCTTGGGCAGGGGCCTCAGGTCCGAAAGGGGCACGTTCATCTTGATGACTCCGGCCTGGATCTGGACCATGCCCCGGGCATCGGGGGCTTTGAGCACGGTGGCGGTGTTGTGGATGCTGATCACATGGTAGCTCTCCCCCGCCTTCACCGTCTTGGGCGCTTCGCCCATGTCCTCCTCCGGCAGGGCCGTGTCCACGAGATCGTTCTCCGAGGCCCGCATGCCGTCCCGCGCCTGCTGGATAGCCCGCTCCAGGGCCTTGTAGTCGATGTTCTTGACGTTCCTCAGCTCCGTGATGATCCGTTCCATCTCCCGCCGGGTCTGGCGCACGATGTCCCGGGCGTCCTCCCGAGCTCGATTGCGCAGGGTGGTCCGCTCCTCGTCCAGCTTGCGCTTCTCCTTCTCGTAGTCGTTTCGAAGCTTCTCCGCCTCCCACAAGGCGAGCTGCGCGTCGTGGCGGGCCTTTTCGGCGATGCGCCGCTGCTCCTCCGCGCCGCTCAGCACGTCCTCGAAAGCTACGTCCTCCTTCTTCAAGAACTGCCGTGCCCTATCGATGACCTCCGCGGAGAGGCCCAGACGGCGGCTGATCTCGAAGGCGTTGGACTTGCCGGGGATGCCGATATAGAGCCGGTAGGTGGGACAGAGCCGATCCACATCGAATTCCATGGAGGCGTTCTGCATCCGATCCCTGGACAGGGCGAAGGCCTTGATCTCGCTGTAGTGGGTGGTGGCCATGGTCCGGCAGCCCTGCTCCTGGAGCCGCTCCAGGATGGCCTGGGCGAGAGCCGCGCCCTCCAGGGGGTCCGTGCCCGCCCCCAGCTCGTCAAGAAGGACCAGCGTGTGCTCGTCCGCCTGCTGGATGATGGACACCAGGTTGGTCATATGGGCGCTGAAGGTGGACAGGCTCTGCTCGATGGACTGTTCGTCGCCGATGTCTGCAAAGACCTGATCGAAGATGGATACCTCGCTCCCCTCCTCCGCCGGCAGGAACAGGCCGCACATGGCCATGAGGGTAAAGAGACCCACGGTCTTCAAGGTCACCGTCTTGCCGCCGGTATTGGGGCCGGTGATGATGAGGGTGTCGAAGTCCTCCCCGAGCCACAAGGTGACGGGCACCACCTTCTCCCTGTCGATCAGGGGATGACGGGCGTTCACCAGTTTCAATCGGCCCTCCTCGTTGAGCTTGGGCCGGACGCCGCCCTGCTCCCGGGCCAGGACGGCCTTGGCGAAGATGCAGTCGAGGCGCCCGAGGAGCAGGAGGCTGTCGTACAGCTCGTCCGCATAGGGCTGCAGCAGGGCGGTCAACCCCGCCAAAATGCGCTCTATCTCCTTCTGCTCGTCCAGCAAAAGCTTCTTATACTCGTTCCCCAGCTCCACCACCGCCGCCGGCTCGATGAACAGGGTCTGGCCTGTGCCGCTCTGGTCGTGGATGAGGCCCGGGATTTGCCGCCGATGCTCCGCCTTCACCGGGATGGTGTAGCGGCCGTTGCGCATGGTGATGATGGAATCCTGCAGATACTTCTGGTCCCCGGCGCTGCGGATGATGCTGTTGAGCTTGTCCCGCACCTTCTCCGTGGTGATCTTCATCTGCCGCCGGATGCGAGCCAGCTCCGGGGATGCGCTGTCCGCCATCTCCTCCTCGGAGAGGATGCAGCGGGCGATCTCGTTCTCGATGGAAGCCTGAGCCGTGAGCCGGTTGGCCATCAGGCACAGCAGCCCGTCGCCTCCCTGCTCCTTGCCGCCCATGATCGCTTCCCTGGCCCGGCGGGACACCTTTAGGCACCGTTCCGCCCCCAGCAGCTCCCCCATGGACAGGGCCAGCACTGCGCTCATGCGGCGAAGGGAGGGGCGGATGTCGGGGAACACGTCGATGGGCGTGTGGCCCAGCCGCCAGAACACAGATTCCGCCTCCATGGTCTCCTGCAGGAGCCGCTCCGCTTCAGGCAGGGACGCGGCCGGAGACAGGGCGTCCACCGCAGCCTTCCCTAAGTCGGAAACGGCGTACCCCCGCAGCATGGCCTGGATCTTATTGAGTTCAAGAGTGTGTATGGTTCTTTCCGAGATCATCGTCAATCGCTGAATTTGTTCATGTCGCCCACGATCACCGTGATCGTCAGGTATTCCCCGTCCCGATACACGGTGAAGTCGATCGTGTCGCCCACCTTCAGGGAGCGCACGTACCCCACCACGTCGTCGTTGACGGTCACGATCACGTCGTCGACCTTGGTGATGATATCGCCCACCTTCAGCCCGGCCTGGTCCGCCGGAGCGCCCTCGGTGAGCTCCTCGATGCGGCAGCCCACAGGCACGCCGTTCTCTGCCGCTGTCTCCTGATCCACCGCGCGGATCTGGACGCCGATCCCGGGTCGGACCATGCCGCCCTCCTGCAGGATCACGTTGGCGATCTCGATCACGTTCTGGATGGGCAGAGCAAAGCCGATGCCCTCCGCGGAGATGGCGTTGCCCCGAGAGTCGTATCCCGCGGTGACGGACTTGGCGCTGTTCATGCCGATGACCTGACCGGCCATGTTGATGAGAGGGCCGCCGCTGTTGCCAAAGTTGATGGCGGCGTCTGTCTGGAGATACGTGTTGACGAAGCCGTCGATATTGATCTCCCGGGCCGTGGCGCTGATGATGCCGAAGGTGACCGTGCCGTAAAGCTCATAGGCGCTGAGAGGGTTGCCAATGGCGATCACGTATTCGCCCACCCGAAGGGCGTTGGAATCGCCGATGGGCAGGGCGAGGTATCCCTCTCCCTCCACCTTCAGCACGGCGATATCGGTGGTCACGTCCGCGCCCACCACCAAAGCAGGCTTTTTCTCCCCGTCGTTGAAGAGCACGTCCACCGCCGCCGCGCCGCTGACCACATGGGCGTTAGTCAGCACATACCCGTTTTCCGAAACGATGAACCCGGAGCCGCTGGCGTACTCCTCCAGCTTTCCAGTGCGCAGATTGGGCTGATAGTGGATGATGCCAACCACGGAATCGGAGGCCGCTTCCACCACATCGGGAATGGAGGCGAATACCTGCATCTCGCTGGGTTCCTGCACGTTCAGCTCCATCTTGGGCAGATTTTCCAAGGTGCTGGGGTCCATGGTCGGCATGGGCGTCATGTCGATCCTCTCAGATGGTACGGGATCGATCCCCGGCGTGGGCGGGGCCGGCGTAGCGGGAGCAGCGCTGGCGTTCCGTTGAGACTGCATCGTCTCCCTTGGCTGGGCCAGGGCCGACTGTGCCCGCCGAATGCGGAAAAAGCCCGCGCCTACCACCATGCACGCGATGAACGTGACGCATAAAAGGATGGACAAACACCAGATCAGCGCGGATACGCCCTTATCCTGTTTGGTACGAAATTGTTCAGGTTCCATTTTTCCTGCCTCCGTCTGTCACACGCTTGAGCGTGTTGGCTTTTTCCAATGTAAAAGTGAACTGGGTCCCCTTGCCCCGGGCGCTCTTCACCGTGATGGACTGGCCATGGGCCTCGATGATCTTCTTCACGATGGCCAGGCCCAGCCCGGAGCCCACCTGCGGAGAGGGCGTGTGAGCCTTCTCCACCTTGTAGAACCGGTCGAAGATGTGGGGCACATCCTCCGCCGGGATACCCACGCCCGTGTCACGGATGGTGACGTAGACCTCCTTGCGCAGAGCGTAGGTGGATACCCCCAGCGTCCGGCCCTCGGGGGAATACTTGATGGCGTTGTCGATCAGGTTCCGAAGGACCTGGGATATCTGATTGCTGTCGGCGTAGACGTAGGCCTGCTCCGTGGAGAAACGCACGTCCAGCTCCATCCGCTTTTCGGAGATCCGGGCCTCGAAGGTGATGAGGGTGCGGCGGATGAGCTCGTTGATATCGAACACCTCGTAGTTGACGGTGATGATCCCGCTTTCGATCCGAGCGAGATCCAGAAGGTCGTTGACCATGGCCGTCATGCGTCGGGTCTCGGACAGCACGATGCCGATGTAGTTCTCATGCTCCTCAGGCGGTATGGTCCCGTCCATCATGGCTTCCAGGAAGCCCTTCATGCTGGTCAGGGGGGACCTTAGCTCGTGAGACACGTTGGCCACGAAGCTTTGACGGGTGACCTCCAGGTTCTTCAGCTGGTCCGCCATCTCGTTGAAACTCTTGCCCAGCTGGGAGGCCTCGTCCCTGCCCTGAACGGGGATGCGCTGGGAGAAATCGCCCTTGGAGTAGCACTGGACGATATGGTTCATGTCCACGAAGGGGTTGATGATCCGCTTGGCAGTATAGTACGAGGAGAACAACACCACGAAAGCTGCCACCACACAGATGGCCAGCGTCCACAGCGCCACCTGACGAAAGGCTGTGTTCCAACGGGTGATATCGCTGTGGACCAGCAGCACGCCCTCCCGGCTCCCCTCGCCTATGCGAACGTAGACGGTGTATACGGGGAATTTTGCGCCGGAGAAGTATCGCTCCATGGCTTCGGGAAGGTTGCTGCTGCGGCGCAGCACGTCCGCCGCCCGGGTCTTTTCTGTGGGCAGGTCCACCAGGGACGCCCACTTTTCGTCGGTGTACGCGGATACGGTCTCCTGCGGATAGATCACCTGGATAAGGAGTTTGCGCTCCTCGGTGAGCGGTTTCAGTTCCAGGGAAGAACCGCTGGTTTCCAGCAGGCGCGCCGCCTGCTGACCCTTTTCGACCAGGATATCCTTCTCCATGCCAAGGCTCTGCATGCGGGAAACGTATCCTATCCCCAGCCCCAAAATAAGCAACAGAGAAAGGACCGTCACACATTGCAGAAACAGCATGCGGTCGAATATAGATTTGAAACGGATCTTCGCCATGAAGGGGAAAAAACGTCAGGCGTGAATCTCGAACTTATATCCCACGCCCCAAACGGTCTTCAGCTGCCAGCTCTGACGCTCGCCCAGCTTTTCACGAATACGCTTCACATGCACATCCACCGTGCGGGAATCGCCAAAGAAATCGAAGCCCCAGACCTGCTCCAGCAGCTGCTCCCGGGTGAAGACCTTCCCCGCGTGGGAGGCCAGGAAGTACAAAAGCTCGATCTCCTTGGGGGGCATCTCCAGCTGGATGCCGTCCAGGATCACGGAATAATTTTCCAGGGAGATGGACAGATCCGGCAGCACGATGGCCTTCTCCTGATCGGCAGCGGGGGCGCTGCGGCGGAGCACCGCCTTGATCCGGGCAATGAGCTCGTTGCTGTCGAATGGTTTGGCGATATAGTCGTCCGCGCCAAGCTCCAGGCCCCGGACCCGTTCGCCTGTATCGCCCTTGGCCGTCAGCATGATGACCGGCGTGGGGGATTCCTGACGGATATCGTTGAGAATGGACCACCCGTCCCGACCGGGCAGCATCACGTCCAGCACCACCAGCGTGGGCTTCACGCTGCGGAAAGTGGCCAGGGCGTCATAGCCGGTGGCACAGGTCGCCACGTTGAACCCGGCCTTCTTCAAATATAGCTCAATGATGGAAAGGATGTTCCGGTCATCATCGATCACGAGAATGGTGTTGTTATCCATAGGACCTCCTGTTACTCTATGCCGATCACCTGTATACCGTTCTCCTGCAGCAGCCGGGCTGTGATCCCGTCTCCCGCGATCAGCGTTTTGGAGAACGTGCCGTCATATATCCACCCCGTTCCGCAGGATGGGCTTCTGTTCTGGAGCAGCGCTTGCGTCGCTCCGTAGGTCTGTGCCAGGGTCAGGACCGCCTGTGCGCCTTTTTGGAAGCATTCCGTTCGGTCCGTCCCGTTTCGGTCGACGACCTGCCCCGAAAGGATCTCGCAGGGCGGCCGGGGCGTGGGCAAACCGCCCAACTGCTCGGGGCAGACGGGGATGGCTTTCCCCGCCTTGACCAGCTCGACCACCTCAGCGCAGGGCCTGGATTTCCCGTCGTATCGACAGGGAAAGCCGGCCAGGCAGG
>Ga0310694_10005738_pt1 | contig 11837 bp, 7 predicted proteins | sample 174DNAGHGhighgp2_FD_203884 | JGI IMG/M metagenome (GOLD analysis project Ga0310694, IMG submission 203884) | Sheep rumen microbial communities from Palmerston North, Manawatu-Wanganui, New Zealand - 1742 DNA GHGhigh gp2 (v2) (version 2) | ecosystem: Host-associated > Mammals > Digestive system >...
GCTTCATGTTGGCAAAGACCTCCTCGAACGTCGAGCAACAGATGAGTTGTATCTGCTCTCCCTCGAAGTAGAGGTGGGCGGCAATGTCGTGGAACGACCCGATGAGTCCCTGTATCGCTATTCTCTTCATCTTCTATATTTACTATTTGACGATTTACTATTTATTGTTTCATTGATTTATTTGAAAAAAAACTCCGTTTCACCTTTCAGTGAAGCGGAGCCTTATCTTAATTTTCAATCTTCAATTTTTAATCTTCAATCTACTTAACAGCCTACCGCTTCACAATTGCTTGCAAAGTAAAAGTAATAGCCGTAAAAGTATGCATTGTGATTCAACATTGTTCTACCGTTTTTTGGTTTTCGACTGCAAAAGTATAACTTTTTCTCCGTTCCCGCAAATAATTTGCTATAAATTTTTGCCAAAAAGCAACAATTCTTCAATTTTTCAATTCTTCAATTTTTCAATTCTTCCATCAGTGCATTCTTCTCGATGGTCCAGTCCTTACGCTTCGACAGTTCGCAGTCCTTGCCAACGAACATCTTAGCTGCCTTTGCGTCGCCCTTCAGCTGCCACTGGAGCCAAGCCAGAGCCACCACCGTGAACTCGCCGCCATGAGGCTGACGATAGGTACCACCGTGACCAACAGGGAAGTTCGTGGCACAGCAGGGCACGTGGCTGATGCGGTGGAAGTCATCCATGCCGTTACCATAGGCGATATCGGTCTCGCCTCCCAATATATATATAATAGAGGTGTGGATCTCCTTCAGCTTCTCCTTCGAGGGCATAGGCATACCACCGACGGCCTGGCCTGCATTCTGCTGGTTGAACAGACCGCTGTTGCAGATCATGAGCGTCTTGATGCGGGGGTCGGCACAGTTGAAGAGCGTCTGCAGACCGCCACACGACATGCCGGCTACAGCGATGTTCTTCAGGTCAATCTTCTTGTAGTAGGGCGACTGCGGGTCGGCATTCACCTTCTCAGCCCAGTCCATCGACTCTATCTGCTGCTCCGTGCGCGACATCGGACCACGATAGCCCTCGTCGTCCATCGGGATGAAACCCGTAGCCAGCACCAGGAAGCCATGCGAGGCAATCTCGTTCAAGAACTTATAGTGCTCCCAGGGTGAGTTGGTGCAGGCACCGTTGCCCCAGACGAGCACAGGCAGGGGATTCTGCTCGTTGAACTTCGACAGGTCCTGCGGCACGAACACGGTATGCTCGGCCAGCGTCGGCTCCTCCTTCATGATGGCCTTGAAGGGACCCTGTCCACCCTCTTCCACGATACGCGACTTAGGCTCATCGGCTGCCTGAACGCTGCTGATCAGGCCGAAAGCCATCAGCATCACAGCGAAACTAAAAATTGTTCTTGTCTTCATACGTTTTTAGTTATTTGAATGGTTGAATAATATTTACGCCGCAAAATTACGAAAAAAACAGCAAATACATGCGTATTCCCAAGAAAAAGTTGTATCTTTGTCCCCAAACAAACCAATAACGACAAAACGTATGAAAGACGGCAACAGACTTGACATGAGCCGGCGCGAGTTCCTCAGGCGACTCGGCATCGGCACAGGCTCGGCTATGGCCCTGATGGCTATGGAGCCGCTGAGTGTGCTGGCACAGAGCGACAAAAAGGCAAAAACGGCACAAAACACGATGACCTACCGCGTGCAGCACGGATCGGGCGAGCCCATCTCGCTACTGGGCTTCGGCATGATGCGGCTGCCCAACAATCAGGAGGAGGTGAATGAGCTAGTGGACTACGCCATCGAGCACGGCGTGAACTACTACGACACAGCACCGATGTACATGCGCGGTCAGTCGGAGGTGCTCATGGGTAACGCCCTGTCGCGCCACCCTCGCAACAAATACTTCGTGGCTACGAAGATGTCGAACCAGGGACAGAACTCGTGGAGCTTCGATGCCTCGAAACGGATGTATGAGCAGTCAATGGAGCGCCTGAAGGTAGACTACATAGACTACTACCTGCTACACGGCATCGGCGGTGGCATGGACTCGCTGAAAGGACGCTTCCTGGACAACGGCATCCTGGACTTCCTGCTCAAGGAGCGCGAGGCCGGACGCATCAAGCACCTGGGATTCTCCTATCATGGCGACGTGCGCGACTTCGACTGGCTGCTGGACCACAACAACGAGTACCACTGGGACTTCGTACAGATACAGATGAACTTCCTTGACTGGCGACACGCCTCACTGCGAGGCGGACGACGCACGGATGCCGATGCCGAATACCTCTACGGCAAGTGCGAGAAGCTAGGCATCCAGTGTGTGGTCATGGAGCCCCTGCGTGGCGGCGCCTTTGGACGCATGGCACAGGAGCTGACAGACCAGCTGAAGGCCGTACGCCCTGACGACAGCACAGCTCGCTGGGCTTTCCGCTGGGTGGGCTCCTACCCCAACATTCTGACCGTTCTGAGCGGCATGAACCGCATGGACCATCTGGAGGAGAACGTCAAGACGTTCTCGCCACTCGAGGTGTGCACAGAGAGCGAGAACGCCCTACTGGCCGACATTGCCGACCAGATGTCGGGCTTCCCGACGATTCCCTGTACGGCCTGCGAATACTGCATGCCCTGCCCCTACGGTGTGGACATTCCAGGCAATTTCTCCTACTACAACGAGGCTGTCAGAGAGAAGATTCTGCCTCTCCCCGCCCCCACTGCCAGCGACTATGCCAAGCGCCAGCAGCAGTTTATCGAGGGTTTCCGCAAGGCACTGCCAAAGGCTGAGACGTGGGCACGTGCCTGTCAGGACTGTGAGGAGTGCCTATCGAAGTGTCCGCAACAGATACGCATTCCCAACCAGATGGCACGTATCGTCGAGACGCTGCGCGTCAGGAAGAAGTGAGAATGCGCTGCCCACTAAAAAGAATCTCCATGAGTATTTTCCAAAACTCATGGAGATTTTTCATATATCATGGACTATTTTTTACTCGTCAGGCAGGAACAGCGGGTCTTCGGGCATCACCATCGTAGGCTCCTGGGCGTAGGCATCGAGCAACTTCTGGCTGACGTACTTCTTGTCGACCACCAGCCGGAACATATACTCGCGGAACCAGCGGTCGGTCATAATCAGACAGCCCTTCTGTCCCCAGTCGCCACCCCAGGAGTTCTCTACCTTCCACTTCTTGGCCTTACCGTTGGCATCAAGGTCGACGGCCGTGAGCGTCATGGCGTGGGTGGAACCACTGTCGAAGGAAGCGATGCGCTGTGCCTTATCCATGCCAAAGGTCGTACCGAAAAGGGCACCGTATTCGAAGTTTTGCGTATCGGCATAGCCGCGCTTGCGGTCAAGTTGCTTGCCGACATCATAGCTGGAGTAGAGCTTGCGTCCGTCACGCAGCGAAGCGATGGCAAGCTGCTCGATGTCGTCCATCGGCAGGTTCAGGTAGCACCAGTTGTGACCGTCGTAGGTATGGCGGTCGTATTCCACCTCAAAGGTCTTGTAGTAGGGGCGCCGCGGGTCGTTCATAACCATAATGAACGTACCATTGAGAGGGCCGCCGACCACTTCCTGATAGAACGACTGGGGCGTGTACTCGCGCTGAGCAGCGACGGCACGCCCGTTCTTGTTCTTGAACGCATAGGTGAACGTCTGGGGCGGCTGGCCGATGGTCATCTCGAGCATACGGTAAATCTGCGACAGCATACGCACCTTGGCCTTGTTCAGCGAAGCCTGGCTCTTGTTCTTGGCTACCATATCGCGCAACTGCAGACCGTACTCGCGAAGCTTCGAAGCAACGAGCTGGCGCGCCTTCGAGGTGTTATCGCTGGTGAATGTCTCGGGCATCACCTCCTTAGGTACCAAACCGTACTTCTCTGCCAAGTCGGCCACACCGCAGAACGTGCCACCATCGTTGATCGGGTAATGAAAAAAGAACTGTACACGCTGGTCGTCAAGAGGCTTCTTACCCGTATCAATGGCGCCCTGAAGCATCAGGTTGGCTTTCTCCAACTGGTCGTAGAAGAAGAGGTAGGCCTGCGACAGCTCCAACTGCAGGGAGTCGCCATGCTGGTGCGTATAATTGGAACGCAACACATTGAAACCGCTAAACATCCAGCAACGGCCACTGGACTGCTGGTCGGTAATGGACTGCTTAGGCGTCTCAATACTGAAATAAGTGTCGAGCGCGCCCGCGTTGTCGCGCGACTTGACAAGATCGTCGATGGCATTGGCCGTCACGGCATTGACCAGCGCCCGGTTGGCCGGGACCTGCTTGTTCTCCTTGACAATATCCTTCAGCATGTCGGCAGAGAGTTCCCCACCCTTCGTCTGTGCCGTGGCAGCAGCGAACCCGAACAAGAAGCTGGCTACAAGAAATAATGTTCTGTTCATAGGATAATCTGGTTCTTAATAAAGAGGATGTGCGGCGCACATCCTCTTTATTACAATTGTTTTATTTCTTCGTAGTTGTTTTCTTAGCAGTCGTCGTAGACTTCGTTGTCGTTGCCGGCGTGTAGTACTTCAGCGCCTCGGGCATCCAACCCTGAATCTGCTTGATGCGCTTGGCATCGCTGGGGTGGTCGCTAAGGAACTCGGCCGTCTGGCTCGTTGACGAGGCGGCCATGCGCTGCCAGAACGTGGTGGCCACCTGCGGGTCGTAGCCAGCCATAGCGGCAAAGATGAGTCCCATGTGGTCGGCCTCGCTCTCATGCTCACGCGAATAGCTCAGGTTCTTGAAGTTAAAGCCCTGAGATACAACGGCCTGGACAATGCTCTGGGTGTTCTGTCCCATGCCCAGTGCACCAGCGACGACGGAGCCAATCTGTATGCCATACTGCTGCTTCATCTGCGTCGAGAGCTGCTCGGCGGAGTGCTTGGCTACGGCGTGGGCAATCTCATGACCCAGCACGATGGCCAGCGAAGCCTCGTTCTGGGTGACGGGGAGCAGACCCTCGTAGACGACAATCTTGCCACCAGGCATACACCATGCATTCACCTGATTGTCCTGGACGAGATTGAACTCCCATGAGAAGTTCTTCACTTCGGCAGACAAGCCATTGTTATTCAGGTAGTTGTTAACAGCACTGGCCAACTTCTGACCCACACGCTGCACCATGGCGGTGTTGGTAGCGTTCGTCGACTTCTTGGCCGATTTCATAAACTCCTGATACTGTTTTGAAGCCAGTGAGAGCACTTCACCGTCGCTGACCATCAGTGTCTGTTTACGTCCCGTAAGAGGTACGGTCGACGTGGTGCCGCAACTGACAATAATCGTGGAAACGAGCACTAAAAGAATAAACTTGACTTTTTTCATTGTAAATAACGGTTTAAAGATTTTTTTTGGCTTTCAATCTGCAAAGTTAAGTTTTTTTTCTGAAACGACGAACAAAATGGGCATAAAAAAACCGCAGACCTTCGTCTGCGGATTTTTTATTAATACCTAATGAAGCCTTTTCTTACTTGTTCAGACCGCGGTTGTTCAGCGTCGTGTTCAGCAGAATGAGATACTTGCGGTACTGATCCTTCGTCAGGATGTAGTTCATCCACTTAATGTCCTTCTCGACTGCCTTCTTCACCTGAGCATCGCGCTCTTCCTTGGTTCCGTAGTGAGCAGCAAACAGCATCTCGGCATTGAAAGTATTATGTACCGTCTCAACGGCTTCAATCTGATCGACGGTCAGTCCGAGTGCTACACTGAGCTTGCGCATGTTGACGCTCATATCGTAAACCTCAACGGCGTCATTGCTGGCGGCATTCTCTACGGTTGCTTTCTCTGTCTCTGCAAATGTCATAGTCATGCTAAGCATTGCAACTGTTACCATAAACAATCTTTTCATCTTTTTACCCTTTCTTTTCTTTACTCGGGGCGGCTGTGTTGCGACCGTTACTCCCCTACTTTCTTTTTAATGGTTGTTATCCTATGCGCAGTTTTATGAGGGTTGCGCTGCCCTTTTGGCTTACGCCGCGTTCCCGACTTTCGGGAAACGTTCTGTTATCCTTTTATTTTGTTTTGACGGTGCAAAGGTACGGCGATTTTTGAAACCTGCAAGACTTTTCAATAGAATTGTGCGCGCAAACAGCCCTTTTATTGACTAATGTCAAAGAATAGGCGTTTTTCTTGATTTTTTCTTTTTTATTGATTAAATTGACATGAAATTTGGCATTTCGCTGACTTCTTTGTACCTTTGCGGCCACATATATTATTATATATAAGACATGGATCAGAAACAGAACAAGTTTATTACGCTGAACTACCAGCTGTATCAAGTAGAGAACGGTGAGAAGACACTGCTGGAGCAGACATCGCCCCAACACCCGTTCCAGTTTATCAGTGGTTTTGGCACCACGCTGGACGCACTGGAGCAGCACGTTGTCAATATTGAGACAGGACAGGACTTTGAGCTCAACCTGCAGCCCGAGCAGGCCTTCGGTCCCTATGACCAAGAATGTGTACACAAACTGCAGCGCGAGATCTTCGAGGTCAATGGCAAGTTCGACAATGAGAACATCTACGAGGGAGCTGTCATCACACTTAATGACGTCGAGGGTCACCAGTTCATGGCCCGCGTGACGAAAGTTGAGGACGACGGCGTCACCGTCGACACCAACCACCCCTACGCTGGCATGACGCTCTGCTTCAACGGTCACATCGTAGAAAACCGTCCTGCTACTGACGACGAAGTGACATCGCTCATCAAGCACATGACTGGTGGATGCGGTGGCTGCAAGGGCTGTGGTGGCGAAGGCGGCTGCGAAGAAAGCGGTTGCAAAGAAGGCCACTGTGGCGGATGCCACTAAGAGTTAAGAATTAAGAGTTAAGAGTTGTTGCCTACGGCAATTGAGAATTGAGAATTGTTGATGAGAAATACGTTTGGCCATCTGTTTACGCTGACGACCTTCGGCGAGAGCCACGGTGCAGCTGTTGGAGGCGTTGTCGACGGGATGCCTGCCGGCATTGACATCGATACCGACTTCATACAGCAGGAGCTGAACCGCCGGCGCCCCGGCCAGAGCCGTCTGACGACAGCGCGGCAGGAGGGCGACCGCGTGGAACTGCTGAGCGGTGTGTTCGAGGGGAAGTCAACTGGCTGTCCTATCGGCTTTATCGTGCGCAATGAGAACCAGCACTCACAGGACTATGACAACCTGCGCACGCTGTTCCGTCCGTCGCACGCCGACTTCACCTATTATAATAAGTACGACATACGCGACCACCGCGGCGGCGGCCGCTCATCGGCTCGTATCACGATTAGCCGCGTCGTGGGCGGTGCACTGGCAAAGCTGGTCCTGCAACAGCAGGGCATCACCATTCAGGCTTACACCTCACAGGTGGGCGACATCGCCCTCGACAAGGACTACCGCCGCTATGACCTGTCGCTGACAGAGCAGAACGACGTGCGCTGTCCTGACCCCGAGAAAGCCGCCCAGATGGCGGAGCTTATTAGTCTGGTGAAGAGCGAGGGCGACACCATCGGAGGTGTTATCACTTGTGTCGTCAAAGGCTGCCCAGTCGGACTGGGAGAACCCGAGTTTGGCAAACTGCACGCCGAGCTGGGGGCCGCCATGCTGAGCATCAACGCCGTCAAAGGTTTCGAGTATGGCGACGGCTTCGACATCGTCAGCCATCGTGGCTCCGAGGTTAACGACCGCTTTGTTTGTTGCCATGACACGGCAAAAAACAGGACAACCACCGCCACGAACCACAGCGGCGGCATACAGGGCGGCATCTCGAACGGCGAAGACATCTACTTCCGGGTGGCTTTCAAGCCTGTTGCCACGCTATTGCAGGAACAACAGACCATCGACCTCGATGGAAACGCCACGACATTTACGGCTCACGGACGCCACGATCCTTGCGTCTTGCCACGTGCCGTTCCCGTTGTCGAAGCGATGGCTGCAATGACCATTTTAGACCACTTACTGTTAAAAAACAGTGCAAAATTAGAATAAATTAACCCCGAATGTGAAATAAAGTATAAAATATTTGGAAGTTCAAACAATTAGTACTATCTTTGCAAACAGCAATTAGGGATTTGTGAAAACCCCCGATATGCGAAGTTAAGTCTAGTTTAGTTTTTGTGTTGGTTGAGAGCGGTCTATTGGCCGCTCTCTTTTTTGTATGATAATTTCTCGCTTTTGTCAACGCATCACCTTGCGCGAACTCACCTTGCCATCGGCTGTCGTTGAACGTTGTATATACATGCCCTTGACTGGCTGCGCAACACGTTCGCCAGAAAGCGTATAGTACTCCGTACGAACAGAAGCAGCATTGAGCCCAGAAGGGGTAACAGCCGTCGACGTGCCGCCAGTGTGATACTCCAGCACGATGACGACACTTTGCTGCTCACCAGCATTCGTAAAGGTCAGCTCGCGCTCTACGTTGTTCAGCACGAACACGGCTTTGTTGGGGCTGGCAGCCGTCTTTGTCAGGTCTAACAGCTGGCCGTCGGCTTCGGTGTAGGTCTTACCAGCCACCTCTTTCCAGTAGCTCGTGCGGCTGCTGACATTGGTGCCGACAACACTCCACAACGTCAGCTTCGTCACCTTGTAGCCATCAGGCACATGGATGACGTTTTGTGCGCCATTGGAGAGCTTGATACCCGTACGCTGTACGCCGTCGAACTCGTAGGTCATCTTCTCGCCCTTAGCATAGGTCTTGTCGGTGGCCGTCGTGTAGTTCATGCTGAAGCCGATATTGTTCGACGGTGAAGCCTCAGCACCCGTCATTTCCGTACAAGCCGCATCGCTCGGCAGTCGCGACATGTTGCCCCAGGCCAGACAGACTAGTTTGGTCTCGCCCTGCGGCTCGTCAGGACCCACAATGGGGTCATCGGGCTTCTGACTGCCGCCTACAACCTTCAGGATACCCTTGGAGTAGAGCTCAGAAGTGTCCCACGTCTGATTTTCGCCTGGCGTAGCGGGCTGAATGGCGGCGAAAGTGCCTGTCACCTTACCTGTGAAGGCCTGAATCTGATCGCCGTCGTAGTGGGGGGCCTCCATCATCGCCTCGTTAAGGCTGAGGATGGCACCACTGCCAAGTTTCAGTCCGCCATTGAATTTCAGGCCATTATCAGATACAAGCGTATCGCCGATCATGAGTGTGCCGTTCAGGGTGACTGCAGCGGCCAGCGAGCCCTTACCGGCCAGCGTTGCGCCCTTAGCAACCGTCACAGCGCCCGTTCCTGTGTGCTGTCCGTTGACGATGAGCATGCCGCCATTGACGGTCGTCGTGCCGCTATATATGTTTTTGCCCGTCAGACGCCAGTAGCCGGAGCCCGTCTTGACAATAGTAGTAGTACCTGGATGAGAGCCCGCCTGATCGAGATTATCAATGACACCTCTGAAGGTCTCATTGGTATTGGCACCGCCCACAACCCAGGTACCAGAACCCTTGGCCTTCACATTGAAGCCATGAAGGAAGGTTGTGGCATCGCCCGAGAGGCCGCCAAGATAGAAGGTAGACTCGTTTTTGGCACCATTGACAGAAGCTGTTCCTTTCAATTCGATGGTAGCGTTCTTCACGCCCACGCCGTTCTGGATGGCAAACTGGCTCTGACCAGCGTTTCCTGTGCCGTTGACAATGAGATGGCCCGTAAAGCCGTCCCAACTGCCTTTGATGTATTCACGCAGATAGTGTACGTTCCATATGAGCGTTCCTGTACCCGTCACTACACACCTGTTTTCATTCCACAAGTCGAAATCGACAGTCGAAGTGGTGCCTGCCACTGCCTCAATGGGGAAGTTGTAAGTTACTGTGGCCTCGTTCTTGCCGACGGTGACAAACGTTCCGCCCTGCATGACGAGTTTCGAGGCCGAGCCGATGCCCTTGTCAGAGATTTCCTTTTTATTGAGTTTGAGCGTACCACCCTTCATCACCACGTTGCCATCGAACTTAAAGAAGTCGGCAGCATTCACGCCAATGGTGCCCTCGCCGCCGATTTCCAGGTTGCCCTGTCCCTCGACAGAGCCGTTCATGGTCACAACGGTGGCCTTGTTGGCGATGTTCAGCTCAGTATTGTCGTAGAGCTGGGCGGAACGGTTGGTGCTGGTCGTGCCGCCAGTGTAGCGATAAGTGCCACCGTCCATCACCCAGTTTTGTGCAAACTCCTGACTCTTACCCAGTCCGCTGGCCACGCCGCCGTTCTTCAGCGACGAGAACTCCCATATGCCGTTGTGAAGCACAGAAGCGCCTTCGTACTGCTGGTCTGTAGCAACGGTCAGCTTGCCGTTGCCAGTCTTGCTTAGGGATGCTGAGCCACTAATATAGCCCGTGCCGTTGAGCGTCACATTAGCATCGGAGCGGACGACTACAGCTGTTTTCGGCGTCACCTCGCTGAGAGTGACGGTCTCGTCAGCCGTCGGTGCAATGAGCCACTCACCGTCGCCGTCGCCAGCAAACGCCTCGGCATCGATGATGTCCACCTGCTCAGGACGTGTCTTGACGGTCTGCTCGGCAGTGTATTCTGATTTATTCTCACCCTGATAGGCACAGACGCGAACAACGTAGGGTGAGCCTGGGGTCAGTGAGGCATCACTGATAGTATAAGTGTTGACATTGGCCGCCGTGCGCCCCATCTCGACAAAGTTGCCGTCCTTCTTCATCTCCACGATGAAGCCTTCCTCGTTATCGGTGAAATCTGACCACTCAAGCGTCAGACTGCTGGTGGTCGATGATGCCAGCTTAAGCAGCATCGGCGCACGCAGGAAGAACTGTCGGTCGTCCTTGGTAATGCCGTTGACGTAGTTCTCGATGTTGGCATAACCATTGGCGGCAATCTTCATGGCATCGCTCTTGTCGTTAGGGTTCAGGCCGTTAGCCGTCTCCCAGTCATCGGGTATGCCGTCGTTGTCGCTATCAGCACGCTTTGTTCCTGCGAACACCTTCCACGTATCAGGTGTACCATAAGGCAAATCTTTCTCACTGGTTATTAGGTTGCCTTTCTTGCCGAAGCTGAGCACCTCGTTCACCATATAGGCATCGGTAATGTCGCGATAAGGTAGCGACGCACCGACAATGGGCAGCAGGTTATCAACCAGCGTGTTGCCAGGCCATACGTCTAACTCAGGATAGTCGTAGGGCGTACTCTGACGGTCGCCACCGCCGTTGCCAGTAAACAACTCTGGATTGAACACACCATCCTTGTTGCGGTCCTGCCAGTTATCAGAACCATAGAAGTGGAAACCAGAGTTACCGCCTGAGAAGCCATTGGCCGTAGTGCTGGTGGAGTTGCCGTTAATAAAGAGGTTGCCGACAGCATTGGCAAACGACTCGCCCTCTGACTCACCACCCATCTCATAGGCATAGGTACTCCAGTTATAGACAATGTTGTTCACGTACTGGTGCCTACCCTTTACCTTGAAGTTGCGCGTCTTGTTGTCGCAGAGCAGCACACGATACATGGTGATATTGTCGGCCTGAATTAGTCCGCCAGCCGAGTGCTGCATCAGGCCTTGTCCCACAATACTATTCTGAATGGTAACATCATGTGGAGCCGTACCCTTATTATCCCAGTTGATAGAGAAATTCTCATCTTGTGCCCATGCAAACGAGCAGTGGTCGAAAATCATGTTGCCACCATTAGCAAGGCCGGCACAGTCGGCATCCTTCGTTCCCACGGAGCCCATGCGGAAGCGCATATGGCGGACAATGATGTTCGAGGCACCAGAGAACGAGACACCGTCGCCATAGACGGTGATGCCCTCGCCGGGAGCCGTCTGTCCAGCCACGTAGAGGTTGTTCTTGAACACAATTCGGCCGCTGGTGAGCCTGATGACGCCCGCCACGTCGAAGACGATGATGCGGTTAGCCTGACTCACGGCATCGCGCAGAGAGCCAGAACCAGAATCGTTAAGGTTGGTGACATGATACACC
>Ga0310694_10005739_pt1 | contig 11837 bp, 7 predicted proteins | sample 174DNAGHGhighgp2_FD_203884 | JGI IMG/M metagenome (GOLD analysis project Ga0310694, IMG submission 203884) | Sheep rumen microbial communities from Palmerston North, Manawatu-Wanganui, New Zealand - 1742 DNA GHGhigh gp2 (v2) (version 2) | ecosystem: Host-associated > Mammals > Digestive system >...
CAGGTTCTCACCATTAGCGGCATCACGGCTGAAGCATACACCAGTAGCAGAGGTGTCGCCCATGTTACCGAATACCATAGCCATCACGCTAACAGCTGTACCCCACTCGTCGGGGATGCCTTCCATCTTACGATAGAGGATAGCGCGCTCGTTCATCCAAGAACGGAACACAGCGCAGATAGCGCCCCAAAGCTGCTCGATAGGATCGTTGGGGAAGTCCTTGCCTGTGCGCTCCTTGATGGCAGCCTTGAACAGCTTCACCAGCTTCTTCAGATCCTCAACCGAGAGGTCCTTATCCAGCACAACACCGCTCTCCTTCTTCACCTTCTCGATGATTTCCTCGAACGGATCGATGTCGGTCTTGTTGACGGGTTTCATCTCGAGCACCACGTCACCATACATCTGTACGAAACGACGGTATGAGTCGTAAACGAAGTGAGGATTGTTGGTCTTTGCAGCCATACCCTCGGCCACCTCGTCGTTCAGACCCAGGTTCAGGATGGTATCCATCATACCAGGCATAGAAGCACGGGCACCAGAACGGACGCTGACCAGCAACGGGTTCTTAGCATCGCCGAACTTGCAGTTCATCAAGTCCTCAATGTGCTTAACTGCTGCCATCACGTCGTCGTTCAACAGCTCCATAATCTTCTGCTGACCTACCTGATAGTACTCGTTACAGCAGTCTGTAGTGATTGTGAAACCTGGAGGAACGGGCACACCGATGTGGTTCATCTCAGCAAGGTTTGCACCCTTACCGCCCAGTTCCTCACGCATTTTTGCATTACCTTCGGCCTTTCCATTACCGAAGAGGTAAACTCTCTTTTGGCTCATAATTCTTAAATATGTAAGTAATAATTAAAATATGTGTTTTCAAATTTGGTATGCAAAGATACGAATACTTTTTCAATACACCAAGAGATTTAGGCATTTTTCACCATAATTCTTTAAAGCAGCCCTTTTTGATAATAACCCCCGAGTATTGCGAAATACTCGGCGCTTATTTTCAAATACTCGCCGCTTATTTTCAAATAGTCAGCCCTTATTATTTGGTAGGTTCAGCAAAAATTCGTATCTTTGCAACATGAAATGCAAGAAAGAACTATAAAATGGCGCGAAAGAAGAAGACATTACCCATCCTTGAGAATATCACGATAACCGACTATGCCGCTGAGGGTAAGGCCCTTACACGATTTAACGACATGGTGGTTTTTGTTCCTTGGGCCGTACCAGGCGACGTAGTCGACCTGCAAGTGCGCCGCAAGAAGCACTCTTATATGGAAGCTGAAGTCATACGCTTCATCAAATACAGCGAGCATCGTACCCAGCCTGTATGTCGGCACTTTGGTGTCTGCGGTGGCTGCAAGTGGCAGATGTTGCCCTACGAAGAGCAGCTCAAGATGAAGCAGCAACAAGTCTACGACCAGCTGACACGTATTGCAAAAATCGAACTGCCCGAATTCCGCCCAATTTTAGGAAGCCTCAAGACTTATGAGTACCGCAACAAGCTCGACTTCGGCTGTGCCAACAAACGTTATCTGACAAAAGAGGAGATGGAAAGCCTCCCCCCAGCCCCCTCCGAAGGCGGCGGAGCCAAGGACGTGCCAGCCATCGGATTCCATATTACGGGCGCATTCGACAAGATTCTGCCTATTGAAAAATGCTGGCTGATGGACGACCTGCACAATCAGATTCGCAACGAAGTGTACGACTATGCCATAGCGCACGGCATGAGCTTCTTTGATTTGCGCCAGCAGGTAGGTCTGCTACGCGATGTCATCATTCGCAATTCTGCATCAGGCGAGTGGATGGTCATTATTCAGTTCCATCTGGAAGCCTCTCCCGTCCCCTCCCAAGGAGGGGAAAACCGTTGGGAGAGCGTAGATGGGAAAAAGGCTAAAGCATTGATGCAACACATAGCTGATAAATTCCCGCAAATCACGTCGCTGATGTATCTGGACAATCAGAAATGCAATGACACCATTGGCGACCAGGACATCCTCACATTCAAGGGCAACGACCACATCTTCGAACTGATGGAAGACCTCCGTTTCAAGGTTGGTCCCAAGTCGTTCTATCAGACCAATACCGAACAGGCCTATCATCTTTATGATATAGCTCGCAATTTTGCCAATCTTTCAGGCAGCGAGGTCGTGTACGACCTCTATACTGGCACGGGAACTATCGCCAACTTCGTGGCTCGCAAGGCCAGCAAGGTGATTGGTATAGAATACGTGCCTGAAGCCATCGAGGACGCCAAGGTCAACTCTGAGGTCAATGGTATCAGCAACACCCAGTTCTATGCTGGCGACATGAAAGACATCCTGACTGACGAGTTTATTGCCGAACACGGACGTCCAGACGTTATCATCACCGATCCTCCCCGTGCAGGTATGCATCCCGACGTGGTGAAGACCATTATGAACGCTGCGCCCCAACGTATTGTCTATGTATCGTGTAACCCTGCCACACAGGCTCGCGACCTGCAGATGCTGGACACCGACTACCGTGTGGCAGAGGTTCAGCCCGTCGATATGTTCCCCCATACTCCCCATGTTGAAAATGTTGTACTATTAATAAAAAGATAAGACTATGAAAAAACTCATGACAATGGCTCTGCTGGTTAGCTTCGCGCTGGCAGTCTCCGCCCAAGAAAGCAAGAATTCCACCGTTGAGGTGCCTCAATGGGTGAAAAACGTCAAGTTTAGCGGCTATGGTATGCTGCAATATCAGGGACAAGACCCTGAGGGTAATCACTCGAACACCTTCAATCTGCGTCTGGCCCGTTTCATCCTGGATGGCAAAATTGGCGACTTCGACTGGCGCGCCCAGATTCAGGGCACTAATGTCAAAGGTCCTGGTGAGCCAACGGTACAGTTGGTCGACCTCTATGCCGAATGGCGTAAACACCCGGAATTCAAAGTTCGTGTAGGACAATTCAAGCGCGCCTTCACCTACGAGAACCCAACTCATCCTATTACACAGGGTTGGTATGCCTATGCTAACGTCATCAATAACCTATCAGGCTTCGGCGATCGTACAGGCGAGAAGTCCAGCGGTGGTCGCGACATCGGTATCCAGGTGTCAGGCGACGTCCTGCCCAACGCCAGCGGCCGCAAGCTGCTGCACTACCAAGTAGGTGTCTACAACGGCGAGGGTATCAACGAGAAGGACAAAGACAACAAGAAGGATATCATTGGCGGTATGTGGGTAATGCCCATCAAAGGCCTGCGCATCGGTGTCTTCGGATGGACGGGAACACGTGGCGACATGCTCGATCCACTTACAGAGAACAAAATCAGCCTGAGAAAGAACCGCTATGCACTCTCTGCCGAATACGACTTGAATGAGTATACTTTCCGTGCTGAGTATCTGCATAGCCAGGGTTGGGGCGCAGCCAAGGCGGCCAACAACGTACGCGAGATTAGCTACGCCCTGGGCGACAAGGCCGACGGCTGGTATGTCTTCGGCATCGTACCTGTAGTCAAGTCAAAATTACATGCCAAGGCTCGTTACCAGACCTATCGTGACAACAAAGAGTGGAATCGCGCCAAGACGATGTATGAGGTTGGTGCCAACTACTTCTTTACAAAGAATCTCCAACTGAATCTCGAGTATGCCCGTGTGAACGACCGGACTATCGCCAACCCGGACAAGCACAACTACAACTTTGTAGACGCCGAGCTCGACTTCCGCTTTTAACGGTTCTTACCCAAGAGCCCTCGAAGTGTAAAATAGAGCCACTCCTGAAGGCGGAACATCCGCCACGACTGACAGGGACGGTAGCCAAACTTGGTTATCGTCTCTTTTTTGAGTGCCCGACGGTCTATGGTTCTCCAGATGCGACATAATTCCAAAAACCCGTATTTCCTATCAGCAGGTGACAACTCCCGACCATGCACATGATAAAACATGTAAACGTCTATCATGTTCAGCCAACGGTGGTTCTCGTATTCATCGACTGCCTTTTGTGAGACATTCAAAGCCTGCATCTGACGACGCATACTCTCATTAGCCTTCAGATAGTCAAAACGCCGCACGCTGTTGCCATGAGTGGCTGAGCCCTGATGTTGACGATAGTAATAGCGCCCGCCGCAACGACGTACCTGTCGGGAGCAGAGATAATGAATGCGCGTCGTATTGTCATCACTAAATAGACGACACGTCTCATCATAAGGATGCTGCTGATGGATGGCGGCCCGAACCATATACAGACCATGTATCTGCCAATCCAGGCTTAGCATAAAAGCGTCCATCCCCGTCAATGCATCGAATGCAGGCATCTGGTACAACTCCTCACGGTGGTCATCATACCACATAACCACATCGAAAAGCACACAATCCGTATCTCTATCGAAAGCAGCCATCGCCTTCTCAAAGGCATCAGGTGAGAACCAGTCGTCGGCATCGAGCATACAAACGTAGTCGCCCTGTGCACGCTTCAGTCCCTCGTTGCGGGCATGGGCCTGACCGCCGTTCTCTGGTAAGGCTATCACCTCGATGCGGGCATCACGGGCAGCATAATCCTGGAGGAGTGCCAAAGATCCATCGGTAGAGCCATCGTCAATACAGATAATCTGGATGTCTGCATACGTCTGTGACAGTAACGAATCCAGACACTTTGGCAGCCATTTTTCTGCATTATAGACAGCAACGAGGACCGAAATCTTAGGCATGGCGACTGAAACGGTTTTTCATTTTTGTGGTCAGCGCTGTCCATAGCGATGTCTTCTGATGCAGAATGCTGACAGAGATGAGTAAGCTGGCCAGGCAGATAAGCGTGCCCAAAGACCAATATATGAGAGGATTATCTACCAGCGTCACGATATAAACCGCTATACCCAAAGAGAACTGGATGCCTGCATACTGAAGTACCTGTATCGACAGACGATAGTGGTAGCGCATATATGTATATGTACCCACTATAAGTATTTCAAAGACATAACTCAGCGAGAGGGCTACACCCGTACCGAAGAGTCCCCAATAGTGATATCCAACGACAATGAGCAGGACCAACAGAATATCCACAATGCCTTCAAGTACCATATAGCCCACGGAATCTCCTTTTGCCAATGTGAGGTAAGATATCGGTAAAGCCATCGATTTAATATACATCGCAAAGACGGCCACCTGAGCCATCTCCACCATTGGCAAAAACTTTCCGCTAAATAGAATCGGCACCAATATCGGCAGGCTTATTATCAGCATAGCCATCAGTGGTGATGAAATAAGCAGGGATACCTCTATCTGTCGATTCACCATCTGATTGGAAGCCGCTACATCTTGATTGACAGCTGAGAGACGAGGAAAAAAGTCGGTCTCCATGGCAGAGAAAACCATGCCTGCGTAAGTAACCGTCAGCATAAAGCCAGCATTATAGAGTCCCACGACATCAAGATCTCCGCTACTGACATTCAGATAGGTACGAATAAGCATCTCGGCACCACTTCCCATAATACCGGCCACGACAAAAGCCATACCGAGTCTGACCATTTTCAAACCGTCATCCAGCATTCCTTTCTCAAGGCTTAGGCGCAATGGGTAAAGGCGATAAGAGTGGCGTATAGTCAATAACATCGATGTCAAAGCGATAAGGACAATAACCGGCACAATACCTTTCTGATCAAAGAAGAAATAGATAGGTACAGATATCAGCAGCGCCGCCAGAATATTGTAGATTTGTATAACAGCCAACGAACGTAACTGTCGTGCGCCTTTCAGTATGGCCGTTTCACCACCCGTAATGGCCAGCAGCCCTACGGCAGGCGAAAGCAAGATGAAATGCAGCGTGTGATTACCCCATGCAAACATGTGCTGGCTCAGCAGCGGGCCAAGAGCTACACAAACAAACATACCGAAAAGAGCCGTCAGCAACGACCACATACGGACGACCATAATGAAATGGTTAATGGCTGCCTCGTCACCACTATTGAAGAGTTCCGAAACATGCTTGACGGCACTGAAAGAAATACCGAAGTTGGTGGCCTGGGAAATGAAGTTTACCGTCGTGTTGAAAAGCGATGCCAAGCCCATGCCGTTTGGTCCCAACAACATAGCGACGAGCTTATTCCGTACAAGGCTGACGAGAATGTTCAAACCTTGTACTCCGCCGAAGATGCCTGTGTATTTCAACACATGCCGATAGCCGTCGGTTGTTTCTTCCTTCATGTTTTTTCTTAAATTGAACGCAAAAGTACACATTTTATTTCGAAGAAACGAAAAAAAAGTAGTAACTTTGCAGCCAAATTTAGGAAATACGATGGAAATCTATATGGATAACAATATTGACAAGGGCTTCTCGGTAATTGCCGATATTGATGGCGACTTTAATGATGTTATGAATTTTGAGACGCCCGATGAGGTGCCTATCCTGCCTGTCAGGAATCTGGTACTTTTCCCTGGCGTCATCTCGCCAATACTCATTGGCCGCGAATCAAGCTTGGCTTTGGTTAAGCGTGCAGAACGCAAGAACTCAATCATTGGTATAGTCTGTCAGCGCGACCCGGAAGTGGAGTATCCCGACTTCGACGATCTGTATCACTATGGTGTGTTTGCCAAAGTGATGAAACGGTTGAATCTTCCTAATGGCAGCGTGACATGCATTATCCAAGGACTTGGGCGTCTGCGTTTGAAAGAGGTGACAAGCCGAAAGCCCTTCCTGACCGGTCGTGTGGAGGCTTCATGGGAAGCCTTGCCTGATAGCAAGGACGGCGAGTTCCGTACGGCAATGGATGATCTGCGCAACATGGTCAACGAATATGTCTCAAAGAACGACGAGTTGCCCGATGAGGCTTCTTTTGCTATCAGGAATATCGACAATAACGTGATGGCACTGAACTTCACGTGTTCGAACATGCCCTTCGGCATCAAGGATAAGATGGAGCTGCTGTCGGCTCAAAGCATCAAGGAGCGCCTGTTCATGGCCATGAAGGTGCTGAACCGCGAAATCAACCTGCAGAACCTAAAGCTGAACATCCGCAACAAGACGCGCGAGGACATCGACGAGCAGCAGCGCAACTACTTCCTGCAGCAGCAGATCAAGAACCTGCAGGCCGAGATAGGCAACGGCGAGTCGTCACCCGAGAAGGTGGAGCTGATGAAGAAGGCCCAGAAGAAGAAGTGGCCCGAGGAGGTGGCCAAGACGTTCCAGAAGGAGGCCGACAAGCTGGACAACCTGAACCCGCAGTCGCCCGACTTCAACGTGCAGCTGACCTATCTGCAGACGCTGGTGAACCTGCCGTGGGGCGAATACACCGAGGACGACCTCGACCTGAAGCGTGCGCAGAAGATACTGGACCACGACCATTACGGCATGGAGAAGGTGAAGGAGCGCATCCTGGAATACATGGCTGTACTGTCGCTGCGCGGCGACCTGAAGAGCCCCATCCTCTGTCTCTACGGTCCTCCGGGCGTTGGCAAGACCAGTCTGGGCAAGTCGATTGCCGCCGCCATGCGCCGCAAGTACGTACGCATGTCATTGGGCGGACTGCACGACGAGGCCGAAATCCGCGGACACCGCCGCACCTACATCGGCGCCATGCCCGGACGCATCATCAAGAACATCCAGAAGGCGGGCTCCTCGAACCCCGTGTTCATTCTCGACGAGATAGACAAGGTGACGCAGGCCACCGTCAACGGCGACCCCGCCTCGGCCTTGCTCGAGGTACTCGACCCTGAGCAGAACAACGCCTTCCACGACAACTACCTCGACGTGGACTACGACCTGTCGAAGGTGCTCTTCGTGGCCACCGCCAACAACCTCTCGACCATTCCCCGTCCCCTACTCGACCGCATGGAGGTTATTGAGGTCAGCGGCTACATCACCGAGGAGAAGATTGAGATTGCCAAGCGCCACCTCATTCCACGCGAGCTCGACAACACTGGTCTGAAGACGCTGCCCACAAAGCTGACGTTCAACAAGACTGCCATCGAGAAGGTGATTGAACAGTACACACGAGAGAGCGGCGTCAGACAGCTGGAGAAGCAAATCAACAAGGCCATGCGCAAGCTGGCCTACAAACGACAGTTGGAGGGCGAGATGCCCACGACGAAGATAACGCCCGACGAGCTGGAGGGACTGCTGGGGAAGCCGCCCTTCTACCGCGACATCTACCAGGGCAACGACTATGCAGGCGTGGTCACCGGACTAGCATGGACCAGCGTGGGTGGCGAGATACTGTTCATCGAGACATCGCTGTCGCAGGGCAAGGCCGGCAAGCTGACGCTGACGGGCAACCTGGGTGATGTGATGAAGGAGAGTGCCGTCATCGCCCTGGAGTACGTCAAGGCCCATGTAGAGCGACTGGGTGTCGACCACCGCATCTTCGACCACTGGAACATCCACATCCACGTGCCCGAGGGCGCCACGCCGAAGGACGGTCCGTCGGCAGGCATCACCATTGCCACCTCCATAGCGTCGGCGCTGACACAGCGCAAGGTGCGCAAGAACACCGCCATGACGGGCGAGATAACCCTCCGTGGAAAAGTGCTGCCCGTGGGCGGCATCAAGGAGAAGATCCTGGCTGCCAAGCGTGCTGGCATCACCGACATCGTCATGTGCCGCGAGAACGAGAAGGACATCAACGAGATTCCTGACATCTACCTGAAGGGCGTCACCTTCCACTACGTGGAGAACGTGCAGGACGTCTGGGACTTCGCCCTGACCGACGAGAAGGTGAAGAACCCCCTAACGTTCGACATTCCCGAGGAGAAAGAATTGAAAAATTGAAGAATTGAAAAATTGAAGTTTTGGAGCAGCGAGAGCAGAATCAAGCTTGCTTGGATTATGCCGAGTCGCGACAAAACTCAACGAAGTTAAGAATTGAAGTTTTGAAATTCGAAGTACAACATAGCGACAACGCCAGCGACGCACGCGCCGGACTGATAACGACCGACCACGGACAGATAGAGACACCCATCTTCATGCCCGTGGGCACCGTCGGCAGCGTCAAGGGCGTACACTTTGCCGAACTGCGCGAGCAGGTGAAGGCACAGATCATCCTGGGCAACACCTACCACCTGTACCTGCGCCCTGGACTCGACACGCTGCGCAAGGCCGGCGGACTGCATAAGTTCAACACGTGGGACCGCCCCATACTGACCGACTCGGGCGGCTTCCAGGTCTTCTCGCTCACCGGCATCCGCAAGCTCCGCGAGGAGGGCTGCGAGTTCCGCTCCCACATCGACGGCTCGAAACACGTCTTCACACCCGAGAACGTGATGGACACCCAGCGCGTCATCGGTGCCGACATCATGATGGCCTTCGACGAGTGTCCACCAGGACAGAGTGACTATCAGTATGCCTCTAAGAGCCTGCGACTTACACAACGCTGGTTAGAGCGTTGCGTGAAGCGCTTCAACGAGGCCGAACCACTCTACGGCTACAACCAGACACTCTTCCCCATCGTGCAGGGCTGCACCTACAAAGACCTGCGTCAGGACGCTGCCAAGCACGTGTGCGACATACTGGGACAGCTCAACGACGGCGGCGGTGCCTCCATAGGCGGACTGGCCGTTGGCGAGCCCACCGAGGTGATGTACGACATGATTGAGGTGGTGAACGACATCCTGCCCAAGGCCCGTCCGCGCTACCTCATGGGCGTTGGCACGCCGCAGAACATTCTGGAGGCCATAGAGCGCGGCGTCGACATGTTCGACTGCGTCATGCCCACCCGCAACGGGCGCAACGCCCTGCTGTTCACCTACGAAGGTACGATGAACATGCGCAACAAGAAGTGGGAGCAGGACTTCTCGCCCATCGACCCCGACGGCTGCTACGTCGACCAGATACACACGAAGGCCTACCTGCACCACCTGTTCAAGGCGCAGGAGCTGCTGGCCATGCAGATTGCCTCGATTCACAACCTGGCCTTCTACCTCCGACTCGTCGGCGATGCCCGCAAGCACATCCTTGCAGGCGACTTCGTGGCGTGGAAGCGCTCGGTGATTGACCAATTAGGACAACGCAGATGAAAAAGATATTCCGAAAGATAGGACACTGGCTTCGATGGATGAAGTACCTGAACCCGTTTCACTACCTGAAACGGCTGGACCGCTATATCATCTCGAAGTTCATCGGCACATACATCTACTCCATCATACTGATTATCAGCATATCCATTGTCTTCGACGTCAATGAGAACCTGGCAAAGTTCACCACGAATCACGCACCGCTGAAGGCCATCGTGCTGGACTACTATGCCAACTTCGTGCCCTACTTCGCCAACCTCTTCTCGCCGCTGTTCGTCTTCATCGCCGTCATCTTCTTCACCTCGAAACTGGCAGGCAACAGCGAGATTATCGCTATGCTGGCATCGGGCACGAGCTTCAAGCGGCTGATGCGTCCCTACATGATCTCGGCCGCTATCATCGCCCTGCTGAACTTCTATCTTGGTGCCATGGTCATTCCCAAGGGCAACGTCGTGCGACAGAACTTCGAGTCACGCTACAAGAACAAGAAGAAAGTCACGTCGGCCACCAACGTTCAGTTACAGGTGGGCAAGGGCATTATTGCCTACATACAGCAGTACGACGACGTCAGCCGCACGGGCTACGGTTTCTCGCTCGACAAGTTCGAGAACAAGAAGCTCGTCAGCCACATGACGGCGACTACCATCCGCTACGACTCTATCAGCGACAGCCGCTACCACTGGACAGTTATGAACTACAAGATTCGCACGCTGAAAGGTTTGCGTGAGGAAATCACCACCGGAGCCACCCTCGACACGCTCATCATGATGGAACCCATGGACCTGGTCTTCTCGAAAGGACAGCAGGAGACGTTCACGTCGCCCGAGCTACTGCAGTACATCTCTAAGCAGCAGGAGCGCGGCTCGCAGAACGTCGTACAGTACGAGGTGGAGTTCCACAAGCGCATCGCCATGTCGTTCGCCTCGTTCATCCTCACCATCATCGGTGCCAGCCTCTCGTCGCGTAAGCGCAAGGGTGGCATGGGACTGTATCTCGGCATCGGACTGGCGCTGTCGTTTGCCTACATCCTGCTCCAGACCATCAGCTCCACCTTCGCCATTAACGCCGGACTTCCCGCCATGCTGGCAGCCTGGATTCCAAACATATTGTATATATTTATCGCCTACTTCTGTTACCGACAATCGCCTAATTAATTGACGATTTGACGATTTACGATTTACTATTTATTTGACGATTTACGTTTTTTTATTTGACAATTTCATGACATTCGAAGAAACATACCTCAACGACAATATCCTCGACGCACTCTACGACATGCACTTTGAGGACATGACACCCGTACAGGAACGCTGCATACCCGAGATTCTCGACGGCTACGACGTGCTCGGCGTGGCACAGACGGGAACGGGAAAGACGGCGGCCTACCTGCTGCCCATCCTCTCGATGCTCGACGACGGCGACTACCCGAAGGACGCCATCAACTGCGTCATCATGTCGCCCACACGCGAGCTGGCACAGCAGATAGACCAGGCCATGCAGGGCTTCGGCTACTATCTCGACGGCATCTCCAGCGTGGCCGTCTACGGCGGCAACGACGGCAACCGCTACGACCAGGAACTGAAGGGACTGCGACTGGGTGCCGACGTCATCATAGCCACCCCCGGCCGTCTGCTCAGCCACCTGAAGGTGGGCAACCTCGACCTCTCACGCTGCTCGTTCTTCGTGCTCGACGAGGCCGACCGTATGCTCGACATGGGCTTCTCCGACGACATCCTGAAGATTGTGGCCGAACTGCCGGAGTCGTGCCAGCGCGTCATGTTCTCGGCCACCATGCCGGGCAAGATTCGCGAACTGGCCATGTCGCTGCTCCACAACCCCGTCGAGGTGAAGCTGGCGGTGTCGAAGCC